>Ga0315283_10000004_pt1 | contig 128347 bp, 136 predicted proteins | sample YL17G09_0_MG_FD_204541 | JGI IMG/M metagenome (GOLD analysis project Ga0315283, IMG submission 204541) | Sediment microbial communities from Yellowstone Lake, YNP, Wyoming, USA - YL17G09_0 | ecosystem: Environmental > Aquatic > Freshwater > Lake > Sediment | place: USA: Wyoming | collected...
CGGTTATCTATGTTTTCATTGAATCCAGCTCGATAAAGGCGATGGGCAGAAAGATAAATATCGGCAGCCAGGCCCACAATTCAGGCATAACCCTGCCTGCTATAGTTATTTCCGAGGCAAAGATTTTGCTAACGAAGGTCAGGATATAGCAGGTACCCGTCAGGGCAAAACTTATAAAGACGGCGGATTTGAGGCTTTTTGGATCCCTGCAGATAAGCACGGGCAGAGAAATCATCAACATAATTAAGTTTATGATGGGATCCGTTATGCGGAAGTTTTTCTGCGCGTAGAGTCTTGCGAGGTCTTTCGGACTTTGCCTGGCGAGTTTTATAAGGTCATAAGAACTGAGCAGGTCCATGTGAGCTGATTTTCGCCTTACGGGGATATCTTTCGGAGTAAGGTCGCTCGGACAGGCATTTATAGTTTGATAGGATTTGTCGGCAAGCTTCTGCGATACCGTCATAAACACGCCGTTATCCAGAATCCAGGAATTATTATGATAGTCATAATTAGCGGAATCGGCCTTGATTATACCTGTAACGTCCCACAGTATCGAATTTTCCTTTCTGGTTCTTGTTATTATAGTCGGATTTAGAATGATACCATCTTTTACCTTGAACTGCGGGGAGCAGAACAGGTTGCCGCTGCTGTCGCTTATGAACCACATATCATAAGAAAGAGTCGCGTCAAGGGCGTCGTGTGAGCGGACAAGTTTGTCGGCCATCGGCGGTATAAGAAATTCCTCGTCGATTACATGCAGACCGGCAAAGACAAGAGATAAAATCAGAATAGGAGCTATCATCCGCTTGAGACTTACACCAGATGCCATTATGGCTACCAGCTCGTTGTTTTTTGTCATTTTGCCAAGCGAGAACACTGCCGCGACAACAGTTATCATTCCCGCAAAGTCGCGAAAGTACAGAAAACTGTACCTGCCGTAATATGCCGTGATATTTGCCAGCACCTGAACGGATGTAAGGTCTGCATTTTCTGTAAATTCGTCGACATTGACGAACAGGTCTATCATTATGCGCAGTCCCATCAGCACAAGGAAAGCAATTAAATAGCCTGTGAGAAAGTTTTTCGTTACGTATTTATCAAGAGTCTTCATCCCGCACCTTCTTTTATTCTATTTTTAAGAGATGTATCTTTGTAAAAGATGCTATTCTTTCTGTTTTTTGAAAGATATATCTGAAATATTGAATATTTAGAAGGTGCGGGATTCATTTCTCAATTCCTCAAAATTTTTCTGTAAAATACAATGGCAAAAATAGACAAAATTAGTAATCCTGTCCACATAAACGCTACGCCGAAATCGGCGCCTGCCGAAGAATTCTGATTTGTCGTTATATTTTTTCCAGCCATAATAAAGACAAGCAATGCGGCAGCGGGGATAGAACTGATGCCGAAAGCAGTCAGGAGATGGCCACCTTTGAATCTGATTCCAAGCTCGGTACCGATAAGTATCAATGTTATACAGCCTATACCAAAGACGAGCCTTGAATGAATTTCGGCCTTGATTTCGAAAAGCGTTACACGGATTTTCCGTTTCATTTCTTTGATAAGTCCTTCAAGCCTTGGCGAAGGGACGGTGATGTAACTGTGAGCCTCGGCGGTGCCGATAATATCTTCTCCGAGTTTTGAGGTAATAGACTCCGGCAGTGCAAGTTCCTTTGCGGAGTAACGGGGCTTTATAAATTCCACGCCGCGGTCGAGCCAGATTGCATTTGGAAGTGTAAGTACGATTTTCGTGCTGGGCCTGGTTTGGGTTTCAGCGGAGAGCTGAAGGTTGAGTTTTTCGCCGCGATAGCTCCTTGTAAGCTCGCCGGTGCTTTTGTCGTATTCAAACAGTATGATTTTTCCGGTAAGCTCTATGGTGTCCTGTTCGTTATTAAGCAGGCATTTTTCACCGGTAAATCGGACCAGAGCCTCATCGTTGTGGAGCTGGTAAAAATTATCGGTTTTAGCGTTAAGAGCGTTATTTATTTCCTTATACAGCATTTCAGTCGTCAGCCGTTCGTAAGCGGTCCATGCACAGACAGCTATCGGGTAGTAAGTCATAGGCGAAATCTTGATGGCGTTCATCTGCTCTATTTTCCGGAATTTTACGTCGTCGCCCATAAGCGCTTCAAAGTCGCCGAGCACAGAAATCGCCTTGACAAATATTCCGCCCTGCTCGTCAAATTGAAAAGCGTTTTTGGCATAAACCTTTACCTCATTGGTTTTTGTGGTATTGTCAAAGTTTACCGTTGCGGATTCAGCGGTGATAAGTTTCTTTTCTTTGTCTTTGCCGGTGTCAATAATCACCACGCCCAGCAGACCGGAATTTTTGATGTCCACAGCGTCAGCGTAGATTCTGAATTGACTGCCGGGCAGAGAATAGTAACCCTGCCGCTGGATATTTCGAAATAATATCTGCTTGGCGTCGGCTTTCATAGCCGCTTCGGCTCGCTGGACATAAGCCGGCACGACGTGAAAACTTAACAGTAAATTGGCTATGGAGATTATAATCGCCAGCACAAGAGCGGGATAAAAAAGCATCGAAGGACTGATTCCGCTTGCCTTGCATGCGTCGAACTCATTGTCGGCGGCGATTCTTCCGTACACAAGCGAAGTCGCGAAAAGGGCGGCAACCGGCAGGACAAATGTCATTGTTATCGGGAGAAAATAACAGAGCAGGTCGAATACCTGACGAGGACCTACGCCGTATTCCTGAACGGGCCGCAAAAGACTGCCCAGACTCATGATAACGCCCAGAGCCATCGCCGAAAGGGCAAAGACCTTGAACAATTCCCTAAAAATGTATCTGTGAAGAATAAAAACCATAATGTTTCGGCTGCTATTTTCGCTAAATGAGCGGTTTTTGCAACAAAAATAGTCCGGCACCTTCTTTTTGTTAAATTCATTGAAATCGGATACTTAGAAAGAGCGGGATTCATTTTAATTGACCTTAAGGCGTCCGAGGCGTAAACTTTAGCCCCTATGGCAGCAAAATTGATTATAAATGCGGATGACTTCGGACTTTGCGAGGGCGTCAACAAGGCTGTCGCCGAGGCGCACTGCCGCGGCGTGCTTACCAGCGCTACCATTATGGCCAATATGCCTGGGTCAAATGAAGCGATAGAAATGGCTAAAAAAATGCCGAGTCTCGGGGTCGGTGTGCATTTGAATGTCCTCGAAGGGAAGCCTGTTTCCAGGGACCCGAAAGTAAAGGTTCTGCTCGGCGATGACGGCGAATTTAAATATTCGCCATCGAAGCTCGCAATTAAAGTATTTACGAGCGAAGCAATCCGCAAGGCTGTCGAAATTGAGCTTACGGCACAGGTTGAATCGGTCATAAAAAGAGGCGTAAAGCCTACTCATCTGGATTCACATAAACACTTTCATTGCTTTGGGCCAATATATAAAATAGTATGCTCACTGGCGGAGAAATTTAAGATAGGCGCTGTTCGCTGGCCGTGGGAGCCGGCGACAGTATGCAGCGGTGATTGGCCGCAGGTCGGTATGAAAGATAAAATTCGCGCTTTTATGGTAAGACAAATGGCGGTAAACTGTCAGAAGATAGACAGCCGCTTTATAAAGAATGATGTTTTCTTCGGCGTAGCCCATACGGGCAGAATCAATAATGAGTTCTGGGCCGAAATCGGCAAGACACAATTCGGCGGAATAGCTGAAGTTATGACGCATCCGGGTTATCCGGAAGGTCTTACGAATACCCGTCTTGTCGGGCAACGTCAGATTGAACTTAAATGGCTCTGCGAATCGGAGACGAAACAGATTCTTTCCGAAGCAGGTATCGAACTTGTGCATTATGGTAAAATTTAGCCACTAAGGCACTAAGACACTAATAAAAAAATATAAATAAAAAATTAGTGCCTTTGGACCCTGGCGGATATGTAAAGGAAATAGAAATGGCTGGAAGCGTGAAATATTCGATAGTAGTGCCTTTGTATAACGAGCAGTCTGTAGTGCAGGAACTTTACGAGCGGCTTACAAAGGTGATGAAACAAACGGGCGGAAGCTACGAGCTTGTACTTGTTGACGACGGCAGCAGCGATGCGACGATGGAAAAACTGAAAGGCATCGCCGAAAAGGACGAGCATGTCGTAGCGGTCGAATTGCGGAGAAATTTTGGGCAGACGCCCGCCCTGGCGGCAGGATTCGACCATACGAGCGGCGAAGTGATAATCAGTATGGACGGCGACCTGCAGCATCTGCCGGAAGAGATACCGATGTTCCTGGCGAAGATAGAGGAAGGCTATGACGTCGTAAGCGGCTGGCGGGAAAAACGGGTTGATAATCTTATTATGCGAAAAATTCCGAGCAAGGCCGCCAACTGGATGGCATCAAAGGTCAGCGGCGTGGATATTCACGATTTCGGCACAACCTTCAAGGCTTACCGGCGGCAGATAATTCAGGACCTCAGACTCTACGGCGAGATGCACCGATTTATCCCGGCTCTTGTCTCGTTTACCGGCGGGAAAATTATTGAGATACCAATCAAAAATGTAGAAAGACCTTCCGGCAAGAGCAACTACGGCATATCCCGGACGTTCAGAGTGGCGTTCGATTTGATTACCCTTCGTTTTCTTCTGGGTTATATTACCCGGCCGCTGCATTTCTTCGGCAAAGCCGCATTTTACTGCCTTGTGATTTCAGGTCTTGTTTTGGCTTATGTACTTTTTGACAAGTTTTATTTCAATGTGCCGATATTCGAGGCTCATGGACCTTTGGCCGCGGCAGGGGTAGTTCTTTTGCTTATGGGTATGATTTTTATTTCAACCGGACTCCTCGGCGAAATGATAAGCAGAGTGTATTTTGAAGCGACAGACCGAAAAATCTATGCGGTCAGAAATGTTCATAGAAAGCAAGGCAGATAAAAAATGGCGAAAAAGAAAAATCCTATTTTTGTATGGTTATGGCTGATAATAATTATCCTGTTTACAATAGGACTTGTAAGACATTTTCATATAAAGAATTTTCAGGTGATAAAGCCGGGAATGCTTTATACAAGCGGCCAGCCGCGGGGTATGGATTATACACGTCTTTTATATAAGTATCATATCGCCACTTTTGTAAATGTGCGCAAAACGGATGAACATCGCGAACAGAACTGGTACAATGAAGAAGTGGCCTGGATGAGGAGCCACGGCGTAACATATATAGAACTTTCGATAGATAAAAACGTTTCCGATGACGGTATTCCCGATTTGGAAACATCGGGCAAATTTCTGGAGATAATGAACGAACGAGCCAATATTCCCGTACTTTTGCACGACAATACCGGCAAGAAAAGAGTTTCATATCTTGCGGCGGTATGGATGCTGAAGTCGGGCGGTTTTAATCTCGACCAGACTGTAGTGAAAATCAAACAGCTAAAAGGACAGCCGCTTACCGAGCAGGAGATGGAATTTCTTCGTTCTCTTGTGCCTTAGAATCACTCCGCTTTGAGTGGAGGAGTGTTATGGAGAAGCGCACCTCCGATATCGTTTGAACCGGAACGCTCGGCAATTGGCCTGTAAAAGACAGTATTGAATCTGCCATCCTTAATTAATTCCTCATAGCTTTTGCCCGTGGCTATAATCCACTGGCCCTGCAGGTATCTGTTATAGAGTTCCTCGAAATTAGAAATTTCAGGAATAGTTCTGCCTGCGTAATGAATTGTACGAGCGGAAACATTATTGTATGCGATGAGTTTTTCATCAGACGGGACAGTTTTGCGGATTTCCAGCGAAAAAATTCTTGAGGGATTATTGTAGTCCAGCGGAATCAGGAAATAAATAAAAACCGCCATCACTATTGCACAATAGCCGGCAAGAAGCAATGCGGTTGCCGCGATTTTACGCTTTTGCAAAAACAGAATAACTGCAAGAGCAATCATAATGGAAATCATTAGCGTAATGTGAATCGAAGGCCAGATAAATGTTTTTTCTCTTGTAAACGCCCAGTACAGAAGTCCGATTACTCCCGCGGCGGCGACGATTATATGACCGATGAAAAGCGATTTAACCTGCTTAAGCTTAAATGCCGTCTGTTCAAATATCATATCGTACAGGCAAATCGCGGCTAAAATACTGAAAGCCGGCATAGCAGGCAGAATATAGTGCTGACGTTTGCCGCCCGAAATACTCATTATCACAATCTGCAGGACAAACCAAAGCCATAAATACCACATAACCGGCCTTTTTTTCTGCCAGGCCGAATAAAAAGGCGCCGCAACTATATAAGGCACAAAAGCCGAAAACGGGGCGGTAAATAAAAATACTACCTGCAGATAATACCAGAACGGTTTGCGGCCCGCGGCGTAATCGCCCAGAAAGCGGTCGATGAATTCTCTTTTCCAGAAAGACAAACTGCCGGTTGTTTTTTCAATAGCTATTATGGGCCAGGGAAGAACGATAAGCAGAAATAAAATCGTACCAATTATCGGCAGAGTGAACTTTATTTTGCCCCATTGCCGAAATACGGCGAAATAAAAGAAAATCGGCGGGGCGACAAGCACCAGCGGGGCAGGACCTTTTGCGAGCATAGCGAGGGAGAAACTGAGCCAGAATACGAGCATATATGAAACCTGCCGGCGGCGAGACTGGGTTTTCATCGCGGAGTAAAAACTTAACATCGAAATCATAACCAGTGCACAAAGCGCCATTTCAGGCCGGCCATTGTGCGAATACCTGATAAAGCCCAGCGTCGATATCCATACGGCAGTTGATAATATCGCAATTGGAAACGCCAGCCATTGCGAAGTAAAATATAAAATCGCCGCGGCAGAGAGAATCGCAAATGCAACACTTGGCAGGCGAGTAGCGAACTCGTTTACGCTGCCGGTTACTTTCGCGACAGAGGCCACAAGCCAATAATTAAGCGGGGTCTTTTGCAGACGGATTTCATCGTTGAATGTCGGAACAATCCAGTTGTTATTTGCGAGCATTTCCCTTGCTGTTACCGATACGAGACATTCGTGGTTATCCAGCGGCCCGTCAGAAAGGGCCCAGAAAGAGATAATAGTCGCAAATGCCATAACAACGATTGTCAGCAGAAGTTTATTATTTTGTTCAGTCATATTATTTCCCAAAATCTCTTTTAGCGGTTAAACAAGCGGCAAATACGATTGCGGCTGTTTCAATTCTTAATATTGTATCCGTAAGTTTGACGGCTTGCGCATTAATTTCCTTAAGCATATTTTCTTCAGCTTCGGTCAGGCCGCCTTCAGGGCCGATGAAAGCGAAACAATCATTTGAGCCAAAATCAAAGCTTATAATTGATTTGGCGCCTTCTGTCAAAGAGCCAAAAACTATTTTAGCATTGGCATATTCGGTTTTTAACTTTTTAATTATTTCCTTAAAATCCATCGGCTCGTCGATTACAGGCAGAAATAATCTCTGGCACTGTTTTGTCGATTCGACGGCGATTGTTTCGAGCCGTTTATGCTGGAGTGCCTGTTTTACGGTTCTTTCGAAAATAACCGGCACGATTCTGTCAACGCCTAATTCTGTGCATTTGGCCACAAGCAGCTCAAAACGCTCTCCTTTGGCTATACTTGAAGCTATGATTATTCTATTATTTTTGGGCTTTGGATAAGTTTTGATATTTTGAACGGTCAATTCGACATGATTTTTTTCTATTTTTTTAATAACCGCCTGTGCCAGTGCCCCTTTGCCGTCGAAGAGCTCGACAGAATCGCCGTTTTTCAGGCGAAGAACCTTTGTAAGATGGCGGAACTGCGTATCAGCAAGGACCGCATCAGTATTTTGATTTATCGTATCACAAAGAAATCTTAATGTTCTCATCCCGCACCTTCTTTATATTCTATATTTATTAAATGGGATGTAACGCTGTTAAACTTTAAGTTGTTTAAAAGACGCCGATAATTCATTGAATATTTAGAAGGTGCGGGACTCATAAGCTGGCAGGTGAAACCGCCCCTTTGTCCTGCTGATTGTCAGCGGTTGCGATTGAGCCGTTAAGAAGATATTCGGCGACGAGTTTGTAATCTATTGCGCCGTGGCAGGCGGGGGCGTATTCGAAGATTGTTTTTCCATAGCTGGGCGCCTCGGCGAGTTTTATATTTCTGCGGACAAAGACGGGAATTATTTTAGCGCTGCTCCAGGGAGACTGGCCGTCGCGGGCGCTGTCGAGGAATTTGTCGATATCGTTTTTGATTTCTTCCGACAGGGATGTTCTGCTGTCGAACATACACAGGAGTATTCCGCTTACCCGCAGCGAGGGATTTATTCTTCTGCCGACGAGAGTTACGGTTTGCAAAAGTTTACCCAGACCCTGAAGCGCCAGAAAATGCGGCTGTAGGGGAATAATTACTTCTTCAACGGCGGCAAGGGCGTTAAGCGTCAAAAGACCAAGCGACGGCGGGCAGTCGATGATAAGATAATCGAAATTGAGTTTCGATTTGGCGATGGCCTCACGAAAGATTATTTCCCTGCCGACAACGCTGACAAGCTCGCTTTCAGCGCCGACAAGATGGATATTAGCGCCGAGAAGAAACAGATTCGGTCTTACCTCGATAAGAGCCTGGTCAAAATCAGCCGAACCGGTGAGAACTTTATATGAGCCTCCTTCGATACTGTCAGGTTCTATTCCGAAGTGGATTGTAAGATGAGACTGCGGGTCAAAATCAGCAACGACGACCTTTGCGCCGCTTTGGGCGAGAGCAGCTGCGATGTTGACAACAGAAGTTGTCTTGCCTACGCCGCCTTTCTGGTTGAGCATTACTATTTTTCGCATTTGCTTCCGAGTCCGTCTTCGGCGGGTAAATCCGCCTTTAATTTTTTGTAGATCGCATCCATAACACCATTAACAAATGCCGGTGACGATTCGGCGCTGAACTTTTTGGCAAGCTCTATCGCCTCGTTAATCGCTACTTTAGCCGGTATATCCGGGCAGTATTTCAACTGATATGCCCCAAGCCGTAAAATGCTTCTGTCGACCTGATTTAATCTCGAAAGCTCCCACTTGACGGCGGCGACGGAAATAAGACTATCGCATTGGGTTATGGATTCCCATACGCCTTTCGACCATTTTTCAGCCAGTTCCCGTGTTGCGGGGTCATCGGTATTTTCGGCAAAGAAACGGCCGAGCATATTCAGCACCGCATCGCCCTGAACGTCCAATTGGCAGATTGCCTGCATTGCAAGCTCTCTTGCCCGAGTTCTTCTATCAGTTGTAGGCATAAGTATTTGATTTCTGTTTATATTTGACAGAGCACGTTAACCATTTCCATCGCGCTGGCAGCGGCAGTTGCGCCGGCGTTGCCCGCCTTGGTGCCGGCACGTTCTATCGCCTGCTCTATTGTGTCGCAGGTCAGAACGCCGAAAATAGTCGGTATGCCGGTGTCGTAGTTAATCTGACTGATACCGCGGCTTACCTGCTGGCCGACATATTCGTAGTGATCCGTCTGGCCCCGGATAATCGCGCCGATGCAAATTATCGCATCGAATTTTCCGCCGGCAGCGAGCTTCTTGGCAGCGGAAGTGATTTCTATCGAGCCGGGAACCCAGACAACTGTAATCTGCTCGTCTTCAGCGCCGTGCCTCTGCAGGGCATCAATGGCGCCTGCGAGAAGTTTGGATGTGATAAACTCGTTGAAGCGGCTTACAACTATCGCGAATTTCGCCTTTCCAGCAGTAAGTTTTCCCTGTATCTGTTTTATCATAATCGATTACTCCTTTTGCAATTCCGCCATCGGCGGATAAACCTGAAAATTTCACAAGCATTATAAGACCAAAAACAAGTATTTTCCAGAAAAAGGCACATTCCGGGATTTAAAATTTAAGATTTAAGATTTTAAATTTATATAAGTTGTTATTTTGCAATGCGTTATAGATGTTTGGACAAAAATTTGTCTGCTTTATTTAGATTTAAAAAAAGCCTTATTTATGCATTAACCGCATCCTTTTTTCTGCCGATTTGATTTGCGGGTAACTATAGATTTATAGGGAGATTATATGAATTCTGACAACGGATTTGAACAGTTCGACCAGTTCAACTCATGGGACCAGGCCGAGCAAAAGGCTGTAAAGGCCTATGAGCTTTACGAAGAGGGCCGAATGAACGAGGCCCTTTCGGCGATGAACGAGGCAATCGATATCAACCCGGCCAATGACAGATGGCATTTCAATAAGGCTCTTACGCTCGATGCGATGGAGAGATTCGACTATGCGATAGAAGAGTACAAACTGGCGCTGAACCTGAACCCTGAGGATATTGAAACGCTGAATTGTCTTGCGATCGATTATACCCGCACAGGTCAGTACGATTTGGCGCTGAATCTATTTGAACAGATTGAAAAAATCGATCCCAATTTCGAGCCCGGCTTCTGCAACAGGATAATCACTTATACCGAGATGAACAATTACGAAATGGCCGAGCATATGTTTTACCTTGCTCAACAGATAAACGACGCCTGCCCGCTTTGTTTTTACAATATAGGCAATTCATTTTTCATTCAGGGCAATTTTAAAAAGGCCGTCTGGTGCTGGGAAAAGACAGCTTCTCTTGAGCCGAACCATCCGCAGATTAATTATCACATCGCGCAGGGATACTGGAATCTTGGCGATAAGGATATGGCATGGCAGCATTTTATCGAGGAACTCAGGAAAAATCCGGGCGACAAAGAGGTTATTTTTGATTTTGGTTTGTTTCTTCTTCACTGCGGCGATACTGTTTCCGCCGCTGAGAAATTCCGCAGGATACTCGAAGTAGAGCCGGAATCGGCGCAGGCATTGTTTTATCTCGGCGAGATAGAGCTGAATGCCGGCAGAAAAAAAGAAGCTGCGAAACTCTACCTTCAGGCAATAAGGATTGACAGAAATATGGCCGGCCCGAGATTTCGGCTTGCTCAGCTTGCACTTGAGCAGTCGGAAAAGGATGAGGCGTTTTCACTGCTTGCCGCTGAGCTTGAGCTTGATATCAGCCAGCCGGAGATTCTTGGGGCGATGGGCGTAATTATGACGGAACTGGGTCAGACTGACTATGCGACCCATTGTTTCCTGAGGGTTTCCGAACTTGAGCCGACAAATGCGTTAAATTATCTCCATCTGGCCAAAGTGCTCGCTGCGCGAGGCGAGCAGGATGACTCTATGCAATTTCTCGATTATGCACTTGAGCTGGACGCATCGAATTGGGAGCTTATCAAAGGCGTATTGCTGGTTTATCTCGATATGGGAAAACCGGAAAAAGTTTTCGATGTACTGGCGACATTAAATACAGGAGCCAATGCCATTTCAGGGCTGACTATTATTAAAACTGCCGCCCATTTGAAAATATGGCTGCGAAGATTCAAAGAGAGTGTGCGTTTTCTGCCGGGATTTTTTAGAAAATGAAAAAGGTTGCTTTGTGGATGACAAAAAGTTTTGTCTTTAAAGCAACCTTTTAATTACACAGAGTTATGTTAACGCTTTTTAAAAAACCTGTCAATAATTAATTATTTTTTCTTTTCAGATTTTTCATTCACTTTTTCTGCATTATCTTTTTCGCTTAAGATACCTGTCTTTTTGTATCTCTGTTTGGCGTTTTCCCTCAGGCTTTTTATCATGTCTTCAATGGCTTTGGTTTTGGCCTGACTTTCAAGATTTCCCTTTATCTGCTCCCTAACCTTGTCAAATTCAACTATACGCGACAACCTTTTACCTTCGTGTCTGGCGATTTCGTATTTTTCATTTTTGCCTTTTACCGGTCCTACGATATCTCCTTCCGAAGCTTTAAGCAGTGCATCGAGAAATTCCTGGCCAAACTGGTTTTGAATGGCCGGTTCGGTAGATTTAGTGACCTGGCCGCCTTTTTTAGCGTCGCCGGCGACAGATAATTCCTTTGCAAGTTCGTTGATTTCCTGGCCGTTGTTTATTCTTTTAAGTGCGGCCTGAGCCTGTTCGAGAGTTTCAACTGTTATATGTGAGAAGCTCAGATAGTTTGGTTCCCTGAAACTGGGGTCGGTTTCCTTGTTATCTTCGTAATATTTTTTTGCCTGTTCATCGCTGATTTTTACCGTACTTCTGATTTTTTCAATCAGTTCGTCGACAATTACTTTTTTATAGCCGATATCGGCAAGAAATTTGGCCTTGGCGTCTTTGTCAACACCTCTTTTTGCAGCTTCTTCATAAAGAAGCTGGGTATCGAGCCAGAAATCGGCGATATTATTCAAGGTGGCGTAATCAAAATTAAACGTGAGAAATTTTACCTTGCCGATAGTCAGTTCATTGCCGTCGAGAACCATAACCACATAGTTCGGGTCCTGCGGCACAGCAATTCCCTGGGGCTGCTGAGGCTGCGATGGAACAGGGGCATCCTGAGAGCGGGCGGTTTCAACTGTGAATAATATCGCGGCGAGTACAAGTAAAAATAATACAGTTCTATTCATGGCCTTTTTTCCTTTAAAAGCAAAAACCTTTCATCTGGACTATTCGACACTTTAAGGGTATTATTAAAATATAAAACAAGCAAATAGTCAACATTGTTTTTACGGATTTTTGCGAACCGACCGGTATGAAAAAAATACATCCCAACAGAAATTTTGTTGAAGAATACAGAAAAAAGCAGGGAAAGTATTCAAAACACGGCTTTTTTCAAAGGCTAAGGCAGGTCCGTACCTGGGCGCCTCTGATACATCTGATTCTGAAGGTAACCGGCCTTGGGCAGCGGGGCTTTGTTAACGCCCAGGCCCTTACGATGACAAATGAGGTTATTGAACTGCAGGCTCTGCCGAAGGGGTTTGATAATTGCCGTATCCTGCTGATATCGGATATACATATTGAAGGTTTTGACGGACTTGCCGATAAGATAATCGATTATATAAAAGATATCGAATGCGATTATTGCTTTCTCGGCGGAGATTACAGCCTTTATGAGAAATACGACATCGAGAAGACAAAAACAGAGATGAAAAGGATTGTCAGTAATATCAAAACAGACAAAATATTCGGCATTCTTGGCAATCATGACCACTATGAAATGGCTCAATTTCTCCAAAGCCTTGGCGTTTGTATGCTTTTAAACGAGAATACTGTTCTCCAGCGGGCCGGGGACGAAATTTACCTTGCAGGTGTTGATGATTGTTATGTCTTCGACGCGGCCGATATGCAGCAGGCTTCGGCGGGCGTAATCGGCGAACAGTTTAAAATTATGCTGTCGCACAGCCCGCAACTTTACAGGCAGGCCCAGAGATTGGGTTACAATTTCTATATAACCGGCCATACTCACGGCGGTCAGGTGTGTCTGCCCGGAGGGAGAGCCCTGATAAAAGGCGCAAAAGTGCCCCAGAGCCTTGTAAAGGGCCGCTGGCGGTATAAAAATATGACGGGATTTACCTCCGCCGGTGCAGGAGCATCCGGCAAGGTCATGGCAAGGTTTTTTTGCAGGCCGGAGGTGAATTTATTGACCCTTAAATGTATGGATTCAGACCGGCAATAATCCTTAAAAGAAGGTTTTCAGACTTCGATAAGCCTGTTATAATAGCGGCCTGAAAAATATGGAGGCAAAATTTGGTAGATATGATTCTTCTCGAAACACATAGTCTGGTAAAGAAGTATTCCGGCAGAACCGTTGTCAACCAGGTTTCCATTACCGTTGAGCAGCGAAGTATCGTCGGCCTGCTCGGCAGAAATGGAGCTGGAAAGACAACCACCTTCCGAATGGTTATGGGTATGATTACGCCTGAGGGCGGAACGGTGGTTTTCGAAGGTTCGGATATTACAAATCTGCCGATGTATAAACGCGCCCGTATGGGAATGGGCTATCTTTCACAGGAGCCGAGCGTTTTTCAGCGGCTCAGCGTTCGCGATAATCTGCTGGCTATACTCGAAACGATGTCACTGACAGCCGTAGAGCGGAAGCGCAGAGCCGATGAGCTTATCCAGCGGTTCGCGCTTGAGGAAGTTGCAAACAGTCACGCAAGGCTTCTTTCCGGCGGCGAACGAAGAAAACTTGAGATTGCCCGTGCGATGGTTACAAATCCGTCTTTGATTCTTCTCGATGAGCCTTTCAGCGGCGTTGACCCGATTGCCGTTGAGGAACTCCAGACCGAAATTCACAGGCTGGTCGCATCTGGAGTAAGTATCCTTATAACAGACCATAATGTTGAAAGGACACTCGAAGTTTCCGACAAGGCGTACATAATCGACCACGGCAGGGTTATCGCCGAAGGCAGTCCTGCGGAAATAGTTAAAAATGACCTTGTCCGCAAAAGCTATCTTGGCCATACATTCAAAGGCGACGAATTTGACGATACATCAGACAGGAGCGGCTGATGATTGACGTTAAGAAATGCTGTATAACACGATGGCCGACGCCGGTGCTTCTTAAAAAAGCACAGCCTGTTGAGAAGATTAACGGTACTATCGGCGCTCTTGCCGATAAGATGAAGGATATAATGGTTGAGTATAAAGGCGTCGGGCTTGCCGGGCCGCAGGCGGGAGTGGGACTCAGAATTTTTGTGGCTTCTCCGGACGGCACCAAAGAAAACGCAAAGGTTTATATAAATCCGGTTATCACACCGTCAGGAACTCTTGTAACAAATGAAGAAGGCTGTTTGTCCCTGCCGGGAATTTTCGGCAATATCAAACGATATTCGAAATGTTCGGTAAAAGCTCAGGCTCTTGACGGCAAAGAATTTACAGAAGAGGCTGAAGGACATCTTGCGAGAATTTTTCAGCATGAATGCGACCATCTCGACGGAACAGTTATAGCTGATAAGCTCTCCACTGTCGGGAAAATTGCCGCCCGCAGGAAGCTCAAACAGCTTCGCGAAGATTACGAGCAGCGGAATGAAAATCCGAAGCACTAAATCCTAAATTCTAAACAATATCGAATGTTCAAAATTCAAATTTTCAAAACGAAGATATTTATATTTTAAAAAGCTGTTAATTTTAGTGAATACCTGAAAAATGAAGATTATATATTGCGGTTGCGGTCAGTTTGGGGTTGATTCCTTAAATGCCTTAAAAGCATCGAGTCATCAGCTTTTGCATATTATAACTCATCCGGATAAACAGGCCGGCAGAGGCAGAAAACTGCGGGCTAATGACGTTGCACAGTGGGCGGAACAGAATAATGTACCGTTTACCACAATTGAGGATATAAACAGCCCCGAAGGCCTGCAGCTTGTTAAAAAACTTGCCCCCGATTTACTTGTTATTATCGCATTCGGCCAGAAGATTTCACCCGACATTATAAATATCCCTCCTAAAGGCGCGATAAACGTTCACGGTTCGCTGCTGCCCAAATTCCGCGGAGCCGCTCCTATTAACTGGGCGATTATCAATGGCGAAACAGAAACAGGCGTAACTATCATTACGCTTGCTCAAAAGATGGATGCGGGCGAAATGCTGGCACAGGCTAAAATAAAAATTGCAGACGATGATTCAGCCGACATTGTTCACGATGCCCTTGCGAAACTTGCGGCGCCACTGCTGATTGAAACAATTGATAAAATCCAGGCCGGTACGGCGGTTTATACAAAACAGGACAATACAAAGGCGACAGCCGCTCCAAAACTGAAAAAGAGTGACGGCAGAATCGACTTTACATTATCGGCCAGACAAATACATAATAAGGTGCGAGGGCTTTGTCCCTGGCCGGGGGCTGCGGCGTGTTTTGTTTCCGCTCAAAACGGCAAAAAGTGCCCGGCGGCAATATCAAAAACAATAGTTTCAGATGAATATGCAAAACACGACCGGGCGGGGCTGGTTGACGCAGAACTTAATATTGCCTGCGGAACGGGCAGTATAAAGATATTGGAACTCAAACCGCACGGCGGAAAAATGATGGATTTTAAGTCGTTTTTGAACGGCAGGGGAAACGGGGCAGGTGATTTTTTTGTGCCCCTTGAGGAAAATGGGCAATGAAGGCTCCTCAATTTAGTCCGCGGCGAACCGCATGGGAGGTTTTAAATAATTTCAAGGCGGCAGAACATAACTCTGCCGAACTTGTCGAGAAGTTCGGCGCCAAAACGCAAAATCGCGCAGCTCTTGTAGATATCACATTTGGCGTAATAAGAAATTATGTGTTTATTAATAATCTCATCGCACAAAGTTCAGTTCAGCCCATAAAGAATGTTCCGGCAAAAATTCTTAATTGCCTGAGAATTGCTGTTTATGAACTTGTTTTTACCAGTCAGGCCGATTATGCCATTGTCAACGAAGCGGTTGACCTGGCAAAGAAAGTCAGCTCAAAAAAGGCAGCGGGCTTTGTAAATGCGGTACTGCGAAAAATTTGTGCTTCGATAAAAAACAAATCAGCGGATTTAGGCAAGGCTGATTTGCGAAAAACTCTGCCGTTAAGTCCGACCCTCGGCTGTGAATTTAATATTGATATTCTGCCGGATGCGGATAAGAAAAAAGCTGAATATCTGAGCAATGCGTTTTCACTGCCTTTATGGCTCATCGAACAGTGGCTTGACCAGTTTGATTTCGAGCAAACAAAAAATATTTGTTTCGCGTCCAATCGCAGACCTTCTGTTTATGCAAGACCCAACAGACTTAAATTGACCGCAGTGGAACTTTTTGAAATCCTGATGAGCCAAAATGTAGATTGTGATCTTGCTGAACGATATAAGATGGTCAGGATAAACAAGTCAGGTAATATCGCTGAAATGAAGGCTTTTAAAGAAGGTCTTTTTACAATACAGGATGCAACCTCATCTTCTATTATTCCTTTATTAAATCCGCAGTCCGGCTGGAAGATATTAGATATTTGCGCGGCGCCCGGTACAAAGACAACTCAAATAGCAGAACTTATTTGCGACAAAGGCGTTATAGTTGCAACAGATAAGGATAATTCAAGATTGACCAGGATTGGCGAAAATATTCAAAGGCTTGGGGTAACATCTGTAAAAGTATTAGGTTACGACGATTTTCTTAAAGAAGCCTGCCAGCCGGGTTCGGCGGACGCGGTATTGCTTGATGTTTCCTGTTCGAATACAGGAGTATTGGCGAAAAGACCTGAAGTAAGGCTTCGATTAAACGAAAAATGGATTGGAGAGCTTGTGAAAACTCAGAATGAGCTGCTTGAGTTTGCTTCTTCGATTGTAAAAGAGGGCGGTAAAATCTGTTACAGTACCTGCAGCATCTTAAGCCAGGAAAATAGCGATGTCGTGAACAATTTTATCAGGCAGAAACCTGAATTTTCGCTCGAAAAAGAAAAAATATTTCTTCCCTCCGCCGGAACTTACGACTGTGACGGTGCTTATGCCGCAATTATTGTGAAAAAATAAATTTTCAATCTCAAGAGTAGCTCTATAAATGTCATTGCGAGGAATGCAACGACGAAGCAATCTTCTTTATTGCTTTAAAAACGAGATTGCTTCCCCCCGTTTACACGGGGGTCGCAATGACAAGGTGTGTTTTTCAATCTTCAATTTATTTCATCCACATTTTTTCCACAAAATCGTTTAAGGCTGTGCAAAACCTGTTCAAAACAAATTTTTTTCTCTCACAACTTTTTGTATTTAAGAATTATCTGTGCGGTGGAAAAGAATTTTGACAAAACTGCATTGATTTATTAAAGACAAAGACGTATATTCAAATAAGTTTTTTATTTATGATATATATTTTATAGCAGACGGCAACCGAAGAAGTTTATATGCAGACAATAATCACGGACGAGATAAACGCAATCAATCAGCTTCTCGCTGAAAAGGTAGGTCAGCAGAAGTATCGTGTCTGGTTCAGGAATTCGACCAGATTTACGATAGCGGATGATTATTTAAAGATAGGCGTTCCAAATCCTTTTGTCGGGAGCTGGATTGAGAGCCATTTTTTATCCGATATAACGGCGGCTGTTGAAACAGTTACCGGCTCTGTGAAAAAAATTACTTTTAATATTGAGCCTGAACTGTGCGGCAATCAGAGAAGAACGCAGCTCGATTGCCAGGCAGAACTTGTTCAGAAGGCTCAGAATAAAACGACTCGAAGCAGAATCAGCGACCGGCAGATAACGGAACGTTCGCTGAAGATGACGCTTGATTCGTTTGTTGTAGGACCATCCAATCAATTGGCCTACAACGCAGCGGTAAGTTTAGTATCTGAAGAGGTAAGTCCGTTTAATCCGCTGTTTATTCATGGAGGATATGGCCTGGGTAAGACGCATCTGATGCAAGGGATTTGCGGTATGATGAGCCGGACCAGACCGACTGCCAATTGGCTTTATGTGTCAGCGGAGGACTTTACCAATCAGTTTGTGCTGGCCTTGAAGACCAAAAAGCTGGATGCTTTCAGGAGGCGATACCGGCAAATGGATTTGTTGGCTATTGACGATATACACTTCCTGGCCAGCAAACCATCAACGCAGGAAGAATTCCTGCATACATTTAATACGATAAATCTCGCGGGCAAAAAAGTAGTGCTGGCCTCGGACGCCCATCCGAAAATGATAGGCCAGCTCTGTGAAAGTCTGGTAAACAGATTTGTATCTGGGATGGTAGTAAAAATTGAACCGCCGGACATTAAAACACGCTGCAAAATTATCTGCCAAAAGACAGCGGCAATGAATAAAGAGCTTCCGGACAAGGTTATTACCTATATTGCTGAGAATATCCGCTCGAATATAAGGGAACTGGAAGGGGCTATCTTAAAGCTTATCGCTTATTCATCGCTGTGTAATGAGAAAATTTCACCTGAAATGGCAAGACAGGTTCTTGCCGAGCATATTTCGAGAACAGACCCGATTGTTCACATTTCAGATATCGAAGCGGCAGTTACGACATTTTTCGGCATCACACCGGCCGATGTACATTCTTCCAAAAAGGACAGAACCGTAAGTCTTGCCCGGTCTTTCAGTATGTATCTTGCCAGAAAGTATACGGATATGTCGTTCCCGGAAATCGGCAGACTGATGGGCAACAAAAATCACGCTACGGTTATTCTTGCGTGCAGAAAAGTAGAGGAAATTCTCAAAAACAACGCTTCAGTCAACTGGCAAAGCCCCAACGGCAACAGAGTGGCAAATGGCCATGATATTATCGCAAAGCTCGAAGAAACAATAGCGTAAAACACAATTTAAATTTCATACTTTTTCTTCTTGCGTTTAAAATCATTATGCGGTTTATTAATGTCGGACGTGGTCGCAGCGGAGGGAATTCAAATTTTAACAGGAGAATTATTATTATGAAAAAGTTACCAATTTATTTATTACTTCTTGCAGTGACCATCATAATGATATCTGGATGTTCAGATAAAAAGCTAAAGAGTATCGAACTGACAAAGGATAATTTTTCAATACTTGACTCTTCTAAATTAAGAAAAGTGTATATTCTTTCTACGGGCCGAAATGTCTGCCTTTCTTACGGTTATGAATTTCCTATCAGCGACCCTATCAAAGTCGAAGTAATCAAAATGTGTATCAGGGATGCAAATCAGACAGAATCCGCTATAGAGCGAGCCAGTGAAAAGCAGACTGATAAAATGAAAGTTTGCGGACTTTATTTTGAGACCCGAAAAGAGGTTTACTGTATGCGTATCGGCTGGGATGATAAATTTGTTTACGGAGACTGGTGGCAATCGGCGGACTTGCTGAGTATTTTTAAGGGATGGGAACTGTTTGAGGACTTATATAAAGCTGACCCGAATTGGCCCACGCCCAAAAGAAGGGGGCAGACTTTTGAAAACGGATTCCCTGGACCAAATCTACCAGACTAATGTATATAATTGAACACCTCCGCTTTACCGGGAGAAAAATAATGTAGTGTAATAATTAAGTCAAAAAGTGCAGGATGATTCTTTTGTAAAGTTCCACCGCTTTTTTCATGTCTTTTATTTCAATGTATTCGTTCGGTTTGTGGCACAATTGAGGCTTGCCCGGCCCGAATATAACTATCGGTGTTTTTAACGCGGCCAGATATGGCGCATCTGTTGTAAAAGGCACAGGCTTAGGCTCTGTTTTTAAAAGATGTTTTAATTGTTTTATAAATTCACTCTTTTCATTGGTTTGCAGCGAGCCGGAATCGCGAAGAACCTTCAATTTGGCCTGGAACTGCGGATTTTGTTTTGAGAGCCTGCGGAGTATTTTATTGATATCGCCGACAATCTGTTTGGGACTTTGGCCGGGTATTGTTCGAATATCAATTTGGACAGAACATAAATCAGGTACGATATTGGATGCGGTACCGCCGATGATTTTGTTTACGCTCAAAGATGCCTTGCCGAGAAGTTTATTTGAACCTTTAATTTTAAAGTTCGACAGTTTATTTAAAAACATTCTCATTGAATCTATGGCGTTTATTCCAAGTTGCGGCATAGAGCTGTGAGCTGATTTGCCTTTTGTTGTTATTTCGAGCCATAAAAGTCCGCGATGAGCTGTAACAAGGTCGAAATCGGTCGGCTCCGGAACGATTATTCCGCAAAGATTTTTATCTTTGAATGATTTCATGAAATTTTTTATGCCGGCGCTGTCTGTTTCTTCGCCTGCCGTTGCGGAAAAGATTATATCGCCTTTCAACTTAATTTTAGACCGAACTATTTGGGCCATTGCCATTGCTGCCGAGACAATTCCGCCTTTCATATCACAGGCGCCTCTGCCGAAAATTTTGCCGCTGCGTTCAATCGGGTTAAACAGCGATTCGGTTTCGGCCGGTACAACGTCGAGATGGCTGACGAATAACAATCCGCCTTTTTTGCCGGTGGATTTAAGTCTTACGACAATATTTGCTCGTTTCTCGTCCCAGACCTCTATTTTGGGCTTAAGTCCTGCTGTCCGAAAGTAATCAGCCAGAACTTTGGCGCACTTGATTTCGCCCGTCTGGGACGTGGATTTTGCCCGAATAAGTTTTTTTAGTAGTTCTTTCATAAAACTAATTATACAGTAAAATAATCAGGCAGTAAATCACAGAAGTACATTTTCTTGAAGGATTTTGGTTTTACGGTAGAATATGAGGAAAAGTAAGTCTGTCATTTCGACCGGAGCGACCCTTTAGGGGAGCGAAGCGGAGAAATCTATTATTTATAAGACGGCTTTGCGGGAGCCTTACGGCAGACTTTCGCTCGAAATGACCGTAATGGAAGTTTATGAAGAACTATTATGTTTATATAATGTCAAGCAAAAGCAGGACTTTATATATTGGGATGACAAATGATATTAAGAAAAGAGTATATCAGCATAAAAATCACTTGATGCCCGGCTTTACAGACAGATACAATATCAACCGTTTAGTTTATGTTGAAACCGTATCAGACCCGCTTTCGGCAATTGCCAGAGAAAAACAAATCAAAAAGTGGCGGCGAGAAAAAAAAGTTTCTTTGATTGAATCAATAAATCCAGAATGGAAAGATTTAAGTGGTGATTGGTATGAATAATATATTTAACAATTTTTTAATAGATTTCTCGACTACAGTCTGCTGCGGCAGACTTTCGCTCGAAATGACAAAAAAATGAATCAAGTAAAAGTATCATTAGTAAAATGTAAAGATTATGAAAGCCAGGCAGTAAGGTCTGCGATTTTGAGGCATTTTGAGTTTCACGGGGGCATAGAATCCCTGATAAGCAAAGGCGACAGCGTTCTTATAAAGCCCAACATGATAGCGCCCAGACCTGCAAATTGTGCCACGCAAACCGACCCTGCAGTAATCATAGAGCTTGCGAAAATCCTTCTCGATTTTGGGGCTAAGCCATTTGTTGCCGATTCACCCGCCTGGGCAAATATGGCGGCCTGCGCAAAGGCGATAGGTATTGTCGAACCTTTAAAAAAGCTCGGCGTTCCCATAAGGCAGCTTGACGAACCTGTCAAACGCAGGCTCGAAACCTGTCGAACTCGTGTGGGTATCAGCCGATATGCGCTCGAAGCTGATAAAATTATAAACCTGCCGAAACTCAAGACCCATCAGCAGCTTGTCGCGACAATTGCCGTTAAAAATATGTTCGGCTGTGTCAGCGGCAAGGCAAAAGCGGTATGGCATTACAAAAAAGGGGCCACTTTTGACGATTTTTGTACAATGCTGATAGATATTTACAAACTGCTCAATCCTGTGATTACGATTATTGATGGTATTGTGGCAATGGAAGGTCCCGGCCCGATAAGGGGAAATCCAAAACAGCTTGGCTGGCTGATTGGGTCTGTTGACCCAATGGCCGCAGAGGTTATATGCTGCGATTTAATAGGATTGGCTCCTGAGCAACTGCCTTTAATCAGAACTGCCCGAAAAATAGGTTTTGGCTGTATGGATAAACAAAATATTCAAATTGTCGGCGATTTTTTGCCGGCCGAGGGGCATACAGAGCTTGTTCCGGCAGAGCTTATACCCCTGAGGTTCACACCTATCAGGGTCATTAAAAGTATATTACGGCAGATTTTTATACTTGTAAAAGCAAAGCGGCGACTTTAGAATTAAAGTAAGGAGGCTGTGTTATGGAATGGGACGGCATTGACAGAAGGAAAGGTTCCCGAAGAGAGAATCCACAAGAGGTAGATACTGATAATCGCAAGAGCGATAGAAGACAAACTGACGACAGGCGTCAGTGCCGCAGGATATCTTATCCGCTGGCGGCATCTCCCGCGATTGTTGGTATGCGGGTGCAGGTGGTCGGTCTTTCAGCAAAGGCCGTCAGGTTTTTCATTCCGGATATTAACCCGCAGGGATTGGCATTTAAAGAAGGGGATAAACTCGACATCGCCCTGAAGTTTCATGACGGACAGGTTATTAGAAGAAACGGCACAATTTCAAGACAGGATAAGTACGAGACAGACAGGGAATATTTCGTCTGTCTTTTTGACAGGAATTTACCGCAGGAAAGAATGGAGATGGAAAAGGCGTATCTTTTGGCGAAGTTTCCCGATTTTTGCAGGGATGCCCTTGGCGCTTAGTCCGCATTTTATTTTCCAGTTAAATTGACATATCCGGTGCAATTCATTATCATTTTACCAGATGAATCCCGCACCTTCTAAATATTCAGGAATTATTCGGATTTTATTAAGAAGTGAAGCGGTTATATGATTATGAAAGATTTTAAGAAAAACGAATTAAAAGAAGGTGCGGGATGAAGCCTGATATCAATATCCTCGGTATAGAAACAAGCTGCGATGAAACTGCCGCCGCGGTGGTACGCAATGGGGCAGAAGTACTGTCAAATGTCATTTCTTCTCAAATAGAGCTTCACCAGAAATACGGCGGTGTTGTGCCTGAAATTGCCTCAAGAGCACATATTGAAAAGATTTATCCGATTGTTCAGCAGGCTATCGAGCAATCCCGGCTCGACAAAAGCGATATAGACGCGGTGGCGGTTGCGAATCAGCCGGGGCTTACCGTTGCGCTTATCGTCGGACTAACTGCCGCAAAGACGCTTGCGCTTGCTTTGGAAAAACCACTGATTGCGATAAATCATATTCACGCCCATCTTCAATCGGCAATGATGGACGAAAAAAATCTGCAGCTTCCCGCTGTGGCTCTTGTTGTTTCAGGCGGACATACCAGTCTATATGAGTGTAAAAATATTCTTGAACTTCATCTGCTCGGCTCAACTATTGACGATGCGGCGGGTGAGGCATTTGATAAAGTCGCATCGATTTTAAATCTGCCGTACCCCGGCGGACCGAGTATTGAAAAAGCCGCAAAAGACGGCAATCCTGATGCGATTAAATTTCCCAGAACAATGCTCGCGAAGGATTCACTCGATTTTTCATTCAGCGGCTTGAAAACCGCGGTTCTTTATCACTGCTGCGGCAAGGATATGAAGGGGGGAAATCGTGTCGGCAAAATGAGCCAAAAGGAAATTGCCGATATTGCCGCGTCGTTCCAGGCTGCTGTAATAGATGTTCTCGTAAGAAAAACCGAAATGGCTGTCGATAAAATCGGAGCGAAAACGATTCTGCTCGGCGGGGGCGTCGCGGCTAATAATCTTTTAAGAAATGAACTTGAAAAAATGGCAAAACAAACCGGCAGAACACTGCTGGTTGCGCCAAAAAAATATTGTACGGATAATGCGGTTATGATAGCTTCTCTCGGCTTTCATAAATACAAAGCAGGCCTTTTTGCCGATATGACACTTGAGGCTAAAGCCGGCTGCGAAGATTAAATCCCGTTAGAAAATCTAAAATAAAAGAAAGGTTTTCTTATGAGAAATTTCATTTAAAATGATTAAGGTTAAGGGTGCCTCTAAAAATTAGATTTGTCACTGCGAGCGAAGCGAAGCAGTCTCATTTCTGAAGCAATAACTGAGATTGCTTCGTCGTCCGCCAAAGGCGAGACTCCTCGCAATGACATTTTTAGAGGTTGCCTTAAAATATATAATGAAAAAGATTTCTAACGGGATGAAAGGTATATTATGCGAAAAATAACAGAGGTACCAAAACTGTCTGTTCGCAAAGCGGATGCACACAAGGGCGATTTCGGAAAGGTCTGCATAATTGCAGGCAGCACAGGTTTCAGCGGTGCCGCGGCAATTGCCGCCCAAAGCGCATTACGAGGCGGTGCCGGTCTGGTAAGACTCGCAGTTCCGCAAAGCGTTCTGCCGATAGTTGCTGCGATAGAGCCTTGCTATACGACAATTCCGCTTGCCGAAGATTCATCAGGCAAAATCAGCAGCAAAGCGATAGATACTGTTTTGAAAGCTGTCGAGGAAAATGATATTATCGCATTTGGGCCGGGCGTTGGTGTCGCCAATGGCGTAAAAGCAGTGCTCGAAAATCTTTTGCGGCAGGATGCGATAAGACTTGTTATTGATGCCGACGGCCTGAATAATCTGGCCGCTTTGAAAAACTGGCCTGATATTAATAAAGCCAATCTTATTCTTACACCACATCCGGGCGAAATGAAAAGGCTCTGGGACGCTCTTTTGCGAAAACCTATGCCGCAGGACAGGGAATCTATCGCTGTTGAATTTGCCAAAGCGGCCCAAGCTGTTATTGTGCTGAAAGGGCACGGTACGGTAGTTGCCGATGCTGAAAAATGTTATGTCAACACTACCGGCAATCCCGGAATGGCAACGGCGGGGGCCGGTGATGTGCTTACGGGAATAATTGCCGCGATGTGCGGACAGGGACTTGATAATTTTAACGCTTCGGTTTTGGGCGTTTACGTTCACGGTCTTGCGGGCGATTTGGCAGCGGAAGAGAAAGGCCAGATAAGTTTAATCGCGATGGATATTATAGATTATCTGCCGCAGGCCTTCAAATCTATTGGAGACAATAAATGATAGTAGTAATGAAACCTAACGCTTCCGAACAGGACGTCAGGCACGTTGTAGATTTGATAAAAGAATTCGGCTTAAAAGAGCACGTCATAGTTGGAACAAACAGAACGGTTATAGCCTGTCTGGGCGATAAACGGATGGTGGATAAGGGAGCAATCGAAAACGCTCCGAATGTCGAGCGAATTGTGCCGATACTTGCGCCTTATAAAATCGCATCGAGAGAAGTAAAAAAAGAATATTCACAAATAAAAATCGGCACAAAGGGGTTTCCGCTTGGAGGTAAAAAAATAGGCGTAATAGCAGGACCCTGTTCGGTCGAGAATGAAAAACAGCTTTTGCAGACTGCTGAAAAAGTTGCTGCCGCCGGCTGTATCGGACTTCGGGCAGGGGCATTTAAGCCGAGAACGAGTCCTTACAGTTTTCAGGGATTAGGTGTTGAAGGACTTAAAATTCTCGCAAAAGCAAAAAAGCAAACCGGTCTGGCGGTTATTACTGAAGTTGTCGCTGTTGAGCATATTCCCATTGTAGCTGAATATGTTGATGTTCTGCAAATCGGCGCCAGAAATATGCAGCATTACCCGCTGCTCGAGGCGCTGGGAAAAGTCAAAAAGCCTGTTCTGTTAAAACGCGGTATGAGCGCGCAGCTCGATGAATTTTTGCTTGCCGCAGAGTATATAATCAACGCGGGAAACTCTCAGGTTATTCTCTGCGAAAGGGGAATAAGAACTTATGAAGAATATGTCCGCAATACTCTTGCGCTGGCGATTGTGCCGGAGTTGAAAGATAAAACTCATCTGCCTGTAGTTGTTGACCCTTCGCACGGAACAGGTCATGCGCATCTTGTACCGGCGATGTGCAGGGCGGCAATAGCGGCAGGCGCTGACGGTTTGCTTATCGAGTGTCACCCGGACCCTGAACACGCGTTAAGCGACGGGGCGCAGTCAATTACCCCACAAACTCTTTCGGAACTTATGCCGCAGCTTAAAGCTATAGCGCAGGCTATCGGCAGAGATGCTTAATAACAAATCCTGATTTCAGAATGTTTGTGCGATTGTTTCAGCCTGACCGACGGCCTTGGCCTGTGCATCGCTTACGGTTTTTTCATCGCCCAGCATAGGCTGGCAAATCACTGTTTTAATATCCGTAAAACCGATAAAACCCAAAATAAATTCAAGATATCTTTTCTGAAAAGCTATTGGAGAATCATTTTCATAACTTGCTCCGCGGGCGAGTATCAGGCAAATCGGCTTACCGCCAGCAAGACCTTTGTAATTGCCGTTGGTAACGGTGAATGTGTAACTCGGCTGAACTATAATATCAATGTAGTGTTTAAGTTTGTAGGGTATGCTGAAGTTCCACATTGGGGCTGAAATAAGATATTTATCAGCGGATTTGAACTGTTCGATCACTTTTTCAACCTGCGACCATTTTTTTACCTGTTCAGCGGTTTTTTCTTTGCCGTGCATAATGGCGTATTTCGATTCTGCCGCGAAATTATCAAATTCCGGCAAAGATTCCTTAAACAGGTCGATTGTTACGATTTTATCCTGCGGATTTTTCTGACGATACGCGGACAAAAAGGCCTGGGCCGTTGTATGCGAATGGCTTCTTTCGTTTCTTGGTGAGGCTTTTATATAAAGAAGTGTTTTCATAAAATCCCTTTTTGCGAAAAAATATTTTCTATGTTAATTCCACAGACCAGTATGCGTGGTCGAGGAACTGTTTCCAGCTATGATATCTTTGATGGTTCAGGTGCAGATGAACAGTCGGATTGCGTTTAGGTTTTGCCGGCAGTCTGACAAGGGTCATTCCCGCCTGCCTGGGCGTTCTGCCTCCTTTTTTGGCATTACAATCTGTGCAGGCGCAGACAAGATTTTCCCATGTCGCGGCTCCACCCAGACTTCTCGGGATAATATGGTCGAGGGACAATTCGTTTGTCGGGAATTTTTTCCCGCAGTACTGGCATCTGTTGCTGTCACGGGCAAAGATGTTACGCCTGTTGAATTTGACATCGTTTCTCGGCAAACGGTCATAGAACAGCAGTCTGACGATTCTTGGTACGGCTATGTAAAAATTAACTGTGGTAATCCAGTCGTGTTCGTTTGGCTCGAAAGACCTTTTTATCTGGCAGATGTCTCTCCAACTTTCGAAATCGTAGTTGTAATACTGGCCCTGTTCGTAAGATATGACTTCGGCAAGTTCCCTGCACAGCATACACATCGCCCTTTTGACGTCTATAATGCGCAACGGCATATAATGCTTGTTTAGTACAAGCACGCTGCAATTCAGAGCAGATTGCGATTCAACAAATGCCATTTCCTCCTCGCTCATTTCTTTCAGATGTTAAATATCGGAAATCGAGCTTTTTTATAAAACAAAATTTATTCCGCCGAGCCTTTCCCGAGCCTCTGACGGGTACAGGTTAAAGCCATCCTATCGGCTGTAACTTATTCCACTTCCACAAGAACCACATCTTCGGCGCGCGGACCTTTTTCGCCCTGTCCTATTGCAAAGCTGACTTTATCGCCCTGGTTGAGGATTTTAAGGCCTTTTGTCTTAAAACCGGTATGATGAACAAATATATCCGGCTGACCGTTGCCGTCTATGAAGCCGTAACCCTTTTTTGGGTCAAACCACTTGACAACTCCCTCTGCCATAGGAACTCCTTTTATACTGCCCCCTTCGGTTTCAGGCCGCCAACCAAAGTCGGCCTGATTATATCTTTAAACCGCGTAAAATATATCGGTTATAGCTTCTCATTCACCTGGAGATGAGGGAACTTTACCGCCGAGTTTTTCCTTCATCAGCCGACCCATTTTGAACTTTACAGTCCGCTTGGAGGGCACTTCCACTCTTTCGAGTGTTTTGGGATTTTGAGCTACCCTCGCTTCGCGAGTACGAACCTCAAAGACGCCAAAGTCGCGGAATTCAAGACGGTTGTTCTTGATGAGCTCTGAAATTATCTCATCGAGAAACGACTGAACAACCCGCTTGACCACAACTCTTTTGGCCTGGGTTTGTTCCGCAATACGGTCAATTAATTCTTTCTTCGTTATTGTTGTCATAGTGTACCTCGTATCAACAGACAGGATTAGGAATTGGTTTTTATTTTTAAGCTCTTAAAGAGTCCTTAATCTAAATCAAGTTTATTTACGAATATTCAGTTGATGATTCATCAGTTTCAAAAACCGCAAACCACTATACAGCAAAGACTTCTAATCGGCAAGCACTTTTTTTCAGTATTTTTTAAGTTAAAATATCGAAAAACAGCTCAAAAATAAGGTTTTTTCTTACAGCAGTTTAGAATGTGAAAAAGGTGGCGTAATTACTTGACCAATTACTCAAAATCGGCAATAATCCCGCTTCTTAAATCAAATTTGAGCGAAAGGCGGCCAAATTGTCACATAAGTTATTGTCAAAAAAGCAGTTGTGTCCTAATGTCTATATGGCTGATATCGAAGCTCCGCTGGTGGCCGCGGCAGCCAGTCCGGGCCAGTTTGTAATTGTCTGCTTAGCCGGAGGATACAGCGAAAGAATTCCTCTGACCATAGCAGGCTTCGATGCAAAAAAAGGTACAATCCGTCTTATCTGGCAGGCTGTCGGTAAAAGTACCGTTGAGCTTGGTCATTTGAATGTCGGCGACAGCGTGGAAAATATACTTGGCCCATTGGGCAAACCAACACATATTGAAAAATTCGGAACTGTCGTTTGCATCGGCGGCGGAATTGGAAATGCTCCGCTGCTGCCGATTGCGACCGCGATGAAAAAAGCCGGCAATAAAGTTATCAGTATCCTCGGCGCAAGAACAAAAGAACTTTTAATTCTCGAAGATGATTTTAAAGCTGTAAGCGATGAAATTATTATTGTTACCGATGACGGCTCTTACGGCAGAAAGGCGCTTGTTACAGGCCCCCTCGATGAAATCTGTCAAAGAACGCCCAAGCCCGGCCTTGCAGTTGCGATAGGGCCTGCGATAATGATGAAGTTTTGCTGTGCGACTACGAAAAAATACGATGTGCCAACTGTTGTTTCGCTTAATACGATTATGATTGACGGAACTGGAATGTGCGGCGGATGCAGAGTAGAAGTCGGTGGACAAACAAAATTCGTCTGCGTCGACGGGCCGGAGTTCGACGGGCACCTGGTGAATTTCGACTTGATGATGAAACGTATGCAGGCTTATAAAAAACAGGAAGCCCAGGCACTGGAAGAATATAACAAACATAAATGCAAAATCGGCTTATGAAAATGACACGGATTTACACTAACTTTTTAGACACGGATTAACGCGGATTTACACTGTAAGTAAAAAATATAATCTCTGTGGTCTCTGTGTTCTCTGTGGCTATGAATAAAAATTTTTACTCGGTGGCTAAAAAGGATACTAAATTGAACCAGCAGCAATTACTCGATGGGCTTTTGAAGAAACATAAAGACGGCACATTAAAACCTTCCGACAGATTTAATATTCCGCCTCAGCCGATGCCGCAGCAGGATTCAGTGGCACGGCGAAAGAATGTCAATGAGGTTGCGCTTGGATATACCGAAACAGAAGCTCGTCTCGAAGCTCTGAGGTGTCTGCAGTGTAAAAACGCTCCCTGTGTCGAGGGTTGTCCGGTAAGAATAAAGATAAAAGAATTCATTGCTGAAATCGCCGATGGAAATTTCAAGAAATCGCTCGATATAATCAGAGAAAATTCACTTCTTCCGGCTGTTTGCGGAAGAGTATGCCCACAGGAAGTACAGTGCCAGCTTCCCTGCACCGTCGGCAAAAAATTTAAGGATGTCGAAAAGTCAGTCTCAATCGGCAGGCTCGAAAGATTTGTTTCAGACTGGGGCAGAAAACAGCACGACCAGTCGAGCCCGACAGTTGCCGCGGCGACAGGGAAAAAAGTAGCCGTAATAGGCTCAGGCCCCGGCGGAATCGTCGTCGCTACCGATGTTCGCAGGGCAGGACACGATGTAACGGTATTCGAGGCATTTCACAAAACCGGCGGCGTGATGGTTTACGGCATTCCGGAATTTCGTCTGCCAAAGGCGATTGTGCAGGAAGAAATCGATACGCTTGAAAAAATGGGCGTTAAAATAATTTGCAATTTTGTCGTCGGCAGGACGAAAACCATAAAACAGCTTACCGAAGACGGTTTCGATGCCGTTTATGTCGGTGTTGGAGCAGGACTGCCGATGTTTATGGGTATCGAAGGCGAACACCTTGTCGGCGTTTACAGCGCCAATGAATATCTGACAAGAGCAAATTTGATGCGTGCTTATGATTTCGGCAAAGGATCTGATACGCCAATCGCAATGTCGAAACGCGTCGCGGTCGTCGGCGGCGGAAACGTCGCGATGGACTCTGCCAGAACTGCTGTAAGGCTTGGTGCTGAAAAGGTTTATCTTGTTTACCGCCGAAGCGAAAAAGAAATGCCCGCAAGAGTCGAAGAGGTCCATCACGCAAAAGAAGAAGGAATCGAATTCCATCTTTTACGCAATCCAAAAAGAATTATCGGCAATTCCGACGGCATTGTAAAATCGATTGAGTGTCTCAAATACGAACTTGGCGAGCCTGATTCATCAGGCAGGCGCAGACCTGTGCCGATTGAGGGCTCTGAATTTACGATTGATGTCGATACGGTGGTTATTGCTATCGGCAACGGAGCAAATCCGCTCATCGGCCAGACCACAACAGGCTTAAATTTGAACAAATGGGGCAATATTACTGTCGATGAGAACTGCAAGACCTCTCTTGAAGGCGTTTACGCAGGCGGAGATATTGTTCTCGGCGCCGCGACTGTAATTTTAGCTATGGGCCAGGGCAGAACCGCAGCAGCGGCGATTAACGAATACCTCAAAAGCAAAAAATAGGTCTTAAAAGCCGGAAATGGTTACGGAGCAGGAAAATGTCAATTAAGGCATTTATATTTGATTTTGGGAATGTCATCTGTAAATTCGACAAAACTATTTTTCTCAAAAAACTTTCGTTTTGTTGCGATAAGTCTGTCGGCGAACTTGAGAAACTGATTTATCACGATACGGATGCCTGTATAAGATTTGAAACAGGTCTAATTTCCGGAGATGAGTTCTATCGGGAAATTGTGGAATTGTGCCGGCTGTCTATCAGCGAATCAGATTTTATAGATGGACATATAAATATTTTCACGCCTATTTCTGAAACTTTCGACCTGATTAAAAAATTAAAACCGGCATACAAACTTGGTCTTTTGTCGAATACTGCTGTATGGGATTTTGAAAGGGGTATAAAACAGATTGAGATTTTCAGCCTTTTCGATGCTGTAACAGCTTCTTTTGAGGTTGGGGCTATGAAACCGGATAAAGCAATTTTCGATGATATGACAAAAAAGATAAAACTGGCCCCGCAAAATTGTATTTATATAGACGATATAAAACAATTTGCCGATGCCGGCAGATTACTCGGTTTCAATGCAATCCACTATCAGGGACACGATAATTTACTCGAACAATTAAGAGAAATGGGAATACGGTATTAGCATCGCCGAACCGCAGCGGTGATTAATGAATACCTCAAAAACAGGGAATAAGCTTGCTTCATAAGTCCGCGGCTTCTGATTTCCGTATTTCAGCGTCAATTCTGTTTTTGCTGTCCCAGATGATAAAATACGTCGTCAAAATTATGTGCGCCCACAGTTTTATTAAGGCAATATTGATAAGTCCCGCAATAGCGAGAATTAATCCAATAGTGTACTCCTTTGGATTATTTTCAGGTGCGTTTGTGACAATGTTGATCCCCCATAAAGTAATAGCAACTGACAGCACCAAAAAAATCCAATACTTTATTTCGGCTTTCGTGACTCTTTTAAGAATATCCTCACATGTCGGTTGTTCTTTAAAACTTTCTGCCCAATTAAACAATCTCATATATTTCTCCTTTTTATTTAGAACTTTCTTCAAATGTTTTAAGTAATGTTTTTGCAACCGAGATATCAAGCTTTCCTTCAACTACAAGAAGCTGAATTTTCTGATGAAATTTTGTCTTTGGTTTTTTCGAATCGAGAATTTGCACTTTTTCTATAAGACGGTTGAGCTTGATTCTTACTGTAGGATAAGAAATACCGTATTGCTCGGCAACGTCTTTCAATGACCCCGAAGCCAGCAGTAATCTCTTTGTAAACTGCCAGTCCTCTTCGGATAAACTTTTGACCCATTCAGGAATGGTATTTTCCATCATAAACTCCGAACTGTACTTTCATATTATGAAAATACACTTTAATTTTATTAAAGCAAGGGAATTTTAATAATATGAAAGTAATTTTTAATATTATTAAAGAACGGGATTCGGGAAAAGCATTGTAACGTTATATTGCCAAAGGCGTTACGAGTTGCACCGGAGGCGGTATTGTTCTTGGCGCCGCGACTGTAATTTTAGCTATGGGCCAGGGCCGAACCGCCGCCGCGATTAACGAATATATTAAGGGGAAATAGGGTTTAGGGGCAGAGTTTGGAGTATAGAGGATATTTGATAATTGACAAATCCGGACAGGTGTTTTATACTAAATAATATGAGTCCGACTGTTTTTCACATAGGCAATTACAGGTTCTATTTTTTCTCAAGGGAAGAGGAACGAATTCACGTGCATATTGTTTCTCCTGACGGCGAGGCGAAATTCTGGATAGAACCAACAATAGCGTTGTCGGCTTATAGTGGTTTTTCAAAAACGCAGTTAAATAAACTTCAAAAATTAGTTGAGGAACATAAAAGTGAAATCATTAAAGCATGGCAAAAGCACTTTAAAGCCTGAGATTACAAACATCTCCCAGCACGGCTTTTGGATTTTTTTAAAAGGAAAAGAATACTTTTTGCCTTTTGATAAATTTCCCTGGTTCAAGAAAACTGCTGTTGGCGATTTGACGAAAGTAGAATTGCTGCACAAAACCCATCTTTACTGGCCGAATCTCGATGTTGACCTGTCTGTCAGCATTATAGAAAATCCTGAAAAATATAAGCTGATTGCAAGGTAAAGTATATAATTTTAAAGAGTTAACTTTAGTAGAGTTGACTGCTTTATTTCAAAAGAAAAATCATATTTTTTTGAGATACTTTTAACCAAATCTTTCGTCCAATCAGGTGCTTCAGGGCCAATAACAATCTCAGATATCATAGATTCTAAATTTACTTCCAATTTTAGCCCGGGAGCATCTGGAAGAATTGGAGTGGGTAACGTATCTGCCCATATTGCTAATCGTAATTCTTTTTCGTGTGCAAACTCTCGTCTCTTTGTAAAAACAACATCAAAACTGCGAACAGAATTAGAGTTATTATTTCTACTCCTTGCTTTTTCGTGGCCATACTCTACCGCCTTTATTTCTATAGAGGTGTTACAGTATCCTTCGTTGTGTACTATAGAGCTTACCAGTTTCGCAACTGTTGATTTAATAGCAATGCACTCGTTGCTATTGGAATATAATTTCCACAGGGCTGCAGATTCTATATCACTTAAATGCCAGCAACTAACGAAAAAATCATTAGGAAGCCCTTTGTCCGATTCTTTAATTATTTCTGAAGATTTACCTTCTTTATAATTAGGGTAAAATGGTACAAGTGAACCTTCATAAGGGTCATCCTTTCGTAATTTACTAAGTCGGGTAAAGAATAAGCGTTGCGAGTCAAGCAAATCTACAAATTTACTAAAATCCATATATCTCCAAATTGTGCTTTCGTTTGAAACTGCATTGGGCCATGTTATAAACATCAGATTTTCCTTAATAGTCTAATATCTTTGTAGGCAGGAATTAGCTTGTATAAATTGTCCTCTTACTATTTTACCGTCGAAGATTATTTTCATATCATTTTCGGATATTGATTCAATTATGCAGGTTCCCTCATCGACTATTTCAACAGTTCCTTTGCCGTTGTTGACAATGCCCTGGTATGTGAGGAATTTTTTATCGTGGTCGGCAATAGGGGTGGCTTTTGTTTTTTCATTAGCTTCGCTAACTAATTTTTCAGGCGGGTTTTCCAATCGCCAGGTTTTCAAAACATCACCAGATTCAATCATCAAATCCCAGTGAGTCTCATTGCCTTTGGTGTGTTTATGAATAACGAAATGACTTTTTATTGGTATATTTGCCATATCTTGCGAAAAATACGAAACACGAAACCCGAAATACGAAACAAATTCAAAATTCTAATTTTCAAATGTTCAAAACTATTTTGTTTTGGTTATTTAAGTTTTGGTAATTCGTATTTGTTTTGGATTTCGATATTAGGATTTCGAATTTAAAACGCCTGAATAGCTGTTATCGCTACTGCCGCGACAATATCATCACTATTACAGCCTCTTGAGAGGTCGTTGACCGGCTTTGCCAAACCCTGCAAAATTGGGCCGTAGGCGTTCAGGCCGGCGAGTCTTTCCGCCATTTTGTAGCAGATATTTCCAGCACCCAAATCCGGGAAGATAAATACATTGGCCTGACCTTTAATGGGACTATCAGGACACTTTTTCGCAGCGACTTTCGGCACAAAGGCTGAATCAAACTGCAATTCGCCATCGATTAGATATTCGCCGTTGAATTCACTGGCGAGTTTTTCCCTGGCAAGTTCAGTTGCCTTAATCATTTTATCCGGTCCAGTGCCTTTGGCGGAGCCTTTTGTCGAATATGAAAGCATTGCGATTTTCGGAACGATGCCGAATTGCTTTGCTGTTCGTGCGGTCGCAAGGACAATGTCTGCAAGCTGCTTGGCGTCAGGGTCTTCGTTCAATCCTGAATCGGCAAAGAGGATTGTCATTTTACTGTTGGTCATAAAGAACATACTCGAAACGGTTTCAATGCCTTTGGCTGCTTTTATGATTTGCAGAGCGGGGCGGACAGTATCAGCTGTTGAATGGGTTGCTCCTGAAACAAGGCCGTCAACTTCGCCGTTTTTTACCATCATCGTACCGAAATAGACCCTGCCCTTGATGGTTGTAAGAGCTGATTCGGGAGTAACGCCTTTGTTTTTACGAAGCTGGTAAAATTGCTCGGTATAATCTTTTAGTTTTTCGCTGGTGAAATTATTTATGATATTGATGTCGTTTGTTTTTGCCCCTATATTTTTGAGTGCGTCAGCGATTTGTTTATCGTCGCCGAGGATAGTCAGCCTTGCCATTTTGCGGTCGGTGATTTTTTTGGCTGCCTCAATTGTTCGCTCATCGCCGCCTTCCGGTAGAACGATGTGCTTGAAAAGAGACGTCGCTTTTTCAAGTATTTGCTCTGAAAAATCTTTTTTTGTTTCCATATTTTTTCCTTAAAAACTTAGCCACTAAGACACAAAGGCACAAAAAAAATTGAATTGGATTCCCGCTTTCGCGGAAATGACATTCTTAGTGCCTTTGCGGCTAAGAATAATGCGTCCGACAGGAGTCGAACCTGTAACCTTCGGCTTCGTAGGCCGGCACTCTATCCAATTGAGCTACGGACGCAACTCTGGTGTAATTTTATAGATAAATACTAATTTTGCAAGAAGTAAAAAACTTAACTGCCAACACACGAAGACACCGGGTTTATTTAAGATTTAAAATTTAACATTTAAAATCTTATTAAAAACAAAACCTGTCGAAGCCGGCAGCTATTTATTGGATTGCTTCTTAAATCTTAAATCTTAAATCTTCAATTTTCAATTTAGATGCGATGCATCATTTTGAAGATTTTTTCGTCCTGAAAGGTGATTTTAAGCTTCATTTCCTCGCCGATTTTGTCCAGCTTCTTATGAATCTGCGGAATAGTTATTGCCGCCTTTGCGATATCAACGGCCATCGTCATAACGAAGTAGTTTTCCATAATTTTCTGATTGACGTCAACGATATTGATATTCGCGTTTGCCATAGCGTTGGCAAGTTTGGCGATGATGCCGACTCTGTCTTTGCCGGTAACGGTTATTATGCAAATCTGGGATTGTTTTTTTGCGGCCATTATCTTTTTCCTTAAATCACTACAGGTTTTTCTCGTTAAGTTTTTTCATACCATTATAATCGGTCATATCAAAGCCCAGAGCTGTAACTGTTATAAAGCCCTCGTTCAATGCAAGGGTATCGCTGGGCAGGTCTTTATCGCGATGAGTCCCGCCTGCAAGCTGATATAGTGTTTGCCCCGTATCGCTTTTCTGTTTTACAAAGTGTTCATCAAAACCCATTGTTGACTGCGGTACGATTTTTATGCCCTTGGGCTTGCCTTGCGAAAGGCGGGGAATATTGATATTTATCACGCCGGGAGAACTAATCGGCAGCAGTTTATTCATTACTGTGACGCAATATTTAGCGGCGTTTTTGAAATCCATCTGTTCTTCATAGGCTGCGCTTAGCGCGATTGCCGGTATTCTGTAAAACGCGGCCTCCATCGCGGCGGCTACCGTGCCGGAATAATAGACATTAATACCTACGTTTGCGCCGTGATTTATGCCGCTTACGACAAGGTCTGGTTTTTTCGGACATAGTTCCATAATCGCCAGCTTGACGCAATCCGCGGGCGAGCCGCTTACGCTGTATCCGCTGAATTTGTCTTCGATATTTATTTTTTCGCAGGCCAGCGGCTCAAATACCGTAATACTGTGCCCTGCGCCGCTCATTCTATCGGATGGGGCGACAACGGTTACGTCGCCGAGTTTAATAAGCTCTTTATAGGCTGCCGCTATTCCCGGAGCCAGGATCCCATCATCATTTGTCAGCAAAATATTCATAAGCTTAAATGGTAACGCCAAACTTCAAATATTCAACAATAAATCAATTTATTGACGCTCTACCCGGCAGGAGTATAATCGATAATATGATAAGGAAGTTTGACAGGCAGAATGATTTGGTTTTGACTCGGCAGCAGGTTCGCGATTTTGACGCCTGGGCTATAAATACTGCCGGTGTGCCCGGCGTTGTGCTGATGGAGAATGCCGGAACAGGCTGCGGCGAAATCGTTATCGCGGAACTGGAAAAACGAAAAGGCTCAAAGGTCTGCATCTTTTGCGGCACAGGCAACAATGGCGGAGACGGTTTTGTAATCGCCCGGCATTTGAAAAACGCCGGTTTCAGTGTGGTTATTGGTCTTTGCGGGCCGGCCTCAAAAATAAAAGGCGACGCCGAGATAAATTATAAAATTGTTTGTAAGATGGGAATTACGGTTAAAAGCCTTGAGGCCGCCTCGGCGAATATTAGAAAAGATGTCGAAACTATCGCTTGTGATTGTGATTTGATTATAGATGCTATTTTCGGAACGGGGTTGACAGGTGAACTTGCCGGCGGATTCGCGGAACTTATCAATTCGATAAATGCACTTAATAAACCGGTTATAGCAGTTGATATTCCTTCGGGTCTTGACTGTGATACCGGAGAGCCTTTAAGCACAGCGATAAAGGCAATCGCGACGGTTACATTTGCGGCGGCGAAAAAAGGTTTTAAGAACCTGCGGTCGGCGGGATATACAGGCGAAGTTTATGTTGCCTCAATCGGCATTGAGCCGCAGGAATAAATCTCTTATATTGTTCTTTTACCCTTTTACTTCTTACCTGTGGCCAGGGATTCATATCCGATAAAGTTCAGGAATCTTTTCAGGTTGAAAACAGGAATGAAGAGGTCTTTCGCCTGAGCTTTAACTTCCTGATACTTTTCCGATGCTTTCAGTGACGCTTCGTATTTTTCTGTAGCCAGTGGGTCGAGTTCTATTTCGTCGAGAGTGGGTTTTTTCTTCACTTGCGTCTGATTGCCGAGTATGACAAAGTCCGTGTCGATAGTTACGGCATCTTCAACTTTTCCGCCCCAGTTTTCGATAAGCTGTTTGATTTTTGTTGCGCCGTCAGGGTCGGTTTCGCCGTTGCCGTCAAAATCGAAGTCTCCCGCGACGACAAAACTGTTGATAGCTGTGCTATCCCAGATTAGATTGACAATCATATCGCCTTGGGAGATAGGATTCTTTTTGCTTGACCTGTTTATCCTTGCCATCGCGGTATTTTTGTCCACGTTGAATACTTCTACTTCAGCCTTGCTTGTGCCGTCTGTCGGAATGGGGGCGTTTCTGTCATATACGGAGAAAGTCAATCCGGGATAAATCTTTGCGTCGCTGCCGATATCAATAAAGACAATATTTGACGCTATATCGATTGAGATAATATGGCCATCCGGTTTGTAAGCGGCAATATCTTCTTTGGGCCGGGGTTTCAATACATCCAGTTTTTCAAGCGAACCCTGCAGCCTGTTTTGCGTAATGCTCAGCTTGCTCATTGTTTCGAGCAGTTCCTGTCTGGTTTTGTTCTTTTCCGCTATCGCCTCGTCCCGCTGCTGCATAAGCGCCTGTACCTGCTCGTCGGCTTTCTTGTCCATAAGCGCACGAAGCTGGTTATAGCTCTGCTGGACGCTGTTGGCGTCCTGGCGTATTGTGCGGAGCTGCGTAAGCAGTTGGGTTTCTCTTTCCGCTGCGCCTTTTTTGTTTGTGTCAGATTCACTGCCGAGGTCATCGATCTGGGTATTTAACTGACTGATAAGCTCATCTTTCTGGTTGAACTTATTATTATACATTTCGACTATTCTGAAAATGCCCGGCCCGTTATTGGTGTCATTAGCTTCTGTGGTAATGACAAAGTCTTTTGGAAGGGCGGTAACAATATCCTTGTATTTTGTTTCAAGCTCGCCGAGTTTTACTTCTGCGCTTGTCTCCTGCGGTTCACTGCCGGTAGATATTTTATAAAATTTGTCGAGGTAGCCGATGAGTTGTTTGACTCGGCTGGCCTGGCGGTCTTTCTGGCCGATAAGGGTGCCTTGATTTTGAACCTCCGGTGTTGTAGCAAACTCTTCCAATTGCTGCTGGCTTGTAAGGTATTGGTTTCGCCAGTCTTCAGATTTTATGTAAAAAATAACCGCTATGATCGCGGAAATAATGAATAATCCGACAAAAGTAATAGCTGTATAAAGCATTACATTGCCCTGTTCCTGACGAGCGACTGCCATTTAATATCTCCTGAAATGGATATTAGTTCAGTTAAATTCGGTACTTATACACAAAAGCTGTATAGTAATTATCGGCAAAAATCCCTGTTTAGTCAACTAAAAACTTGCCTAAATTCTCAAAGTCATTGTAACATAACTATCTTTAAGCCTTTATAGTTATGTTGAGCTGGATTCTGGCAAGCCTTGCAAAAGGCCGGAAATAGAGTTGACATATCGGCTCTCGTATGTTCGTATATTGTTTATACATCTATTTTTATGGGAAGAGTAAGAAGGGGTTGAACTATACAAGGGCAAGGGTTCAGTATTAACAATTTGGAGGTACATAAAATGTTAGCTGTAATAGAATGGAACAATCTAATTGTAGAGCCGGTTCGTCAAATGTTGACCAGAATATTGGCTTATCTTCCTGTCCTGCTGGGAGCATTAGTAATCCTGATAGTGGGCTGGATTGTGGCCAAGGCAATCAGACGATTAGTTGACTGGCTGCTTAAGACATTACGCTTCGATGTACTGGCGGACAAGGCGGGCATATCAGAAATTCTTAAGAAAGGGAATTTAGAAATTTCCGCCAGAGAGCTGGTAAGCAACATAGTTTATTGGCTGATTATTATTATGGTTTTAGTGATGACGGTTGACGCGCTGGGATTGCCGAAGAGTTCCGATATTCTTTCAAGCTTATTTGCTTACATCCCGAAGGTCATAGCGGCCCTGCTTGTTCTGATAGTCGCTATGTTTTTGGCCAGCTTTGTATCGGGAATAGTTCGCACGGCCGCGGGCAATGCCAAATTACCCAAACCGGAGATGCTTGCCGCTATAAGCCGATGGGCGATTATAATCTTTGCGATAACTATTTCACTGGAACAGCTCGGTATCGCACCGCTTTTGGTAACGGCTACCTTTAATATTGTCCTTGGCGGCATTGTATTTGCTTTGGCTCTTGCGTTCGGATTGGGCGGCAAAGATGCTGCGGCAAAATTTCTTGAAGAATTAAGGAAAAAATACTCTTAGAAAATTAAAATATGGCTACAGAACGATTGCACAAAATACTTGCCGCGGCAGGCATTGATTCGCGAAGAAATTGTGAGCTGATTATTCTTGAAGGGCTGGTAAGGGTCAACGGCAGAATTGTCGATACTCTGCCGGCCTTTGCGGATATCGATAAGGATATTATTACCGTTGGCGGCAAAAAAATACGTTTTGCCAAAAAGGTTTATTATCTGCTCAATAAGCCCAAAAGCGTTATCTGCACAAACTATGACCCTGCGGGCAGAAGAAAAGCGGTCGATTTAATCGGCAGCGACCAGAGAATTTTCTGCATCGGCAGACTCGATACCGATACCGCAGGGGCGATAATTCTGACCAATGATTCGGCCCTTGCCAACCTTCTTACACATCCCCGATACGGCCTTGAAAAAACCTATTTAGTGGAAATAAAGGGCAGAATAACGCCGGATGCGATAGAAAAACTCAAAAAGGGTGTCTGGCTGGCGGAAGGCAAATCTATGCTTGCCAAGCTTAAGATTCTCAGGGCCACAGAAAAACAATCGCTGCTCGAAATAAAAGTCCGGCAGAGTCTCAACAGGCAGATTCAAAGAATTATGGCCAAATTCGGCTACAAAGTAACCTCGATTAAGAGAACTCACATCGGCAAAATTTCTCTGGAACGTCTGGCTCTGGGCGATTACAGGCCGCTTACGGCTGCTGAAATTAATTATCTCAAGAAGGAAGACAGGCCTGAAAGTCTAAATTCAGGAGCGAAACGGCGATTAAAAACTCATTAAAACAGCCTGTTTCTGTCGAAATATATTGCGGATAACATAAAAAAGCGAAAGGATAAGGATTATGTCATCTGATAAAAATAAACAGGATAAGCAGGGGGACTCTGAAAAACGTAAAGGTTCAGACCGCAGAAAATTTGCCTTTGGCTATAATGGTCCTGAACGCCGCAACGGCGACCGGAGAAGTAAAAAAGATTTGGATTAAAAACGCCGTTCCGAAGACCGGGATGTTGTTTAGTTCCTGAATTCAGCGACGAGGAAGGTATGGTCGCTGGGCTTTTCAAGCGTTCTCGGTTTTTTATCAATATAGCAATTCGTACAAGCCTTCTCCATCGGCGATGTCCCCATTATATAATCGAGCCGCCAGCCATGATTCCTTTTAAAACCGTTCGGCTCCCGATAATCCCAGAAAGTAAACTGTCCGCTCTCGCTGCAATGTTTTCTGAAAAGGTCGGTAAAGCCCCATTCCATAAACTCTTTTAAAGTCTGTGAAAGCTGCCGGTTGAAACAAACCGTCTCGTCAAGCGCAGCCGGGTCGTAAACATCCTTTGCTTCATAAGCGATATTGAAATCGCCTGTCCATATTAATTTATCTGTCGGCTTGAAATGCTTTTTAAAATATTCAAACAGTCTTTTGAGCCAGTCGAGTTTGTATTGATACTTTTCAGATTCAATCTCAAAACCCTGCGGAATATAAGTATTCACAATCGTAATTCCGCTTGTTTTTGCCTTTATCATTCTCGCTTCATCTTTAGGCTCACCGTCGAGACCGAATTCTACATTGGTGATTTTGTGTTTGCTGAAAATTGCTGTGCCGTTATAGCTTTTCTCGCCTTTGAAGACAAACTCATATCCAGTTTTTGCAAATGCTTCAGTTGGAAAATCCTTGTCCTGAACCTTTGTCTCCTGCACGCATAAAACATCAGGCTTGTTTTCCGCCAGCCAGTTTACGATTATTTCCGTCCTGGCCCTTATCGAATTAGCGTTGAATGTTGCGACTTTCACCCCGCACCTTCTTTCTATTTAATCTTCGTTAAACCATTTATATTTCCATTATTCTTCTCTCTGCCATTTAAAAGATAGCCGTAATAAATCAAATATTTAGAAGGTGCGGGATTCATTTTGATTTTAGATTAAAGCCAATCGTGCCAATAAGAAACTTAGTATGCTTTCCGCGCCTTGATTTATATTTACTCCATCGGCGCCCAATCCATCGCAGCAGCCCTTTGTTGTCACATCATAAAGCGGCGTGTTAATGTCATTTTCTCCTAAAAACCAGTTAAATGCCTTTTTTTGCAGTGAAAGGTATTTTTTATCTTTTGTCGCCTGATACGCCTTTGCGAGCATTACAACTGTAGTTGAAGCTTCGATAGACTGCTGGTCAAACTGCGCACGTTTTTTGCCTTTTGGATACCAGCCGTTTGAGCCTATGAAGCTGAAATGTTTTCCGTTAAAAGTATTGGCCAGCAGAAAAGAGCAGGTCTGGTCCGCGATGTCAAGATATGTCCGGTTTTTGAGAATTTTCGTGGCGGCATACATAGCAGCCGGCATAATTGCGTTTGCGTATGAAAGAATATCTTCAAACCAGTTCCATTCTGCCGATGCGTATTTGTTATAATTTTTGACAAGATTCTCAGCGGCGACAGTTAACAGTTCGATTGCCTGGGCGTCCTCGGGAAATTTACTTAAGAATTCGGACAAGCCGAAAATAGAAAATGCCATACCTCTCGGCGGCATCGATGAAATATGATTTAAGGCGTCAAAAAAAAATTCTTTGATAACAGGAATATAATCATCATTTGGCGGGGCGGCGATTACTGAGCCAAAGGCCCAGATGGTTCTGCCCAGCGCATCGTGCTGCGGCTCGCCGGTTCTCCACTTTCTGTTGTAGTCGAGGAAATTATATACCATCTTATCCGGTTTTAAGGCGTGATAGAGAAAGGCCAAATATATTTCAAACAGCCTCAAAACCTCCGGTTCAGGATATTGTTTGTAATATTTAGTAACGGCGATGAGAGCCCGTGCGTTGTCGTCGGTGCAGTAGCCGTTCAGCCGGTCAGGTATTATGTATTTAGCGTGCTGCAGCAGGCCTGTATCGTCAGTAAGACGCTGGAGATGCTCCAATGATGGCTTGGGCAGTTTATTGGCTATCTTTTTTGGCATCGGTAAACCTCTTTTTGTCCTATAAAAAGCCATTTTATTCTATTGCCGGCATAAAATTGTGTCAAGTAGTTAAAAAATAAGGGTTTAAATATTAAAGCTGCCATATAGAGCAAATTTGTTGTTTTTCTGTTTTTTTATGCACATTCTTGACAAAACTTCGTAATATTTATATAGTACACTACTAAAATCGTAGGAATTTAGGAGAAAGCTATGAAACTTTCAACAAGAACAAGATATGGTATGCGGGCTTTACTGGAGCTTGCGATTGCTCACAATGCAGGTCCATTGCAGATTAAGATGATAGCCCAGCGTCAGAATATATCCAATAAATACCTTGAACAGCTCGTGTCAATGCTGAAAACAGCCGGCCTGGTCAGGAGTATAAGGGGGCCTCATGGCGGTTATGTGCTTGCCAGGCCGCCGGAAGAGATAAAATTAAGCGATGTTTTCAGAACGCTTGAAGGGCCGGTGCTTACTGTCGAATGCGTCGAGAATGAAAATGTCTGTCCCAGCCATGCTGACTGCGCGACGAGAAAATTATGGGTTCAAATGAATGATGCGATATTAAGCGTATTGGAAAATAAAACGCTGCGGGATTTGGTCGAAATGGCTGAAAAAGAAAAACGCAGTATGAGTTATCAGATTTGATTTTAATTGGAGCATATTATGGCAAAGATTTATAATAATCTGACGGAGACTATCGGCAATACGCCGCTGGTGCGGATTAATACTCTCGGTCCTTGTGATGTACAGATACTCGGCAAGATGGAGTTTTTCAATCCCTGCGGCAGCATTAAAGACAGAATAGGCCTTGCGATGATTGAGGCGGCTGAAAAAGAGGGCAGAATCAACAGGCACACAACCATCGTTGAGCCGACCAGCGGCAATACGGGTATAGGTCTTGCTTTTGTCTGTGCAGTAAAAGGCTATAAGCTTATGCTGGTTATGCCGGAGTCTATGAGTATTGAAAGAAGAAAACTGTTTAAGATTTTCGGTGCCGAGCTTGTTTTAACGCCCACCGCCGAGGGTATGAAAGGAGCTGTCGCTGAAGCTCAGCGGCTGGTCAGCAATACAGGGAATATGGTTATGCTCCAGCAGTTTGAAAATCCCGCTAATCCGGAAATACATCGCAGAACGACCGCTGAGGAAATCTGGCGTGATACTGACGGCGGGGTCGATATATTTGTTGCCGGTGTCGGAACTGGTGGTACAATTACCGGCTGCGGCCAGGTGCTTAAAAAATATAAGCCGTCCGTTAAGGTTATAGCGGTTGAGCCGGCCGATTCGCCTGTACTTTCAGGCGGCAAACCCGGCCCGCATAAAATTCAGGGCATAGGCGCCGGTTTTGTGCCGAAGGTTTTTGACAGGACGATATGCGATGAGATTATCTGCGTAACAAATGAAGACGCAATCGAAACCGCAAAGCAGCTTGCCGCAAAAGAAGGAATCCTTGCGGGAATTAGTTCCGGCGCAAATGTTTTCGCCGCCATGCAGGTTGCAAAGAGAAAAGAAAATAAAGGAAAAGTTATAGTAACAATTATCTGCGATACCGGCGAAAGATATATTTCGACAGAACTGTTTCAGTAAGAGGCTCGAATATGGAAAACGATAAAATTAAAAATATTGTCAAGGCGATTGTGGATACCTATGAAGATGATTCCGGTATAAATTTTATTGATACTACGAATCTGCCTCTGCGGGACAGGATACGCGAAATACTTGACCTGCTTACGGAAGTTATTTTTCCCGGCTATACAGGGGCAAGAGATATAACAAGTTCAAATATTAATTTTGTAGTCGGCGATATTCTCTGCCAGGTTCAAAATCAGCTCATCGAGCAGGTGGAAAGGGCATTTCGTCACCAGTGCAGACTAAAACAGTGCAACAGCGATGGATGCCATATAATGGCACAGGAAGTTGTGGAACATCTTTTGGCCCAGATTCCAAAAATTCGCAGACTGCTCAAGACCGATATTCAGGCAGCTTTTGACAGCGACCCGGCGGCAGGCAGTTTTGAGGAAATTGTTTTAAGCTATCCGGGCTTAAAGGCAATAACAACTCACAGGATTGCGCATGAGCTTTATCTGAAAGATGTGCCGCTGATTCCGAGAATAATGAGCGAACGCGCTCATCACGAAACGGGAATTGACATTAATCCCGGCGCGAAAATCGGCGAAAGATTTTTCATCGACCACGGCACCGGCGTTGTCATCGGTGAAACTTCTATTATAGGCAATAACGTAAAAATTTATCAGGGCGTAACGCTCGGCGCACTTGCTCCTGCCAAGGGTCAGAGCCTGCGAGGGGTAAAAAGACATCCGACAATTGAAGATGACGTTACGATTTATGCCGCGGCGACAATCCTGGGCGATGTAACAATCGGCAAAGGGACGATAATAAGCGGAAACGTCTGGATTAAAGATTCCGTTCCTGCCGGTGTTATAGTTTCAATGTCGAGACCGGAACTTGTTTATATCCAGAAGAAATCAAAAAAATAAAAACTATATGAATCAGAGCCTCATCGAAAAAATTAATAATCTTAAGAAAAAGAAAAACGCGGTAATTCTTGCGCACAACTATCAGTCCGGCGAGATTCAGGACATCGCTGATTTTACAGGCGATTCGCTCGAATTGAGCAGGAAAGCGGCAAGTACCTCTGCGGAGAAAATAGTTTTCTGCGGCGTTTTGTTTATGGCTGAAACTGCTTCGATTCTTTCGCCGAACAAAACTGTTTTACTGCCGGACAAAACCGCAGGCTGCCCGATGGCTGATATGATTACAGCTAAACAGCTTTCGGAATTGAAAGAAAAATATCCCGACGCCGTTGTCGTTTGCTATGTCAACAGCTCCGCTGAAGTAAAAGCGATAAGCGATTACTGCTGCACAAGTTCAAACGCCGCGGATGTCGTAAATTCGATAGACGCCGAAAAGAAAATTATATTTGTGCCGGACAAAAATCTCGGACAGGTCGTAAAAGAAAGAACCGGCAGAGATTTGGTGCTTTGGCCGGGTTATTGCCCGACTCATGTTTTCGCTACCGCTGACGATGTTAAAAAAATACAGGCTGCCCATCCGGCGGCGATTACGCTGGCGCATCCGGAATGTCCCGTTACGGTCAGGGATTGTGCCGATGAGCTTTTAAGTACCGGCCAGATGTTGAAATTTGTACGCGGCAGCGATAAAAAGGAATTTATAATCGCTACTGAAATCGGCATTATTCATACGTTAAAGAAGCAGAATCCGGAAAAAACTTTTTACCCGGCTTCGAATAAGTTTGTTTGTCCGAATATGAAAAAGATTACGCTCGAAAAAGTTTTATTTTCGCTGGAAGATAATAAATATATTATCAAAGTGCCTGAAGATATTGCTCAAAAGGCCAGAAAAGCACTTGAAAGAATGGTAGCAGTTTTACCGAAAGGATAAAAATGGAAGAGAAAAAGTATCATCTTGAAACGCTGGCTCTGCACGCCGGCCAGACGGTTGATTCGGACACGCTAAGCAGGGCGGTGCCGATTTACCAGACAAGCAGTTATGTTTTTAAAGATACCGCTCACGCTGCGGACCTTTTCGGTCTTAAGCAATTCGGTAATATTTATACAAGATTGATGAATCCGACGACCGATGTTCTCGAAAAACGTCTCGCTGCGCTTGAGGGCGGCGTCGCAGGTTTGGCTTTCAGTTCAGGAATGGCGGCAATTACCGCGGCAATTCTGAATATTGCAAAAGCAGGCGAGCATTTTGTCTCTGCAAGCACTCTTTACGGCGGAACAATTACGCTATTCAGTCATACTCTGCCCAAACTCGGCATTGAGGTAAGTTTTGTTGACCCTTCAAAGCCGGAAAATTTCGCAAAGGCAATAAAGAAAAATACAAAGCTGATTTATATCGAAAGCTGCGCTAATCCGAAAAATAATATTCCGGATTTTGAAAAAATTGTCGCAATCGCACATAAGAATAATCTGCCGGTTATCTGCGACAATACAACGATGTCTCCGATACTCCTGCGGCCGATTGAATACGGCGTCGATATAGTTGTGCATAGCTGTACCAAGATTATCGGCGGGCACGGCTCAAGTATAGGCGGAATTATTATTGATTCCGGCAAATTCAACTGGGCTAACGGCAAATTCCCTGAGCTTACTGAGCCGGACCCGAGCTACCACGGCGTAAAATACGTCGAGCAGTTCGGCAATATTGCGTACATTTTAAAGGCACGTCTGCAATTGCTGCGTGATATGGGCGCCTGCCTGTCGCCGTTTAACGCTTTTCTGTTTCTGCAGGGTATTGAGACGCTGCATCTGCGCGTGCCGCGGCACTGCGAAAACGCACTGGCTCTTGCCAAGTGGCTCGAAAAGCATAAAGCTGTAAGCTGGGTCAATTATCCCGGTCTGGAATCTCATCCGGATTACAAGCTTGCCAAAAAATATCTGCCCAATGGAGCGGGCGCGATGCTCGGCTTCGGAATAAAAGGCGGCAGAAAGGCAGGCGAAAAATTTATCAACAGTGTAAAACTTGCCAGCCATCTGGCCAATATACTCGATAGCAAGACGCTGGTTATTCATCCTGCAAGTACGACTCATCAGCAGTTAAGTGAAGCTGAACAGCTTGCGGCAGGTGTAAGCCCTGATTTTGTTCGTGTTTCAGTCGGAACCGAACACATTGACGATATTATTGCGGATTTTGATAACGCTTTGAAAAAAGCCCAGGAATAAGGACTAAAAATATGTGGGATTATAATCCAAAAGTTATGGAGTACTTCCTTCATCCGAAAAATGTCGGCGAGGTTGAAAATCCTGACGGCGTCGGCGAGGAAGGCTCTCTTGCCTGCGGCGATATGCTGAAGCTGACTTTCAAACTTGGCAAAGATGGAAGAATCGCCGATGTGAAGTTTAAAACTTTCGGCTGCGCAAGCGCAATCGCTTCATCCTCGGTAATGACTGAAATGGTAAAAGGTCTTACTCTCGAAGAGGCCTCCAAAATAACCAATAAAGACATTGTTGACAAGCTTGGCGGTCTGCCGGAACAGAAAATGCACTGTTCGGTTATGGGAATGGAAGCCTTGCAGGCCGCGATTGCAAATTATCACAAGGGCAAAGGACAATCGCCCAAAAAAGTCGAAGGTAAAATCGTCTGCACCTGTTTTGGCGTAACTGATAAAGAAATAGAAAAGGTAATAACCGAAAATAATCTTGATTCCGTTGAGCAGGTTACCAATTACTGCAAGGCCGGAGGCGGATGCGGTTCCTGCCGCGGCGAAATACAGATGATAATTGATAAAATTCGCGGCAAAAAAGAAAAAGGCGCAGAGGCCGGAAATAAACCGAAAAAATTGACGAATCTGCAGAAGATTCAGCTTATCCAAAAGACAATCAGCGAACAGATTCGACCGCTGCTTAAAGCTCATGGCGGCGATATCGACCTTATCGATGTCGAAGGCAGTAAGGTTATCGTCGCTTTTCGCGGAATGTGTTCACAATGTCCGACCGCTGAATTTACTATGAAAGATGTTGTGGAAGCAAGGCTGCATGAATTTGTCAGCGATGATATTGTTGTAGAAGAACAGGCAGTGTAAGGAAATGCAAATGTCAAAAGTGATATATTTCGATAATAACGCGACAACTAATGTTGCGCCGGAAGTTTTCGAAGCAATGAAACCGTTTTTGACCGACCTTTACGGCAACCCTTCGAGTATGCACACTTTTGGCGGTCAGGTTGAAAAGTACATCAGGCATGGCAGGGAAGCAGTCGCGAATCTTCTCGGCTGCGACAGTTCGGAAATTATTTTTACAAGCTGCGGCACAGAAAGCGATAACGCCGCGATAAAAGGCGTTCTTGCCGCGCTGCCGGATAAGAAAAAAATTATTACCACACGCGTCGAACATCCTGCGGTTCTTGCTCCCTGCAGGGAATTGCAGGCATTAGGCTATAAGGTAGTTGAACTCGGCGTTGACAAAGAAGGACAAATCAGTCTCGACGAGCTTAAAGCTGAAGTCAATGACGATACTGCGATTGTTACGATAATGTACGCGAATAATGAAACAGGCGTAATTTTCCCAATCGATAAAATCGCTGAGATTGTCAAATCTAAAGGCGTTGTTTTTCATACCGACGCTGTCCAGGCTGTCGGCAAGATTCCTTTAAATCTTGATAAAAGTAATATTGATTTACTCAGCCTCAGCGGCCATAAACTCCACGCTCCCAAGGGCGTTGGCGTTCTTTATGTTAGGAAGGGCACAAGGATTTCACCCTTTATGGTAGGCGGCCATCAGGAAAAGAGCAGACGCGCCGGCACTGAAAACGTCGCCGGTATTGTCGCGCTCGGCAAGGCAAGCGAACTTGCCGCAAAATCGATAAAGCAGGAGAATACAAAAGTTAAAAAACTTCGCGACAAGCTCGAAAATGCTCTTTTAAAGACCTGTACAGGTGCGATGCTCAACGGCGACAAAATTAATCGTCTGCCGAACACTACCAATATCAGTTTTGAGTTTATTGAAGGCGAAGCGATTTTACTTTTACTCGACCAGTTTGGAATCTGTGCCAGCAGCGGTTCTGCGTGTACTTCCGGTGCGCTTGAGCCGAGTCACGTTATGCGTGCGATGGGCATTCCGTTTACCGCCGCTCACGGCTCGATAAGATTCAGCCTCAGCATATATAACACTGAAGAGGAAGTTGATTTCGTAATTGAAAAAATGCCGGTTATTGTCAACCGCTTAAGAGAGCTTAGCCCATTTGTAAAATAATTTTCTGTTTAAAAGATTTTTTTATAGATGTGGCAGTAGGGGGCTCCTCCTTTTCGGTAAAACAGCCAATAACCGAACCGTTTTCATATTTGCCCCCTTATATATAACTTATCTTATTATATATACTTAAATTCGGCAATATTTGTTTGAGGAAAAAGGGGGTATATTTTGTATGAAGTCCAATCCGGAAATTACAAATTTATTTCCAAGCTTCGTTTTACTTCAGCCAGTTATCCGCCATTATGGCAAAGTCTCGGAAGTTTACCTTATTGTCGTCGCCGCTGAAATCAGCCCCATTGCAGGTCCCGCACTCTTCGTCCAGCCAGTTATCTACAAGGCATTTTAAATCAGCCCAATCCACTCTGCCGTCCGGCTGGCAATCGCCGTCTATGTATTCAAACGCTCCCAAATCAGGCGCATCGCCATAAAAGGGCAGTCCTACATTTGTTCCTCCATCAATCAGATCGCTTGTGCCTGCAAGCCGCATAAAAGAAATATCGGGCAAACTGCCGTCAGCTTTTCGCGGGCCATAAGCAGCGGAAGGGTCAATACCGGCAAAATCCGCATTGGTAACAACAAACGGGGGGTTCATCCAACTATCCGTTATTTTCACAACAAAACTCACAAGATTCACCGCCCCTGTTCCGGCAGAAACGCAATTGGCAACTGTTACCGTCTTGCCGCTGGCAATTGCTGAAGTTATATTATAATTCGTACCATTAGTAAATGCTGTGCAATTGTAGAGAGTCATCGAACCTTTATTGTTATTTTGGTCGAAACCTTTTACCCTGTTATTAAAAGAGAGACAATTTTTTAAAATCACATTATGTCTATAGGAGTTTCCGCCCATCTTAAATCCATTACCATTGCCGGTGAGGATTGGGCTGCCGTCTTTTAAGTAACCATTCTTAAAAGCCCAGCAATTCTCGTAAGTAGTAGTTATATTAGAATCTGAGCTAAGATATCCATCATACGCATCATCCGAGTTCTGCCACGACCTGCAGCCGTAAAAATAATTGCCTGTGCCGACATCGAGTTTCGGCGAGAAACCATCCGCATTCTCTCCAGGTTTATCTGAAAGATAATCATAATTATAGTATGAATCGCAATTAATAATCTGGTTATTCGCTGCGCCGCCGCCTAATTGTAAACCAGTGTCACAATTCTCATAGAAAGCACAGAATTCAATAATATTATTCGAACCACTGATATTCATTCCATTGTCGCCGGCTTTGTAAATATCCAGACCCTTGATATACCAGTACTGTCCGCTTAAACTTACTCCACGATTACTGCTATCATACGCCATTGCAGAAAAATCGAGGATTGGTCTTTCTCCGGGATAAGCAATGAGATTATACCTGGCGATGCTTGTACCGACTTTTGATATAGAAATTTTTGCACTATAATAATGCCTGCCGCCGCGAAGGTAAATAGTATCGCCCGCCACAACCATTGTTACTGCTTTGGGAATCGTTTTAAATGGATGGTCTATATCACCAGGGTTGCCGCTGTCATTTCCGTTTGGGTCGACAAAATAATCGCTGCAATATGCAGGACAGACCGCGAAAAATATGCAGAATATCAACAGGACAAAGAGGCGTTGCCATTGCCGGCTTATTTGTAAAACCGATGTCCATACCAGAAATTGATGTGCTTTTGAAGCCAGTATTCACCCGTTAACCAAACTTTGAATGGTATCAATCAAATTATATCAAAAATATTTAATAATAGCAAGGGTTTTGTCTGCATTTGGCACAATGGCGATACAAACACGGGAATGTAAATAAAGAAGCGGCAGAGAGTCTAAAATTAAAAATTATATTTAAGGATATTTAAGGCAAATCCTTATGTATTAGTACCTGAATAACACAAAAAAAGGCCCGCAAAAGCAGACCTTTTTTAATGCTTGGTAACCTCCACCTGTGCCGATGAAAGGCCATTTTTAGAACCCAGTATTTTAAAGCGGTGAGTCAGAATCAAGCGTCCGAAAGTCCTGTCAAGCAGGCGTTTTCGAGCCGGCAGGCTCCGACTCCCTAAAATGTGGGTATCGGTTCAAAAAATGTCAACCTTCCTGTCAAACACCGCAGGGGAAACCTTGCTATAGTATTGTATCGGATTTTAATACAATTTACAATGAAATTTTATTTGTATAAATTCGTTTTGACCCGTTATAACTGTTTTTCTGGACTTTTATGATTATTTGTGATATAATAATTCTGTGTATATAAACATAAAAATGTTCTTTTAAAAATTGGGCATTTTTTTCGGGGGCGAAAGGCTTCGACCGGACGGGTAGAGAAGCAGGTTGCATGTCCAGGATGTCGGTTGGCCTGGCTAATCATCCGACACAAATTTAATTGGCAACTACCAATTAAGCATGGCTGCCTAATTTAGGCGGCTCGTCCTGCGGGATTGCTCCCGCCAGTTTCGCAAGGGCGTCAAAATGCGGGATAGCTGTGCAAGGCGGTTCGTCCGAGCATGGCGAAAAATATTAACGAACTGGCTGAGTTGAAAGCCTGTTGTTCGGCGTTCGGCAAGGCGAGATACAAATGACCAACTAAACATGTAGATGCCTGTTTTGAAACGTTTCGGGACGGGGGTTCGAATCCCCCCGCCTCCATTTTTTCATCTCATTATTTTGCTTTGAATAAGTTAACTATCGTTACCGCAAGTTCCTCGACTGCCTGACTTACCTCTTTAGATATATTGCTTCCTACCGCGAGATTTTTGGGTTGAATGCCGATAATTATAACTTTAAGACTATGGGATGACTGCTGAAGATAATCAATCATTACTTTGAGGGGCAGGCTATGAGTGCAAAATGAAGTGCCGGCAATATCCTGGGGTTTTATTACTGTAACCTGGCCCGGCTGAGCATTTGTGTCGGCTGCGTCGATAATTATAAGATGAGACGGCTCGATTTTTTTTATTTCTCCGGTAAGATTTTCAGGAGCGGTTGCGCCGATAAGAACTTTTACTTTGGAGGATTTACCAAGGTTTTTTTCTATTTGCTGTGCGACAATAACGCCGGCCGCGTCATCGCCCCTAAGGTCTGAACCTATGCCGAGGATGGCAATTCTGTCAGCATTTTCAAGTTTTTGTTTCAGAACCGCTGTTAGTTTCTTCACTGAAAATAACCTTTAATTTTTCACGGTCGAACTTGGCCAGCTCGAATTCTTTTGTGGCTTCAAGGGCGTCTTTGGGACAGGAGTCAACGCATTGTGCGCAGTATATGCATCTGGCAAGGTTGATTTCGGCCTGAAATTTTTTCTCGCCTATTTTTTTTATGACAATAGCGTCTGAAGGACAATCCTTCATACACAGCATACAGCCTATACACCTTTCGGGATAATATTTCAACTTGCCCCGATATTTGTCAGGCATTTCAGTTTTTACAAAGGGATATAAAGAGGTCGCGGGTTTTTTGAACAGAGACTGCAAGACCTGTATTATCATTTTTCCGGGCCTTATCATTGTGCGACAATTCCTTTCACTATAAGGTCGATAATAAGCTGAAGAAAAGCGACTGGAGCGATATATTTCCAGCATAAATTAATCATCTGGTCGATTCGCAGACGGGCAAATATTGTACGAGCCAGGGACAGCAGCGCCACTACGAATAAGACCTTTACCAGATACAAAATAAATCCGAACACAGGCCCAAGGCTTAATCCGAAGGGCATAAAAACCGCTGCCAGCAGCGACGCACCGGCTACCATTTCCATATCGATTGCTATCCTGAAAAAGGCCAGCAGTCTTCCGCTGTATTCAGTAAAGCTGCCTGCAACAATTTCGGTTTCGGCTTCCGGTATATCGAAAGGTGTTTTTTCCAGTTTACCTAAGAGCGCTACCAGTGCTATCGCAAAGTCTATTAAATTAAGCATTGTCAGCCAGGGATGTTTACTGTAGAAAACGGTCATTTCACTCAGCGATAGAGTGCCGGCCAGCATTGCAGGTGCAAGGATGCTAAGAAATAAAGGAATTTCATAAGCGAACAGCTGAATGATGGAACGTGCGGCTCCAACCATGGAAAAGACGCTTCTCGAATACCAGCCGCCGAGGAAAAAGGTCAGCGTGGGAATTGTCAGTAAATAAAGCACAACAATCAAATCGCCGCTAAACGATGACAGTGCCCGCATTTGCCAAAGAGGTATGCAGAAAAAGGCGGTAAGTGTCGCGGTAAATGCGATGATTGGCATAAGGGTGAATACTGTCGCATCAGACTGCTCCGGTACCATATCCTGTTTCGATACCAGCTTGATAAGGTCTGCCAACGGCTGATACCACGGCGGGCCGATTCTGTTTTGCAGCTTCGCGCACAACTTGCGATCCACGTATTCAGCTACAAGGCCGAAACCGCCGGCAAATAAAAATCCTGGAAATATCAAAATATGAAAAAGCACATTTACCATTACTTTAGTTTCCTGGAACTCTAAATTTTTTGTTTAATTCTGAAAAATCTATTCCGCACCTGCGATACCAGTCTATACTGTAAGAGTGCAGCGCAGGCCAGGTCATAATATTTCCTGTTTTATTATCCGGGGTCCTGACGGATGTTAGTCTGTCGGTGCAGGAAAAGCAGGGGTCTATCGCGGCTATTACAATCGGCATATCGGCAAGGTATCTGTCTTTGAGCATATGAGCGACTGCCTGGACATTTGCTAAAGTCGGCGCCCGAACTTTTACACGCTCAGGTTTGTCCGTACCGTTTGCTTTGACATAATGAACGTCTTCGCCCCGCGGCGCTTCATAACGGCTAAGTGCCTGACCGGCGGGGATTTTTCTTGGAGCTTTAACGGCTATGGGGCCATCGGGCAGATTTGCGAGAATTTGCCGAATCATTTTATACGATTCCATAAGCTCGCCGACCCGCACGAGCGTTCTGCCATAGACGTCGCAGTGCTTGTCCGTGATTACATTGAACGTAAGTTCTCCGTAAGCGGCATAAGGGTCATCCCGCCTGATATCTCTTTCTACACCCGATGCACGGGCAGTGGGGCCTACTGTTCCCAATCTTATCGCGTCATCATAAGAAACAATGCCAACGCCGGAAAGACGTTTTATAATGGTTGTTTCCTCTGTTGCGACCTGAATATAATATTTTGTCCGCTCTTCAAGCGAGTCTACTGCTTTTAAAATCTGAGGTATTTGCTCTGCGGAGACATCGCGTCTGACGCCGCCGATAGTATTTACACTGTAATTGACGCGGTTGCCGGTCAGCATTGCAAGAATATCCATCACAATTTCACGGTCGCGCCAGGTGTACATCAGGAGAGTGTCAAAACCTATTTCGTGGCCGGCGACGCCGAGCCACAAGAGATGACTGTGGATTCTTTCCAGTTCGGCAACCAGAGTGCGAATGTAAAGCGCCCGTTTCGGAACCTCCAGAGCGGCTATTTCTTCTACCGCCTGAGCGAAACAGGTAGCGTGTGAATGCGAACAAATGCCGCAGACTCTTTCGATAAGATAAAGGTCCTGGATGTACGTCTGTGCTTCGCAGGCTTTTTCTATGCCGCGGTGGTTGTAACCCAATCTTACGCTCATACCCTCGATTTTTTCACCATTCAGCATCAGGCTAAAACATTCAGGCTCTTTCAATGCAGGATGCTGCGGGCCTATCGGAACTTTAAAATCATATCTTCTCATTTTTGTTTACCTCCTTTTTGTCGAGCATTTCGACATTCCAGTCTTTGCGGAGGGGAAACTGATTTGCGGGCCAGTCATCAGGCAGGGGATACCTGTCGCTTTTGGGCAAATCCGGGACTTGTGCGCCTAATAAATCGACAAGTTCTCTTTCGTAAGCGTCTGCCGCAGGAAAATATTCGGTTACTGATTTAATTACCGGCTTGTCTTTAGGTGCATTTGTATGCAAATTCAGTACTATGCCGTTTTCACGGGCCAGATGATAAATAAAGCCGAGAGTTGCGCCTTCATCAAGGCCGGTTATAGCAGCGAGAATCGAGAAGTTTAACTGTCTTACTGTGTAATCGAATATTTCAGAAAAGTTTGCCAATGGTATATCAGCGAATATTCGTCTTGACCGCTGAATAGTTATTTTATCGCTTAGAAACCCAAACTTTTCGATTAACTGCTGCTTGATATTATCTTCTTCGGACATATTATGAATCCTTTATTTCCACAGTTTTTTGAGGGGTCGCGTTTACTTCTTTTAAGCTTTCGAGCAGTTTTACCACGCCGTCAATAATCGCTTTTGGACTTGCCGGACAACCGGGAATATAAACTGAAACTGGTATTGCCGAATCAATGCCGCCGCCTACATTATAACATTTTTTAAAGACTCCGCCTGAGCAGGCACAGGTGCCGACTGCCACTACAAATTTCGGCTCGGGCATCTGTTCGTAAATTCTTATCAGCCTGTCCCTTGTCTGGCGAGTAACCGGGCCCGAGCAAACCAGAACGTCGGCATGCCGAGGCGTACCTTTCAGTAAAATGCCAAAACGTTCCACGTCGTAGCGGGGAGTTAATGAAGCAATAAGTTCAATATCACAGGCATTGCAGGCTCCGGTATTGAAATGGAGTATCCAGGGGGATTTAATCCTTGCCCAGTTTATAATTTTACTCAATAATGTCACTTTCGTTTATCTCCTGTACAAAACGGTTAATCCAATAATTGCACCAAAGATATAAATCACCGCTATAACAAGTGTTTCAAGCGTCTCTACCGGTACCAGGGCTATCATAAGGGCGACTACATGCAGTATGGTAAAATAAAACGCGAAGGGGAAAAACTGTGTGTAATCCGGCTGAATCATATGGCTGAGAATATCTTCTCCGCAGGCGTATGGTTTAGTCATGCCATTAGCCAGCTTTTTAGGTTTAAACGCCAGCTTAGACAGTATGTTCGAAAGACATATAACTATAACCAGGACAATTATAAAAACCACCGGAGGCGAATATAATAAATTTGCTGCCATTTATTCTTAGCCCTTAATATTTCTGAGTAGTTTGACGTCTATTGTTTTGTTGTGTTTGAATACGCATAGAATCACGCCGACCGCTACCGCAATAACAACGACTTCGATAACTATAAGTGTTATGGCAAGAGCCTGTGCCAGACCTGTCCGGCCGGTAACATATCCTACAAGTATCAGGAACAGCGTTACGGCTTTTGTCAGAAGTTCCAGCCCTATAATTGCCCTTATCAGGTTAAAAGTAACCAGTATGCAATAAAGCCCTATGAGAAACACCAGAAAGGCGCCGATACTGCACATCCAGAACAACTGCGACATATCATTGGCCATTTTTCCATTCCTTGAATAAAATCACCACCCCAAAAGCTCCGGTCAGCATAATTACGAGTTGTCCCAGCAAGTCCAGATGCCTGAGATTCCACAATATAATTTTTACGTTATTTTCTACTGGTTGTGCGGGTAAATTAAAATTCATCTTAAAATGAACCTGGCTCAAAGCGGCCGCTGCCATAACAACGAGTATAGGCAGAAGCCAGAACTTCTGAAGGCGTTCTTTTTTTCTGATAACAAGTCTTTCGGCTGAAACCCGCTGGGTTACGGTAATACTGCTTATGAATATTGCGAACATCAGTCCTGCGCAAACCGATAATTCAAAAACAGCCGCTATCGGCGAATCAAGCCGGAATATAAGTATTGAGAGAATGGCGCTGGTCATTGCCAGACCTACAGCAGAGCGGAGCAGCCTGGTTGTCATTGCCGTCCAGAGGGCGAATATAACCAATACTATAAGAATAATTATATTTATAACCATATTGACACTTTAAAATTATTTAAAAAAACTGCTTACGGGCACCATAAAACTATTAAAAAGAAGCGGGAAGAATATGCCTACGCCAATAATTATCGCTGCAAGTATTACAGCCGGTATAACTATCCATATCCCGGCTTCTTTTGTATCTTTCAGGTTGTCCGGCAAAATACCGAAAAACACTTTCCGCTGTATCGAGAGCAGATACGCCAGTGTGATAACACTAACAAGTATCGCAATAAAGGCATAAACATAATGACTGCCCTGCCAAAGGGCTATTATGATCATCAATTTGCTCCAGAAGCCCGCTGTTGGAGGAATACCGGCTGCTGAGAATGTGGCGATTAACGAGGTGGCATTGCTGAAAGGCATTTTTGTTCCCAATCCGCCCATTTTGTTCATATTGGTCGAACCGGTCTGCCGCTCAACGGCTGCAGAATTTACAAACAAAAGAGACTTGAATATGGAATGGTTGAACAAATGGAATATCGCTCCGGCAATACCGAGCGGAGTGCCGCAACCGAGTCCCAATATTATGTAACCAATCTGACTGATACTCGAATAAGCGAGTATTCTTTTGAAATCATCCTGCTTCAAGGCTGCCAGTGCGCCAACTAATATCGAAATAACACCCACGAACATAAGAATATTATTTGTTGGGCCGACCGGTCCAAATACGGTCGTTACCAGCCTTATCAATACATATATACCTGCAACTTTTGTTACTATGCCGGCCAAAAGTACGGATACAGCCGCAGGAGCAGAGGAATATGCTGCGGGCAGCCAGCCGTGAAACGGCACAAGCCCTCCTTTTATGAATAATCCGCACATAAATACCGCTATAGCCGAAAGAACTATAGGATTTTTACTGTTGTTTCTGACCGCTTCGCTGATGGCGGCAAAGGAAGTATCACCGGAAAAAAGCAGCAGTGCAGCAATGGCACCAAGCAGCAGCGCCGTTGCTATCGCTGAAAGCATTATATATTTAAATGCACCTTCGAGAGCATTCAAATCCCGATTAAAGGCTATAAGGATGAAAGCGGAAATGGCGGTAATTTCAAGAAAAATGTAAAGAGAAAAAATGTCCGCCAGCAGAACCGTACCGTTCATCCCAATCATAGATATAAGCATCAAATTTATAAAATTCAGCCGCTGTTTCCGTTCGGCAATTGTCTGCCAGGCGACGAGAACAGAGGTGAATACTACAATTCCGATTGAAAGAAGCATCACAAGGGTCAGGTTGTCTGTGTAAAGCCTTAACGCGAAGAAACGCCCCCAGAAGTCCGGCCTGTTCCAAAAACCCGCGGGATGAAACAAAATAACAATTGCTTGGCCGGCAGAGAGCAGCATAAGATACCACGACGCAGCTCGCTGCAGTTTGAGTTTGATTGGCAGATTCAGGATTATTATGCCAAGCAATGGTAATAACAAAAATAATGAAAGCATATTATTTTAAACCTTTTACTATAAGCCGAATCCCTTGAGCATCACGATCAGCACTATTATGCCGCCCATCAACGACCAGATAATATAGAGAGAATAATTACCGGTACTGAATCTTTTTATATAACCAGAGGCCGCGTAAGCGGCTCGAACGCAAATGTTTTCATAAAACCGGTCAATAACCCTGTCCGCTCGCCAGAGGATTTTTGAGATTTTATCAATTATTCTCAGGCCTGCATCATAAGGGTCAAAATATCTTTTTTCCGCTCTGTCATATATATTGCTTAAAAGAGGGGCACTGCGGATATGGTCCGAGGCTTTACTGCCGCCTCCCATTATTTGTGCGGCAAAGATGTGATGTAATAAGGCTCCGGCCAGTACTACAGCGGTAAGCACCATTAATGTTGTATTGGCCATAAGATTATGTTCCGGAAGTTTTTGTTCTCCGAGCACAGGCTCTAAAAAAGTGCCAAGCGGGAACCGATTATATACTCCGAAAACAACGCAGATTAAGGCAATAACTATCATCGGTATGAGCATAGGCCAGGGGGCCTCTCTGGTGTTTTCATTTGCCGGATCTCTTTTTCCCAGGAATGCGGAATGACCAAGCTTTAAAAACGAGGCCGCGGTAAAGAAAGAGCCAAGTACCGCTGCGAGGTAAAATATAGAACCTCTCTCCATCGCACTGGCATATACCATTTCCTTGGAGAAAAAGCCGTTAAAGGGCGGCACGCCGCTGATGGAAGCGGCTGTAATGAGAAAACAAACAAAGGTTACAGGCATTTTCGACCATAACCCGCCAAGCTTATATAGATTCGTAGTGCCGGTTTGTTTCTCAATAGAACCTGCGGTAAGAAACAAACAGCTTTTGTATAACGCATTATTAATCATATGAAACAATCCGCCTATAATCCCTATCGGCAGGCAGGTGCCAATCCCCAAAATCATATACCCGACCTGACTAATGGCGTGATATGAGAGCAGCTTTTTATAATCTTTTTGAACCAATGCCATCATTACTGCCAGCACAATGGTAATTGCGCCGATGCTCATAAGTAAGATGCTCAGCCACGAACCGGGCGTAAGCTTGAACATATCCAGAGTAATTCTGGCAAGCAGATAAATACCCAGCAGCTTTTCGAGGCAGGCCGGCAGAAATGCCATAAATGGAACCGAAGTATCGACCGCAGCGTCAGGAATCCAACTGTGAAAAGGCATTGAACCTGCTTTTGAAATTGCGCCAATCATCAGGAGTATAAAAGCTGTAGTTCCAAGTGCGTTCAAAGGCACGGTAATATTAGATATCGTTAGTGTTCCGGTCAGGTACCAGACGATTCCTATGCCTATCATCAGGCACAAATCAGAAACTCCAACGATGATAAATGCCTTGGTTGCGGTTTTAAAGGCTTCCTTGCCTCCTATGGCAATCAGTCCGAACAGGGACGCCAGCAGGCCTTCCCAGAAGAAAAGCAGCAGGACAAGATTATCGGCCAAAACAGCGCCGCTTGCCATCGCTGTAGTAATCAGAAAATAAGCATAGAACTGATTAAGATGGTTTTTGCCCCGCATAAATGAACAGCAGTAAAGAATAATCAAAAACGCGAAAGCAGTTATCGCCAAAAGTATGAATGAACTGAAATGATAGAGCCGAAGGATAAATTCTATCCCAAAGCCTGCCCAGGGGAGGGAATAAGTCAGGTCGTGTTTAAACAAAACAATCGCTATAATGAGGATTGAACCTGTCGCTATCAGCGAAACGGCTTCCCGCAGGCCGCTGACTTGCGGTCTTATTGCCAATATTAAAATTGCGGCAAGCAGAGGTATGATTACAGGTAATAATAGTATATTTTCGCTCATCGGCATATTCCCGGCAATTGCAGAACAGTTAATTGTAAAAAATGGGAGGGATAATAAATTAAAATACCGCCTGCCAATGAAAGTGCCGCCAGAAGAGCAACGCTAATTAACATTACGGCAGAGCCTTCCCTGACAGGCTGAGTTTTTGCCTGCCCCATAAATACAAGATTAAAAACTCTTAGAAGATATATGATTGTCATAACGGCACCGGCCAGAAAGATAAATGAAATCCACAGCCTGCCGCTTTGAGTTGCTGCCGTCATAACCATATATTTGCTGAAAAAACCTCCAAATGGCGGTATTCCCATCACAGAGAATGAACAAAGTAAAAATGATATTGCTGTAATCGGCATTGTTTTAATCAGGCCGCCGAGCTGTGTTATGTCTTTTGTTTTGCTGTTTTGCTCGACTATGCCGGCACAGAGAAATAATCCGCCCTTCGCTATGCCGTGCATCATAATATACAGTAAAGCTCCCACAACACCTATTTCGTTGCCGATAGCCAGTCCCAGGAAGATAAAGCTTATCTGGCTTACCGTACTATATGCGATAATTCGCTTCAGGTCTGTCTCAATCATAGCTGCTCCCGCCGAGACCAGAGCGCTGATACCTGCGATTACAGGTATGATGATATGCCAGTACTCAGCGATTATAAAATTGTCAGCGATAAACAATCTCGCGAAGACATAAACGCCGATTTTCACCAGTAGAGCCGCGTGGAGCAGGGCCGTAACAGGCGATGGCGCAACGCCCGCATCAGGAAGCCATGTATGCAGCGGAAGAGTTGCGGATTTGGAAAGTATGCCGGCAAGAATTAATATAACAGCTATATTGGATATATGAGTATTTTTTAATACCGCTAAATCAAACGAACCATTTTGCTGATAAATGCTGACAAACCCGAGCAGCATCAGTACCGAACCGAACATAGTCACCAGAAAAGCCTTGTCGGCCCGCAGTACATGCTGCTTTTCCCGGAAAAAACCGATTAACCGCCAACTGGTTATGGCCGTAATTTCCCAGAACATATACAGGAATATAAGATTGCCTGAAAAAACCAGTCCCATCATTGCGCCGAAAAACAGCACAACCATCAGGTAATATTCATTCTGGTTTTCGTAATGGCTGATATAACCGAAAGAATAAAATATAATTATTGCACTTATTGATGCTGATACCAAAGCCATAAATACCGCCAGGCCATCAGCGTAGAAGACTAAATTATTGAAGAGTGTAACCGTTGTTATTGTCTGGCCGGTATAAACTGCCGGTAAAATCGCAATTGTCAATACAAAGGATGCGAGCACAAAACCAAGCGCACAAAAGTTTCTTAGCCTGACTGACAGCCAGCTTATCAGAGGCAGGGTAATCGCCCCGATGGTTGGAACCAAAACGATAAGCAAAAGTATTAGTTGATTTTTCATATTTCCGATATCAGCGTTAGGTTAAATCCTTGTAATATTGTATCCTACCCTTTAATTTTCTGTCATAAGTTTTCTAAATCTTTTTTATCAGCAGTTGTAGTGTTATCTTGATACCACTAAGAATGTCTAAATCAGCAGACAGTGAAGAGAGAAAAGAGGGTGTAATTTGAGTTGTGTTGCCAAAACAAAAGGCAATGCCCTGCCACGGGCAATTGGTGAAACAAAATTTTCTTTTTTAAAGGTTTTTGCGTATGCTGAACCGCAGGTTATTGAGTTGATGCTTGTTTGTCCATTTATATCAGTACGCAGTGTAAGCACAGCGGATGTGTTAGTTTCGGGGTAAAATGCGGTATACCGGGCAGTTTCGGAACAGGGGTTTTGGTCTGTAATCGGCGCAGGATAATATACCCCCGTTACCCCGCAGTTTAGGGTAATAAGCACAAGCAAAAACATTTTTACAAAACGGTTTATAGTCCACATATCAATTAATATACACAGCACGAATTGTATAATTCAAAACTGTTATATGCAATACAATTTTGTAATGCGATTTATTCTTCTGCCGCAATGCTACTGGCGTAGACCCGTAGAAATTTACTTTATGGTCGCAAACAGTTTCTCAAGAAGGGCGTTTTTCCTGGTTTCGTGCAGCTTTTGCTGAGGGGTATGAGTTTCCTGGCCGAGCTTTTTTGTGGATTTTTCCAGAAGATATTCAAATTTCTCTCTGTTTGTATCCCAGCCGCAAACGGCGTCAGAGGCTATTATATTAACCACGTTCGAGATAACCATCGCAAAACCGCCGTCGATAAGAACAAGTTTTTTGTGATTGCTATCCGCCCGAGGTTCAACGGCAACTTCCATAATTCCCAGTCCCAGTTCACACAACATCGGCATATGATTATGCAGGACGCCTACACTGCCGTCGTGAGCGGTAAATGTAATGGCAGAAGTCCGGCTGTCCAGCAATTTGCCGGCCGGCGAAATAATAACACATCTGAAAAGATTTTTAACGTCTGCCATAAAAAATTATTTCTGTTTACCGGTCAGAACATCTGCCTTGCGCGCCGCATCTTCAACCGTACCTACGTACATAAATGCCTCTTCCGGCAATGTGTCCCATTTGCCTTCGCATATTTGCCTGCAACTTTCGACAGTATCGGCTGTTTCGACATATTTGCCTTCAAGGCCGGTGAACTGACGAGTTACCATGAAAGGCTGTGAGAAAAACCGCTCTAATTTTCTGGCACGGGCTACGATTGTCTGGTCCTGATGGCTCAGCTCGTCGGCGCCAAGTATGGCAATAATATCCTGAAGGTCGTGATACCGTTGCAAGTATTCGAGAACTGTTTGCGCCACGGAATAATGATTGTTTCCAACAACATTCTGGTCAAGGATGCGAGAAGAGCTTTCCAGCGGGTCAACGGCAGGGTAAATACCTTTCTGTGTGATAGCACGTTTCAGAACAACAAACGAGTCTAAGTGTGTAAACGTTGTCGCAGGCACCGGGTCGGTCAAATCGTCGGCAGGTACATATACAGCCTGTACAGAGGTAATTGAGCCCATGCGTGTGGAAGTAATACGTTCCTGAAGCTGCCCCATCTCGGTGGCGAGTGTCGGCTGATAACCTACTGCCGAAGGAATACGGCCCAGGAGAGTGGATACCTCCGAGCCGGCCTGTGAAAAGCGGAATATATTATCTATAAAGAGCAATGTATCGCCTGCCCCGCTTTCGGTAAAGTATTCTGCCTGCGTCATAGCAGTAAGGGCCACTCTTAACCTTGCGCCAGGCGGCTCATTCATCTGGCCGAATATCAGACAGGTATGGTTCAAAACGGTGTCGCCGCTATCGCCTATTTTAGCTCGCTGCATTTCCAGCCACAAGTCATTGCCTTCGCGAGTACGTTCTCCGACGCCGGCAAAGACAGAATAGCCGCCGTGTTTTGTGGCAATGCGTGCAATAAGTTCCTGAATGATGACTGTTTTGCCAACGCCAGCTCCGCCAAACAAGCCGGTCTTGCCGCCCCGGACGAACGGACACAGCAGGTCTATTACTTTTATACCTGTTTCAAACATTTCGGTTTTGGCTGTGAGTTCCGTCATTAGCGGCGGGTTGCGATGTATCGGCATTTTGACGGTAGTTTTAAGCGGGCCGAACCCGTCTATCGGTTCGCCGAGAAGATTCAATACTCTGCCAAGGGTTTCCTTTCCTACCGGCACCATCAGGGGAGAATCGGTATCGTAAACGTCCATACCCCGACACAGGCCGAATGTGCTGCCGAGAGCTATAGCACGTATTTTGCCGTCTCCCATGTGCTGCTGAACCTCGCCATATAATTTTCTGCCGTTATCGCAGGTTATCTCCAGTGCGTTGTGAATAGCAGGCATATCCTGTAATTCAAACCGAACATCAAAGACGCTGCCTATTACCTGAATGAGTTTTCCTTTTTTCATTGTAAAGCTCCGGTACCACTGATTATGTCCATCAATTCGCCTGTTATCTGGTTTTGTCTGGCGCAATTATAGTCATTTGTGAGTTTTTTTATCGTATCATCGGCGTTCTTTGTGGCGTTTCTCATTGCTATCATACGTGCCAGATGTTCACTTAACGCGGCATCGACAAGGCAGGATTCTATGGACGAGCGCACAATCGTTTTGGCAATAGCCTTAATAATTTCATCAGCAGGCGGAGAAAGATAAAAATCTTCAAAGGAAAGAGTCCATGGCCATATAACGGTAGAGCTGGTGGTCAGGTCAGTTATAAGTTCGGTCAGCGGCAGAATGGTCAACGTCTGTGCCTGCTGACTCGATGCGGAATAATATTGCATATATACGATGCTGAAAGAATCAATTTGGCCGGCAATGTACTGTTCGATAAACTCACCTGCAATTTCATCAAGCTGAGTCGTATTAATTGCCTTGTCAATATTGCGGTATATCTTTTTAAGCTTTATCTGGCGATAGTTAAGGGCACTCAACAGCCTGCTCTGTGTGGCATAAATATCCAGTGTTTTTCCGGACTGGGCCGCTGTTTCGATATGAATATTAACGAGGGCGGATATGTGGCTGTTATAAGCACCGCACAGGCCGCGGGATGAACCGACAACGAGAATGGCAGAATGGCCGGAATTGTTTTCCTTCAGTAAAGGATGTTCCAGGGGTTTCTGCGGTGTAACGAGAAGATAGCCGATTTGTGCAAGCGCATCGTGATATTCAACGACAGTGTTCCTTTTCTTTTGATAAGCCTTGTATCTGGCGGTTGAAACCATTTCCATTGTTCGCGTTATCCGCTGAACATTGTCCGCCGCCTTGCGTCGCTGTAATATTTGTCGAATACCGGCCATTAAACTGTGCGCCTCATATTTATTTATTTACTTCTTTAAAGGTTTTTATCGCAGAAGCAAGTTTTCCGGCCAGTTCATCTGTTAGTTTCTGCGTCTTATTGATTTCGTCGATATATTCAGCATGTTCCTTTGTGAGCCACTGGAGAAAGGAATAAGCAAATTTATTAATCTTTTCAACGGCAATGTCGTCAAGCAGGCCGCTGGAGCCGATAAAAATCGTAATTACTTCTTCGCCGACACTGAGAGGGGAAAACTGCGGCTGTTTAAGCAGCTCCACCATACGGCTTCCTCTGTCAAGCTGTTTCTGTGTTGTCAAATCAAGTTCTGTGCCGAGGCGGGCGAAATTTACTAATTCATTGTACGCCGCAAGGTCGAGCCTTAGCTTTGCGGCTACTTTTTTCATTGCCTCGACCTGGGCGTCTCCGCCTACTCGGCTAACGCTTACGCCGACATCCACGGCAGGTCTTATGCCCGACAGGAAAAGGTCTCTTTTGAGATATATCTGACCATCAGTGATTGAGATGACATTAGTAGGAATATACGCAGCAATTTGTTCTTCGAGCGTTTCCACTATTGGCAGGGCGGTTAACGAGCCGCCGCCCATCTGTTCTGAAAGACTTGCGCTGCGTTCGAGCAAACGGCTGTGGAGATAAAATATATCGCCTGGGTAGGCTTCTCTGCCGGGCGGCCGCCGCAAAAGCAGACTAAGCTGGCGATACGCAACAGCGTGTTTGCTCAGGTCATCATAAACACAGAGCACATCACGATGGTGTTCATACATAAAGTATTCCCCCAGGGTGCAGCCGGCGTAAGGAGCGATGTACTGCATAGATGCGCTGTCGGCTGCCGGAGCCAGAATTACGGTTGTATATGCCATAGCACCATGTTTGCGCAGGGTTTCCACTACCTCGGCAACGGTTGATTCCTTCTGGCCGATGGCGACGTAGATGCAAATTACATCCTTGTCGTGCTGATTTATAATTGCGTCGAGCGCTATGGCTGTTTTACCGGTTTTTCGGTCGCCTATTATCAATTCGCGCTGTCCGCGGCCTATGGGAATCATTGCGTCTATGCTTTTAAGCCCTGTCTGAAGCGGTTTTTTAACCGGGCGCCGCTGGGCTATGCCGGGGGCATCGCATTCTATGAATCGACGCGACGTCGTCTTTACGGCAGGTCCTCCGTCAAGAGGCTCACATAACGGATTGACTACCCTTGAAAGCAATTCATAACCGACAGGTATGGAAAGCAGCTGTCCTGTCAGGCTGACATCCGAACCTGCTTTTATCTTTGTGTAATCACCGTAGATTACGGCGCCGATGGAGTCTTCTTCGAGATTAAATACCTCGCCTCTAATATCGTTTTCAAACAACAGCATCTCGCCAACCTTGGCGTTATACAGGCCGTAAATACGGGCAATGCCGTCGCCTATTTCCACCACTCGCCCGACAGTAGAAACATCGAGCTTGTCTTTATACTGGGCTATTTCCTGCCTGAGAATATTGCTTATTTCAGTTATATTAAGTTTCATAAACACTTTCCTGATGACTGCCGCGGTTTATTATTGTCTCAACAGCGCCTCGCAACCGTCTCCTGACGGAGTTATCAATTATCATATCGTTATAACGAATAATTATTCCGCCCATTATCAGCGGGTCAACCAATATCTTCAGAATTATTTTATTACTGGCGATTATTTCGGACAATAATGTTTCGAGAGCTTGTATTTTATCCTGCACCATAGGCTGTGAAACCGTAATTTGTATATCAAGGTAATTATGATGTTTTTTATACAGCCCGATATATTCCGTTATAATCTGCGGCAGTAATACCATCCGATTGTGATGTATTGCCGCTGCCAGGAAATTAACCGTTAAATCATTCAATCTGCCGCTAAAAACCTTGAGCATTAACGTCAGTTTTTGCTCGGATGAAAAAAAAGGCGATACCATAACACCCAGAAATTGCTCGCCGGTCTTTGCCAAATCGTCAAGTACGTCCATATCATTTTTGACCGGCTCAACCGTTTGCTGTTCCAGGGCAAGCTCAAAAAGTGTCCGGGAATATATCTCCGTTATACGGCAGGCTGTATCGAAAGACGTCATTTTTGCGTTCCTGAAGACTGCTGTTGTCGAAGATTGGTAATAGCTTCTTCAATAAGTCTTTTATCATCGTCTGTCGTAATCGAACGGCCGAGCACTTCTTTATTAATTGCCAGGAGTATATCGCCGAGCTGCTGCCATAACTGCTGTACGGCCAGATGCTGCGCCGCATTAATTTCCGACAGCGCCCTGTCTTTCATCACCATCGCTTCTTTGCCGGTTTTTTCTATAATATCCTTTTCCATCTGGTTTGCACGGTTCGTTGCTTTTTCGATGATTTCCATACTCTGTTTTTTATATTCATCGAGCAGCTTTTCTGCTTTCAGCCGGGCATTTTCTGCGGAATCCAACTGATTTTTTATCTGGTCTTCCCGTGCCTGCAGAGTTTTCAGCAGAGGTTTCCATGCCACCTTGCTCAGTACAACCAGCAGCAATACAAAGGCAGTTACCGCCCATATCGCGTCGCCCAGAGTTCCGCTAAAAATACCTTCCTGCTCAGACGGAGTCCGGCTCTCCGAAGCAAAGGCGACGGCGGCAACGAAAAAGATTATTATTAAAATTGATACGGTTCTTTTTTGCATTGCAGGGTTTTATCGCGACCAGAAAAGAGCCATAAAGCAAACCAGCAGGGCGAAAAATGTAACACCCTCAATCAAAGCGGCGGCAATGAGCATTGTTGTGAATATGCGGTCTCCGGCCTCCGGCTGGCGTGCCAGCGATTCGACGGCCTTGCTGCCGATCCAGCCTATGCCGAAACCTGCGCCGATAATCACCAGACCGCAACTTAATGCTATTCCAAAAATTCCCAGATCACTGCCGGCAGCGAACGCCAGCGTCATACCAGTTAATCCTTCCATAATATTAAATCTCCAAAAATTAATGTTCCTGTGATACAGAAAAACTTATATAAACAGTAGAAAGAAACGCAAATATATATGCCTGTAAAAACGCTACAAACAGTTCAAGAAAAGATATTGCCACTATCGCTGTAACCGATACAAAGGCTACACCGTAGTTCTTAAAGATAAGAATCAATCCGAGCAATGCCGCCAGTAATGTATGGCCGGCCAGCATATTGGCAAAAAGCCTTACGGCCAGCGCAAATGGTCTTACGAAGCTGCCTATAACTTCCAGAAAATAGACAAAAGGCACCAGCAGCAGCGGTACTTTTGGAGCGAAATTGGCGATGTAATGCCACAAGCCCTGTTTTCTTATACCGGCGATGTGAACTGTAAAAAACGTAATGATTGCAAGGCCGCCGGTAATCCAGATGTTGGCTGTAGCATCGCCGCTCAAATGATTGGGCTTGCCGGATACGAGATATATAATCATATCCAGAGGAATCATAGCAAGCAGATTCAGGCTTAGCACGAAGAAGAATATCGTCCAGATAAAACAAATAAACTGGTCGGTATGTTCGCCCAGAACGGGACGTGCCATCTGTTCACGCAGGTAAACACAAATCATTTCTATAAGATTTTGAATACCTTTCGGAATAATTTTTGGAGAACGCAGCGACGCAAAAAGCAGCACCACCAATATCACAGTTGCCAATGTAATCATAAACATATGATTGCTGACAACAATTTTGTGGGCGCCTACAGAAAAAGTAAACAACGGTGCCGCTGAAACCGCTTTGAGCGGATTGAATTCACCTAAAACACAACTGTCTAATTTTACGAAACTCAGGGTCTTCACCTATTTATGACTCGTATTTTTTATCTGTTTAAAAACCAGATACAACATTCCAATAAAACTTACAAAAAAACCTGCCAGCAGAAGAAAAGGACTTGTGTCGAGGGCCGCATCCAGCTTATAGCCGATATAACAAAAAATTGCTGCAGCCACTCCAAATTCAATCCCAAAACTTAGCCATTTAATCTGGTTTGCGTTATTTTTTTTATCTTCAGAGGGTTGGTCGGGCATTTTTACCTGAACTTTTCGAGAGATTTCGTAATTGTACCCCTAATCAGTGTACGATTTATCGAAATTACCGGGGAATCATTATACTGTCGGCATTTTGAAGGGCAAGGGATTTTTCTTCAAAAAGGACAGGGTTTGGCGGGATTGAAAAACTCCGGGCCGTATGCTGAAATTTCGAATCATTTGCTCCCTAATAAAAATTTTCAAAAAAAATCCCGCTATTAGATGGTTTTAATAGCGGGATATCATAATTTTACATTTTTAGTTTTTATTTTTAATTTCTGTTATTGTCTCCGTTCGTCGATTCCCACACTATCATACCCGGCTCGTATGGGTCTGCAAGGTCTTTTGCTCCCGGCATAACTCGCACGGCGAATCCGCATTTCCCGCTGCGGGTGCACTTGATAGTTCCGGTGAACACGCACGAATTTTGTTTGGTTTTTTCAGCCGAACCGGCCATTTGTTTAACACTGCCGCGGTTTATATTGCCCCACGAATCGACTGCTCCGTGGTATATCTGGACAGCTACATCGTCCGGGCTTAGTCCGCCCAGTCCGATGGTTGCGGTTATTTCAAGTTCACATCCTACTTCGAGATGCGAAGCGTTGCCGTTGAGAGACATTGCCGTTTTGCCGTTTTTGACTTGTACATCTACATCTTCGATTTTTATATTTTTCCATTCTTCTTTCAGGCGGTTTTTCAAAGTAGCTATTGTTTTTACTTTTTCCATATTTGAGGAAGCGAAATTTTCCCATCTTTCCGCTGCCGGTTTATAGAATCTGTTGGTATATTCAGCTACCATTCTGTGAGTATTGAATCGCGGCACTATCCATTTTATCGAATTTTTCATCCTATTAATCCACGCTCTTGGCAGGTTGTCGGATGAATGAGTATAGAATAGCGGCACGATTTCATTTTCGAATAGGTTGAATATCGCTTCCGATTCGACTTTATCCTGGTATTCATAATCGTCGTAGGTTTCTCCTGCTCCGATTACCCATCCGGAATTCAGGGCGTATCCTTCCACCCACCAGCCGTCTAAAGTGCTTACATTAAGCGCACCGTTAAGCGCCGCCTTCATTCCGCTTGTTCCCGATGCCTCCATAGGGACTCGCGGGTTGTTGAGCCAAATGTCGACGCCCTGGACCATATAACGGGCGATGTCAATGTTGTAATCCTCAAGGAAAACCAGTCTTTTCCTGACGTCATTTCTGGTAGCAAAATGGATGAGCTGACGGATAATCTCTTTGCCCTGCTCGTCATTAGGATGAGCCTTGCCGGCGAAGATTATCTGAACAGGCTTCTCAGTCCTGTTCAAAAGCTTCACAAGTCTATCAGCATCCTTCAACAAAAGATTGCCCCTCTTGTAAGTCGCAAACCTTCTTGCGAATCCTATCGTCAATGCCTCTGGGTCAAGAACCTGCTCGGCCCAGCCCAGTTCGGTATGATATGTACCTCGCCGCTGCATTTGTTTTTTTATCTGCTTGCGCACAAAGCTGATGAGATTCTCTCTGCATCTCTGATGTATGCGCCATAATTCCTCGTCTGGAATCTGGTCAACGTTCTGCCAAATCGATTCCTCAGCAATCTCCTCAGCCCAGTTAAAGCCCAAATACCTTTCATAAAGCTGATTAAGGTCCGATGAAATAAAACTCTTGGCGTGTATGCCGTTGGTAATTGACTGAATTGGAACTTCCTCAACCGGCAGCCTGGGCCAAAGCTCAGCCCACATCGCGCGTGAAACGCCGCCGTGAAGCTTGCTGACGCCATTGCGCCAGGTACTCAATTTCAAAGCGAGCACCGGCATCTTAAAAGTTTCACTGTCCTTGGACGGGTCAAGTCTGCCTAGCGCAAGAAATTCATTTTTGTTAAGTCCGAGCTTCGGAAAATAAACACCAAAATATTTATTCATCATCTCCGGACTGAATTCGTCATTGCCCGCCTTTACCGGCGTGTGAATTGTAAAAATATTACAGGCTTTTGTCGCTTCCAGGGCCTGTTCAAAGTTCAGACTTCTGGTATTGCAAAGATGTCTTATTCTCTCCAGCGCCATAAAAGCGGCGTGGCCTTCGTTCATATGACAAACTGACGGCTCAAGTCCCATCGCCAGAAGCGCCTTGAAGCCGCCAATGCCTATAAGTATCTCCTGCTGGATTCTCATTTCCGAATTGCCGGCGTACAAGGCAGAAGTTAAAAGCCTGTCCTGTTCGGAATTGGCGGGAACATTCGTATCAAGCAGAAACAGCTTCACTCTTCCGACTGTAACTTTCCAGATTTGAACGGCTACCTGCCTTTGTGGAAAGGCCAGCTTAATGGTCAGCGGATTATCGCTTTTCTTACGGACAAGCTCGGCGGGCATATTGTAAAAGTCATTGTCCTCGTAACGCTCCTGCTGCCAGCCATCGGCGTTAAGATACTGCCTGAAATATCCTTTCTGATACATCAAGCCCACGCCGAAAAGAGGCAGCCCCAAATCGGATGCGCTCTTTAAATGGTCTCCTGCGAGAATACCCAAACCGCCGGCATAAACCGGCAGCGATTCGTGAATTCCAAACTCAAGACTGAAATACGCGATGACAGGCTTGTGCTGATTAGTCCAAATCCTGTCAAACCAGCCTGGCGAAGTCGAATAGTGATTCAGCTTTTCCTGAGCCTGCTTGAGTTGATATACAAAACCCTGCATTCCCGCAAGGTCGTTTAGTCTGTTCTGATTTACGGTACCGAGAAGCTTTACCGGATTGTGGCCGCACTGCTCCCATTTTTCAGGGTCAATCTGCCGGAACAATTCAATAAATTCCGGATTCCAGGACCAAAACATATTGTGCGCAATAGTTCTAAGACCCATCAAGGCTTCAGGCAACGACGGTAACACCGTGAAATTACGTATTTTTTGCATATCGTTCCTTATTTTCTTATGTTCATCTATCGTCATTTTCAGGGAATTGCTTAATTGCGGATTAGAAAAGCCTTTCAGGTTATCGGACCTGTGCAAAGATGGTATTGCTGCGTGTTTTGCCGGGGAATCGCCCCCCAGGTAAATTGGGGTTGCGGCTGTGAACCTCCGGCAAGACCGGAGGCTTTAGGATTTGTTTTTATTTATTCTGCTTCTTTTTCGCTAATCAGATTGTAAAGTTCATCGGCGGAAGCGGCATTTTGCAGTTTGTTTTTGAATTCCTCATCCAGCATTAATCTGCTGATTCTGGCAAGTGCCTGAATGTGCGGACCTGTCCTATCCATCGGAGAAGCTAAAAGCACAACTATGTAAACAGGCTTTGAATCGATGCTCTGAAAATCAATGCCGTCACGTGAAATGCCCATCGCCATTACCAGCTCTTTAACGCCTTTGCATTTTCCGTGAGGTATGGCGATGCCGGAGCCGATGCCGGTGCTTCTTGTACTTTCCCTGCTCCTTACCGCCTGGAGCACTTCGTTTTTGTCGGTAAGTAATTTTGCAGCGTTGAGCAGCTCGACAAGCTCCTTTATTGCGGAGTCCTTGTCTTTTCCGCTCAGCGGAACCTTTACACAGGCCGGTTGAAGAATCTGAGTTAATACCATATTCTAAAATCTCATTCCATCGAAAATACTAAAGAAGGGTTTTAAAAATCATTGGAATAGAAAATTCTATAAGTTTTTGGTTAAAAAGGCAATACTTTAATTGTACTTATGTACTTATAATTGTTTTTAACATAACACCCTTAAAATTAAAGGCTTATGATTGGTGTTATAGTATCAGCATACAGTCGCCGTAGGAATAAAAACGGTATTTTTTCTTTATAGCGTGGTTGTAGGCGGCAAGGATTGTCTCTAATCCCGCGAATGCCCCGACCAGGGCAAGCAGGGTAGATTTGGGCAGGTGAAAGTTCGTGATTAAACAATCGGTAATCTTAAACTCAAAACCGGGGGTGATGAACAGCTTTGTTTGTCCTTTTGACGGCATTACTTTTCTGCCTTGCGCGACAGTTTCGAGAGTTCTGACGGATGTCGTGCCGACGGCAAAAATTTTTCCGCCGGCCTGAATTGCTTTGTTGATAATGTCTGCGTTTTGGTCGTCGATGAAATATTGTTCGCTGTGAATTTCGTGCTCTTCGAGAGTTTCGGTTTTTACGGGAAGGAAAGTGCCCTGGCCGACGTGAAGTGTAATCTGTGCGATGGATATTCCTTTTGCCTTGATTTGCTCGAGAAGCCCAGGCGTGAAGTGCAGCCCTGCGGTCGGGGCGGCGATGGCGCCGTTATTGCGGGCGTAAACGGTCTGATAGCGATTATTGTCGAGTTCATATTCAGATGCCGGCTGCGGCCTTTTTATATAAGGCGGCAGGGGGGCAAAACCGATACTGTCTAAAATATTTTCGGCGTCGGGCTGACAGTCTGGCTTGAGGAGCCATTGGCCGGCCCCAAGCTTAGTGTCGATGACGACAGGGCAGTATTGTTTTTTATCCCTGTCGAGCAGGAATATAATTTGGCCTTCTTTTACGCGTGATGAATTTTTCAGCATTACTTTCCATTTGTTATCCTGTACTGCCAGGAAAAGACCTTCGATTTGAGCACCGGTTTTCTTTTGAGCGAAGAACCTTGCGGGGATGACTTTTGTATTGTTTATGACAAGGCAATCGCCTTTTTGCATAAAATCGCAGATTTTAGAGAAACTGCTGTCTCGCAGAGAACCATCGGCACGGTTCAGGACGAGCATTCTGCTGTCGCTGCGGTTTTGGGCCGGCTTTTGAGCGATTAGCTCCGGTGGCAGATAGTAATTTAGTTTTTCGATTTCCATAACAGTAAATTATCAGACCTTTGGGGAAATGACAAAAAAATTATCCTGTTTTGTTTTTAATAATAAACGTTTTTTCAGTGAATGTTTTTTAGAAAGAAAACCGCAGGTGATTAAATCCGATAAAAAGAGCAGTGATAAAGGTTAATTCAGGATAGAAGACAAATGGATATGGAAAGAACAATTGAACGGCTTGCAAGTTCCATTTCGTCGCTCGGCAGGAGCGAGGTAGAAAAAAGACTCAAAAATTTCAAGGGCAGTTTCAGGCTCGACTTCACTGATGAGTATCTCGGCAGCCTGACAATTGACCGGCTAAGACATATGCTTTTCGCGGCAATAACTGCGAAATTCAAAAAGAAGAGCAACTAAGTAATAACCCCCAATTTTCTTGCAGAAAATTTTCAGCAGAGTATAATTCATTTAAAATATAATGGAAGCATACCGCATCTGGTAGAAAAATTGAGAAATTGCAAGAAAAGGTAAGGGGCGAACTATGGAACAATATTGGCATAAGGATATCCCTGAAATTACCAGAAGGCTCTCGACGGATATGGACAAAGGACTCCTATCGGAGCAGATTGAAGAAAAGCAAAATCAGTATGGTCTTAATCAACTCAAAGAACAAAAAGGTACTTCTGCCTTTACAATTTTTTTGGAACAATTTCATAACTTCATTATCTGGGTTCTGATAGGAGCAGCCCTTGTTAGCGGCCTTTTGCGGGAATGGGTCGATGCCTTTGCCATTATCGGTATTGTTATTTTAAATGCAATTCTCGGTTTTATTCAGGAATACCGCGCCGAAAAATCATTAGCCGCATTAAAAAAATTATCAAGCCCAACTTCAAAAGTTATCCGCAACGGCCAACATCAGGTTATTCCTTCTTCCCAATTAGTGCCCGGCGACATCATCGAACTTGAAGCCGGCGACAATGTACCCGCCGATAGCCGGGTCGCCTGGCTTACTTCAAACTTCAGCGTTGCCGAGGCAAGCCTTACAGGAGAATCAACACCTGTTTTAAAAACCACCTCCGCCCTTGAAGAGGAAGAAATTCCTTTGGCAGACAGGGCGAATATGGTTTATCTGGGCACATCCGTTGTTTTGGGAAAAGCAAAAGCTGTCGTTGTCGAAATTGGTATGAATACCGAGCTTGGCAAAATTGCCGGTATGATTCAGGAGATTGGCAAGGAAACCACGCCTTTACAGAAAAAATTAGAAGATTTCGGGAAATGGATTGTTTATCTTTGTTTTGTTCTGGTAGGCATAGTATTTCTTCTCGAATGGATTCGAGGCGGAAAAATAATCGATGTTTTTCTGACTTCAGTCAGCCTGGCTGTCGCTGCTATTCCTGAAGGACTTCCTGCTGTGGTAACTATTGCTTTGGCCCTGGGCGTTCAGAGAATGGTCGCTCGCCACGCGATTATTCGCAAACTTCCTTCCGTTGAGGCATTAGGCTGCGCTACGGTTATATGTTCCGACAAAACAGGCACCCTTACCAAAAATGAAATGACCGTGCAGGCGATTTATGCCGGCGGAAATGTTTTTCAGGTCGCAGGCATCGGTTACGCGCCAAAAGGTGAATTTCTCCTTAACAATAACCAGGTTAATCCCAACGATTATCCGGATTTAATTAATGTCCTCTCTGTCGGCGTTCTCTGTAATGGCGCCCAGCTTGTTGAGGATAAGGGCAATTATAAGATTGTCGGCGACCCTACGGAAGGTTCGCTTTTAACCGCGGCGGCCAAAACAGGCATTTTGAAAAAGGCCAAAGAAAAAGAATTTTCTTTTATCGATGAGATTCCTTTTGATTCAAATCGCAAGAAGATGACTATAATCCGGCGGAACAATGGAAAAATAATTGCTTTTGTCAAAGGAGCTCCTGATGTAATGCTTCAGGACTGCGACACAATTGAAAAGAATAATCAGATATCCCAATTAACAAATGCTGATAAAGAGGAAATTTTCAAAATAAATAATAACCTGACCAGTTCGGCAATGAGAGTTTTAGCGGTTGCTTACAGGGAATTGAAAAGCGGCTATCAAAAAGGAGCCGATTCTGAATCCATTGAGAAGAATCTTACTTTTGCAGGTTTGATTGCTATGATTGACCCTCCTCGCATAGAGGTCAAAAAAGCGGTAGAAGAATGTAAGCAGGCCGGCATTAAAACCGTAATGATTACAGGCGACCATAAAAACACCGCCGTAGCTATCGCAAAGGAATTGGGAATTTTCGATAAGGATTCCATTGCTCTGACCGGCGAAGAATTGGACAAAATAAGCGACAGTGAACTATCCGATAAAATAGAGCATATACCGGTATATGCTCGTGTCGCCCCGGAACATAAATTAAGGATTGTCCGCGCATGGAGAGGCCGTGGTGAAATTGCGGTTATGACCGGCGACGGTGTTAACGATGCTCCTGCCGTTAAGGAAGCGGATATCGGCGTTGCGATGGGAATTACCGGAACGGATGTTACAAAAGAAGTTTCCGATATGATTATCACCGACGACAATTTCGCATCGATTGTAGCGGCCGTGGAAGAGGGTAGAGGTATATATGATAATATCAGGAAGTTTATTCATTATCTTTTATCCTGCAACGCCGGCGAAATACTCGTAATGTTCGTATCCTCTCTTATAGGCTGGCCCGTACCGTTGCTGCCCATACATATACTTTGGGTTAATCTGGTAACGGATGGTTTTCCAGCTTTGGCTTTGGGAGTTGACCCCGTTGACTCGAATATTATGAAGCGGCCGCCTCGTCCGACGAATGAAGCGGTGATAACGATGCGAGGAGCGTTTTCGATGTTGACCCAGGGCGCTTTTATAGCAGTGTGCAGTCTTTTGGCCTTTTGTTTTGTTTTGTTTATTGAGAAAGAAGATCTCCCCAGAGCCAGGACTGCCGCGTTTATTGTGTTATCGTGCAGCCAGTTGTTCCACTCTTTTAATTGCCGGAGTACGACCGAATCATTATTTAAAATAGGAGTTTTTACAAATAAAAAACTGGTGCTTGCGTTTTGCGTATCCTTTCTATTACAAATGGTGGTCGTCTATGTCCCGTTTTTGCAGAAAGTATTTAAGACGACTCCTTTGGGGTTAGCTGATTGGATTTTGGTAATTACAATTTCCTCATTCCCTCTGTGGGCAATGGAATTGGTAAAAAAAATAAATAAATTTGTTCCTGAACGGGTGAATACAAATGGTTAAGAATCAGCAAAGAATTGAACAGATTGCGGGATTAGCTCTAATTTTGCGCAATAAAAAAGGCTCAGAAAGCCTGAGCCTTGCTGAAGCAAAACCCTTAGTAAATATATAGAACTATTGGGTTATAAAAAAAACATTTCGCTTCAGCGAAACCAAAACCATATATAAGAAAAAAAGAGCATTACTACGCCATATATTATAACCCCTAATCCAGTTTTTGCAAAGGGTTTTTTAACATTTTTTTAAAATTTTATAACTTCCTTATTGCAAAGGAGTTACGACCAAAACAACTCCTTTTTCAAGCCTGTTTTGGAACTTCGCTTACCCTTAAAGGCAGCGAAGCCTGTAACTGACCATCGACAGCAAGGTCGATTTGATACCGTCCATATTGCTTAAATTCCAGGCCTTGGATATTGAGAATAAGGTTAGTGGCCGAGGAATCAAAGTTGGGGCCGGTTCGCACGGATATGCTGCCTTCGAGTTTGGGGGCTATATTTTTGCCGTCCTCGTCGATTATCTGGATTTTAACGGAATGGTTGCCTTCTTCTATTCTATCAAAACGGATTCTTGCCGCTATTGAGCAGGCAGGATGTTTTACGGGTAATTGCCTGACCCATATATTATCAAAAGCCCCTAAAATATTCAATTTTCCCTGTTGTTCAGTCGCGGCATCGCATAACAAAAAAGCCTCGATTTCCATTTTATCTCCTTTGACTAAAAAAGACAGGGGAATTGTAACGCAGAATGCCTGAAAAAAGCAAAGAGAAAAACTAAAACATACTGGTATAAATACAAAACGCAGTTATAATTTCTACTATGGCAGAGGTAAAACAACGACTTATCACGTTATTATTGGGAAAAGTTTCGAAGGAACTTACCGGCGAAGTATTCAATCCTGCAATTATCAAAAGCTCTCCTGTGTATTATAAGGCCGCAGTGCCGAAACAGGTAATCGTCGGGCAGGAAAATTATACCATCGGAGGGAAAAACGTAACATATCACCTTCGCGGCTATCAGCCTGATGTGCTGCTTATCCAAACAACAATAGAAGTAGAAGATATATTTCATAAGGGCGTATTCGCTCTGGAAAAACAATCTTACGAACATTCATACCGCATCCTCGAAAAATATGGCGGCGATTTACTGTTCAGTGAAGAATATTCGGTCTTTGCCGTTACCAATTACGAGGGAGCGCCGGAACAGTTTCTCGATAACAGGGACATCATCGCATCGCTTCTGAAATCCGAGGAACTGCTGGAGCTCGACCCGCAGGAAATACAATACACACTGAGCAGCAGGATAAAATACGGCAATAATGATTTGTCGATAATCGACTGGGATGGAGCGTTTCTTTTCGACCCGAACGGCGATATCGAAGAAGATATGGAACTGCTGACGCTTGCGAATCTGCAGCTTCTGCGATGCCGAATTCTCGACCATCAAATAGACGGCAGATTAGCAAGGATGGCGGAGCTGGTGCGTAATATGCCGGTCGGCGGGAGCCTGCGCAGCGGAGATTTGGCGCAAAAAATGAAGGAAACTATGGAAATCCGAATGATTTCCATTTCGGAACTGCAGCGGCTTGAACGCGATATAAAACTTATCGGCGACTGGTACTCGGCACGGTTTTATGAGCTGGCTGCGGGGAAATTTAAAATCGACGAGTGGAGAAAGACCATCCGCAGCAAACTCGAATCGTTAGAGGATACTTATTCGCTGGTCGTGGAAAATTTCACAGTCTCAGCAAAACACCGCGCCGAGTGGATACAAATTATTGCATTTTTTGTTCTGCAAATAGGCTGGTTAATTTTGATTGTTATGGAACTTATACACTTTACCAAACAGCCGTAGTTGTCAGGCAGAGGAGTAGATATGCTTGCAAAACTGCATAGTGTTACGCTTGAGGGAATCGAAGGAATAATCTGCGAAGAATGTCGTATCTATCTATCTGTCTATCTTGCTTTTGGATTCGAGTGTTTCGATTATCTGATTTAATTTCTGGAGTCCTTCTTTTTTGCCGTATTTTTGCATTAAAGACATTGCATTTTTGGCGGAAACAATTGCTTCATCGTCCCTTCCCTGTAATTCTAAAGATCGGATAAGATTTATGTGCATATTCAGGTCTGTTGGGTCTAAATCAAGGGCTTTGGAGAAATATAGGGAAGCTTCTTTGAAATTTCCTGTTTCCGCTAAAATGTTTCCCACTTTTACGATTGTCGATAATTTTGGTTTAGAAGCTAATTCCTGACGATACCCTTCAATTGCTAATTTATAATATTGAAGAGACTCTTCTGTTTTCCCAAGTTGTTTTAAGACCATACCCAAGCCATCATATATATCGGTTAAGTTCTCTTTGAAGTCAGTAGTTTGATTGTAAACGATAGCTTTTTTTAATGTCCCTGCAGCGTCCTGGGATTTTCCCTGGGTAAATTTTATCAAAGCTATTTTGTTATAAGCCATGACGGACGTTGTAGGGTCGATTTCGATAATTTCTTCGTACTCCGAAATTGCTTCTTCAAACTTTTGTTTTTCTTTTAATTCCTCCGCTTTTTCAAGTTTCTTGCCTATCAGGTAAATTTTGGCGGTCGCATTAACTGTGGGAGCAAGCAGATTTTCTACGGGGGCATAATCATCGTTTAGGATTTTTCCTTTGGTTTTATTTCTGAGAGTTTGTAACTCATTTTCGTTTAAAATCCGGAAATCCAATTCAGGACGATATTGTGTGATATATTTTTCGACATCAAGTTTTATTTTAGATGCAATAAGGACGAAATTCCCTCCTCTTGATTTCGGTCCTTTAGACAATACAGCATAGACGTGTTGAAATGTTTGTTCGAGAGTGCATAGACAGTTTCCTACGAAAAGTCCGCTATCATAGACATCTATAATATTTGCCATATAAACCCCATTGCCGGTTAAGATATTGTATATCTTATCGTTGAATTCCTTGGTTACCAGCTGATAGGGTACGGAACAGTCACTAAAGGCGTCTTCATATATAAAATCATATTTAGGAGCTTTTATTCCATACCGTTCTTTTTGAATAAGTTTATCGACGTAATTGCGGGCATCCATTTGGATGGTATTAATTGAAGTATTTTGGGGAAGTCCGAAAGCTGCCATAGCAGCTTTAGTTACGCCCGAGTCTATTTCGGCTACATCATTATGGCTTGCCGGCCAATAATGTTCGATATATCGCGGAAAGATATATCCTCCTCCGCCAATGTGTAAAACCGACAATGCTTTTTTGTTGTCACTAAGACCATGTGTTACGGCTGCAAATATTATAGGGTAGTCTTGCAGATTATATTTATCATCCATTAAAATTGTGCTGTGCAGGGTTTTATCTTCTATGAACACTCTTTTATCTGATTTTTGGGACACCTGTTTCACGGCAACATAGGAATAAGCTGTTTCATCCTCATAAAGAATATTAGGATCGCATTTCTCCCTCAAGAAAAAAGCTGAGCCGATTTTTTGCGTTCCTTCTGCCGGTGTTATTCCCATAACCAGTGCGCACAAAAACACTGTCATCCAGATATAAGCGGGCCAAAGACGCACCCAATAGAGGATTCCCATTATGAGTAATACTGCGCCGATACTCCAGACGATAGCTATAGTTCCCATTGTCGGAATCAAATAAAAACCTGCTGCGAAAGTTCCTAAAATACTTCCGGCGGCACCCCATGCATAAATATTACCAATGGTCCTGCCTGTTGGGAGCCCTCTATCAATCGCCATTTTGGCAACGACCGGACTTATAGTGCCGAGCAGCAGCGACGGCACTAAAAATACCAGGGCCACATGACCGAACACTCTTATCGGCCAGTTGAACTTCCAGAGCCATAGCCATTCGCCAACCAGATTATTTAGGATTACCACAGATACACAAGCAGCCGATGAAAGAATAAAGATGACGGACAAGGCTTTTCTTGCTTTGAATTTGTCTGCTATTCGTCCGCCTGAATAATTACCGATGGTTATACCTGCCAGCACTACGCCTATAACAGCAGTCCATGTATATAAGGAGGAGCCTAAATGTCTTGCTATCAGCCTGCTTGCCACTAACTCAAGAATCATAATGCAGGCACTTGAGATAAATACTGTGGCAGCAGGGATAAGGATTGGGAAAAAACCTTTGGATTCGTTCATATTTACCCTTTCCAGATTTTTTACCTGTGAAGATAGAGAATATATCAAACCGTTCTGTTGCTGACAAGTGGATTTTATTAGTAGTCAAAATATGCTATTACTTCGGAGTTATCGCCTGATTAGTCAAGTTTGATAGTTTTAGTGGCAGACTCAGGCTTATATATCCAGCCATCCGTGGTTAATAAAACCCGACAAAATTTTATTGGCAAACGCATTCGATTTTCTATACTATATGGGCCAAAGGATTATAATAAGAAAAAGATATGCTTGCAAAACTGCATAGTGTTACGCTTGAAGGAATCGAAGGGATAATCTGCGAAGTTGAAGTGCATATAAAACGCAGCGGGTTTGAGAAATCGCTCATAGTGGGTTTGCCGGATATGGCTGTGAAGGAAAGCATCGAACGGGTTCAATCGGCGATAACAAATTCAGGCTATACATACCCAAAGACCAAAAGCGTAATAAATCTTGCGCCTGCCGACGTCAAAAAAGTCGGGCCTGGATTCGATTTGCCGATTGCACTGGGAATTCTGCTTGGCACCAAAGCGATTGAAAGTTCCGTTGTAAAGGATTTTGTTATTATCGGCGAGCTTGCGCTTGACGGCAGAGTTCGGCCGGTCAACGGCGTACTGAGTATGGCGATGGCGGCACAGGCAGGGGGCTTTAAAAGTATGATTGTACCTTTGGAAAATGTCCGCGAAGCCGCGGTTGTAGAAGATATTGAGGTTTTCGGCATCGGCTCGCTGTCGCAGGCAGCCTCGTTTCTCGCAGGGAAAGTAGCGTTGGAATCTGCTTATGTTGACATTGACCAGATTCTCAAACAAGCGGGAGTTTATGATGTTGATTTTGCCGATGTCAAAGGGCAGGAGACGGTCAAACGTGCACTGACAATCGCCGCCGCAGGCGGGCATAATATTCTGATGCTCGGCCCGCCGGGAGCGGGAAAAACAATGCTTGCTCAAAGACTCGCTACTATTCTTCCGCCGCTTGGGTTGACCGAATCGCTGGAAACGACAAGGATTTATTCCACCATTGGCCTGCTCGACGGCAAGGCATTGATGGCTACAAGACCTGTTCGAACACCGCATCATACAGCAACGGGTGCGGCACTCGTCGGCGGCGGAACTAACCCGCGATGCGGCGAATTATCGCTTGCGCATAACGGAATTTTATTTCTCGATGAGTTTGCCGAATTTCCAAGGCACGTTTTGGAAATGATTCGTCAGCCTTTGGAAGAAAAAAAGGTTACTGTCTCGCGCGCGAAAGGCTCAATTACATTCCCGGCCAATTTTATGCTCGTCGCCGCGACAAATCCCTGTCCGTGCGGCTATTTCGGCTCGGCACAGAAAAGATGCAAATGCACGCCGAACCAGATTGAGCGGTATATGGCAAGAATTTCAGGGCCGATGCTCGACAGAATTGATATTCATATTGATGTGCCAAGCGTTACATTCAGCAAACTCCGCTCGAAAGAGAATAGTTATGATTCAGCGACAATACGGGCGGAAGTAATGGCCGCAAGAGAAATCCAGAAACAAAGGTTCGGCGAAAAAAAGACGACCACAAATGCTACGATGACGCACAGGCAGGTGAGTAAATACTGCGAACTTGATACGCCTGCGGAAATGGTTTTGAAAAACGCAATGACTGAATTCGGCCTCTCGGCAAGGGCACACGATAAAATCTGCAAAACAGCAAGAACCATCGCTGATTTAACGGGCGAGGAAAATATCAGCGCCGAACACATCGCAGAGGCGGTCAGTTATAGGAAGCTTGACAGGAGTCTGTAAAAAAATAAAAATGAAATGGAAAAAAGATTATGGCATCATTAAATGCAGCTTCACTCATTGCTCCATGTGGAATAAATTGCGGTGTTTGCCGGGCGTATTTAAGAGAAAATAACAAATGTCCCGGGTGCAGGGGCTCGGATATTGGCAAGCCGATAACCCGCACTGGATGCAAAATCAAAATCTGCAAAGTTTTTAAAAATAAAAAGGCAAAGTTTTGTTTTCAGTGCAATGATTTTCCCTGCGATAAATTGAAGCATTTGGATAAAAGATATAGAACGAAGTATAATATGAGCATGATTGAAAATCTTGGAAATATTGAAAAATCTGGTATTAGAAAATTTTTACTAAACGAAAAAACAAGATGGATATGTTCCAATTGCGGAGGGACTATTTGTGTTCATAAAGGTTTTTGCTGTAACTGCGGGAAAAGGAAATATCAGCGCTGAACATATCGCAGAAGCGGTAAGCTATCGCAAACTCGACAGGAGTTTGTGAAACTTACCATTTTTTGAAGATTACAAAAACCGCGAGGATTATTAATACAAATCCGGCTGCATAGTTCCATTTCATCGGTTCACGCAAATAAAGTATCGAAAATGCCGAAAAAACGACCAGTGTAATTACTTCCTGAATGGTTTTTAACTGCGCAGCGGTAAAAACGTAACTGCCGATTCTGTTGGCGGGAACCTGAAAGCAATATTCGAAAAAGGCTATCAGCCAGCTTATTAGAATTACCCATACAAGAGGCTTATCCTTGAATTTCAAATGTCCATACCATGCGAAAGTCATAAAAATATTTGAAATCGTCAGAAGAAGAATTGTTTTCATAGATACTCCATATAGAAAAGGATCGGCTTTACTTGAGGTTGAGAAATTGCTGAATACCGTGGCGTATCAGCATAACGGCGATAGCGCCTAAAAGCAGACTCATTACTTTCGACAGTGCCTTTGAGCCGGCATCGCCAAGGAATGTTATCAAAAGCTGCGACTGCCTGAAAACAGCGGAGGCAATCAAAATATTCAGAAGTATCGAGATAATCGTGGCGGGCAAACCATATTGCGATTCCAGAACCAGCGAAGTAGTCAAAACGGCCGGGCCGACTATCAGCGGGATGCCGAGCGGGACCGAGCCGAGATTCTCCGCGGGAATCCGTCTTGTCTTTGTCGGATTGATTATATCTGTTATCGAAATGCAAAATAGAATCGCGCCGCCGGCAATCATAAAATCGGCGATTGTTATGCCGAGGAACCGGAAAATGAGTCTGCCGAGCAATACAAAAACAACAGCGACAACCGAAGCCGTCCATATAGACTGAATTACAACTCGATTTTTTTCCTTTGCGGAAAGACCTTCGGTAAGACTGACAAATATCGGCAAAACGCCAAAGGCGTCAACTGCGACAAACAACGGTATGAAGGAAAGCAGAATATTTTTTATCATTCTTTTCCTCCGCTTGCAAAATCTGAAGGGCCGATTTTTTCACGCTGATAAATCGATTCTTTTTCTCTTTTGAATTTAAGGCCTCTGCCGGTACGAATCTGATGCTCTTCCGTCAGGAATTCGACATGCTGCAGAAGGGCCCAGGCGGTATTCTGCCAGCTCATCTGATAGCCCCTCTGATGAGCCTGCTTTTCCATGTGCAGTCTTGAAATCTGGTTAAAAACAAGATAATCCAGGGCTTCGGCAATCTGTTCGATGCCGGGTTCGCCGGAGTCTATAAGAATTCCCCTGGCGTGTCTGCCCATGACAAGACCGGGCGGACATTGTTTATTGGAGTATATAAGCTCAAGAGCGTAGCGGAACTTTGTCGCTATCGCAATTCTGCCTGAACCTAACGTGTCGGCCAAAATACCGCTGGAAATCTGCTGCATATTGAGATACGGCAAAAGCATAATATTCGAGGCTCCGTACAATTCCAGCAGCGTCTTTTCCTCGATGAAAGTATCGAGAAACACAACGTCAAATTTATTGAATTCAACATTCTGCAGAGAATCCACTTTGCACCATCTGACGTTTGCCTGTTCAAGGGCCTGATTGAGCGTTTGCTGGTAATTCCGGTATCCTTCGCCGCCGCCTGATTTGACCAGTTCCGGATGACACTGGCCGGCTACCAGATAGACAATAGAATTTCGCTGCTGCGGTGTGCAGGATTCGTTAAGAAATCTGCTGAATCCTCTTATGCCGAACTGAATGCCTTTGTCCGGAGACAGCAATCCGATAGTTGTTACAAGGAAATGGTTCTTCAGGCCGAATCTTTCCTTTATATCGAGCCGGTCGAACTGTGAGGGATGATGCATTCTTATGCCGTGGTCAATATGTTTTATTTTGTCGCGTGTAATGCCGTAAATGGGAGATTCGAGAATGTGGATTGCGCTTTCGGTTGTAACGATAAGACTTTGGCAGTAACGCGCAAGGTCTTGTATTACTTGTTTCTGGTGTGCGTCAGGGTTATCCAGAACGGTGTGCAGATAGGCAAGCGTTGTAATGCCTTTTTCTGTGAAAGTTTTTGCCATATTGACGTAGTTTATACCTTCGCCGTCTTTTCCGTTATCGTCGGGGTCGAGGCCGTATTCGTGCTGAAGAAGCACGATGGTTCTATTAGAGCTTTCCTTTGCGCGGGCAACGATGTCATTTGCGGTATCCCGCCATGATTGCGGGCTGTGCTGTTTGATAATCAAATCCACAGGAATGTGATAAGGCAGATTATCCTTGTCAATCGCAGCTATCCTTATATAGCCAACCTCGCCGGTAAAATGCTCAAGGGCGTTTGCAAGGTCTCTGCTGAATGTCGCAATGCCGCATCTTCGCGGCAGATACGTACTGACTATTCTGATATTATACGGCATAATTTATCCTTCTTATTTCATCAAATAACGGTGTTTTTCTGTGTTCAACGCAATGAGCGGCGTAAAGATACATTGCTGCCGACCAGGTTTGCCAATCTTCGCCGCAGGGAGCGCCGTCCTGCGCTCTGTGCCATTCGTTAAAGCCGAAATCGACAACGGCTGCTCTGCTGTGCTGTATTAAATGCGTAAGAGCGATTAATTTTTCCTCCGCAAGTCTATATCTGCCCGCAGCGACCAGGGCAGATATATAAAAACCGCAGACAAAAGGCCAGATTCCGCCGTTGTGATATTCGCCCGGCTTATTGTATTTTTCATAGCGGCCCATCCAATCAGGGTCGCCCGGCCTGATATACGGGAAAAAGCACGGCGGCAGGTCCACCGCGAGGTTTTCGGTCGCCTTTATATTTTTGCACTCTGTTTCAATCCAGATGACAATCTCTTTAGCCCTTGTTTTCGAGGCTATGCCGGTCAGAATCGCAAGGCTGTTGCCGAGAAGATCGAACCGCTCACTCTTGTGAACTTTGTACGACCACAGCGCATAATAAGGTTTGTATTTCAGAACGAGACCTTCGTGGACGTGCCGCTGCTGATGTTCTCTCATCACAGTAAATCTGCCCATTGCTTCCTGAAGTTCGTTTGCCTTTTCATTTAGGCCGAAGAGCCTTAGATAAGTATAAACGATTGTATTGACATAGAGCCCGTATCCGAGCACCCATTGTTCATCGCGCCAATCGCTTGTCGGAAGCTGTGCGACGATTATGCGGTCTGAAGGGCTCTGATATTCCATCCATGTGAGCGCTTTTTGAGCAGCTTCTTCGAGAAAAGGTTCGTCGCCGGTGGCTTTGCGGTATAAACCGACGGCCATCAGAAACAGCGGAGTAGCATCGCTTGAGCCGCGGTCCTCTTTATCGTGTACCAGCGATGGAATATGACCGAGCCGGGTTTGGTTCTGGGCAAGTTTTTCAAGTACGCGTTTGAGAGTCTTTAAAAGTTTTTCTTCTCCCGATACGAGAACGCCCAGCGAAGAAATCATCAAATCGCGTGTATAAGGCTCAGGATAGCCCCAGCCGGCTGTTCGGGGCAGACCGCGACACGGACCGTGGTTGTTGTGCAGTAGAACTTTCAATGCCGCTTCTTTGGCCGCGGATATCAGCTTTTGGTCTTTTCTTTCCATTATTTAATGCCGAGCCTTTTAGAAACGATATTTACGAATTTTTTAGCTACGACCCTGTAATCGAAATTTTCAACAACTCTTTTGCGTCCGTTTTCGCCCATAGTTTTGCAGAGCTTTGGATTGTTCATAAGCTCCAGTAAATATTTCGCGATGTCAGGCACGCTTGCGCGGTAGTCTACAACCCGCGGCTCTTCAAACACAATCTTCGTATTCGGCTCATAGCCGGATTCACGGCCGAGAATAATTTCTTTGAGAACTATTTCCTTGCCGATATCGGCAAGAAATGCCGTTTTACCCTGAATCATTGTATCGAGAAGCCCCATAGCGTTAATGCCGATGACAGGTTTGCCGCAGGCGTTGGCCTCGACCTGAATCATTCCGAAACCTTCCAGCCGGCTTGGCGCCGCGTAAATATCGCACGAAGCCAGAAGATAAGGCATAAAGGTTCTCGAAATCTTATTAGTAGTATAAACAATTTTTTTCTCAATGCCAAGACTTGTCGCAAGCTGAAAATCCAGCTGATTTTGCTGCTCTGTCCGCGGCTGCGGCCAGACTTTGCAGACATATTTCCAGTCCGGAACCTTTTTGTCGATAGCGGCAAGTGCCTGCATTACTTCCTGAGCGCCTTTTGAAGCGGCATCGCCGCCGGCGGTGAGTATCATAAGCTGGTCGTCGGCGACTCCCAGTGAATGGCGGATACAGGCGACCTTTGAGTCGTTTTTGTCGCGGGGACAGAATGAATCCGTATCGCAGCCGACAGGCAGAACCTCAATATTTTTGCCGCTCAGGCCGTCACGAATATAAACCTTTTTTACCCATTCGGATGTTACAAGTATCAGGGGTAAATCTTCGAGGATTTTCTTATAATTGGCCAGATAGCCGTCGGCGACGAGCCAGGGAACAACTCTTACGCCGCGCTGCTGCGGATGAATGACGAGGTCCGGGCAGTGTCCCCAGTAGCCGATGCCTATGGCAACGTCCGGCTTGAACCAGTGGAAGTACCATTCCTTTTCCTGTGTCGATTCGGAATTTACCGGATAGACGTCAACGCCTATTTCCTTTAAGCCCTTGTAAAGCAAATCGCCCTGTGTCGCCAGTCCGCCCGGCGACGGAGGATAATCGTAAAGAACAAGTACTTTCATTTTTCAATATCCTTTGATGTTTTAAGCTGAAATGCTTCGATATTAGAAGCAGCGGTTGCTTCGAAACTATCGAGCGAAAAACCATAGCTGTTAATTATAATGTCTTTTTTCTTTTGCCAAATGTTTTTCGGCAAATTAATCACAATATCAGCATCTTTTCGGGGCCGCGGCAGATATTTTTTCCCGCCATCTTCATACGCAAAGAGCAAAAGCTGCTTTGCCTTTAATTTGCCCTGGCTCCAGAGACTAAAAACGGCCTGTGAAATTTCTTCATGGCGCAAGTGGCGGGTGTATTCGCCTTTAGGATTATGAGTCATAATAACATCAAAACTTCTTTCCGGCAGGGTATTTAAGATTGTCCGCTGAATATCGGATTGTTCGAGGGGTTTCTGGTTGGGGCCGTCGTCAAGGTCGGCCATAAAGCCTTTGGCGTTTAGTATATTCATAACCTTAAAAAATTTTGGAGCTCTGTCCGGGTCGGATTTTCTGCACAACGTTATTATTGTCCAGTTAATTTCTGGATGTATCAGTATAGTACCGCCTGCCCATAGAGTTTCATCGTCCGGATGAGCGACAATTACCGCTCCGGTTTGTATCTCGGCAAAGGCATCTTTTTTGAAGTATGAATCCAAAATCGCTCTTTTAAGAATAAATTTAACGGTTTAAGACTACTTATAATTTCGTTTTTGTCAATCGCCGGCTTTGGGTTTGACTGCCGCGGGCCTTTGCCGGACCGATAAAATAGCCGTTTATTGAGTAAAAAACGACTTTTATTATTGCAACGGCGGTTATAGTTATTTTTGTTAATCTCTCCTTAATGACTGCCGATAAAAAGGATATGATGAAACCCGGAATAAAGGAGATTTGAGATGGGAATTCAGGATTGGTCTGAGAATGTGATACTGGTTGATATTGCATCGGAGCCGGATATGTGCGATGAGCTTAAGACCATAACGGATATGGTCCGTCATCGTAAAAACTGCAGCGTGGTAATAGATTTTTCAGAAGCGGATATTGTAACGTCTTCCAGCCTTGCCCAACTGCTCAGGCTTCAAAAGATTCTTGACGACAACAATCAGCAATTTGTCCTTTGCGGCACAAGTCCAAAGACCAGGGGCATTTTCGCGATTACCGGTCTGGATAAAGTCTTCGAATTTGTCGAGGACAGATTTATCGCCCTTGCCGGTCTGCAATTGACTTCATAGGTCCGCGGTTGACATCTATGGCACAAAATGCTAATATCACGCCTCGGTATCAAAAGCCGCAGCAAGCGTAACAGGAAGTATTTATGGACAAGCAAATTGTGCAGCGAATTGAAAAAGCACTTCAATATAATTTTTCCGACTATACTCTTCTGCAAAAAGCCCTTACTCATTCTTCGGCCGCCTCCGGCAAGCTCGACAGCAATGAAAGGCTCGAATTTCTCGGTGATTCCGTTCTCGGGCTGATCATCTGCCAGGCTCTTTTCGAGAGGTTCCCCGGCTATCTTGAAGGAGACCTTACAAAAATAAAGAGCAAACTTGTTTCCCGCAAGACCTGCTCGCTTCTTGCCAACCAGCTGGATATCGACGGCTTGCTTAATGTAGGGCCGGGTATGGAAAAAAGCAGGTCGCTGAAAGGCTCAGTCGCGGCCGGTACCCTCGAAGCTTTAATAGCGGCAGTATATATCGATGGAGGTTTTGCCTCGGCAAAGGATTTCATCATGAGGATTTTCCGTCCGCTTATCGAACAGGCCGATGCGGACGAACATCAGGAAAATTTCAAATCGCTTCTTCAGCAGTACGCCCAGCAGCATCTTGACAGTACAGTTACTTATGAGATTCTTGATGAAAAAGGCCCCGACCATAACAAATGCTTCGAAAGCGCCGTTGTCATAGACAAAAAGAGATATCCAAGCGCCTGGGGCAATACAAAAAAAGAAGCACAGCAGAATGCCGCTTATAACGCACTGGCCGAACTGGGCGTAATCAAACAAAAAAAAGAGGAAGTCTAATACCGAAGGAAGGGATTAGACACAGACAGCATTTCAAGCCTTATTGTAAGACACGATTTCTTCAGGGTTTTTCCGTATTTTATCCGGCGTTTTTTCATCAGCGGACAAACCAGCGGAAATTATAAGCTCTAATCTTTTATTCTTTGGGATGCCGAGTATTTTCTTAACTTTTTTCTCGTTAAACCAGCCAAGTATGCACGTTCCAATACCTTGCTCAGCGGCCGCAAGGCAGAAATGCTCTGCCGCGATACCTATATCCATAAGACTGAAGTTCTTTCTCTTGACTATGCTTCCAATCTTTGCGAGTAATTTTTGACGCTGAGAAACGATTAAAATAAGAACAGGTGCTTTGAACGCGAAATGATTAACGTCTAATATGCCTTCGAACGCAGCCCTGGCGACATCGGCTTTGAGTCCGGATTCATCGACTACGATAAATTTCCATGGCTGAGAGTTACAGGCCGACGGTGCAAGTCTGGCGGCCTCAATGCACCTGGCAATATTTTCACGAGGAATGGGGGTTTGGCTGTAGTTTCTTACGCTGTATCTTTTATTTGCCAATTCTAAAAAATTCATAATTTCCATCCTGTTCTGTCGCTATACAGCCGTTTTTTCTGCTGGAAGTCAATTGAAGAAATATTTCTTTTTGCGGCTCGAGGACTGGCATAGCTGCATAAATCAACCGTTGTTAATGCCGAAGGAGGGAATTGAACCCTCACCCTCTTGCGAGGACAGGATTTTGAATCCTGCGCGTCTGCCAGTTCCGCCACTTCGGCAAATCTTAAGGCAACCTCTAAAAATGTCATTGCGAGGAGTCTCGCCTTTGGCGGACGACGAAGCAATCTCAGTTATTGCTTCAGAAATGAGACTGCTTCGCTTCGCTCGCAGTGACAAATCGAATTTTTAGAGGTACCCTTAAATTTTAAAGGTCTAATTATTTATTATAATTCAGGACGTTTGTCAATTCAGTAATCAAGGAATACGATATTTTCCGGTATCGCGACAACGTCTTTTTTGTCAGGGCCGAGAATGGCCTTAATTTCGCTGCTGTGCCTGCCGGCTATTTTTCTTAATTCGTCACTGCTAAAATTGGTAACCATTTTTGCGATTGTATTAAGCATTACAACATCGCCGATATCAAAATTCCCGCTTACAGCTTTAATACCCTTCGGCAATAAAGATTTTTTCTTCTTTATCGCCTCGACCGCGCCGTCGTCTATCGTAATTGTTCCTTTTGCCGCACTATTTAACAGCCACCGCAGGCGATTGCTCAATTTCCTTTTAGGCATAAATACTGTGCCGATATCCTCGCCGGCGATGATTTTTGTTATGACATTTTTTGTCCTGCCGTTGCCAAGAACGATTCGGCAACCCGCGTTAGCGGCGATTTTCGCGGCTTCGAGTTTGCTCTTCATACCGCCCGTGGCAAACGCACTGCCTTTGCTGCCTGCGATTTTCAAAATCTCATCAGTGATTTCATAAACGACTTTTATGGGTTTGGCGTCGTCGAATTTCCGCGGGTCCTTGTCGTAAAGGGCATCGATATCGCTCATTATTATCAATACATCGGCATCGAGCTTGCTTGCGACAAGTGCGCTTAATTTATCGTTATCGCCGAATGCTGTGCCGATTTCATCGGTCGCTACGCAGTCGTTTTCATTAAGGATAGGCACAACGCCGAGCTTTAAAAGTGTTTCGATAGAATTTTTCAGGTTTAGATAGGTCTGACGATTATCAAGCACTTCCGCCGTTAAAAGCACCTGTGCGCATGTAAGGCCGAATTTGTCAAACGCCTTTCTGTACTCTGTCATAAGCAAAGGCTGACCTACCGCGGCACAGGCCTGACGCATTTGTACTCCGGTAACCGCTTCGGTTATTTTTAGTTGACCTGCGCCCATTCCGATTGCGCCGGAAGTTATAATGACAACTTCTCTGCCGCCTTTGGCAAGCTCATTAACCTGCCGGGCGATAGAACGAATAAACAGACTGTCAACGGCTCCGTTTTTACTCAGCGTGTTTGTGCCGATTTTTATCGCTATTCGTTTTGAATCTTTAAAATTTCGCATTATAAGTGAAAATCTTTCTTCAGTTTTTTGTGCGTAAATTGTTTCCCGTCAGGGCCGGAGTAATCAGCGACGACTTGTCCGCTGCCGAGAAGTTTCCATTTGTGTATGACCAGTCCTTCAAGTCCGACAGGGCCGCGAGCGTGAATTTTATTTGTGCTTATCCCGACTTCGGCGCCAAGTCCGTAACGGTACCCGTCGCTGAATCTTGTGCTGGCGTTTAAAAAGACATTTGCCGAGTCAACAAGCTGCAAAAATTCCGCGGCGAGAGTTCGGCTTTGTGTAATAATCGCGTCCGTATGATGCGAGCCGTAAGTATTTATGTGGTCTATAGCCTCGTCAATCGAGTCAACCGTTTTTATCGAAAGAATTTCGGCAAGATATTCGGTTGCCCAGTCTTTTTCATCGGCGGTTTTTATATCTATTATTTTTCTCGTTTTTTCACAGCCGCGAAGCTCAACGCCTTTTGCTTCAAGAGCTTCTTTTACCATAGGCAAAAATCTTTGGGCGACATCCTTATGAACCAGCAGCGTTTCCGCTGAATTACAAACAGCGGCATACTGCGTTTTGGCGTCAACGGTTATTTTAACTGCCATTTCGACATCGGCCTGGCCGTCAACATAAACATGGCAGATACCGTCCGCATGGCCCAGTACCGGTATATTTGTATTGTCCATAATGTAGCGGACAAACTGGTTTGAGCCTCTTGGAATCAGCAGGTCGATGAATTTGTCCAGTGCCAGTATTGCCTGAACATCGGCACGGGTCTGTAAAAGCTGAATCCAGTTTTCAGGTATTCCTGCTTTTACGCTTGCATCGCGTATGATTTCGTAAAGGATTTGATTTGTATTTGCCGCTTCTATGCCGCCTTTTAAAATTGCCGCGTTGCCGCTTTTCAAACACAGCGTTGAAATCTGCACCAAAGCGTCAGGCCTTGATTCGAAAATAATGCCGATTACGCCGATAGGGCAGCTTACCTTATAAATATCAAGGCCTTTGTCCATCTGCATTGCGTAAAGCGTTTTTCCGGTAGGGTCGTCCAGTTCTATAAGATTTTCAATCCCGCTGCATACGTCGTTGATTTTGTTTTCGTCGAATTTGAGTCTTTTAAGCAGGGCAGTGGATATTTTATCATTCTCCGCCTTGTCCATATCCTGCTTGTTTGCTTTTGTGATAACTGCGGCGTTCTGTTTCAGAGCGGCGGCGATGGATTTAAGGGCGCTGTTTTTCTTTTCGGTACTTACCGCCGACAGTCGGATAGACGCCTTTTTAGCTGATTGTGCAAGTATTGTTAAATCCATATCTTAAATCCTTCCTGACCTCAATTCTCAGGTTAAAAAAGACATTTTAACAATCATTTGTGAATTCGCCAGTGATTTTGGGCCAATAGCACGAAAACTGTTTATGTTTGACAATTTCAGGGGTCATCGGCTAAAATACCGGCCAGATAAGACTTATATATACCGACCCAATATCGGTTATTTAAGCGGGCGTAGCTTAGTGGTAAAGCTCCAGCCTTCCAAGCTGGTCATGTGAGTTCGATTCTCATCGCCCGCTTTTTATATAAGCACTTCTGTTAAATTGGGTAAAATGCAAAAACTTTACCGTGCAATCTACAACCGTGCAATCTACAGTCCTATAAAAAAATTTAATGATTTTTTCAAAAAAATTCTTTTGTTTATTGACATAGTGGGGGCAGGTGGTAATAATTGGGTCGTAATGGTAATTAAGTGGGAAAGGTTCCATGCTTTTACTAACAGGTGAATACGAGAGCACGGTGGATGAAAAGGGAAGGGTTTTCATCTCCAACAAGCTCCGCAGTCAGATAGATTGCCACGAGCACGGCAGCAGTTTTTATCTTGCCGCCGGTCCTAACGGCGTGTTGTGCCTTTATCCTGAAAAATATTTTCAACAAATTGCCCTTGCCGAGTCGCCAGGGACGGTGGCCCCCGATGAAGCAGTCGTATTTGAAAGAATGAATTTCGCTTTGGCCAGCAAGGTAGAGTTGGATCGGCAGGGCAGGTTGTTAATCAGTGAAAAAATCAGAAAGCGAGCCAACCTGCAGAACAATCTTACGCTTATAGGCGTTCGGGACCATATAGAGTTCTGGAACGCAGACGACTGGGAGAAATATATTTCAGACCATTCGGCCCAGTTCCAGCAGCAGACAATGCAGGCAAGACAGGCGGTGCTTGTGAAACAGGGAAAAGAAATATAACTTTAATGCTTTAAGGAGAGAGCGAATGTACACGGATATCGATCATTGCAAAGTTGTTACGGAAAGCCTGACAGGCCAAAGACCCGCGGACGAGCAAACCTTTACCTCAATAAATCTTCTGGCCGAAAGGCTCCAGGCTGTTCGCAAGATACATCGCCGGCTGGTGGACGTGGAATTTTCACCGCAGGTGCAGGCTCTTGTAGAGCAGGAATCGCTGCTTGCCATAAGTTAAGTCGGTTTTAATTTGAACCTGTCTATGATAGCAGGAGTGAAAAGTGAATAATACGCCGGCTGAGCACAAACCTGTACTTGCCCAGCAGATTCGGACCGAGCTGAAACTGAAAAGCAATGCCGTGGTTGTTGACGCTACTATCGGTTTCGCAGGGCACAGCAAAATATTCGCCGAGTCTCTTGGCCCGGATGCGGTGCTTATTGGTCTTGATGTTGACCAGAAATGCCTTGAAGCCGCTCGGCAGAATTTAGGCGATTTGCCGTGTAAGGTTCTGCTGATTCGGGAAAATTTTGCTGAAATTGCCGATTGTCTGCATCAAAACGGCATTGAAGGCGCCGATTTGATATTTGCCGACCTGGGCGTTTGCTCCGGTCAGCTTGCGGATATCGACAGGGGTTTGAGTTTTGGCCATGATATGAAACTTGATATGCGGCTGGATGACAGACTGGATGTTACCGCCGCTGATATTGTCAACAGCAGGGATGAAAGGGAATTGGCTGACCTGATATTTAATTTTGGGCAGGAACGGGCGTCACGGAAGATTGCCCGTTCCATCGTTCATTACCGCAAGGCGGCGAAGATTAAAACAACTACGGGGCTGGTTGACGTTATTTGCCGAGCCCTTGGCTGCAGCCCGACATCGAGAAGAAGCAGGATTCATCCGGCAACCAAGACATTTCAGGCACTTCGAATTGCGGTCAATAATGAGCTTGACAATCTTGAGAAATTTCTGGATGCTATTCCATTGCTGCTGAACAAAGACGGCAAAGCGGCCGTTATAAGTTTTCACAGCCTTGAAGACAGGATAGTAAAAAATAATTTCCGGCAGAACAAAGCCGCGGGAATTTATGATATAATTACGAAAAAGCCGTTAACGGCACTGCGGTCGGAAGTATTTGAAAATCCGCGTTCGAGAAGCGCTAAATTAAGAATAGCTGCTAAATTGTAATATTTAAAAAAGGAGTTTTAACAATGACAACCGATGCAAAGATTGGATTGCTTTTAGCGTTGGTATTTATTGTAGCTATTACTTTTGTTATTAACGGCCTGCCCGATTTTCTCAGCAGCAAGGACAAGACCCCCGACACCGCCAGCTATATCAATCACTACAACAAAGCTGACGAGCCGGGTATTGTTGACAGGACCAGCAGGGACGCCGCGACGGCTATGAACAAAAAGATTATTTCTTCTATTACGGTACCGTCCGTGGCTGAAGCGAACACTCAGTCCGCGCAGAATTATCAGGCGATTCTTCCTGCGGCCAGCGAGGTTGTAAAGAGTACCTCGGCAAATACTCCCCCGCAGCAAACTGCCGTGATTGATATTCCGGCAGTTCCCGCCGTATCGAACCAGCCTGTCGGTAAAACTTCTAAAACTATTTACGAAGTAAGCGATGGCGATAGTCTGGCGGGTATTGCGCAAAAATTTTACGGCCCGCAGGCGGGACAGAAACTTGTCAATATCCGAAAAATCTATGAGGCAAACAAAAAAACACTCAAATCAATGGATGATCTCCAGATTGGTCAAAAACTGGTTATTCCTTCGCTGAACGAAAAGGAAAAGGCGCTTTTGCAGACGGGCCTGTTTGAAAAAGTTGAAAAAGAAGGAACTCCTGCCGCCGCTTCTGCCAGTCCTTCTGCCCAGGTAAAATCTTCGGCATCGCAGCAATACGTTATAAAGGAGAATGACAGCCTCTGGCAAATCGCCGCCAAGTATCTCGGCGACGGCAGCAGATACGAGGAAATAATAGAATTGAATAAGTCTATCGACCCCGACAATCTCATTGTCGGCACAAAAATAACATTACCTGCCAAGTGATTAATTTGACTTCATATCGTTACATTTTTGTTGTTCTTGTTGTTTTCTTTGTTTCGCTGGCCGCGGTTTATCTCCGCCGGACGGAGAATTGCGAATTTTATAAATTCAGGAGCAGTCAGGTCAAAACAGCGAGATTGAAACAGCAACTCTGGCAAAAACAGCTGCAGCTCGAAAACTATATCAGTCCGGCCTCGATATCCAATGTTGTCAAAGACGAAATTAATAAGCGAAACTAATATGACCTGTGCCTTGCCTGACATTATATGCGCAAAAAAATAGCTTTCATCCTGCTTTCACTGATAGGCGTCGGTTTCATCGGCGTCGCGGTTCGATGTTTCTATCTTCAGTATTATAAAAATGATTATTTCCAGCAGGCTTCATTCAAGGCTCAGCGTTCGAATTTTACAGAACAGCCCAAACGGGGGGCGATACTCGATTGCCGCGGCAGGATTCTTGCCGCCAGCTACGTTTCCGATACTATTTTTGCCGAGCCGCGTGCGATTGCCGATATCAAACAAACCGCTCAGACACTGGCCGATATAATCGGTTCATCAGGTCCAATCGAAATCAGCAAAGCTATTCTGACAACCAGAAACGAAGGCTATGCCCCGATAATTACAGATATTAAACTTACCAATGTGCAGCGAAAACAGATACAGGCTTTGGATGGCATCGGCATTGAAAGCCGCTGGAAAAGATACTATCCGCTTGGCGGCGCAGCGGTGCACGCCGTCGGCTTTATCGGTACTGACGGTCAGGGATTGTCCGGTCTTGAGCTTCAATACGACAAAATTCTCAAAGGCACTTTCGGCAGCAGCACGTTTTTTTCAGATGCCGCCAGAAGACCTGTAAAACTGAAAAGCTTCGGCGGCTTTGCGCAGGACGGCTGCGATGTTGTCCTGACGCTGGATTCAGCTATTCAGGAAATTACATATTCAGCTCTTAAAAAGCAGGTAAGCGAATATCAGGCCGAGTCCGGCGTCGCTATGGTGATAGACCCGTGCAGCGGAGCCATACTGGCGATGGTGTCGCTGCCGGATTTCGACCCATCGACCCTGAAAGGCGCCGATGAAAAAAGTCTTGGCAATCATATTCTTTCGGACCCGTTCGAGCCCGGCAGTATTATCAAGCCGGTCATCGCCGCCTGGGCGATTGAAACAGATTCAATCAATCCGAACGATATAATCTTTTGTGAAAACGGCAGCTACAGCGGCAAGGGCTTCGGAACAATCGGAGAATATCGCAACGGTTATGGAAATCTTACAATCAGCGGGATTCTCGCTCATTCGAGCAATATCGGAATGGCGAAAATCGGTCAGAAGATGGGCGCCGCCAAACTTCACGAAGGTCTCAGGCTTTTTGGCTTTGGCCGAAAAGCAGGCATCGACCTGCCCGGCGAGGACAGCGGCGTTGTCTGGCCTCTTAAATTCTGGACAGGCTACAGTATTGCCCGCGTGCCTTTCGGCCATGAATTTTCCACTACTTCAATGCAAATGGTCTGTGCCTATTGCGTCCTGGCCAATCACGGCAGACCGATAAAGCCTCATCTGGTAAAGGCAGTTGTGAACGGCCAGGGAAATAAAATAAAAATGCAGGAACCCTCTCAGACTGCCAGTTTCGTTATAAGCGAAAAAACCGCAAGATGGATTATCGAAAAAGCGCTTGTGGATGTAGTGAAAGAAGGCACGGCCCAAAATGCCGCCATTGAGAACCGGCAGGTCTGGGGCAAAACTGGCACTGCAAATATCGCCGTTCGCAACAAAGGCGGCTACGATGAGGAAAATTACGTTTCTTCCTTTATCGGCGGTTCGCCCGCCAAAGAGCCGGCGGTAGTTGTTCTCGTCTCGATTCGCAAACCGAACAGAAGTCTTGGCAAAGGCTATACCGGCGGGGCGGTTGCCGTACCTGCCGCAAAAGAAATCCTCGAAAAAACACTGATATACCTGAAGATATAAATCCGAAATTCGAATATCAAAATCCGAAACAACATCAAATGCCTAAAATCCAAATGTTCAAAACAAACTTGTTTCGGTTATTTTATATTTTGGTGATTTTAATTTGTTTCGAATTTCTGGTTTCGTGCTTCGGATTTTGTTCTTATCTAAGATGTCCTGTTTCAATACATTGACTGACGATGTCTCTGGCGATTGGCCCCGCGTCGCTTGAGCCGTGCTGACCGCCTTCGACGACTACCGCAAATGCGATTGTATTTCCATGATTATCTTTTGCGAAGCCGGCAAACCATGCATGATATGGTCTTTCCGTTGAGCCGGTTTTGCCGAACACTTTTACTCCTTTTTCCTCAAAACCGCTGCCTGCGAACTGTGAAATTGCCGTGCCGCCGGATTCGTTGACTACCGCGTGCATACCATCATAAATTGTAGCGATAATCTCGCTGCTTAAATTAAGGCTGTATCCTGCGTCGGCAGGCTCTGTTGCGATGATGCGGGATTTTTTGAAAAATCCGCCTCGCGCAATTGCCGCGAATGCGTTTACCACCTGCAGCGGCGTAGCGCGAAAACTGCCCTGGCCGATTCCAAAAAATCTTCTCTCCGCCGGGTCAATCGGCGGCAGGCTCTCTGTCTTCGGTCTTGAGCTGGATATAATTCCCGCCGATTGCGGAAATTTTCTGGCCGGAGAATTCCTGAACGAATCAACTATTGCGGGGTCTCTCATTTCCAGTGCGTCTGTGCCGAATCCGAATTCATAAAGCCATTTCTGCAATATCTCCGGCTCGATACGGGCGGCAAGATGTGAAAAATAAATATTACAGCTTCCCTTTAACGCATTGCGTGCTTTATTGCCGCCTTCGGAAGCCCACGGCTCGTCATGTCCGTAGCCCAGAGATTTGAAAATCCAGCAGTTCGGCCAGCCTGCCGGTGCCGCCGCGGAAGGGCAGGATATAATTGTATCGGCCGTTATTTTCTTTTCCGCCATAGCAGTGGCCATGATTATCGGTTTTGCCGACGAGCCGGGCGGATAAGCTTCGGTTAAAACGCGGTTGAGCAGAGGCTGATTTTTATCGGCGCGCAGTTTTGAATAGTCGCTTCTTACGTTGTTAAGGTCGAAATCAGGTATCGATGCCGTCGCGAGAATATCTGTCGAATTTACATCTACGACAACGATGCCTATCGCCTTGCCGAAAGTCGGATTCAGGTTGGGATTATTTAACAGGTCTTCCAGTTTTTGCTGAAGCTCGATATCTATGGTTAGTTTTACGTTGTTGCCGAACTGTCTTTCCGTTCTGCTGACAATCTGGTTATCGATATCATAAACTATTCTGCCTGATTTGCCTTTGAGGTACGGCTCGCAAACCCATTCTATGCCCGCAAAGCCGGTTAAATCGCCCGGAGAATAATTATTCGGCTCTTCGTCGGCGGAGTTCCACGGTTTGACCCACCCGATAAGTTGGCAGGCGGAATTTTTATACGGATAAATTCGCCTGCTCCCCGGCATGACCTGGATGCCGGCGGTATCTATGAATTTAAGCTGCGCGGCGAGGACTTCGTCGTCGTTTTCAAGCTGGTACAGCGGCTGCGGCTGATGCATTTCAGCTATATCGACTTCCGATGCCAAAAGCAATCTTTCGTTGGCGTCGGGTACCGCTGTTTCGAATTCCTGATTCGGATATTTCCGTTTTCCCGCCAGGTAAATCCGCAATTGCCAGATTGAATCGTTAATCTGCCGGTTAATCTGTTCGCTTATCTGCGAAGGCTCGCAGTTTTTAAACTCGGCGCATTTGTAGATTATTTCGTTTAACCCGTTATAGTCCTGCTGATATTTTTCCTTTATTTTTTGTCTCTCGGAATCATCCGAACATTTCAGCGACTGTACAATCCAGAACCGTTCATCGGCCAGACGCGCGAAACGATAATCGATGCAAAGCGTAAAGCGTGCCTCGTCGGTCGCCAGTACTTTGTCGTTCCTGTCGAGAATTTCGCCGCGAAGGGCGGTCAACGGCGTACTTTTGCCGGTTCTGATTTTCTCGAGCTGATTTTGCCATGCGGAATTCGGATTAAGCTGAATATAGGCCAGCCGTAAGATGCATACCGCCGCAAACAGAACACAAAAAAACGCAAGTATTTTTAACCGATTATTGGACATCTTTCCGCTATCGTTCTTCCGGCCTTATACCGAACCGATGGACGCCTACGCCGAGCCATTTGCCTGTTGCTGTAACGGGCCATTTAATGAGGAACCAGAAAATAGCCGAATAAATCGAAGCCGCGAAGACTTCGAATAAACCGCCTGTCTCCGCCGCTGAAACCTTTAATTTTGTCAGTATGGCCGCAATCAGATATGTTAAAATCCCCGCGGCGAAAATAGCAAGCGCCTGCTGACTGGTCTTTTTCACAAGAATTATCTTTTTGATATGAGCCAGTGCCGTGCCGATAATTCCGAAACTGATAAAATGCGGACCGATTAATGCGCCTGTAACATCTGCGGCAAAACCCAGCGAGAAAGAACAGATAATCACATCGTAACGGTCGCAGCTTATCGCGAAATAAACCAGCAGTATTAAAAGCAGGTCAGGTTTTATATGCAGGTCCGTAAGCGAAATTGTGTTCAGAAATGCGCTTGCCTGAATCACCGCGGCGGTTACAACTATAAGTGCGAATCTAAACCATTTCATTTCTTACTCCGGCACCTTCAATACAATTACTGCTACGTCGGTTATATTATTAAGATTGTACGCCGGTTCGACGGTAATATCCCAGACGACAGGATTTTTCTCGCCCGCGGCGCATTTCGATATTCGTCCGATGATGCGCATCGACCGCAGGAATCCGGTCTTCTCGGCGGCGTAAACATTAAAACCGGCCTTGACTTTATATTTCTGAGGAATATTCAATATCATCGCGCCTTTTTTATCGTTGCCCTGCATTGTGCCGTTGAAATATGTGTTGATATCAGGCGCCGAAATCTTGATTGGCAGTTTGCAGGCAGAACTTGTAATAAGTCGAATGCTCGAAATATCGGCGGAAGCCTGTTCGACCAGGCCGATTACCGCGTTATCGCCCAGGACATACTGGCCGGCCTTGAGACCGTCGGTGGAACCGCGGTTTATGATGAACTCGTGTTCTTTTCTGCTGACGATTTTTGCCAGTACCAGACCGGTTGACGGGTCAGGTTCGGTCAATCGGACTTTGCCGAGCTCTTCAATTTGTTTTTTCTGCTCATAAAGTTCTGTCTGCAAATTAGAGTAGGCTACCCATAGTCTGTTATATTCTTGTCTTTCTACGAAGTCCGGCGATGAGCTTTTCGGCTGATGTTGAGATGCCGCCGGTGAGCCCATATTCAAAAAATAACCAAAAATATCTATGAATGCGAAATTCAAACGTGATGTTGCGCTTTGAGGCAGAAGCAGAAATATGCATCCGAGCAAAAAGAGGCTGATGAAAAGTGTTAGTTTTGAAGGTTTGAATTTTGCACGTGCCATCGGCTTATGAAGATTTTAATCCGCCGCAGGCGGATTCCACAATTTTAAATTTTAAATTTTTAATTTTAAATTTTCACTCCCATCCGCCGCTGTGGTCCATCGTATCTTTCCATATTTCCAGGTTCTCGAGATAAACGCTGGTTCCTCTTGCTACGCAGGTAAGAGGCTCTTCGACACGTATTACTTTCAGGCCTGTTGCGTTGGCGAGAACTTTATCCATTTCCCGCAGCAGTGAACCGCCGCCGCAAAGATGCATTCCGTTTTCGATTAGGTCCGCCGCCAGTTCAGGCTCGGCCTTTTCCAGTGTTTTTGTTACCGCTTCTATAATGCCGGCGATAGGTTCTTTCAGGGCTTCGCGGATTTCCTCGCTTGTTATGACAATCTTGCGGGGCAGGCCGGATATCGTATCTCTGCCGGCGATTTCCATAGTAAGTTCTTCTGCCAGCGGTGCCGCCGAACCAAGCTGAATTTTCACCTGCTCTGCCCGTGGTTCACCGATGAGAAGATTATATGTCCGTTTGAGATGAATGATTATCGCCTCGTCCATATCGTCGCCGCCGATTCGCACCGATTCGCACGAGCTTATGTCGGCAAGACTCATTATGGCGACTTCCGTTGTACCGCCGCCTATGTCGATAATCATTGACGCTGTCGGCTCCGTAATCGGCAGGCCTGCTCCAATACCGGCGGCCATTGGCTCATCGACAAGGAAAACTTTTCTGGCGCCGGCTCTTTCGGCGCTGTCTATTACTGCTCGTCTCTCGACCGCTGTTATGCCGCTTGGTACTGCGATGACTACACGGGGCTTTATTAACCATCCGCTGCGGCCGTGAACCTTGCGGATAAAATAGCTTAGCATTGCTTCGGTTATTTCAAAATCGCTTATTACGCCGTCTTTGAGAGGACGGATTGCGGAAATGCTGCCCGGCGTTTTGCCGAGCATTTCTCGCGCGACAAGACCTACAGCTTCCCCGTTGTTCAAAACGATATTTGTACCTTTGCGGACGGCTACTACGCTGGGCTCATTAAGTACTATACCTTCGTTACGGACACAGACCAGAGTATTGCAGGTTCCCAGGTCGATACCCATATCCATGCTGAACCAGCCAAGTATCGGGTCAAGAAACACGCTAAAATCCTTTCAAAAAAATACAGAGACCTTAGTTTAAGGTCCTGTTTCCGTTGTCCATTAACGAAAAACTTCCACAATTTTCAAGATAGTTTCGTAATCGAGCCAGCATCTATATGTAATATAACCGGCGGCAGCGGCAACAACACCGCATGCCAGACCCAGTAAGGCTGTGTAAAGATTGCTTGCGGGCTTTACTTTGCCTGTTGTCTGTAATTCGCTCATTTCTATTCCTGTTATATCGAATAATGACTTATTTTTTTACCATGCTGTAGAAGCGATATCGTTGACCTGCGGCTGCTGCTGTACTAATTGCAGCGTTCCTGCAGAGACTTCCGCGTCTACTTCTGTTATTTTTATATCGCAGATAAAGGTATCGTTTCGTGTAACGTGGAATACCATACCCTTTTCCACGCCGTCAGCGGTTCCTATCGAAAGTGTTATGAGACTTCCTTCGATTGCCGTAACCTTGCCCTGAATAGTAGCGCCGGGGGATGTCTCAGTTGCCTTACTTGCCGAGTCTGGTACAGTGGTTATCGGCTCGGCGGATTCCGCTGTCGGCATTTGGCCGGCGAGCTGATTTTCCAGTTTTGTCTTTTCCTCAAGCAGTCTCTTTTTTTCCGAATTTAAGGACCCAAGCTGAACCATCTTTTCTTCGAGACTCGCCGTTATTTCGTTGAGATTTTTGCTTAGCTTAATTCCGTCCGACCGTGCGGAGTCAAGTTCTTCTCGCGTTTTTTTCAGGGACTCTTCCATTCCGCCGACTGTCCCCTCGAATTTCAATGCCGCCGCTGCGAGGGTCTTGACTTTTTCGTTAAGTTCGCTTTCGGAGCGTTTGGCGTCTTTCAAATCCTGTTCGGTTTTTATCTTATCGGATTTCAGTCTTGCTATCTCTGCGTCGAGCTTGTCGGAAAGCTCATTCATCTGTCGTTTTTTCTCTTCGAGTTGCTGTTCGAAGCTTTTGTTTTTTTCCTGTGTGGCGGCCAGTTCGGTTTTTAATTCTTCGTAAGCTTGTCTATAATTTGTAGCTGTACCGACATAGATTACGACGCTGCTGCACAGATAAACAGATAATAATGACAGCAATACTATTAAAATTTTCGTAAGAGTACTCAAATTTTGCTCCTTTCGCTGCTGGTTGTCAGGCTGATTACATTTAGACAATACTGCCCGAAAGCTTCAAGATTCATCCGCCTCTGGCGGATTGTATCATAAGACTTGAGCTGATTTTACGGGTTGATAGCGTTAAGGTCAAGTTATTTTTACCTTTACTCCGTACCTATTTAGCAGGCGGTTAAGCCCCCATCTTTTCAGGTATTCGCATAATACAAACAGTTGCCCAGCTTATGAAAACCGTTCAATGGCCTATAGCAAGGATAAAAATGCTTTCCGCCGCTGCAAGTTGAACCGAGGGCGATTCGTTTTTAAGCAATTTCGGCAGATGAGCTATTAACGGCTCTGAGCCTATTTGCCCTATAGCAAGTGCGGCCAGGACATTACGGCGATTCATTATCGGTTTTTCGACCTGTTCGGGATTGTTTAAGTACTCCTGAACAACTATTTGGCCGCTATTGTCGCCAAGCATTCCAAGCTGCTCAGCGGCGGCCAATCTTACTTCCGGCGATTCGTCATCGAGAAGCGTGATAATGGCGTTGGCACCCTTAACGCCGCCAAAGGCGCCCATGGCGTGTATTCCCATATATCTCTTGTCCGCATAAACACTTATGAGCATTGTCCATATTTTTTTGTAAATTTTGTCATCCGGCTCAATCCGTGCAATCGCCTCGGTGGCGTTAAGCGCTACGGCATCTGATGAATCCAGGTTGTCTTTGAGTTTGTGAAGTATCGGCAGAGAATGTTTGCTTTTCAGTTTCCCAAGCAGCATAGCGACATTAGCCTTTACCGTCTGGTCAACTGAACCGGCCGAATCCTCTATCGGATTGAGATACTTTATATCGCCTCCTATTTTGTAAAGCGCATAAGCCGCTGCTACCGCTACGTTTAAATCTGGGTCCTTCAATAACTGCTTAAGCTTTGCCTCGCTTGGGCCATATTGCATATCACCCATAGCAACAACTGCGGAAAAACGTACAGATATGGCAGGGTCGTCCAAAAGAACGACAACATTTTCCATCAGTTCTGTTTTTTTGCCCTCGGAAATGACCTCAACAGCGTTGGCCCTGATTCCTGCATTCGGACTTTTCAGACTATTTAATACAATTTTTTCAGCCTCAGGAACAAGACTCTTTACGGTCTCCGACCCGCTGCAATAATTTGTTGTTATTAAAAGACTTATAATAAAAATAGTATTTAATTTATTCATTGTTACTTTCTGCTTTTATCTTTCTGTTTTCTATTAGTTTATATATCGACACAACAGCGGATTATACCCCAAAGATAGTTGAAAGTTATGCTAAAAAACACCTCAAAAGATAAGGCCCGTAAAACAAAAAAGGCCGGCGAAAAACCGGCCTTTTTTATATGTAAACACAAAAACATTGTTATTCCGAATTTTTTATGCTCTCGATAAATTTTTGCCAATCGTTGGCATCAATGGAATTCCCTATATCTTCATCCGTTTGCCACAAATCATCAAGCCAATTCAGAGCCTCGTTTACATCGAATGGTTCGACTTCGCTTACCACAGGCACCTCTTCAACGTATTCGACAGATTCTGTTGCGGATTCGGTCGACAGAGATTCGGTTATCATTTGTTCTGGTTGTGTTTCAAAAAAATCCCCTGCGCTAACGCTTGGGCTCTGAGACGGCATCAGCATCATCATTTGCATTTGGCCGTCGCCTTCAAAAGGCGTATCTGCGAAATATGCGCCGTCGCCGCCAATACCTTCCCAATCATCCGGCGTCAGCCAGTACCGGCAGAAAATTTCCAAATCCTTAAAATTAATCACATTGTCATTATAAAAATCGCAGTAATCATTGTAGCCGGTTTGACCTTGTGAAGTTTTCCAAGGCTGGGCAAAGACTGCAAAATCAAGGAAATCAACAAAACCATCCTGCGATAAATCATACGGATTAAATTCATCGGCGCCAATATCAACCCTTGCTGCATTATTCCTGTCGCCATCCATTACTCTGTCTTCACCATCAATATCGATTTCATTTGGCTCTGTGATATAATTAGGATTTCCTTTATCGATGCAATATATCGAGGCGGTAGTCAAATGATAATCATTCAATTGCGGATTTTGGCCGATAATATTTCCAATACCACCGCCTGCGTATCCGCTCTGGAGACAGTTATAATTTACTTTATTAGATGAACCGTTAATTCCGCCGGAAGTATTATCCCAAATAATATTGCTGTTGATATTTGGGTCTGCGTAGTTGGTGATGCCATAGCCCTTATTTTCAACTATCGTATTGTTGCTGACTTCGGAAGATTGTGATAAATATATTCCGCTATTGTGATTTTTCAAACAATTATTATAAATTAAATTATTTCTTATTACTGCATTACCGCCGTCAATTTCTATACCATAACTATTGTTGTCAGATATAATGTTGTTGGCAATATTAGCCTGTGGTGACCCACCGATAATAATGCCGGTATCATTATTACTGTTTATAATACAGTTTTTCACAATTGCCTGTACAGAAGAAGCGCTGGCATTAATTCCATGTCCGCTGTTATCGATAATATTGCAGTTTTGTACCGTAACTTTTCTGCCCTCTGCCAAAATAGCCGTGCCGCTATTATTAGCTATGATACTGTTTGTGATTTTCAATTCAACTTTGTAAAGCGATCGTATTCCTTGTAATTTATTAGAATTTATAGTACACCTGTCTATTGATACGCTCATAACGGAAGGATAAAAAATGCTATATGTACTGCAATATAGTCCTGGCTTCTGATTATCTTCAATTATACAGTTAATAATGGAAACAAAGCAGTTTACGTCAGAAGCATAGCATTTGAGGCCGTAATAGTTGTTATTTTTTATGATACAGTTGGCAATTGTCGTTGATACGTTGTTGCAATAAATTGCGCTGGGATTATTATATTGTCGTCCTTTTTTCACAGTAAAACCATCAAGTCTTGCGTTATTGGCGGCAGTTATAATAATGTCTATATCGCTTGTTCCATCATTATTCACGTCACCTGACAAGGTTGATGTGTTATTTGAATCTGCAAGGTTTCTTTGGTCGATATTGCTTTCTCCGCCTTGAAAATGGCCGTACATATCAATGCCCGGAATCATTTGAAAAGTGGCGGTATTCTCAGAGGGGCTGTTTGTCGGACTGTAGTTTCCATCGGCAACCCAAATCTGCTCTGCGCAAATGTGTTCGTTATTTCTAACGGCAGCAAGAGCCGTCTGTAAATTATTGTATGCAGTTTCCCATGTTCCGCCGTTTCCGTCCGCAGGAGCATCTTTATCGACATAAACTACTTTGTCAACGCAGCAAATATTCGTATCTTCCGTTGCGGTTCTGATAAGTCTGCTGCCACTGTACATTCGGACTGTATTTTCGATAGATTCACCTTGAGGGGCATCGTTTGCGACTTTGACGGTCAAAGTAAACCCGCCATTTTGGCAAGGGTCGATGTCATTCAAGTTCCATGTAACTGTGTGGTTGGGTTCGGACCAAACGCCATCGCCTGTACAGGAATTGAAGTCGCAATATTCAGGAAGGGTATCGACAATTTTAATATCATTGATTTCGCAGGGGATTGAATAATTGACGTCGTATGTTATTTCGCTTTCCCAAATTCCTTCGATTGAAGGAATAATACAATCTTCGATTTCTTCTGTTTTTGTTTTTGAAAGCGTAATATTTTCGCAGCCCGGCGGCAACTGTGCACTAATTCGGGCAATCGTAACGTTGGCATCCCCATTGCCACCAAGTTCGAAAGATACAAAGTCTGAACCAGAGCCAATGGTAAATGTGTTATGAAATGAATATCCCCAATTGGACATAAGTTGCGGAGTTAATCCGTCATAGACACCGCTTGTCAGTCCTTCTGATGTAAATTCGGTAACGGTTTCACTACCACCTACTTGCGCGGAAACGCCCCATTCGGCAGGAAGATAAGGAAAGCCATCGGTACAACCAAGTGTAATCAGGCCTGTGCCACCGCCTTGAAGAACATAGTCAATTGACTGAATTAACATTTTCTCGGCAGCTTCCCGATATTTAGAAGGATTAGCAGTATGAAAATCCAAGTCATGGCCGGTTAGAATAACTCTGCCGGTTATGCCTGCCAATAGAATGTTTGGGTCAAGTCCGGTAGCGTCGCCTTGATTATTCCATCCGACAATTAGAATATCGTGCGTTGCCAAATCGTTTGGCGTAACCGGATTGCTGGGACCTCTGATTTCGCTCTGGGTAAGATCACGGCCAAGAATTTTTAGCATCGCAGCACGGATACTACGTTCCCATTGAGCTTCACTGTCATAAACCAAGAAAGTATAATCATTGGGGTCAAAGGGCAAATCTGCAAAAACAGGTAAACTAAAAAATGACATAAAAAACATTGCCAGCCCAATTATGAAAAAACATACAGGCTGAAATTTGTTTGCGTTATACATAAAACCTCCTGCTTGAAAAATTACTTTGTGATTTTTATGATTCTAAATAGACAAAATGTGCCTATCCTCGTTTAATTAAGTAAAATTATTTGTTGAGCATTATCGCCTGTGTCTTAAGAAGAACATGCCAGTAATCATCAGGGCACCTGTTAATGGCTCGGGAATCAGAACAGCTTGCGTAACTGTACCATAAATGGCGAGAGTGCTGTTGCCATATGGAAGCCCACCGCATCCGATAGAAAAAGTACCACCACCCCAGGCACTAATAATCGGTGCGGAAGTTGGCAATGCAACCGAAGAAAGTGCGGTGTGCCTATTATCATAGAGATCCCAGCCTATGGAATTTACGCTTAGTCCGGTAGATAGCGAAACATTCTGCTCGCTGTGGACTATGTAACGATCGTATGTTTGTAATGAATAGTCGTTGAAAATCAAAATTCCAAATTGACCAACATGATTCACTGCTGTTTTGAACTCAAACCCTCCCAAAGATATGTTGAATCCGTAGGGTGAATTATGGATATAGCTCCCTAAACCGCTTCGTGAGCTTGAATTGATAGTTGCGGAATCGTAAGTATAGATTCCGGTAAAGGTAACATCCTCATGTATGGTTTCCTGATACAGATAAGCATCTGATCCCCCTACGTCCGTAACCACACCACTTATTTCAATTGTGATAGGTGTAGCTTTTGCTAGTCCTCCACAAAACAACAAAGCAACCGATATTCTTAAAATAAACTTTCTTCTCTTTTTCATAACTTCTTTCTCCTTAAAAAATCTCATCCTTGCTTCCTTTTATTCTATCATTTCCTGACGTATAAAGTCAAGTACAAAAAACCTTGTATTTAGCGTAAAACACTGTTTTCTACCCGTTTCCGAGCTGGCCGGTGTTATTCATTGCCCATAACTCAGAAAATCTCGTATCATTAGGAATTGTAGAAAGCAGTTTAATTTTATAATTCGGCTCGACATAAAGAAACTCAGATTTATTTTTCAAATTTAATAAAGCATCTTTGACTTTTACATTTTCGGGCAATTTTACGAGCGTCAGACCCTGTACCCTTTTGTAGGAGCGATTAACTTCGCCTGCGTTAAGTGAAGAAAGGATTTGATTGTGTTCCTGTTTGGTTCGCTGAAGTCCCGCAACTTTTGGAGCAAATCTAATAAGCAGTTCACCTTCCTTGTAAGGCAAATTGGAATCTGAAGCTGCGATACTGTTTGAAACTAACAAGAGACCGATAATAACGATATAAAGATAGCTTATTTTAGTAAACATAAAGAGTATCCTCCTCAGGAAAAATGTTTTTAAAAAATTACATTAACCTCGTTTTTTTAGAATCGTAATTATGCCGAGACCAAGCAAAAGCACACTTGCCGGTTCGGGAACAGGTTCAACATAAGTTCTAAAGCCGTAATCGGCAACCTGGTTAATCCACCATCTGTCAGGATGATAATATATAGGCCCTTCAGGACCATATACCCATCCTGCCGGTTGGAACGTCAAGGCCATGCCGCCTAAATAGTCCGGCAGTGAGCCCATTCTGTTTGTGCCAAACCATGCCACATCGCCGCCGGTATCATCCTTGTGCATAACAATAGCGAGTTCATCACCTTCAGATACGCTTACGCCAAGTCCGGGCAAATTGATTGGAACAAAAGCAGGGCCAGTTCCGCCGGGGCTGGAACTTGGCAGTAACGCGACAGGCACAGATACACTCGTCAGTACAGTCGAAGGATTAACAACATCACCATACGCAACCCCTGACCGAATTTCGACAATAAGATTTCCGACTGGAGGATTAAGTTGCGATACATATACCTCTATCGCGGTTAACCGACCAGTAATACCAACAGTGAAAGTTTGGGCTATAAGAGCGCCCTCATTGAACTGAGAAAAAAAATCCATTGGCAACCCAAGCTGCTGGTCCAATACAGCCTGGGAATCGCTATAGAAAACCACTAACAATAAAACAACCAACACACTTAAAATAATCTTTCTTCTCTTTTTCATAACTTCTTTCTCCTTACAAAAATTCTTCTCTGTCTGTGCTTCTGCATCCACTGCCTCATCAGCGGTCTCCTTCGACAAGACTTCGACTGATTTCTCAGTCGAGTCGCTCAGGACAAGTTGCATAACAATTATACCAAATTTACCATAGAAATTGTCAAAAATAACCCATTTTTTATTGCACACATTTACCATTATGGCAGACAGACAAAAGACTTGCAATTAAACAAACTATCAAACATATTGCGCAGCTTATCGCCAATAATTGCCCATATTTACTAAAGGCTGTAACTCTTTTATCTATGGAAATCTCATCGGCGAACCAGCCGCTTTGGCCGGTCCTTTGAACAGCCTGTTTATTAAGCGTTCCGGCAGAGAAATTATCCTTAATATTTCCAGCCGAGTCTATCAGGCAGCTGATACCCGTATTTGCACAGCGAATTACAGACAAACGATTTTCAATCGCGCGAAATACACAAATCGCCATACGCTGACTCAGTTCGACACTGGCCGTAATCCTGTCGCCGTTTTTCCTTACAAACCAGCCGTCGTTGCTTATGTTTACGAGCCAATCGAGCCTTTTGTTCCCATTTTCATCGAGCGCAAGTTTCCTTGCAACCTGCGGTATCGTATCCTCAAAGCAAATCATTACGCCAAACTGGTAATTTTTATTTTGTACCGGCATTTTGAAAATCGTGTATTCGTTTCCCTCGTCCAGCGTATAGTCGTAATCGTAAGGCGAAAGCAGCATCAGGAGTTTGAAAAGAAAAGGCAGCTGCTTTTTCAAAGGCATATATTCGCCGAATGGAACCAGATGCGTCTTGTTGTAATACTGACGCGGGCCGAGCTGGTTCGGCTCGTATAAAAACGCCGAGTTATATTTTGTTTTAAATTTTATTTTCTCGCCCGCAACATAAGCATCTCCGCCAAAGGCGCCGATGAGAATATTAACGCCTTCGTTGGCGTGCCGCGAAAGGGCGTTATGACATACCTGCGCGATGTCGTCCTCGGCGACCAGTGCCAGCAGGCTGTCGCCCATCGAGGTTTCGACCATCGTCTCCGGCCAGATGATAAGCGAAGGCCTGGCCTCCAGTAAGCAGGCCCTGCTGTTGGTAAGCAGGTTCAGGAAAGTTTCCTTTGATGAATCGGTATCTTCGCCCGCCACGACCGGCACATTCGATTGTATTACGCCGACTTTCGGGCCGGGCTGGATAAATCTGCCGGTTTGGTCGATTCTGTATTGGCCGTAAAGTAACGTCGCGCTTATAACGCAAACCGTCAAAACAATACCAATGATATTACTATTTTTTAGCCACGAAGGCACAAAGACACTAAGTTTTTTAAAATATATATTGTTTATTTTTTGTGCCTTGGTGTCCCGCCTCAGCGGGTAAACTTTGTGGCTATTTTTCAAATCAATGATTATTTCCGCGATTAGGCCGTTTGCCATCGCGATGATGAAACTTATCCCCGCAGTGCCGAAAATATCTGCAATCTGAATAAGAGGAAGATTTCTGAACTGGCTGTGCGCCAAAAACCGCCAGCTGAACAGCCAGCCGCGAAGCGCCTCTTCGCCGACGATAAGTATCGGCAGTGAGAACCATATCGGGATTTTCCGCCGCACACAATACCGCAGGGCGATAACGACGAGCGGCCAGTAAACTGCCAGATAAAGACACACTACAATCCAGCCGGGAATCGTTATAGGCACGAGCCAGTAAAGATTGCCGAGCCAGTATAAAAGCCCTGCGATGTACGCGACAAGAAGAACAACAGAGTTTTTTCCATCTACGAGAGAGCCGATTACAAACGGCACAAGCGCAATCCACGCCAGATATGAAAGATTAAACGGCGCACCAATTATCGTCAGCAGAACGACTGATATTGCAAAGCAAACGATAAAGGGCATGTTTTTTTTATTCACAAATTCACACAGATAATTAATAAATACGAAATTCGAATATCGAAATCCTAAACAAATCCGAATTACCAAAATCTAAAATTACCAAAACGGAGTTGTTTTGAACATTTGTTTTTTTAGATATTCGATATTGTTTCTAATTTCTGATTTCGTGCTTCGGATTTTCTCACTTTCTTTTTTCGCAGCCTGCAAAGTCTTTGATAATCGACATCACCTGCCCGGCGTCGTATTTTTTGCCGTTGTTCACCCCGCACCTTTCTTTTTCATTCTTTTTTGAATATTTAGAAGGTGCGGGATTCATTCGTATTGCAAATTGTTTTGTAAAGATTTCCAGCAGTTTATTATTTTCGACAAGCTGGGCGATACCAAGTCCTGTTTCGACGAATAATCTTTTTATTTCAGTCAGTTCCATCGGATTGAAATACAGATTCGATTTGGTTTGTTTTTTTATATTGGCGATTCTGTCTATGGTATTTTTTACATAACTTTGCGAAATATCGATTCCGCAATAGTTTCTGCCGTATTGAGCGGCGACGACAGCGGTAGTGCCCGAGCCGATGAAAGGGTCGAGAACGCAGTCGCCTGCGTTTGAGCTTGCCGCGATTATTCTCGCCAGCAATAGTTCGGGCATCTGGCAGGGATGCCAGAGCTGTCGTTCCTTGAACGTGCCGCAGACCCTTGAAAAGCTGTCCCATACATCGTCAGGCGTTTTGCCGACGGAATTGGCTCGCTTATCGTTATAGATAAGCTGCCTGTCGGAAGGGCACCTGATTGCGTAATCGTTGAACGTAAATTGTTTTTTGTCTTTGACGAAATAGAATATATGGGTATGGGAGCGTGCGAATTTATTTTTCGTCTGCTGGCCGAAGGTGTAGTGCCAGATAATCCAGTTTCGGCAAAATAGTTTAAGTTCATCTTCGGCTATTATTTTTACATAAGAGGCGTAATCGTCTCCGATAGCGATATAAAACGAGCCGGTTGGTTTGAGGATATTATTGCAGGCCGTCATCCATTGTCTTGTCCAGTCGATATAGTGTTCTTTTTCTTTCTTGTCGTGGTATTTATCGTATTTGTAGCCGATGTTGAAAGGGGGGTCTGCGAAAATAAGGTCGGCAAACGGTTCTTTGACTCCGTTTAGTATCTCTATACAGTCGCCGGCTACGATTTTATTGATAAGTTCATTCATCCCCTTATTTTAGCGCCAGCGGCTGACTTTGCAAGCAGGATATTTAGTCTGAAAATAGTTTTGACAAAAAGATGGAAATTGTAGAGAATATAGAAAGTAAAAAGGTGTTGATATGAATACGCAGAAAAAAATTGAATATTGGATGGATACCGCACATTATGACTTGGTCAGCGCAAAAGCTATGCTGGACAAGAAGAGATATTTATATGTTGGCTTTTTGTGCCATCAGGTAGTTGAAAAGACGCTTAAGGCATATTTCTGGCACAGTCAAAAAAAAGAACCGCCTTATATTCATAACCTGCTTGTCCTTTCGGAAAAAAGCGGTCTTGAAAAGAAAGCAGATGAGAGTCATTTTTCGCTTTTCAATGAGCTTATGCCTCTTAATATTCAGGCTCGTTATCCGGAGGATAAACAGCTTTTGTTAAAATCTTTAAATAGTAAAAAATGTGCAGAATTATATAAAAGCACAAAAGGATTTTACACGTGGACAAAAAAATTATTAAAATAGCCCAGCTTTATGCCCAAAAAGTCAGGGATTATATGCCGGTCGATATGGTTATTCTTTATGGTTCTCATGCAAAAGGCACAGCCCAAAAGTCCAGTGATATTGATATCGCGGTGGTGGTGGATAAGTTCAAAGGTGATTATCTGCAGGTAAGTGCAGATTTATTTGGTCTTGTCCGTGATGTAAATATACGGATAGAACCTGTTTTACTTTGCAATTCAATGGACAAAAGCGGATTTCTCGAAAGCGTTGTCAAGCACGGCAAAATTGTTTATAAAGCCATCGCGTAACATACGCGAATCTTTTATTTCCGCCTGCGGCCAAGCAAAGCCAATTAATCATCATTTGGTCGTGGCCAAGGTTGAGGCGGAGGTACTTTGGCCGGAATATGACGAGGAGGCGAACAAGGTTCTCCGGGTGATTTTCTTTCGGGTATCGGTACTGGTCTTGGTTCCGGTTTAGGTGGAGGTACCGGCTTACTTGGTCTTGGAGTTTGATCAGTCATTATATTGCCTCATATTAAAGAACTAAAAAGTTAATAAATTTTTTTGATCGAGTATATTATATTGGCGGAAGATAAAAGGAATCTTCAGGAAGCTCTCTATTTACTTGCTCAAAACACTCTTTTTGTAGTTTAGTATCAGTTACCTCAATTGGCTCTAATGGTATTATTTTATCAACCTGTCCTACTATAATTTGGAAATTACTTACCATTACTTGGGAATATTCGTTTAGGCGTCTAATATTATTCCCTAGTTGCTCCAACTGAGAATCAAGTGTTCGATATTGTGTGACTATATCTTGCAGGTTGGCTACTTTGTCCGACAATTTTAGAAGAGGTTTAGCTATACATAAGGAAGCTGTGATAACAGTTAACCCTTGCCAGATAACCCTACCATGTACATTTTGCCAAATGGGCAAAACGGCAACCGCTGAACCAGATGCGGTTACTAGAGTAAAATATTCTAACACTGAATTAATTCTGCGGATTTTGACTAATTTCTTAGACCAATATTTGACGTTCAACCTACAATCTCTCTGAAGGTCGTACACTTCCCACACAGGATGCTCTCTCTTTTTTTTAAACATTTTTCAATCTCTAGCTTATTTTGATATTCTACATTATACCCTCAGTTTTTCAAGAAATACTGCACAATTTCTGTCTGCAAGATATTGGTTAATTATTTGGTAAATGTAAAAATACGCATTTTTTTCATTTTTTCCTTGCTTTTTGTTAAAAATATGGTATAATACAGCCATAGTTAGGCAAAAACTTAACAAAATCTTATGCCTAACTATGGAAATCCGAAATTCTAAATCCTAAGCACTAAACAAATTCAAAATCTCAATTACCAAATGCTCAAAATAGTTTGGAACATTTAAGTTTTGGTAATTCGGGTTTGTTTCGAGTTTCGATATTCGAATTTCGTATTTTTTTCTATATTTCGTGCTTCGGATTTAATCGTAAAAATCTACAATCTTCAATCTTAAATCTTAAATTATGCCCAAACTTTATCTACCCATTCCGCCAATACCATATTATCTGCCTGCGTTTATTATGCGCATCGGCCTGTGGATTCTGCTGCGCTATCGCAAAAAACGCTACGGCCATGAATTCAGGCGAATTAAGCTTATACAGAGCAGTCCCTCCGGGATAAAGACGGCCAAGGCACGCTTTACAATTGTTGACGCGGATGACTATGAAAAACTAAATTGCTATAATTGGCAGTGCTTAACGAGCAGAAGTACGTTTTATGCAGTGCGGCTTCGATTGAATAATGAAAAAGCAAAGATTATGCGTATGCACAGAGAAATAATGCAGGCACCGAAAGGAATGGTTGTTGACCATATTGACCACGATGGGTTGAATAACTGCAAATCAAATTTAAGGATTGCAACTCCTTCTGAAAACCGCAGAAACAGCAGGAAGGCGAAGGGCACAAGTTCAAAATTCAAAGGGGTATGCTGGCATAAAAGTAATAAGAAATGGAATGCCGGGATACAGATAAATGGCCGGCGAAAACATCTCGGTTCTTTTGATAACGAAACAGAAGCTGCAAAAACATACGATGAAGCGGTAAAAAAATATCATGGAGAGTTTGCGGTGCTGAATTTTGAAGAAATCGGCCACCAAGACACAAAGTCACCAAAAAGGGCGATATAATTGAAAATTTAGGGTATTAGTGCCTTTGTGGCCATCTTATAGCCTTGAAAAATGTGCTTGCATAGGGGATTGTAATGCGTATAATTGGCTTAAAATCGCGGGTGTAGCTCAGTGGTAGAGCGTCACGTTGCCAACGTGAATGTCGTGAGTTCGAGCCTCATCACCCGCTTTTAAAATATCAGTGAGCTACCGGCTAAATAAATAGCCAGGCGCTGGTCGCTGGTATGTCATAAGGCCGATTAAGGGCTTCAGGACATATATACGACCTGAAGCTTTTTTGTTTTTATGACACTGATTAACACGGTATTTAAAAAGTTAAGACACGGATTAACATCCGCCGTCGCCAAAGGCTATGGCGGGACAGGCAGATTTACACTGTAAATAAAATATATTATCTCTGTGTTCTCTGTGTTCTCTGTGGCTAAAATATCTTGAATTACTCTATGGCAATTTTTTAGGAATCCAAAAATGGCAAAAGAAAAAGACACAACCCAGGAACAGGCCGAAACTAAAATCGAAATTAAGAATATAGTAAATATCGCTGATGCAGGTCCGTGCAAAAAGAAAATCAGCGTTGAGATACCCGCCGAGAAAATCACAAAGGTTCTCGATGAGCAGTACGACCAGTTCAGGCGCGACGCTCTTGTGCCGGGCTTTAGAAAAGGAAGGGCACCGCGAAGGCTGCTCGAAAAACGGTTCGGCAAAGATGTAACAGAACAGGTAAAGCTTAAACTCCTTGCCGAGGCGAGCGAGTCCGCGATAAAGGACAATAATCTCGAATCGCTCGGCGAGCCGACTATCGAACATGAAAAAATCGAACTGCCCGCCACCGGCCCGATGAAATTCGAATTTGAAATCGAAGTAAGGCCCGCAATCGAACTGCCGGGTCTGGAAGGCATTCCGGTCGAAAAGCCCAAACTCGAAGTTACAAAAGATTCGATTGATAACGAAATACTCGAGCTTCAGAAGAGGCTCGGAACATGGAAACCGAAAGACGGCAAAATCGCCGTTGACGACCAGATTATCGCTGATGTCGTTTTAAAACCCGAGGGCGGTGAGACGGAGAAAATCACAAATTCGGAAATTCACGTCCATCCACGCGGCTTTGTCGGCAAAGTGGTTGTCGAAGATTTGGATAAACTTCTTGTTGGCGCAAAATCAGGCGATGTAAAGACCACAACCGCAGAAGTGCCCGTGACGTTCTTCGACGAAAAGTACCGCGGCAAAAAAGTCGAAGTCGAAATTAAAATCAGCGATGCAAAACAGCTTATCCCAATTGAGCTGAATGAGGATTTCTTCAAGAGAATAGGCATAGCCGGCGAAGAAGAGCTTAGAACTACGCTGCGTCAGAGAAATGAAAAAAATCTCGAAAGACAGGCCCGCGATGCGATGCGTCAGGAAGTCAGAAATTATCTGAACGAAAAGGTAAGTTTCGATTTGCCGATGGACATCGTCGCCGACCAGTCAAAGAACATCCTGCAGAGACAATATACGAGATTACTGCTTCAGGGCTTAAAGGCCGAAGATGTTCAAAAGCAGATGGAAGAATTAAAAGCCGTAAGCCAGGAGCAGGCACAGGAGCAGCTCAGGGCCTTCTTTGTAATGGATACGGTAGCCAGGAAGCTCGGCATTGAAGCGACCGAAGAGGAAATCAACGGCTATATCGCACAGGCCGCGATGTACAGACAGGTTCGGCCGGAAAAGCTGCGCGAGCAGATGTCGCGCGACGGCTCGCTTACCGAAGCGGCGATGGAAATCAGGGAAATCAAGTGCCTCGACAAGATTCTCGAATCGGCAAAAATTTCAGAAGTCGCACCGGAAAAATTAGCAGCCAAACACGAAAAGGCCGAACATAAACATGAACATGCAAAAAAACCGGCCCCAAAGAAAGAAGCCGAGAAAAAAGAAGAAAAGCACGAACCGAAAAAAGCTGAAAAGAAAACCGAAAAAGCGGAACCCAAAAAAGCCGAAAAAAAGGAAGAGCCTAAAAAGGCTGAAAGACCGGTTCGCAAACCGCCAATAAAGAAAAAATAAAGGGTCATTCCCGTGAAAACGGGAATCCATAAATTCTAAAAGAAAAGCCCGCCGGCTTATCCGGCGGGCTTTTTTTTGTTTAATATGTGGGAAATAATCTTAAGGACCGATAAAAAACACGCAGACCCCACACCAATTCATTATACCGTAGTGATATAGGAGCAAACCCCGCCGCAACGGCCTGCGGGGCAAGTAGTAAATTGGTGCGGGACAGGCAGGTATTTATGTATTCTCACAATATTCTCATAATCACTTTTATAGCATTGCATCGTCTTTGGCACGGATGTGCCTGGCCGACTGTCATAACGGCAGACGGTGTAACTGCAAAACTCTTTTATTAAGGAGAAACAAATGGTAAAGAAAAACTGGATTGTGATTTTATGTTGTGTTGCTATTGCTGCGATTCTGTGCACGGTAACATATGCCGAAAAAGGCGAAAAGAAATGCTCGCTGCCGGCGGCGATTGAAGCGGCGGTAAAGGCGCTTTTCCCAAATGGAACGATTAGTGAAAGCAAACAGGAAGAAGAAGAGATAAAGGCATACAAAGTCGAGGTAAAAGACGGCAATAGTGAAACTGATGTAAAGGTTGCCGAAGACGGGACAGTTATAGAGGTCGAATCAGAGGCGACCATAGATACTGTGCCGGCGGCGGTTGCTGCGGTCATCAAGGCGCAAAACGCAGAAGTGAAAGAAGTTTCCAAAGAGGTCAAATACGCAAAGGTGCAGGTGATTAAACTCGATACGCCCGTAACCACCTATTCAGCGGATATTACCAAAGACGGTAAGAAAATCGAGATTGAAATTGCCGCTGATGGTAAAATAATAGAGCAGGAAACAAAGAAATGCGACAAGGACAAAGACGGCGATGATGGAAAAGACGACGACAAAGACAATGACAAAGACAAAGATAAAGACAAAGACTAATTTTGAAGTTTTTTAGCTATTCAGACGCTGTCGGTATATAATCGGCAGCGTCTTTCTTTTGGATTATCATAATGCGAATATTACTGGTAGAAGATTACTTGCCACTCCAAAAGTCTCTGGCAAAAGGACTGCGGGAGGCCGATTTTGCCGTTGATGTTACAGGCGACGGGCAGGAAGGCCTGTGGTATGCGATGTCAAACGATTATGACGTAATAATCCTCGATATAATGCTTCCGAAACTGGACGGTCTGGGCATTTTAAAACAACTCAGGGCAAAAAATAAAAATACTCACGTACTTATTCTTACGGCCAAAGACACGGTCGAGGACCGGATAAAGGGGCTTGATACAGGCGCTGACGATTATCTTGTTAAGCCTTTCGCATTTGCCGAGCTTTTGGCGAGGATTCAGGCATTGATGCGGCGAAAATATGAGCATAAAAGTCCGGAGATAAAGATAGGTGATTTGCGAATAGACACTGTCGCCAAGAGAGTTTGGCGAGACAGCGAAGAAATTATTCTTACATCACGCGAGTATATGCTGCTTGAATATCTTGCCAGACGCGAAGGCGAAGTTGTTTCGCGCATGGATATATGGGATCATATTTACGAATTCAAATCGGAAGCGTCGAGTAATGTCGTAGATGTTTATGTCGGCTATCTGCGGAAGAAAATCGAAAAGAAGGGAAAGCCTGCGATTCTTCAGACAGTTCGCGGGCAGGGCTATATTTTAGGAACATAAATAGATGTGGTCGCTTAAGTCGAGATTGATGTACGGTATGATTAGCGGTATGACGGCGCTGCTGATAGGGTTTAACCTTATTGTTTATCATATAATCAGTCATGAACTGTTCAGCCAGTTTGATGCATCGCTTAAATCGGCGGCAAATCTGATATCAGCTTCTGTGGAACAGGACGATAAAGAAAATAAGTTTGATTTCGAGTTTAATATTGAAAGGATGCCGGAATTTGCCGGCGGCAAAAAATCGGCCTATTACGAACTTTGGAGCAGCGACGGTGTCCCGATTAGAAAATCACCATCTCTCGGCAACGATGATATTGTCAGGTTCGCCTCTGCGGATAAAACCCGTTCTTTCAAGTCATTTGTTATGAAAAACGGCCGGCCTGTCCGAGCCATTGCAATAAGTTTCCAGCCGCACATAGAAAACGATTCAAATGCAGCGGATATGCCGCATTCACTTGTTCTGGTAGTGGCACGGGATACCGGGGAATTGCTGGAGCAGCTGCGATTTTTGAAATATCTTCTGTCGATTGCTTCAGCAGGTATTCTTGGACTTGCTTATGCTGTTGCGGGGATTGTGGTAAGGCGGGGACTTGCGCCGCTTGGAACTGTTGCCGAGCAGATTGATAGTATCAGCGAGGATAATCTTAAAAGCCGAATCGCGGGAGAGGATTTACCTGACGAGATTGTACCGATACAAAGAAAACTGAATAATTTGCTGGAACGGCTGCAAGCCTCATTCGAACGCGAAAGGATATTCAACGCGAATGTGGCGCACGAACTGAGAACGCCTCTGGCCGGTATGCGGTCGATTATTGACGTGGCGCTTACGCGATATCGCGATTCGGAAGAATACCGCTGTGCATTGTCCGAGTCTCTTTCGGTAGTCAATAATATGGAGGAAATGGTTTCAAGACTGCTAATGCTGGCCAGAAATGAAAGCGGACAAACGGCACTTACCAAAGAACAGATAAAATTAGCACCGATGGTTGACAAATGCTGGGAGGCTTTTGCCGGCAAGGCTGCTGAGGCGGAAATAGTTTTTGCCAATCGCATCGACGCAAATCTTGTATGCAAATCAGACGCGGCGGGACTATCGATGATATTTTCAAATCTTCTTAATAATGCCGCTGAATATACAAACCGCGGCGGCAGGATAGAGGCAGCGGCTCAGAAAACCGAACACGGCATTGAAATAATTTTCGAGAATACCGGTAATCAGCTTACTCAGCAGCAGACCCAAATGGTATTCGACTGTTTCTGGCAGGGCGATGCGTCGCGGAGCAGTACGGGGGTTCATTTTGGTCTTGGCCTGTCGCTGGTCAGGCAGATGGTTGAACTGCTGGGCGGAAAAATCCGGGCCGAGGTTTCAAACGATTTGTTCAGCATACATATATACCTGCCGCTTATTTAAGCAATGTTGCAGGCTATTGATTGGTAAAGCATATTCTGTGTTGACAGTGATTGAAGGATATTGAATAATGCTTAAGGATACCTCTAATAATTCATTTTGGCGGCAGAGCGAATCTTTTTGTCGCCGGTCTGCGTCAGGCAAAAGCCGCTTTATCTACGGATAAAGCTGATTTGTCTTCCTTGCCGGCGAGCAAAAATCTTCTACTTGCTGCTCAAAAGCAATTATTAGAGCTACCCTTAAAAATCGACCCTCGTAAAGGAAAGTTAAACCAAAAAATAGCCGATAAAGGCTTAAAGAACTCGACTTTAAGGAACGAATGATGTTTGAGACTCAAAAAGGTCTGATAAAAACAATAGAACCGAGGCTTCAGGTTCAGCAGAGTTATCAGCGGACTCGTGAGATGACGCTTGATGATATGCTTTTGGAGAATCGGATTATATTTATGATTGGCGAGATATCTTATGGTTTGGCAGCTACGGTGATTATGAAGATGTTGTATCTCGACAATCAGAAGCGAGGGACTGAGATAAGTCTTTACGTAAATTCGCCGGGCGGCAGTGTAGACGATACGATGGCGATTTACGATACGATGCGGTTTATAAGTTCGCCGGTTGCGACATATTGTATCGGCCGAGCCGAATCTGGCGGCGCGATAGTCCTCGCCGCCGGCGCCAAGGGCCGCCGTCACGCATTACCTCACGCAAAAATCATGCTCCATCAGCCATGGGGCGGAGTGACGGGACAGGCGGCGGATATACAGATTCAGGCGGAAGAAATAATCAAGTCTAAAAAAATGATAAACGAAATACTGTCGCAAATAACAGGACAGCCAATGGAGAAAATCGCCGCCGAAACTGAGAGAGACCGATATATGACCGCAGAAGAGGCGAAACAATACGGCCTAATCGATGAAGTACTGCTCGAAGCAGAAGAACCAAAAGAGAAAGATAAAATAAAGAGAAAGCCATAGAGACTCTAATGTGACCTGGCGGCTATAAGAAAAAGGAAAAGAAATAATGCTTAATCAAAATTTAGTACCGATAGTAATAGAAAAGACCGGCAGAGGCGAACGAGCCTATGACATCTACTCACGGCTGCTGAAAGACAGAATAATTTTCCTTGGCGGGCAGGTCGATGACGAATCGGCAAACCTTGTAGTTGCACAAATGCTGTTCCTGAGCAACGAAGACTCCAAAAGCGATATCAATTTCTATATTAATTCGCCCGGCGGGTCAATCACCGCGGGACTTGCCGTATATGACACAATGCAATTTCTAAGATGCCAGGTAGCGACATACTGCATAGGACAAGCCGCAAGTATGGGCGCGATACTGTTCACGGCAGGGGCAAAAGGAAAAAGATTTATGCTCAATAACAGCCGAGTCCTGCTGCATCAGCCGCTGATAAGCGGCGAGATGGTAGGGCCGGCAACAGACCTCCATATCCAGGCCAAAGAAATCCTGCGAATGCGCAGCAGAATTTACGAGATACTGTCACGCCATACAGGAAAGTCAGTGGAAAAACTTACGGCTGACTGCGATAGAAACCTGTGGCTTGAAGCGGCAGAAGCAATCGAGTACGGACTGGCTGACGAGATTCTTCAAAAAGCACCGCAGCCGTTAGAAAGAGCAAAAGAAGAATAATTAGCCACAAAGACGTCAAGACACTATTTAATCACTGATTGCGCAGATTCTGTTGATTTATTATTCACCATCTGCCCGACTTAAATGGCAAAGACTAACCATAAAAATATTCCTGTTGAGTTCGGAAAGAAAGAGAGATAGAATTTCAGCATATCCGCCGGAGGCGGGTAACCATCGTGGAAGCCACAACAGAGAATAAAAAATCAAATATAAAGGATTGAATGAAGAAAGGGGCAAAAGATGGATAATAAAAAATTCAAATCGAAAAAACAGATTCTGTCGGTGTTTTTAATTCTTTCGGGGGCACTTATCATTCTGCCGTTGTTGGCTGGCTGCGAGCGTAAAGAAAAAATTACCGGCGCTTCAGAAGGCGAAAAAATAGTACAATTAAAAGCCGGTGATACTGCACCGGCGTTCGAATTGTTAGAACAAGACTCGAAAACGGTCAAGCTGTCCGATTTCGCGGGTAAGAAAGTACTCGTTTATTTTTATCCCAAGGCCGAGACGCCGGGATGCACCGCGCAGGCGTGCAGCGTGCGGGATTCAGCCGAGCCGCTTAAAAAAGCAGGTATCGTTGCGCTGGGCATTAGTCCGGATAAACCTGACGCCCAGAAAAAATTCAATGAACACCACAATTTAGGATTTCGACTTCTAAGCGACCCGGACCATAAGACGGCCCAAGCATACGGAGTCTGGGGAAAGTCAATCTTCGGCATAACCCGTTCATCATTCCTGATAGATGAACAAGGCAAAATCATCGGAGCCTGGTATAGTGTCAGTCCCACTGATACGGTACCCAAAGCGATGGAGACGCTGAAAAAATAGCAGCAAAAGAAAATTAAAAACAGGTCCCCTATTTATTAATTCGGAAGTGAACAATGTATGAACATCATTCTAAGCCGTTACTGCCGATAAGGCAGTTTGTTTATCGTTTTATCCGGCACGCATTGCTTGCGCTGGCTGTTATCTCAGTGGCGCTGGGGATAGGCATAATCGGCTACCATCGTTTTAACGGACTTTCATGGATTGATTCTTTTCTCAACGCCTCGATGATTCTTGGGGGCATGGGGCCGGTTAATGAACTGTATTCTCCAGCGGCTAAGTTATTTGCCGGTTTCTATGCGCTTTTTGCAGGACTTGTATTCATAGTCTTTGCGGGCATCCTTATATTGCCATTTGCACACCGTTTTCTGCATATTATCCATTTAGACAGCGACGACGATGCACATAGCCACTAAGGCGCGAAGACACGAAAAGAAAGAATACAGTCCTATGGACTCCTTACGGAGAACTCAGAACACAGGAGACGGAATAGAAAAACGCCGCCCCGAGTGGCGGCGGCTAAATGAAACGTGGATTCCCGATACAGGTCGGGAATGACCCCGATGAGATAAGTCTCGCCTGCGGGCGGACATCTCACGGGGCAGGCAACCCCTGGTAAAACCGGGGGCTAAATAATTTTAATATACCCCGCGCTAACGCTTAGGGCTCTGAACGCCCAAAAATAAACATTTAATTTATTTAAGAGTTTTGATATTATAGCCGGAAGTAAAAACAACGACGATTTCTATCAGGAGTATTTTTTATGATTTCGGCTGAAACGAAAAGTTTTAAAAACAGTCTTTATCTGCTTTTAATTATTTCCTTTCTATCGTGCGGTTGCTTTGCGAAACAGGCTATCGGTAACGGAGCAGGGGATTTTGTTTTCGAATACAAAATCGCCGGCCAGGTTAAAAAAATTCCGGTATATTACCACTGTCCCAGTGGGCTGACGCCGCTATCCCGAGTTGTTTTTGTTATGCATGGGGCCGGCCGAAGCGGTAAGGGATACCGTGATGAATGGCAAAAATACGCTAACACATATAACTTCATTGTGCTGTGTCCGGAATTTTCCGAAGCTGAATTTGGCGGCTGGGGAAAATATAACGGCGGCAATATCTACGACTATGACCAGAAGAAGTACACCGAACGGGCGGACTGGACATTTAATGTTATTGAAGGCTTATTTGATTTCGTTAAACAGGAAAAAGAATTAAAGGCGGAGGCTTACTGCATATTCGGACATTCGGCAGGGGCGCAATTCGTACAAAGAATGGTACTGTTTATGCCGGAGGCGAGATTCTCACTGGCAATCGCTAACGGAGCGGGCAATTATACAGAACCTGTTTTCGATAAAGTATTCAGCGACGGGCTTAGAGGCACCTGTGTTACGGAAGAATCTCTTAGAAAATCGTTCGATAAAGAGATGATACTGCTTATGGGCGCCAAAGACCTGATGTCCAAAACGATGCCGAAAGAGGGTCAATTTCATGAATACGACAGGGTGTGGAAAGCCAGGATTTTCTATCAAACGGTCAAAAACGAATTTCTAAAACGCCAGCTAACCTTGAAGTGGCATCTTAGAATGGTTCCGAACGCCGACCATAACAACCCTATATACGCGGAAATAGGCAGCAGAATGGCCGCCAGGTCAAAAATATTCTTTAAGAATCCCAATGTCAAAGACCCGAACAGTATGGCCGATGCCAATGATTCCGAGCAGACGGATAGTAATACAACTCCTGAAGCAAAATAATGTCGACCGAAGGGATTTGTTTGCGGCAGAGACGGCCGGCTGATAAAATGACAGGAAGCATGGACGCAAAAAAGTTTCTAAAGAGATGGCGATTTACGTTGATACTGCTGGGTGCAGTGGCAGCAGGCGTTTTACTGGGGTATTTCCTCGGGCCGAAAGCCAAAATATTAAAACCCTTCGGCGATGTGTTTTTAAATCTGCTTTTCACCGCTGTTGTGCCGTTAATATTCTTTTCCCTGTCGTCGGCGATAGCGGCAAGTACCAACATCAAACGTCTTGGCCGAATAGTTAGTATAATGCTCGTCGTGTTTATAATCACCGGCATAATATCATCGTGTCTGATGGTGTTTGCGGTGAAAGTTTTTAATCCGGCAAAAGGGTTAACACTACAGCTTGCCCAGCCGGCGGCGCAGGAATCAGATGGCTTTGCGGAAAAAGTAGTCAATACTATAACTGTAAGCGATTTCTCCGGTCTGCTGAACCGTAAAAATATTCTCGCCCTGATAGTTTTTTCTATGCTGACGGGTTTTGCGTCACAGGCGGCGGGCAATAAGGGAAAATCATTTCGGGAATTTTTAGTCAGCGGGTCAGAAGTGATGGGGCAGCTAATAAAATTGATAATGCTCTATGCCCCGATTGGTCTTGGTGCGTATTTCGCATACCTGGTCGGCGAGTTTGGGCCGCAAATTATAGGTTCATACGCGCGGGTGGTCGGGCTGTATTATCCATTGGCAATTTTGTATTTCATATTCGGATTTTCTATTTACGCATTTATCGGCGGTGGCAGCAAAGGCGTAAAAGATTTCTGGACGTATATTCCTCCGGCGGCACTGACGGCTTTTGGAACGGGAAGCAGTTTGGCTGCGCTGCCGGCGAATCTTGAAGCTGCCGAGCGAATCGGTGTGCCGGAAGATGTGCGCGAAATCGTACTTCCGCTTGGGGCGACGATTCATATGGACGGTTCGTGTTTGGCGGCAATTATGAAAATCGCGGTGCTGTTTACACTATACGGCAGGGATTTTTCGTCAGTGGAAACTTTGGCCGGTGCAGTCGGTGTCGCGATTCTTTGCGGGGTCGTAATGAGCGGCATACCAGGCGGAGGTTTTCTCGGCGAAACGCTGATTGTATCACTTTATGGGTTCGGGCCGGAAGCTCTTGGCATTATATCGATGATTGGCACTGTCGTTGATTCGCCTGCGACGATGATTAACTCCTGCGGCGATACCGCGGCGGCAATGATTGTAAACCGCCTGCTGACAGGCAAAAAGGCCGGTGGACAACATAAAAGTTGACAATTTTGAAACACGGATTTACACTGACTTGTACATTAGACACGGACTAACACGGATAAAAGGAAAATAAAAATGGCAAAGAAAACATATAAAGAAAATCAAAAATCAAAATTAAAAGCTAAAAATTACTTATTCTGTCTTCTGTCTGCTGTGTTCTGTGTTCTGCTTTTGGCCGGATGCGAAGAAAAGAAACAGATAAAGACGGCTAATGAGAAGCCCGGGATTTTAGGTCAAAAAGCTCCTGCAGACAGCAACTCGCCAAAGAAGCTGTCGGCTGAAGTCAAGCAGCTCAAAGAACAACTTGAGACTTTGATGGGAATCAATAAGCAGGCGAGAATCGAAGCGCTGTCAACGATATCGGCAATCGAACTTACCAGCAGATGCGGGCTGTATGACAAAAACAAAGATAAGAAAAAAGAAACACTGGTTGTTTACCTTAAACCCATCGACGATATGGGCGACTGCATAAAAGCGGCCGGTGCGGTCGAGATACAACTGTGGAACCTGAACACAGAACCCAACGAGGCGCTTTTAAGTAAATGGAATATTGAGCCGAAAGAACTTAAGAAAAGCTGGTCAGGCTCACTGCTGACAAGCTATTATAAACTGCAATTCGATGTAAATTCCGTTTTAACCGGAAAGAAAAACGAAAAAGAACTTACGGTAAAGGCGCAGTTTACAGACTACCTGACAGGAAAAATCCTTAAGGCGCAAAGGGTTATAAATAATAAATAAAATTACGTGAAGCGGTTAGAGAAAAAAGTTGTGAGAAAGAAGTGAGGTGCTGAACAGATGGCGGACACTTGGTTTGCCAATTATGCCGCCTGTTCCTGTTTCATTTCATACATCTC
>Ga0315283_10000006_pt1 | contig 117199 bp, 98 predicted proteins | sample YL17G09_0_MG_FD_204541 | JGI IMG/M metagenome (GOLD analysis project Ga0315283, IMG submission 204541) | Sediment microbial communities from Yellowstone Lake, YNP, Wyoming, USA - YL17G09_0 | ecosystem: Environmental > Aquatic > Freshwater > Lake > Sediment | place: USA: Wyoming | collected...
CGCCGGCACCGACATCGTCAGATGACGAAGCAGAAACTACAAGGGCATTGCCCGTTGAATAGCAGTTTGAAATTGAGCCGCCCGAACTGGACGCCACCAGGCCGCTGATATTGACAAAGTTATAGTGTGAAGCGGAAATCGCAAAGACATCGCCTGTGGCATAGCATTTGTCAATCGTGCTGAAGGCGTTAATTCCTGCCAGTCCGCCGGCATAAGAGTCAAAGCTGTTAGGGTCGGTAAGGGTAATCTGGCCTGTGGCATAGCAATTGGAAATCGAACTGTTGCCTCCATTGTATCCGGCCAGTCCGCCGATAGTCGACCTTGAACCGTTGACATTGACAGTCGAATGGCAGTTAGAAATTGCTGCGCCGTTATAATTAAATCCTGTCAGCCCGCCGACAAAGGAAGAAGAAGAAGAAGAAGAAGAAGCAGAATATGCGGCAACAGAGCCGGTTGAATAGCAGTTGGAAATTACAACACCGGAGTTCAGCCCGCTCAGCCCGCCGACATATTGTTTACCAATAATATTCGCATCTTCAATGCCCAAATTGGTTATTACTCCGCCGCTGCCGACATTGCCGAACAAACCGACATAATCTTTATTTGGCAGGTTCATTACTGCGTTGCGAATCACAAACCCCTGACCATCGAAACTGCCTGTAAATTTTACTATCGAATTGCCGATTGGACGAACCGTAAAACCGTTAAAATTTAAATCTGTCATTAAGATTATATGTTTTTTCCACGCAGAATAATATTGGCTTAAAGCGATAAAATCTTCGGGCGATGCTATTTGATACGGGTTTTGCTGTGTTCCATCTCCCAAAAGAGGTACAGAAACAGAAGGGTCACGATAGAAAAAATAAATGATTTCTGGATAATCCTGTCCATCCGGGAGCATAATCCAATCGGCATCGCTGCCATTGACATCTGAGATATTCCAGCCGGCATCAGCAAAGGTTGAAATTGTTTTCATTTCAGCGGTGGTTTTGCCCGTCCCGCCGGCACTTGTTGGCCAGCCGGAAGTATTAACATCCCAGAAACAGGCCGTTATAGGACTGCTATTATACCCTACCAGCCCGCCGACATAATAAGAACCGCTAACCGCACCTGTCGAATAACAATTACTAATATTGCCGCCGCTGCCTACCAGCCCGCCGACATTAGAAAAACCGCTAACCGCACCTGTCGAATAACAATTACTGATACTGCCGCCGCTGCCTGCCAGCCCGCCGACATCAGAAAAACCGCTAACCGCACCTGTCGAATAACAATTGCTGATACTGCCGTCGTTACTGTATCCCACCAGCCCGCCGACATCAGATCCACCGATTACGTTTACATTCTCCACGCCCAGACTGCGAATCTGTCCGCCGGTACCGACATACCCAAACAACCCAACATAACCGCTGGCGGGCATATTTATATAAACATTACGGATAATATGGCCGTTACCGTTAAAGACGCCGGTAAATTGATTGGTAGAGTTGCCGACCGGAGTTAATGCAACACCCTGTAAATTTACATCGGCTATCATAATAAAATGCTTATCCCGGTTGACAACATCACTCATTAACTGCTGCCAATCGGAAACAGTGCCAATTTTGTATGGGTCAGCCGCTTCGCCGCTACCGCCTGAATATGCAAAGGCAGATGAAAACAAACAAAAAACTATAGCGGCCGCTGCCAATGCTTTTCGATATTTACCAACCATTATTAAACCCTCCTGATAAATATTTAAAATCCTGCGAATTATTCTTCTTATTTACGGTTTCTCACCAGGTTAGCTTTACGGTGGTGTCATCCATGCCGGCCAACTTGTGATGTTCCTGTCTGTGCGAAAAAGCGGCGACCATTTTTGTTTCCACAGTTGCTTGATAGGAATTTTCCGGGCACTTATATCCATGAAAACGAAATTTACAGTGTACTCATTTCCTGACTGATGCCGCGGCAGGCAGAAATTCCACATACCCCATAGCATGCCCATACCGTTCGGTCTGGCTGGCACAGCAGGAGGGTTGTCTGTATAAAAAACCTTAGTTCCTTCCCACACCGAATCACCAAATACCGGTATAGTATTCGGATTTTTTTGATATATGGTCCTCCAGTAATGAGGCAAGTCGGCCGGGCTTATTTGATATAAATCACCAGGCTGCATCGGGTCGTTAGCCCATTCGTTTATACCGTAGCTGCCATAAAGACCTTTTTCGCCAAAGGCAGGTATCCAGCCGCCGCCATATCCCGGGTCACCATAAATTCCCCATGCTGTACATGGGTCAGTAACCATATCAGGGACGGTGCTTAAAAGTTTCGTGGCCTTGGGGCACAAGCGTATGTTATTGGAATCTGTGCCATAGGGACGCAGCTTTATCATCCACATCCCATATAGGACGTTAAAACCTGGCGTAAGGTGCCCATCATTGTCATTGGTATACATAGCCAGCATCAGGCCCCATTGCTTGACGTTGTCTCTGCATATTATATTTTTATGCTGCTCGCTGTTCTGCTGTATCGCAGGTATTAAAATCGCCGGCAGTAGAACGATAATCACTATCACTACTAAAAGTTCGGCTAATGTAAAACCAGTCCGTAATGTTCCGTTAATTCTCTTATTCATAATTAAGCCTCCAATAAAACAGATGCTCGCCTTTTTACATCGGATATCATAATAAAATGCTTGTCCCAATCGGCAGTTGTATTCATCAATGTTTGCCAATCGGAAACCGTAGCAATCTGATATGGGGAATTTGAATCGCCTGAACCGCCGGAGTAGGCAAAAGCAGATGAAAACAGGCAAAAAACAATGCTGACAATCACCGATGCTTTACGATATGTTCTAAACATAATTGAGTCCTCCTCATTATTTAGACTCTTTTAAAAACTTGACTATAACAGGATACCCAGTCTATCCTGAAAATGCAAGGAAAAAAACACAGAAATTAGAACACCGTAGACAGAATCGCCGCACCAATTCATTATACCGTAGTGATAATAGGTACTATTGAATAGCAAATCCGCCTGCGGCAGGTCTTTTTCACTACCAGACCGAAAACAAAATCACTATAATACCCCCATTATTCTTTTACTTAATTAATGGACAGAAACTTAAATAAAAACTGGTCTTTTTTAATTTGCCTGACGCTGATATTAGCCGCTCTTGCAGTTTTTTATCAGGTGCACAGATTTGAGTTCGTTACTTTCGATGACCCTGACTACGTCTATAACAACCAAAACATCCAGTCGGAAATCACACTCCAATCCGTCAAATGGGCTTTGACTACCGGCAGCGCAGGAAACTGGCATCCCTTAACGTGGCTTTCGCATATGCTTGACTGGCAGCTTTACGGCAATAACGCAGGCGGTCATCATATTACTAATCTCGTCTTTCACATCGTAAATATTCTGTTGCTCTTTTTCGTCCTCAAAAAAATGACGGACGCACAGTGGCCGAGCGCATTCGTTGCGGCTCTTTTCGCCCTTCACCCGCTGCACGTTGAATCTGTCGCCTGGGTCTCTGAACGCAAAGATGTCCTGAGCACTTTTTTCTGGCTGCTTACGATGTGGGCTTATGTTCGTTTTGTCGGCCGTCCAAAGTTGGCTAACTATTTGCTGATAGTCCTGTTTTTTGCTCTCGGCCTGATGTCAAAGCCTATGCTGGTTACTCTGCCTTTTGTGCTTTTGCTTTTGGACTATTGGCCGCTCAACCGTGTTCCATTCGGACAGGCTATAGACAAAACCAACAGGCAAAAGAACAAAAAAAATATCGATAACCGCTTTCAGCGGCGGACACTTTTATATCTTATTCGGGAAAAAATCCCTTTATTTACCCTCTCGGCCGCTTCGAGCGCGATTACCTTTTTTGTGCAGCGGAACAGCGAAGCGGTAGTAACGCTTACTATGTTCCCTGTAAAGTATCGCTTTTTTAATGCTTTCATCTCTTATGCGGAATATATAGAGAAAATGTTCTGGCCTGCCAGACTGGCATTTTTTTATCCCCACCTCGGCCAAAACATATCGCCTGCTTACGCGGTAATATCAGCCGCTTTTCTGCTGGTTGTAACAATTGTTATACTTTTGTTTGCACAAAATCATCGCTATCTGTTTACAGGCTGGTTTTGGTATATTGGAACGCTTGTGCCCGTTATAGGCATGGTTCAGGTCGGCAGTCAGGCTCTCGCTGACCGCTACACCTATATCACGCTGACGGGTTTGTTTATTATCATCGCCTGGGGTCTGCCGGAACTGCTCGTTATATTGCCGCATCGCAAATTTGTGCTTTGGATATCTTCATTGATAGTATTATCTGTCTTGGCTGTTACTGCGTTTATACAGACGCAGTATTGGAAAGACAGCATAGTGCTTTGTCAGCATGCGATTGAAGTAACAAAGAATAATTGTGTAGCGAATGTCGGCATAGCGATAAAACTCCTCAAACAAGGCCGCACAGAAGAATCAATCCGGTATTACTCCGAAGCTGTTAGAATCCAGCCTGATAACGTTACAGCTCTCAATGGTCTGGGGACCGCTCTCTGTTATGCCAAAAGAGTTGACGAGGCTGTTGTTTATTATGAAAGAGCAATCGAAATACAGCCCGAAAACGCCTTTGCCCTTAATAATCTCGGCATAGCGCTTTGTTGGCAGGGAAAATTCGACGAGGCTATTGCGTATTTCAATCAGGCCCTTCGAATTGACCCGCAATCTGAGGAAACAAAAAACAATCTTATCCAGGCCCAGCGCAAAATACAGGAATCAAAGGATACGCAAAACCAAAAAAAGTAAACCACCCATCGCACAGATTTTTTGCCGCTAAGACCCCTTTGCAACTCCTTTCTTGTTATGTATTTATATAACTTTATATAAAATCTGCAAAATTTTGACAAAATTTCCTTGATTTATTAATAAAATATGTTAAAATACCAACCTGTTAGATAGATAGTTAATAATAACCGGCAGAACAGATTAAAACTACTTTTTAGAGTCTTGATTCTGCCGGTTTATGATTTGCCTCTGGCGAATCAGAGTCCCGATTCATCGGGACGGTCTACTTTCTACTGTTCAACTGATCAGAAATATTGGTCTTTGGACAAATGTAGTGTACATAGTAAAAAAAGCATGGCCGAGGTTGTCTGCAAATCTGAAATCTTCAATCTTAAATTTCTTCGCCTCTGTGAGCTCTGTGCTCTCTGTGGCCAAATAAAAATCTCCTTTGTGGCTAAAAATGAAAATAAAAAAACCAAAATATAAAATCAGAAAAGTTGCAGGCAAATCTGTCAAACTCGATGCGGATGTTTTTTATAACCCGAAAATCCTGCATTCCAGTTTGATGATTGTTGGCGGCCGCCGTGTTACTGTTTGTGATTACAAACATAAAAAGTATTTCTCGCTTCCCAGATTCATCCTCAAAGCAAAGAAAAACCAGATTGTTGACCACATAAACAGAAACCCTCTCGACAATCGCAGATGCAATTTGCGAATTGTTAATGCGAGACAAAGCGCGCTCAATCGCAGGCTCAAATCCAATACCGGCCGCATCGGCGTTTCAAAAACAAAGAGAGCTAAAAGAGCCGATAAGTGTTATTACGAGGCTTATTTCCAGCCGAAAGCCGGTAAAAGAAAAACGTTTTGTGCGCCTCTTACGCCTAAAGGCCTGATTCTCGCCGCTCTCGCAAGAGATAGATTTGTCCTTGAAAGTGGCGACCAGGATTACACTCCGCTTAATTTCCCGTTATTTAAAAATTACCCGTTTAAAACTATTTTATTAAGGAGCGACTTAAATGAGTACAAGCAGACAATTAGTTCGAAAAATAGATTTAGGCCGTGAGGATTTTTTGAGTTTGCTTTTCGGCGCCAAGGACCTGACGGGCGTTCTGGCGATTAGAGGATTTTTCGGCAGGCTCAAAAGCGTTCTATGCGTGATTGATTATGTCGACGGTCTGTACAGGCTGTGGTATTTCGATTGTTTAACCAGACGCAAAAAATGTGTGCATCTTGAAAGAATCGAGGCCTTCGGCGTTTTATGCGATGTGCCAGAGCTTGAGGAATGCGACAACGAAGACCGCCAGATTAATTTAGATTAATAACGTCCTATAATCGGGCCGCCTTTATCAAGGCGATAAAAACCGTTTCTTTACGGCAGATTAACTCCTTTTGTGCAATAGAGTTACAAATACCAATTTTCTCCGCCTTTGTTTTTATTTCTCATAAAAAGTCGCTTTTATATTTTGACGATAAAAAGTTCAGGAACGAACTTTGTCGGGTTTGAAGAGTTACGGAATATAAAAAAATGCGGACGATAAAAAAACTGTTGCCGATGATTATAACGGTTCTTACGATTGCGTTAAGTTCCGCTGGCATAACCACGCTCTGGTTTTACTCCAGCTCCTACAATACAGGGCACAGTTTAAAAATATTTAATCTGTCGATGTTAATTATTCCGGTTTCCATTTGTGTCGGAATATTTTTCCTTTTATCACGGTACGTATCGGAACTGAAAGAATCGCATCTGCGCCAGTTGCAGCTTGAGCAGGCTGTTCAGCAGCGCACCGCTGAATTTGAGGTTGAAAAAACACTGGCAGAGGCCGCGCAGTTCCAGACCGAGCAGGTAAACAGACAGCTTCAGCTTTCCGTCAGCCACGCTGATAAAATAGCGCAGCAGGCGATGGAGGCCAGCAGGGCCAAGGGCGAATTTCTGGCCAATATGAGTCATCAGATTCGCACGCCTATGAACGCGATTATAGGTTTCAGTGAAATGCTCACCGAGGAAAATCTCGGTCAGGACCAGAAAAACCAGGTAAAGATAATCCGGGACAGCGGCAGAAATCTGCTGCAGCTTATTAATGATATACTGGACTTTTCAAAAATCGAAACCGGCCGGCTCGATGTGGACACCGCAGATGTTCCTGTTGAAAATATTCTTGCGGTGGTAGAATCGCTTATGCGGCCGGCGGCAACTGAAAAAGGACTGCAATTTGAAATCAAACGCTTTGAGCCTCTGCCGCAATTCATCCGGACCGACCCGTCCAGGCTGAAACAATGCCTGACAAATCTCGTCAGCAACGCAATAAAATTTACGGAAAAAGGTCACGTTTACGTCAGGGTTTCAGGCGAAAAACAGGACGGCAAGGCTTTTGTCAGATTTGACATTGAAGATACCGGCGTCGGCATAGCCGCTGAGAAGCTCGACTATGTATTTGAGCCGTTTGCGCAGATTGAAAACGAAAGCAGTACGGATCGCCAGTTCGGCAGTACAGGACTGGGACTATCTATCACGCGGCATATCGCCGAGCTGCTTGGCGGAAAAGTAACCGTCCAAAGCGCCATCACCAAAGGTTCGACATTTTCACTGTACGTTCCTGCGGTCGTTGAAAACAAGCCCCTGGGAAGCGATAGAAATATCTCGATACTCAAAACTGCCCCTGCAAAAACCGGCAATGTTATGAATATTAAACTTACCGGCAATGTTCTTGTCGCAGAGGACAGTCCTACCAACCAGATGCTGATTGAGCTTTTGCTGAAGAAGCTTGGGCTTGGCGTTGAGATAGTTGAAAATGGTATGCAGGCGGTACAAAGCGCCTCTGCGAAAAAATTTGATGTTATCCTGATGGATATTCAAATGCCGGTGATGAACGGCTATGAGGCGACAAGGCAAATCAAGAAACTCGGCCTGACTATCCCGGTAATAGCTCTTACTGCCTGTGCTATGAAAGGCGACGACCAGAAATGTTTCGCCGCAGGCTGCAGCGACTATCTGACAAAACCCATTGACAGAAAAAAACTCGTTGAAACTTTGGCTAAATATATTCCTGAGCAAACACAGAAACAGTCTCCGGAAATCGTTAAAACTAAACTTCCTGATATACAGGATAAACCACAGGAGAACATTATGCAGAATAACGAATTAACACCAGTAGTAACCGGCGAAATTGAATTAGACTGGAACCTTTTGGCAGAACGGATAGGCGATGAGGAGCTTATTGACGAAATAATACCTGTCTTTCTGAAGGACAATACTGAAAGGATGCAGTTGCTCGCTGAGGCGGTAAGAAAGAACGATTCAAAAGAAGTTAATTTCTTTGCACACTCGCTCAAAGGCGCTTCCGGCACAATTGGCGCATCGAAAATCTCTGACCTGGCCAAGAATCTTGAAACTGCCGGCAGAAATCAGCAGACCGAACAATATGCCCCGCTTTTTGAGCAGATAAAGGTTCGTTTCGACAGCCTCACTGCTCTTCTGGCAAAAAGTGACTGGAAGCAGATTGTAAAGGACTATGCAGGCAGTCATAACCCGTCTTAAGGGTAGCTCTAATAATTGCTTTTGAGCGGCAAGTAAAAGATTTTTGCTCGCCGGCAAGAAAGACAAATCAGCTTTATCCGTAGATAAAGCGGCGTTTGTCTGACGCAGACCGGCGACAAAAAGATTCGCTCTGCCGCCAAAATGAATTTTTAGAGGTATCCTTGAGTTTACCTGTCTGTCCTGTTTATCCCCAGCCGTGGAATAACTGTTATCGATATTTACCCCCTCGCTTGTCCCTAAGGGACTGAGGGGGTTTTTTTATAGCCACAGAGGACGATTGCTGATAAAATCAGGCCGGATTTTTATTTCGGGCGGAGAAAACCAAGGAATGGCAGAAAAAATTGTATACAAAAATAGATAAGTTATAGAAATTGACTTAATCAAATAGTAAATATGCCAAAAATAAAAGATATACCAAAAATTGATCGCCCAAGAGAAAGATTTAAAGAAAGTCATGGCGAAATATGGAAAAATCACATTCAATAGTTTTGTTTAATCAAAAGCAGATTCGCCGATTCTATGACGAAAAAAAAGAGCTTTGGTATTTTTCAATTGTTGATATTGTTGAAATATTAACTGAAAGTCCAAGACCAAGGAAATATTGGAACGCTTTAAAAACAAAGCTAAAACAGGAAGGAAGTGAGTTGTCCCAAAAAGTGGGACAACTGAAATTAGAATCTCCTGACGGGAAAAAGTATCTTACAGATGTAGCTGATACTGAAGCACTTTTGAGGCTTATTCAATCAATACCTTCTCCAAAAGCTGAGCCGTTTAAATTATGGCTTGCAAAGGTCGGATACGAACGAATAGAAGAAACTGAAGACCCGGAACTTGCTTTTGACAGAGCGATGAAAACATACCTGCAAAAGGGTTATTCCAGAGAGTGGATAAATCAACGATTAAAAAGTATCGAGGTTCGCAAAGAATTAACCGATGAATGGCATGAAAGAGGTATGAAAGAAGGTTTGGAATACGCAATATTGACGAATGAGATTACAAGAGCATGGGCCGAAAGAAGTGTAAAAGAGTACAAAAAACTTAAGGGGCTGAAGAAAGAAAATCTAAGAGATAATATGACAAATCTCGAATTGGTATTAAACATGCTTGCTGAAGTTTCAACGGCAGAAATATCCAAAAAGAAAAAACCAAAGGGATTGGAAGGCAATAAGCAGATTGCCAGAAAAGGGGGACTTGCAGCGAAAAAGGCGAGGCTGGAAATAGAAAAGCAGACAGGCGAAAGTGTTATAACTTCTAAAAGTTCAAAATTTTTGAAGGCGAAACAAACGCCTGCTTTACCTGATAAAAATAATAAATAACTCTATAGCAATAAGAATTCGAATGAAAAGACGCGATTGCAGCGGCAGATAGATTCGACAGATGAACAGATAGATAAACTGGTCTATGAGTTATACGATTTAACGCCGGAAGAAATAGAGATAGTAAAAGGCAAATAACGAATCTCAGATTTGATATTTGAAATCTCAGATTGGAAAGGGGAAAAATGAAATACGAAAGGTTTGAAGATTTGCCGGTCTGGCAGTTGGCTATCGAACTTGCCGTTGGCGTTTACGAGCTAACGAAAGATAAATTCTTCAATCAGCCGGGCGACCTTCGCGACCAAATACGGCGTTCGTCATTGTCGGTTTCAAATAATATCGCAGAAGGATTCGAACGCGGCTCAACGGCGGAATTACTTGCCTTTTTATATATTTCGCGTGGTTCGTGCGGAGAGACACGTTCTATGCTGCTTTTCACTGAACGATTCCCGGAAGCGGCACATCTCAAATCTCAAATTTCAGATCTCAAATCAAAAGCGGAATTGTGCTCGCGGCAGATTCGGGGCTGGGCGGACAATCTGCAGAACTGCGATATTAAAGGACCGCGGCACTTAAATGAAAATACTCGCGGTATATATGAAGCGAAAAAACGGGCAGATGCTTTTGACAAACAACTGCAGGATATGTTGAAAAAGGCTCGTCCGCAAGATTATCCGGCAGAAAACGAATCTCAAATTTGATATTTGAAATCTCAGATCTCAGAAGAAAGGCAAGAATCCTATGAAGGGTGAAAGTTAATGAAGTATGCAGGACTTACGGATGAGCCGAAAAGAAGAAAACAGGAACATGGAAACCCTGTCGACTTCAGCGTTATGCAGCAATTCAGTTCCCAGACGGCTGCCAGGCAATGGGAAAGTAGAATGCTGGCGCAGGGATATGAGGAAGATACCCGCGGCAAAGGCTGGAAATATGGCTATACCTTTTCAAAGCGAGTTTAAAATCTGTTGTAACCGGGCTTTCGCCCGTCTGGCACTGGCAAAATTAGATTACGATAATTATTTTAAAGATGAAGTAAAAGACAGGATAAAGGATTTTGTTAGTATCCGCAAAGACAATTATCTTGAAACACTAAGCAAAAACGGTTTTTCATCTCAGACCATCCAGAGGCATTTATTTGGTTAACGTAAAATACCGTTCGCCAGCCCACAGCTCAAAACACCCACTGCAAAAAAACATCGCAGCAAAAATCCTTCAGTATCTATGCTTGTATGCAGTATACTGCATACAAGCATAGTGGAATAAACTTATTGCTTCAACTTTTCGACGCTGGCCATAAAAAAACTTAGTTGAAGCAATATTCCTCTGTGAACTCTGTGCGCTCTGTGGCTAAATTTCTTCATGGTAAAAACGAGATACGTTTCGCTCTTCACTCCACAGTCCTGGGGACTCCTTGCGGAGGACACCTTACGGTGGAGACACGAGAGACAAAAATTTACCCCCACTCTTGCCCCTATCATTCCATCCTTAGGCATCTGTGTGGTACTAATATTATACTCACTTTCGCCCTTCAGCGTCTGCCGCGCCGGTCTTTATATTGAGGATATCTCTAAAAATGTCATTGCGAGGAAGCCTGCCCCCGCGAAGGCGGGGGAAGCAATCTTTGTTATTGATTTGGCGTAAGCCATCCCTAAGCGGACAAAAACAAGATTGCTTTGTTGGGTTCGCAATGACAGGGTGTATTTTTAGAGGTTGCCTTGACTTTTACCTCTTTGCCGACTACCATAGGCAAAACCTTGGCCGAGTGGCGGAATGGCAGACGCTGAGGACTTAAAATCCTCTGCCCGTAATTGGGCGTGTGGGTTCGACTCCCACCTCGGCCAAATATTTTGGCCGATCTGACGCGGCAACAACCGTATCAGACAGACAAAACTATCGACCTAACAGGAAAACCTTTAACCTGGCAGGAAAAATCTTGGCAGAACAAAAAATCAAAGCAATACTATTCGATATCGGCGAAACCCTCCTAAATTTCGGGAAAGTCGATGTCGTGGCTCTTTTTAAAGAAGGCGGCAAGCTCGCACATAACTTCCTTGAAAAACTAGGGCAGCCAACAGGCTCACTCCGACCGTTCCTCCTGAGACACCTAATAATAATCCACTCCTTTAATGTATGGTCAAATATCGTCAAAAGAGATTACGATTCACTCGAAATCCTAAAAAAAATCGAACAGAAAAAAGGAGTCAAACTAACCCCACAACAATGGCAGGATTTCGCCTGGTGCTGGTACGAACCACTAAGCAAACTGGCTAAAATAGAATCCGATATAAAACAGACACTCAATAAACTAAAACAAGCGGGAATAAAACTCGGCATAATTTCAAATACCTTCATAAACGCCGTAACACTCGAAAAACACCTGACACAACTGGAACTACTGGATTTTTTCCCCATCAGAATCTACTCATACCAATTCAAATTCAGAAAACCAGACGGCAGAATCTTCCTCGAAGGAGCAAAAAAAATGCAAACCAAACCGGAAAATATACTCTTCGTCGGCGATAGACTCAATATAGATATCGCCGGCGCACTCGAGGCAAATATGATTGCCGTGCTAAAAAAAAGCTATATAAATACAACGAAAAATATACCTGAAAATGTGATAAAAATCGAGCGATTGGCAGAGTTGCCGGAAATCGTGGAAAAAATAAATAGCCACTAAGGCACAAAGGCACTAAGAGAATTTTTAGTTTTTAATGTTGAATTGAGCCCCGATGCGTCGGGATCTACGCTTCGCTTCGAGAACCGCCGAGGGCGGAGAGAATTTTTTACCGCTGCGCGATTTTGCCTTAAAGCAAACGAACATTGCCGTACCGGCAACGGCTAAACAGGATTTCAAATCTGCCTCTGCCATAGGCGGACAAGTTAAAGCAAAGAAAGATTACAGATTTGAGATTGGAAATTTGAAAGAAAAAACGCGGCGGGGAAGTTTTAAAAATAAATGAACTTCCAACATTGAACGTCGAACATTCAACTTCCAATACGGATTAGCCGATTAGCTGAAAACTTAAAGTGCAAAGTGTAAAACCGAAACGCAAAATTTAAAAATAGGTGGCTGTCCCTAATTACCCACGGGGGTCTACGCTTCGCTCCGACATTCAGGGCTCTGTTGCGTTGTGAATGATTTGGGCGGCAATGACGACCCTGCCATATGATGGCAGGGCTAACCAATTTAAATTACCTCATTAACATTCGGGGCTCTGTACCAATCATTAAATTTTTACCTGCTCGTATTTCATATCAGTGCCGGAGATAGCACGGATATTGTCCGGCATCATCTTTATTAAGACAAACTGCGGCGCGGCTGGGTCAGGAAAATATTTGGCCAGTTCGGGAAGCTGTTTATAGAGCCAAAGCTTTTCGGCATTGTCGGTACTAATAGAACATGGGCCGGCAACGCGGACGTGTTTGCCGGTGGCATCACAAAAACAATATTCGGCGTAAGGAACTTTTTCAAGCTGAGAAATTTTGTCGGACGGAGTAAAGGTCGCACATAATAAACAGTTGTCTTTCCATGCAAGGCCGCCCATAGGACGAACGCCGACGATTTTGCCATCCGTTGTGGCCAGGTAACCCCAGCCGGTCTGCTTTGTGAACTGCTTTAGTTCTTCTAAGTTCATAATAAGTCTCCTTTCCTTATAATTGGAGGAATTATAAAATTAAAAAGGGGAAAAGGCAAAAATAATTTAAGATTGAAGATTTAAGATTGAAAATTTCAGAAAAGGATTGCCGCGGCGGTCAAAAAGTATGAAAGTAAGAAAAGGGAGAAAAGTGAGTGAGAAAAGGTGCGAAAGACGAACCCCGGCAAAGTGTTGCCGGGGCTAAACACGAATAAATGAAATGTTTGATTTTTGAGGAGATTTGGGTTAATCTGCCGTAGCAGATTAACCTGTGAAAAATGACCCCCGGCACAGGTCCGGGGGTTAAACAATTTTACGGAGTAAAAAATGGCGGAAAAGGCAATTCAGAAATGCATAAATCCCGGCTGCGGAGCGGAATTTGCCTGCAGCGAATCATTCTTCAAATGTCCAAAATGCGGAGACCTGCTCGATATCCAATACGACTGGAACAAAATCAAAGTGCCGGCGAAACTGGCCGATTTCGCAAAACGATGGTCAACCCGAAGAGAAAGACTCGATTTCTCCGGAGTATGGCGGTTCAGGGAATTGCTGGATTTCTGCGACGACAAATTCAAGGTAAGCATCGGCGAAGGACAAACACTATTACAGCAGAACGATATGCTGGCTGAATTTATCGGAATGAAGAAAGGAAGTCTTCATCTTCAATATGAAGGACTTAATCCGTCCGGCTCGTTCAAGGACAATGGTATGACGGCGGCGTTCAGTCACGCGAAAATGGTTGACGCGAAATCCTGCGCGTGCGCTTCAACTGGAAATACAAGCGCGGCGGTAGCGCTTTACGCCCATCACTGCGAAATGAAATGCACCGTGTTCATCGGGTCGGGCAGAATAGCTTTTGGAAAACTAAGCCAGGCGATGGACTACGGCGCAAAGACCATTCAGATACTCGGCGATTTCGACGACTGTATGAAACAGGTTCAGGCGGTCTGCATCGAATTGAAATTATATCTTCTTAATTCTCTTAATCCGTTCCGGCTCGAAGGACAGAAAACGATAATGTATCGTATCCTCGAAGGATTGGGCTGGAATGTGCCGGACTGGATTGTCGTGCCGGGAGGAAACCTGGGAAACTCGAGCGCATTCGGAAAGGCGTTCAGCGAACTTAAACAACTCGGCCTTATAAATAAAGTGCCGCGGCTGGCGATTATCAACGCGACTGGAGCGGATACGCTGACTGAGCTTGTAAATAAAAGAAAACTGAAATGGAACGGCGGCAAGGTCGATAATAAAATCATTAGCGATTTTTACGCTGAACTTACGGCGAAAAAGTTTTCGCCTCATACGTGCGCATCGGCGATAGAGATTTCGCGGCCTGTGAATCTGAAAAAATGTCTGCGTGCAATCGATGTCTGCAACGGAATTGTTCTGGCGGTATCCGACGAGGCGATAACGGATGCAAAGGCGCTGATAGGAAAATACGGGCTCGGCTGCGAGCCGGCATCGGCGGCAACGATAGCGGGCTTGCAGGTTTTACTTGCTGAAAAGACAATCAAGCCGAATGAAACGGTCGCCTGTGTGCTGACGGGGCACTGCCTTAAGGACCCCAACGTTACTGTAAATTATCATAAGGAAAAAGGCGGCAAATACAGCAATCCGCCCGTGGAATGCCCCAACGATTTGCAGCAGATAATAAAAATTATGAATCAGGAGTAGCCACTAAGGCACTAAGACACTAAGTAATTTAAATTAAATAACGCTGCCGTACCGGCAGCGGCTAAATAAAATAATTATTCTTCAATATAATGGATGAAAAAAAAATAAAAGGGATTGTTCTTGTCATCGTAATAGCGATTTCTGTATTAACGGCATTTTGGGGGCTGGGCAGCAGAGCTATCGGCAATCATGAGGCATACGTCGGGGTTACGGCAAGGAATATGATTTCCAGCGGTGATTGGATTGTGCCGATGTTCAACGGCGAGGCGAGATTGAATAAGACGCCGTTATCGTACTGGCTTGTCGCGGCGGCGGCAAAAGCCGCGGGACAAGTTAATGATTTTACGGTGCGTCTGCCAAGTGCGATACTGGCGGTCGTTTCGGCGATTGCGATTTTTTATTTTGTTTCAGATTGGCTGGGGTTTCGCACGGGAATACTTTCGGCTCTTATCTGGTCAACGTCACTTTGCTATATAAGGTACAGTCATACGGGCAGGCCGGAGATGGCACTGGCGGTTTTTGTTACAATCGCAATGCTGAGTTTTTATTCGGCGATAAAAACTCAGGGACGCAGGAAGCAAATTTACTTCATATTAATTTTCTGGATAAGTTTCGCTCTTGCTATGCTGGCAAAAGGGCCCGCCCCGCTGCCATTGATAATCCCGGCGATATTCATATATTTTCTGATTTCCAAACAATGGAAACTTATTCCAAAATTATTGCCCATCGCAGGAGTGATCTTGTTTTTGCTGATAGTACTGCCCTGGCCGATAGCGGTTTTGATGAAAGAGCCGGCAGCGCTGGGCGTCTGGAAAAATGAATTTCTCGGCAGAGCGGCTGGCGAATATGCGGCGGGTTCGAAACCATTTTATTATTATTTCGGGGTGATGTTTTTGTTTTTTCTGCCGTTTTCGGCGTTCATACCGTTTGCGATTGCTGCGCCGTTTTACAAAATATGGGAAGAAAGACGCGATGCTATTATTTACCTGTGGCTCTGGTTTATCGGGGGCGTCGTGGTGATGAGTTTTTGCGGCGGGAAACGGCAGCATTATATTCTGCCGATGATGCCTGCAATGGCGGCGATGGCGGGAATTATTCTCGACGATATGATATTCGTACATAAATCCTATAACAGAAAATTCGCCAGAATTTTTCCGGCGGTATATCTCGTCCTGATAGTTATCGGGATTGGCGTATGGCTGCCTGCGAAACCGGGGATAAATCAGGATAATGAAGATGATGGAAATTATGTAATCCGCGATTTTGCCATGCAGACTGCCGGGGTAACTGCCGATAAGCCGGTAATTGCTTATTGCAAAGTCAACCCATCATTTATATACTATTTCAAACACGATGTCCCTGTGATTTGCGATATAAACGAAATTTATGTCCGCTACCGCGGCGGCGATGCAATTATCGCTACAGGGGAAAATTTTGAGCAGTTGAAAAAAGACGGTCGATTCCGGCCGGTTATTACGGGTATTGATAACGGACGAGGGTTGTTTGTAAATAAATAAAACGGAGAAAGTTATGATAAAAAAGTTATTAATTAAAAAAGCACTGTTAGTAATTTTCATAAGTCTTCTTGTTGTAAGCGGCTGTAAAAAAAGCAGTCCGCAGGAGCCGCAAAAACCGGCTGAAACCAAAATCTCCGCCAAAACCCCAGCCAAAACCTCCGCTGTATCAAAATCTCTCAGTGAAGTTATAGCCAGAAGAACAAGCTGGAATCCGATATTGGAAAATTTCTACGGCAAACAAATGCCGGACTTCAAGGTAACCGATATAGCCGGCAAGGTACACAACCTTGCTGATTATAAAGGCAAAACCGTTATGGTTGTTATGTGGGCAACGTGGTGCCAGCCCTGTCTGCAGGAGATTCCGCATATTAAAGCGATGCGGGACATAATGGACAGTAACAGTCTTGCCATACTGGCAATTTCGAATGAACCGGAGGCGACTGTCAAGGCAATGGCCAAAAGCGAAGATATGAATTATACAGTCATTTCATATCAAGGGAATCTGCCGGAGCCTTTCAGCAACGTTAAAGGCATCCCCACAACGTTTTATATAAAACCGGATGGAAAGCTGAAACTTGTTACCGAAGGCCTTTCGTATCTTGGCGAAATGAAATCCATAATTCTTGCCGAATAGAGACGCATCAATGTCCGAGACGGACACAAAACGCATACCGCTGACGAGGATACAAAAACTCATCGGCAATCGTATGCTCGAATCCAAACAAACACAGCCATGTTTTTATATGACGGCAACGGCGGATGTCGGCAAAATCGCCGAGATGCGCAGGCCAATGAGCAAACAGCTCGGCGTAAGAATTTCAATGAATGATTTTATCATCCGCGCGATGGCGATGGCGATAGAACAATATCCGATGATGTCGGGAATTTTCAGGGACGACCATATCGAAGTAACCGAAACAGCAAATATAGGTCTTGCGGTAGCCGCTCCCAAAGGACTGGTTGTGCCAGTAATAAAAAACGCAAACAAGAAAAGCCTGATGGATATCGCACGGGCAAGCGCCGAACTTATTGAAAAGGCAAAAAATAACAAATTAAGTCTGGATGAGCTTTCCGGGGCATGTATAACATTAACGGCACTGGGAATGTTCGGAATAGATTCGTTTCTGGCGATACCGTCGCCGGGTCAGTGCAGCATTCTTTCCATTGGAAAAATAACAGAACGCCCCATTGTGTGTCAAAATAATATAGAAATAAAAAAGATTATCGAGTTCGGACTGGCGGCCGATAACAGAATCGTCAGCGAAGATTACGCTGCAAAATTTCTGATAGAAATAACAAATCTTGTTGCAAATCCGGACAATCCGCGATATATCGAAAGAAAATAAAATAACTAAAAACCACTTAAATAAAGGAGAATTATCATGAACAGACGTATAGTTACAGCAGTATCGGCTTTGTTAATTGGATTGGCGGCGATTAATTGCAGGGCAGCAGAGCCTAATATGCCTAAATTAGACGACCAAACAGTTGTTCAGGAAAGTTTGGGAACAGTGCCGTCTCAGGTTCTCGAAACTATAACCAGCAGTGACGGCTGCCATCTGGCTATAATAACAACAAAAGAAAAAAATATGGTTCTTGTCGTCGATGGTACAGAGGGGCCGGAATTTGACAAAATCTTTCCGGGTTCAGTTGTTTTCAGCCCCGACGGCAGGCGAGCAGCTTATGGAGCACAGAAGAATGATAAAAAATTCGTGGTTGTTGACGGCCAGCCGGGCTCAGATGTTAATGGAATCGGCAAGGGCACACTCGTTTTCAGTCCTGACGGCAAGCAAGTAGCCTGCGGCGTTAAAAAAGGCGAGAAGTGGTTTGTCGCTATCGACGACAAAACCGGACCGGCTTTCGACGCTATCGATATGCCTGTTTTCAGCCCTGACAGCAAACAAATTGCCTATGGAGCAAAAAACGGCAAGAAATGGCTTGTGGTTACCAACGGCCAGGCCGGACCAGAATTCGATGGGATAAGCACACCGATTTTCAGCCGCGGCGGCGAACGGTCGGCTTATGTAGGAAAGAAAGACCTGAAGTGGTCCGTGGTTGTTGATAATAAGACTGGACCGGAATTTGACGGTTCCGATGTTCCGGTTTTCAGCGCAGATGGCAAAAGAATAGCTTATACAGCAAAGAAAGGCGAAAAGTGGGTTGTAGTTGCCGACAACATAGCAGGACCGGAGTTCGAGGGAATCGGCCAGAAAGCTCTCGTTTTCAGCGCTGATAGCAAAAGAATAGCTTATGGAGCAAAAAAAGGCGAAAAATGGGTCGTAGTTATTGACGGCAAAATAGGGCCGGAATTTGATATTGTCGGCCAACTTGTTTTCAGCCCTGACAGCAAAAAAACAGCCTATAAGGCTAAGACGGGAAATAAATGGTCTATAGTTGTCGATGGTCAGACCGGACCTGAATTTGACGGTATTGACAAGCCGATTTTTAGTTCCGACGGCAAACGGCTGGCATACGTAGCACAAAATGGCAAAAAACAATTCGTGGTTATCGACGGCCAAGCAGAGTTGGAATACGATGGAATTCTCGAAAGCACACCTGTTTTCAGTTCCACCGGCAAACGAATAGCTTATGGAGCAAAACAAGGCGATAAGTGGTTTATGGTAATCGACGGCCAGGCCGGGGCAACACTCGACGGAATTATCAAAGGCTCGATCGTTTTCAGTTCCGACGGCAAAAAATTGGCCTATGGAGCAAATAAAAACCAAAGGTGGTTTATGGTTGTTGACGGCAAAACAGGGCCGGAGTTCGGCGGAATTATCAAGGGCGGACCAGCGTTCCGAGCAGATGGAACTTTAGAATATCTGGCTAATAAAGGCAACGCTCTGTATCGCGTGAAACATAAACTGTAAGCAGTACGATTTGCGCGGTTAACTGAGATTGAAAAAACCTTTTGTTGTCGCAGTTAATTTTTCCGCCAGGGTTTCTATGTCCGTGCCTTTGATCTCGGCAATCCGGGCGGCGGTATGAACTAAAAGAGCCGGTTCGTTGACCTTCTGTCTTCGCATCGGCTCAGGCGACATAAAGGGACAGTCTGTTTCAATCATCATCCTTTCAATTGGAACAACTTTTACAACCTCTCTTGCCTGTTGAGCGTTTTTGAATGTAATAACGCCGGTAAACGAAATGTAAAACCCCCTGTCGAGAACGACTCTTGTCTGCTCAACTGTGCCGGACCAGCAATGAAAAACAATTTTTGTTTCCTTGTCCGCGAATCTGTCGATAATTTCCATTGTCTCGTCAAAGGCGTCCCTGCTGTGAATAATGACCGGCAGTTTTGTTTGGGCGGCAATTTCAAGAAAACTTCTGAAAAGCTCTTTCTGAGCATCCTGTTTAGAAAAGTTATAATGAAAATCCAGACCCGTTTCGCCGAGAGCTACAACTTTCGTGTGTTTTGTAAGTTCGATGAGCCGCTGTAAATCCTGCCTCTGATACTCCGAGGCGTGATGAGGATGAATACCGAGGGCGGCATAAAGATTTTCATATTTGTCCGCAATGGCGATAACTTTTCCATTATGTTCGGCGTCGGTTCCTACAGAAATCCATTTTGTTACGCCGGCAGTAGAACTTCTTTGCAGAACATCATCGAGAGATTGTATCAATCCCTCATAAGTCAGATGCGAATGTGTGTCGATAAGTTTCATTTTTTCATTAAAAGGCATTTTCATAATGCCTTATCTTCGCTTTACCTTTTTCATCGGCCATCACTATAACCACGTCAAATCGCAAAGGGACATCATCAAGTTTGTGTTTTCTTATGAAGAGATTTGCCGCTGTTTTCATTCTGTGTTTTTTGGCAGATGTAACCGCTGCTTCGGCATCGGCGAAATCTTCGTTTGCTCTTGTCTTGACTTCGACAAAGACCACTGTGCCGTCGCCGGCGGTCATAACAAGGTCTATTTCGCCGGTTCTGCAGGAATAATTTTTCGTTAGAGTTTTATAACCATTCTTTTTTAGAAATTTCTCGCACTGCTCCTGGCCCCATCTGCCAAGCAGACGGGGTGCAGAACGAAGTTTCTTCTGTTTGTTTCCGAAAAGAAACACAATTCATTACGAGCTGGCGGTATGTTCCGTTCTTCTCTGTGAAAGTTTAACGCCTTTTCCGCTGCGGTCTCTGAGGTAATAAAGCTTTGCCCTTCTGGCTTTGCCGCTTCTTACGGGTTTGACATCGACGACATTGGGCGAATGCAACGGGAAGATTCTTTCGACGCCTTCATCGTCCACGATTCGTCTGACAGTAAAGGTTTGATTTATTCCACGACCGCTTCGAGCGATTACAACACCTGCAAAAATCTGCGTGCGTGTTTTTTCACCTTCAACTATTTTGCAATGTACGTCAACCGTATCGCCCACTTCAAAGTACGGAAGCTTGGCCTTAATACTTTTCTTTTCTACCGAATCAAGTAATTCAGTTTTCACTTGTTTAACTCCTAATTTTAAATTTTCAATCTCAATTTATTTCAGCAGGTCAGGTCTTTGTTTTTTTGTTTTTTCGAGAGCCTGCTGTTTTCGCCATTTATCAATCTGGGCATGATTGCCGCTGAGCAGAACGTCCGGCACTTTCATCCCTTTAAACTCTTCCGGCCTTGTATATTGGGGATACTCAAGAAGGCCGTCACTAAACGAATCATTTGCCGCCGAGTCTTCATCGCCAAGAGCACCCGGCAGAAGCCTTACTACGCTATCGATTATCACCATCGCGGCCAATTCTCCGCCGCTGAGGACATAATCGCCGATTGAGACTTCCTCAGCACCTGTACCGATTCTTATTCTTTCGTCGAAGCCTTCATAATGGCCCGCGATGAGAATAACTCTTTCTTCCGCTGCAAGTTCTTTAGCAAGGGGCTGGTCGAATTTTCTGCCCTGCGGCGTCAGTAAAATAACGCGTCCGGGATTTGCGTCCTGTTGTCGAACATGTTCGAGACAATCAAAAACAGGCTGGCACATCAAAACCATCCCGGCTCCACCGCCGTAAGGGGTGTCATCGACCTTCTTATAATTGTTTTTAGCGAAATCTCTTATATTTGAAAGAGCTATATGCACCAATCCCCGCTGCTGAGCACGCTTGACTATCGAAAAATCCAGCGGCGAGGCAAACATTTCCGGAAAAAGCGTAAGAACATCTATTCTCATCACTTTTTACTTTAAACTAAGAAGCCTTCGGCTCTGCCGCGGCATCGGCCTTGGCCTTTGCGTCAGCATCTGCTTTGGCTTTTGCGTCGGCTTCAGCTTTAGCTTTTGCGTCAGCATCGGCCTTGACCTTTGCGTCAGCATCTGCCTTGGCTTTCGCTGCAGCGTCGGCTTTTGCTTTCGCTTCTGCTTCGGCTTTGTCAGTAATTTTCTTAGCCTGAGTTCTCTGTGTATTATCGTAAAGCAAGCCTTTCTTCTTGGCAATCTGTCTTGCTTTTTTCTTGCGAGCCTGATTTTGCTTGTAGTGCTTGCTGACAATACCGATTCTCGCGATTAGTTCCGCGACGGTATCGCTCGGTACGGCGCCTGTGCCAATCCAGTACTCTATTCTTTCTTTGTTGAGGACAAGCTGCTTTGCCGCGTCTTTTTCAATCGGGTCATAGTGGCCGAGCTTTTCGAGGATTCTGCCATCGCGCGGGTTTCGCGATTCGATGGCGTTGAGGCGGAAGAACGGCTTGTGCCTGCGCCCCATTCTCATAAGTCTTAATTTTACTGCCATAACTTTTCCTTTCGGTATATAATTAATATTCCTCCCGACACATCGTCAGGAAGAAACAGGTTACAAAGATTTAATATTTAAAAATTTAAAATTTAAAATTTCTAAATCACTTAACATTTTTGCAATATAGGGCATAGCCATTTATAAATATTGAAAATATTCCTAAATCAATACCCGCATCCTGCGCGATTCTTCGGACCTGCTCGTCAGTCAGCTTATCCGCATTTTTCTTTTCGTCGGCCGTCATTATCGCAACGGCTTTTCGCAATTGCTCTGCTTCGTCTTTTGACGGGCTTACGAGCATCGCCAACTCGGCGGAACCTTTGTTATCAGCGAAAAAACCTCTGAACTGTTTTCCAAAACTGTCGTCTGTTTTTAGAGCGACTTTTTCAAGAAACTGCTGCAGAGATAATTTAATATTGTTCAATGTCATTTCGACCGAAGCGGAGAAATCTTTTAGATCCTTCGGCTTCGCTCAGGACGGCTTACGCCGGATTCCTCGACTGCGCTTCGCTCCGCTCGGAATGACAGCCGCTATCTATCGGTATTTTATTTTACCTTTTCTTACAATTTTCTGTTTACGTCTTGAGCGCTGTTTAATCTTGCGTCCCTGGCTCATCATACTTCCGATGGCGTCCATTCCCCCGCCGCTCAAAAGGCTTTTGAATCCGCCTAAAGCACCGCCAGAAAGAGCCTTAAGCATATCCCGGCTGCGCTCGAAAGTCTTTATCATACCGGATACATCGTACTGGTCTGTCCCTGAACCTGCGGCAATGCGCCTCCTGCGCGAGGGGTTGATTATATCGGGTTTTTTTCTTTCCTCAAGTGTCATTGAGTGAATTATTGCTTCTATTTTTACCATTTCTTTGTCATCGATGTCCATACCCGCCATTTTACTGCCCATTCCGGGCAGCATTTTGAGCATATCAGCCATTCCGCCCATTTTCCGGACAGTTTGCATCTGCTTTAGGAAATCATCGAAGCCAAACGTGCCTTTTGCCATTTTTTGCTGCATTTTCGCAGATTCCGCGGCGTCAAACTGTTCTTGGGCACGTTCGACAAGGGTAACAACATCGCCCATTCCGAGGATTCGGCTGGCCATACGGTCGGGGTGAAATTCTTCGAGTTTGTCTAATTTTTCGCCGACACCAATAAATTTAATTGGTTTGCCGGTAACGGCTTTTACACTCAGGGCTGCTCCGCCTCTTGCGTCGCCATCGAGTTTTGTCAGGATTACGCCGTCAAGTTCGAGTCTTTCGTTGAATTCCTTTGCGCTGTTGACGGCATCCTGGCCGGTCATCGCATCGCAAACCAGATAAATCTGATGAGGACTTGTTGCCTTTGCGACGTTGGCAACCTCGGTCATCATATCTTCATCAATATGTAATCTGCCGGCGGTATCGAGAATAATCACGTCATAACCATTGGTTTTTGCATGGTTTAAGGCGTTTTTGGCGACTTTTACGGCATCTTTAGAACCCTGCTCGCTGTAAACATCTATGTTCAACTGCTGGCCGAGGACGACAAGCTGGTCGATGGCTGCCGGCCTTTGAAGGTCATCGGCAACAAGGAGAGTTTTTTTGCCTTTTGAGACGATATATTTTCCGAGTTTGCCTGCCGTTGTGGTTTTTCCACTGCCCTGAAGACCGGCAAGAAGAACAACTGTAGGGCCCGGCGAAACAAAATAAATCTTCGAATCTTCCGGCCCCATAAGTTTTGTCAACTCGTCATTGACGATTTTTACAAAAACCTGGCCGGGATGCAGAGCTTTTAGGACTTCTGCGCCAATTGCGGCCTGCCGGACATCCTTGCAGAACTGCTTGGCGACGTGATAATTGACATCCGCCTCAAGCAGAGCCTTACGGACATCGTTCATAGCGTCCGAGATGTTCGCTTCGGTTATCCTGCCGCGATTGGTTATCGCACGGAAAACATTATTAAATTTTTCTGTTAGTGAATCAAACATAGGTTTCAACAGGCCTTAAAAACCGGCTGATTCTATAGAAAAACACCCATTTTTGCAAGCTATTTTACTTAAAGTGCTGATTAAATTGAACTTGTGTCAATTTTCAAGTCGGAGCATTAAAATTTATCGGACCACTGTTTTTCCCTTGAGGAAGGCATATAGTATTTGTATAATACTACGCAGGAAGAAGATTTGATAATCCGGTGAAACGAAAAAGGGTTCAATCTGAACCCTTTTTTGATGCGCTAAATTACCCATCGCTTACGCTCAGGGCTCTGAAAAATTATAAAGTATCGAGCGAATCCCTGACTTTCTCATAGAACTCTGCGTATTTGTCCTTGTCCGGTGTTTTGCGGAAACTGATAGCCGATTCCGGATGCCTGTTAAGTATGCCGGTAACCATAAACGGAATTAAATATCCCCATTCAAGCTCCTGCCGCATAGGAATCATATAATCCTCTATAACTTTCAAAATCGGCGTCAGGCTGAATTTGGGATTCTTCAGAAAACCCATAATCAGCTCAAGCGCACAATTGCCGGCGCCTCTGCCGATACCGTAAAGCGATGCGTCAACGTAATTGGCGTTATGAATAATCGCCTCAATCGTATTTGCAAACGCGAGCTGCTGATTGTTATGACAATGAATACCGATTTCCTTGTTTGCAGGCAGATGCTGACGATAGAGCTTGACCATATATTCAATCTGCTCACAATAGAAATACCCGTAGCTGTCAACAACATAGACAACCTGCACAGGAGTTTTTGCAAGCTGGTCGAGCGCTTCGAGAAGGTCCTTTTCAATCTCAATGGACGCCGCCATTATATTGACGGTAGTTTCATAGCCGAGGTCGTGAGCGATATTGAGCATCGCGATGGCTTTGTCAATATCCTTGACATACGTCGCGACGCGAATCATATCGACGGGGCTTTTATCTTTAGGCTGGAACTGCTGTTCTTTGACACGATGAGCATCGACCATAATCGAGATTTTAGTATTCGATTCAATGCCATCGATAATCCGGCATATCTTATCGTCGTCGCAATATTTCCACGGGCCATAATTAGTTTCGGGCGAAAGAACTTTGCTGGAACGATAACCCATTTCCATATAGTCTATTCCCGCTTCCGAAAGGGCTTTATATGCGGCGCGGACGAATTCATCCGTGAAATAATGATTATTAATCAAACCGCCATCCCTGATGGTACAGTCGAGAACCTTAATCTTTTCTCTGAACATTTTTTGTTTCCTTAAAAAAATACTCGTTGTCGTACCGACAACGGCTAAACAATTTTATTTAATAAAATATCAATCGTTTCCTCAACGATTTTACGTTCTACCTGATGGGCGAACCGGCCGTTTTTACACAATACTTTCCCTGTTTTCTCCAGGAGTACAAAACGCGGCCATTTCTGTATAGCTTTTTTATCTCTGCCGATTATATCAAAAATTTGCCGTTTGGTGATTGTTTTGGGAATTTTGAGGCTGATATTTAATCTGCCGAATAGTTTCTTCAGCTCGGCAAGTCTTTCTTTGCCGCCGAGGCCGAGTTTTTGCTCGATAATGTTTGCCGCGATAATTCCAATCGCGACGGCCTGGCCGTGCAGAATTTTATAATTGCTTGCCGATTCGACCGCGTGGCCGATTGTATGGCCGTAATTCAAAATTCTTCTTCTGTTTTTTTCATAAGGGTCCTGCTCGACGACATCGGTCTTTATGCGGCAGTTTTCCATAGCGATATATTCAAGGGGTTTATATTTTCTTGTAATAATACTCTCAAGATTTTTTTGCAGATAAGCGAAATAATCTTTATCCGCTATAAGAGCATGCTTGATGGATTCGACAAGGCCGGTATTAAACTGTTTTTTATCGAGAGTTTTTAATGTGCCGACATCGATAAAAACGGCGGCGGGGTTTTTAAATATGCCGAACGCGTTTTTACTGATTGACGAATCGACGCCTGTCTTTCCGCCAATGGAGGAATCCGCCTGTGCGACTGTGGTTGTCGGTATCTGAATTACGGGCACTCCCCGTTTATAGATAGCGGCTACAAAGCCGGCGATATCGCCGACAGTTCCGCCGCCAAGCGCGATTACAGCACAATCTCTGCCGAGCGATTTTTTTTCCATCGTCTCAATGATTTTCGTAACGGTGCTTATATTTTTCGATTTTTCGCCGGCCGGTGTAATTATAAATCGCGGCATATTTTGTTTGCCGAGCAAAGTTTTAAGGTGTTTTGTTTTCGCGATGTTAGAATCAGTAATCAGGAAAAGCTCTTTGCCCGGCAGAAGTTTTTTAATTTTCGAAAGCACAGTTGACAGAAATTCAGCGCCAATAGCTATCGTGTAGCTGCTTTTAGGGCAAGATGGGATTTTAACTTCAATTTTTTGCATAAATACAACTCATCGCCGTACCGGCGACGGCTAAACAACAATAGACGATTTTAATAAACGATTTCGGTCGAGATATTATAATTTTCGATTTTTTTTCTGCCGTTAAGTTCTTTTAGCTCAATCAGAAAAGCAACACCTTCAATTTTTCCGCCGATTTTCTCAATGAGTTTGCAGGCGGCGGCCATAGTTCCGCCGGTCGCGAGCAAGTCATCGACCATCAGAATTTTCGAGCCTTTTTTTACCGCATCAATGTGAACCTCAAGCGTATCTTTGCCGTATTCGAGATCATAAGTAACGGATTCTGTTTTATAAGGGAGTTTACCTTTTTTGCGGATAGGCACAAAGCCGGTTCCGAGACCTGCCGCGACGGCTGCGCCAAAGATGAATCCTCTTGCCTCAACAGCAGCGACATAATCTATTTTTTTGTTTCTGTATTTGTCTGATATGGCTTTGACGGCTGCGGCAAAGGCGTCTTTGTCGGCTAAAAGCGTGGTAATATCGAAAAAGAGAATACCCTTTTTGGGCCAATCCGGGATAGACCTAATATGTTTTTCAAGATTCACTTTTCGCCTCAAGAAATACCGTTTAATCGCCAGTCATCATTTCGTTGAGGGCCTTAAGAGCTTCCTGCTGAATCTGCCTTACCCTCTCACGAGTAAGACTAAGTTTAACACCTATCTGCTTCAAAGTCAACGGTTCTCTGCCCTCGATGCCGAAACGCAATTTGAGCACCTCGGCCTGCCTGGAGTCCAGCTTCTCGAGCATACTGACAATCTTTTTGAGTTCTTCGGAATTTGTAAGGTCATCTTCCGGCAGATGATTTGAAACTTTAGGCATTGAGTCCTGGAAGGTTTGATTCGTCTGGTCAGATTCCGTATCCAATGAGGTATTAACGGAATCGGCAATTTCCTTTATGGCTATTATTTTTTTGACAGGCAGTTTCATTTCTTCGGCTATTTGCGCAACTGTCGGCACATCAGCCAGTTTTGCATGTAAGTCCGCGACAGCGTGTTTATATTGATTGACCAGTTCGACCATATATGTCGGCACCGATATCGGGCCGCAGTCGAGCAGAAGCGCGCGTTTAATGGTTTGCTTAATCCACCACGCTGCGTAAGTGCTGAACCGTACACCGACAGAGGGGTCAAATGTATCGACCGCACGAATGAGGCCAAGATTGCCTTCCTCTATAAGGTCGCCAAGGGACATTCTGCCCGTGGCAAATCTTTTGGCGATACTGACTACCAGCCTCAGATTGCTCCTGACCAGATGGTCCCGCGCTTCAGGGTCATCATCTTCAATTATCCTTTCCGCCAGTTCGCATTCCTGTTCCCAGCTAAGCAGCGGCGATTCATCGATTTCAGACAGATAATCTTTTATTGTCGTATCAAAAACAGTCATTTGTTAACTCCTTTTATGGGACCTTGGCTGTAGTTATCTTTACTAAAGCTAATATCGTCTAAAAGTGAGTGCCTGTTAAGAAACAAAAAAGGCCGTCCTGATAAATCGGGACGACCTTTTGAAGCTTTTATATGCCTGCTTTTTTACTCTGTTTTTTCGGTGTCATCTTTGGGCTCTTCTGCTTTGGGTTCTTCTTTCAGCAGTTCGTCCAATTGAGGAATCATAAGGCCATCGCCTTCAAGGCCGCCTCTTCTTGTCTGCTGGGCGGCGGGCTGCGGTTGAGTTTGAGTTTTCTCAACCGTTTGCTTCTGGTCTTCTTCGGCCCATTTAACTCTCCGCATTGAAAGCCCAATTTTCCTTGAGTCGCTGTCAACTCTGAGGATTTTCACTTCGACTTCCTGCTGCGGTTTTACGACGTCCTGCGGATTGTCAATCTTGTGGTCGGCTATTTCCGATATATGCAGGAGTCCTTCGAGGTCTGATTCGAGTTCCACAAAGACGCCGAAGTTGGTTATCTTTGTTACAACTCCTTTAACAATCTGGCCCGGCAGATATTTTTCCGGTATTGCATGCAGCCACGGGTCTTCTGAAAGCTGCTTTACGCCGAGAGATATTCTTTGTTTTTCCTCATCGACTTCCATAACAACACACTTGACCTGCTGATCTTTCTGCAGCGCTTCGCCCGGATGATTGTATTTTTTCGTCCAGCTTATATCGGAGATGTGAATCAGCCCGTCGATGCCCGGCTCGATTTCAACAAAAGCGCCGTAATTTGTCAGGCTGGTTACCTTGACAGTAACAATAGTGCCCGGCGGATATTTCTGCGAGGCAACGGCCCATGGATTGTTTTCAAGCTGTTTAACGCCGAGCGATATTTCCTGTTTGTCCTTGTTGATTTCGAGAATAACGACCTCAATCTGTTCGCCGAGTTTGTAAAGGTCGCCGGGATGATTGATTTTTTTCGTCCAACTCATTTCACTGATGTGCACAAGCCCTTCAACGCCTTCTTCGAGCCTGATAAAAATGCCGTAGTTCATTACATTAACAACGGCGCCTTTTACTTTTACGCCGATTGGATAACGGGTGTCTATATTTTCCCACGGGCTTGGCGATTTTTGCTTAAGGCCCAGCGAGACTTTCTCATTTTCCTTATCGACGCCGATAACGACACATTCGATTTCCTGGTCAAGGTTGACGACTTCCGACGGATGCGACACCCTGCCCCAGCTTAAATCCGAGATATGCAAAAGGCCGTCAATTCCGCCGAGGTCGACAAATACTCCGAAATCGGCAATATTCTTGACGATGCCTTTTCTGCGCTGACCAACTTCGATTTCCGCAAGCAGTTTTTCCTTGCCGGCAGAACGCTGCTGTTCGATAACTCTTCTTCTTGATATGACAATATTCTTGCTCTCTGTATCAATTTTAAGAACCTCGCAGGTAACTTCCTGACCGATGAATCTGCTTATATCACCCGGCTTCCTGATATCGACCTGTGAAGCAGGCAGGAAGACCGGTACACCGATATCCACCAACAGGCCGCCTTTTATTCGACGTATGACTCTGCCGGTTACGATGTCGCCTTCCTTCTTTGTCGTGATGATTTTTTCCCAACCCTTGATTCGGTCGGCTTTTCTCTTGCTCAGAATGATGAGACCACCTGAATCAACATCTTCGAGAAGCACTTCAATCTCTCTGCCGCTCTGTATTTCGTCCGGGTCATCGAATTCGGAAACATCAACAACGCCTTCGCTTTTGAGGCCGATTTCGAGAATCACATCATTACCAATCTGCTGGAGGATTCTGCCCTTGAGTATCGTGCCGGGCGTTAATGCGTCAACTTTCTTTTGCAGCGCTTCTGCGAGAAGTGCGTTCTCATCTGCGCTGAATAGTTCGTTAACCTTGTTGTCGAGCTCCTCGGGGGTAAAACCTAATTTTCTAACAATATTTCTATCAACCATAAAACCTTCTTTCTATTCGTGGAGTACATTAATCGGCCGCTGCGTCCTCCACATACATTTTAAACGCAACTGCCACATAAAAACGCATTGACCTTACGTAGCCAATGCGTATCAAATCCCTGAACTGCAATGTCTGTATTTTTATTTTTTCTTCTTTTCGCGGCCAAACTTCCGCAGATTCTCGACAAAATCATCGATAATCCATTGCGGCGTAGAAGCTCCAGCCGTAATACCGGCAACATTATTACCGGAAAGGATACTTTTATCAAGTTCTTTCCAGTTTTGCAAATGAAAGGTTTTTTTATTGTATTTTTTACAAACCTGGGCCAGTTTCCTTGTGTTGGCGCTATGTAAACCCCCGAGAATAAACATGATATCGACTTTTTTGCACAATCGAACGGCACAACTCTGCCTTTTAATGGCTTCTTTACATAAGGTGTTAATCACTTTCAGCTCTGAAAAATTGATTTGGGCTATCGCGGCAATCATTTCCGCAAAATGCTCAGGGCTTTGAGTGGTTTGGCATATTATTCCTAACTTCTTGAATTTACTAAGCTTAGCAACATCTTTTTTGCTGCCTATAACCGCGATATCAGGCGCATAGCCAAGTACCGCCCGTACTTCTGGATGACCTTTGTCTCCAATCATCGCCACTTTGTAGCCCTGGCTGTGAAGGAGTTTCGCGATTTTCTGCACTCTTTTTACGAGCACACAGGTAGCGTCAACGATTTTGAACCCTTTTTGTCTGATTTGTCTTATTTGATCGGCGGTTGCGCCATGCGAACGAATGATTACAGTACCTGATTTTACTTTCCCGATTTTCTCGACACTTTTCAGCCCCGCTGCGGAGAGTTTTTTGACTACATCTTTATTGTGGATGATTTCGCCCAGACTATAAACGTTTTGCTCTCCGGCAAGAGTCTTTTCAGCCATCGTTATGGCGTTTTTTACTCCCGGACAAAAACCGCAGCTTTGCGCAACTATAACTTTCATCCCGCACCTTCCGAATATTCAACAATTTTTTTGGGGGGAACGCATATCCAATTAGAAAATGGGATTTTAATAAGTTTGAAGGAAATTGAATAGAGGGAAGGTGCGGGATTCATTTATTTACATCCTCATAATTAAAAGGTTTTCTGCCGACTCGCAGCCTGAGCTCCGTCTGCATATCTCTGAGAATTTTAGTGATGTATTTTGCAAATTCCCTGTCGCCCAGTTCGGCGACTTTCCGGGCCGGAATCGGCGGGCCGTAAGTTACATATATTTTTCCGGATGAAAATATTTTTTTATGCTTCGGCCAACATTCATACGCGCCATCGATGACAGACGGCACGACGGGAACATTCGCTTTTCGCGCAAGCAATCCGAAGCCGGGTTTTATCTCGGCGATTCTGCCGTCTTCGGTCCGTGTGCCTTCAGGATATAGAACAAGGCCGTAACCGTCTTTGAGTTTTTCCACAAACATCCTCATAGCAGCAAGGTCGGCCTGGCCTCTTTTTATCGGTATGGCATTAAATGAGCGAACAAGAGTGCCGAAGACGGGTTTTGTAAAAAGAGTATTTCTGGCGGCAAAGCAGCACTGACGCCTTAACGGATTTGCGTTAATCATCGGGTCAAGAAAACTTTGATGGTTGGATAATAACAGGAATCCGCCTTTTTCCGGTATGTACGAGAGGTTGAAAGCTTTTGGCTCAAAATATATCCTGCAGAATACCCTGCAGGCCGCCCGCCACAAGCTATACCAGATATAATTTATATCTCTTTTAATCATTTCAGGTCATCCTGATAATCAAAAGGCTCTCTGCCGATTTTCAATCTCAGTTCTTTTTGCATATCCCTGAGAACACTGGTGAGGTATTTGGCAAATTCTCTGTCGCCGATAGAAGTTATTTCCTCCGGCTGTATCGGTTTGCCATACTGGACGGAAACTCTTCCCGGCGAAAACATTATATTATGTTTCGGCCAGCATTCGAAGGCACCGTCAATAATAACAGGGATTACCGGCACAGACGCTTTTCTGGCAAGCAGGCCAAATCCCGGTTTTATTTTCCCGATTTTGCCGTCGCTTGTTCTGGTTCCTTCGGGATAAAGAACAAGACCGTAACCAGCTTTCAGCTTTTCTATACAATCCTTTAGCGCGGTAAGGTCGGCATGACCTCTTTTTATGGAAATGCTGGTGTATGTAAGAAGCATCCATCCGGATATCGGCACCCTGAAAAGGCTGTCCCTTATGGCGAAGGCACATACTCTGTTTATCGGCGTAACAACAAGCATAGGGTCGATGAAGCTTTGATGATTGCTAAGCAGAAGAAAACCTCCACGCTTTGGAACATTTTCGATGCCATAGAACCGTATTCTGAAAAACATAACACAAAAGAACCGGATCGGCCAGCCGCAGATAAAATACCAGATATACTTAAGGAATCTTTTAATCATTTTTCTTTACCCGTTCGAGAATTTTATCGACAACCTGCTCCAGAGTCAGGCTGGTCGTATCAATAGTAACCGCGTCAGCAGCAGGAGTCAGCGGCGAGACTTTTCTTGTAGAGTCCTGTCTGTCGCGATTCTCAATTTCCCGCTGCAGATTATTTAAATCGACTTTATAGCCGTTTTCAGTTAATTCCTTCGCCCGCCTTTTTGCGCGCTGGGCGGCATCGGCGGTGAGAAAAAATTTAAAGTCGGCATCCGGAAAAACGACTGTTCCCTGGTCTCTGCCCTCTGCTACGATTTTTTCGTGTTCGGCGGCAAAGGCTCTCTGCATTTTTACAAGTCTGCTCCGCAAAGACGGCACAGAAGCGATAAAATGAATATTGGCGGTTAACTGCGGGTCGCGGATTTTTTCTGTAATATCGCTGTTATTTATTTTTACGGACATTCGGCCGTCTTTAATTTCGAATTTGAAATCGGTACTGTCGATAATTTTCTCGAGTTGAGCCACATCATTAAGGTCGCAGCGATTCTGCATCGCGGCAAGTGTGGCCGCACGGTATATCGCGCCGGTGTCGATAAACGCCGCTCCAAGCCTTGCGGCAAGAAGTTTTGCCGTCGAGCTTTTCCCGCTGCCGGCAGGGCCATCAATGGTTATTACAAGTTCAGCCATTTTTGTCCGAGACTCTGATTGCTACAATGCTTGTATCGTCCGTCTGGCTGGCAAGGCCGATAAACCTTCTGCGCAAGGTAAGAATATTATTCACAATTTCACGAGCCGTGCCTGTCGCACACTGTTTGAATGTTTTATACAGATTGTTTATGCCCCACATTTTTCCGTCGAAATTAACCGCGTCAATCAGGCCGTCGGTATAAAACAGCATCCTGTCATCGTGTTTGAGTTCTATTTTTTCGATTTCATATTCAGTTTCTTTTGTAACGCCGAGAACCAGACCGCCTTTTTTGAGTTCACGGATTTTGCCGCCCCGCCAGAGCAGCGAAGGTTCATGGCCGCAGTTGCAGTATGTCATACTCATATCTTTTATATTGATAATCGCATAAAATAGCGTAATAAATTCTCCGTCCCTGCACTCATCGCAGGCGGTATTATTGAGCTTTCGGATGATTTCCGCCATAGTATGCCTTTTATGCCCGCCGTCAGCATAAGCCCTTATCATACCTCTGAAAGAACTCATCATAAGCGCAGCCGGGATGCCTTTGCCGATAACGTCCGCTATGGCTATGGCAAGATTGTCGCTATCGAGCTTAATAAAATCATAGAGGTCTCCGCCGACGCCGAAGCAGGGTTTATATACGGCGGCGATATCGAGTCCATGCATTTTAGGCGCAGATTCGGGTATCATTCTCCTTTGAATAATGCCGGCCAACCTTACCTGCTGAGCAACCTGTTCGCCCTGAATCGCCCTTGCGTAATATTTGGCGTTTATAATAGCGACGGCACATTGAGACGCCACTGACCTTACCAGCGCAATGTCATCCTCGGTGAATCCGCCCGGCCGGGGCCTGTATAATCTCAGCACGCCTACCGGCTTATTCTTAAACTGCATCGTAACAGTCAGCTGACTTACAATGCCTTCCTTGGCCGAAGCCTGAGGATATCTTATCCGCGGGTCGCTCCGCATATCATCAATAATTACCGCTTCGCCGGCAAAGGCCGCTGTTATAACAGGGTCCTCTTTCGTAACGGGACCTTTGTTCCTGTATTCCTCACTGAGGCCGAAAGTGCTGCGCATTTTCAGCTCTCCGGTTTCATCATCGAGCAGTCTTATCGAGCAGGCCGAAGCACCGGTTATTTCAACGGCGGCGCGCGAAAGCTTATCCAGCACATCGCCAAGCGCAAAACCGCCGGCAACCAGTGTCGTAAGCTGGTAAATCTGTTCTTCTCTTCTTGTCGGTTTTTTAATAATTTTCATAGTATTTCACAAATCACGCCTTCGACAGATAACATTGCCAAAAGAGGCGGTTTGTATTATACTTACCGTCAAGGAAAAAGCAATGTCTGATGTCGCCAAACATATATTTTTCAGCGGCCAGGTTCAGGGCGTAGGTTTTCGCTTCACGGCCAACAGCGTAGCCAGGCGCTATGAACTGACGGGCTTTGTACGCAATACCGCTGATGGTAAAGTCGAGATACTTCTGCAGGGCGAAGAAGAAGATATCGACGACTGTATCGAGGATTTACAACAAACCTTTACGGTAAGGAACGTTCAGATAGAACAGGTTGAGCCGAATTCTTCTTATGGGGATTTCAGAATAACATTCTAAGCAGGTCAGTCTTCTATTTTTCTTCTTTGCTGTTTTAACTGACTTTTCATTTTTTTGGATTTGAGTCTTTTTTCAACAGCCGTTCTGGTGGGTCTCGTTGGTCTTCTTGTTTTTGGTCTTTTCAACGCGTTTTCGATAATATCAGTTAATTTCTCAACGGCAGAATCGCGATTGGCCTTTTGACTCCTGAACTTCTGACTTTCAACAATCAGCCTGTTGTCTTTTGTTAATCGATTAGCAAGTTTTTTCAGGACAATTGTCTTTTGCTCGGCTTTTAGAAAACCGCAATTTGGAATGTCGATTTCAGCGCTGATTTTAGTATTGAGCTTATTTACATTCTGCCCGCCGGGGCCTGAACTCCGGCTGGCCTTGAAGATAATTTCAGTTTGTGGAATTTCAATTTTATCAGTAATTGTCATTTGGTTAATCTTTTGAACAGTAGAACAGTTGAGCAGTAGACCGCAGGTGAACTGAATGCTGTTATAGTTCTATTATCAAATACGGGCGAAAACAAGTTTCGTATTAACTGTTTGTCTGTTCCACTGTTCACCTGCTCTATTTGAATCCCGATAAATCGGGATTCAAAATGCGCCCGGCAGGACTCGAACCTGCAACCTTCGGATTCGAAGTCCGTGACTCTATCCAATTGAGCTACGGGCGCAAATAGAACAGTCGAACAGTAGACAGGAGAGCAGTTGAACTATTCCTGCTCTAATCTATACACTGCGTTTATCGATACCCTTAATCAGGCCGCTAATCATTTTAGCAATAATTTCCAATTCTTCACGAAAATTATTGTGTGTTTCTTTGTTAATCAATCCTCTCCTGTGAGCTAACTGGAGCAATGGAACACATTCCTGAACGGAGCCGCGAGCGATTATGAAAAAGTTTTTTCGGTCGGCTTTTGTAAAACGCCCGTTTCCTTCAGCAAGGTTAGTAGAAATGGAAAGTGCCGCCCTGTTCAACTGATCCAATAGATAGTAATATCCTCTCGGGAAAGCCGTGGTTATCTGCATAATTTTATCAGCAAAATTAACTGCCTTCTGATAAACTTCAAGATTTTCAAACATAAATGACATTACAGTCTTTCTTCTCTGAACAGTTGACAGTTGTCCCTGGGACTCCTTAAGGAGAACAGGAGACCGCAGGTGAACTGACTACTGCTGTAATCTTATTACAAATTTCAGCACAAGCCGGTTTCGTATCACCTGTTCATCTGTTCTACTGTTCACCTGCTCTATTTTTGCCCACAGGCAAAAATGGGCGATACAGGATTCGAACCTGTGACCTCACGGGTGTGATCCGTGCGCTCTAACCAGCTGAGCTAATCGCCCTGCTTAGCAGTGTCAGCTATTAAACCTTGTTTATAAGCCAATTGTCAAGTTTTTTGAGATAAGTCTGGTTTTTAACAAAATTTATGTTGAAATAATAAAAGGATTTGCAAATAATTATAATAAGTTATATAATTGAAGAACAAATTTATCTATAATGTTTTTAAAGGAGCAAAAATGTCTTTAGGCCAAACAATCAGAAAAAGACGGCACGAACTAAATATAACCCTCGACGAAGTTAGCGCAAAAACGGGCTTTTCAAAGCCCTACCTTTCCACAATTGAAACGGGCAAGGTAAAAAACCCGCCCGGCGACAAGCTGCTTCGCGGACTCGAAGAAGCTTTACAGTTTGCTCCCGGCACACTTCGGCATACCGCTAATCTTGACAGGATGCCCGCCGATGTGCGTCAGCAGTTTGAAGCTTATGAATCGGAAAATCAGCGGTGGCGAAAACTGGTGCGGAACCTGGTTGACAAAAAAGTTAAAGGCACCGAAATCAACGACATGCTGGCCAAGAATGATTTGCAAATCGACGACCGCATTTCCAAAACCGAGCCCGGCAGATTGATACCGATTATAAATCGCGTCGCCGCCGGTTACCCTGTCGATTTTGACGACCTCCAGTACCCTGCCGGCTTTGCCGACGATTATGTGCGATGCCCGGACATCGACGACCCACAGGCTTTCGGAGTAAGAGTTATCGGCGACTCAATGGAGCCGAGATTTTTACAGGGCGATATCGTAATATTTTCGCCTGCAGTTGAAGTAAGAAGCGGCGATGATTGCTTCGTAAGGCTGGCAACGCCGCACGAAACGACATTCAAGCGTGTCTTTTTCGAGACTGATAATATGATAAGGCTTCAGCCGCGAAATGAAAAATATTCGCCGATGGTTGTTGAAGGCACTCGAATCAACGGCCTGTACCGCGCCGTCATTAAATACGAAAGACTGTAGAAGAAATCTTCGTTTTTACGTTCCTTCTGTATGGCTATCCGCCGTTGGGCGTCCCTCAGTGGACTGTGCCGGTGCGGCGGCAACAGGCTGGGGCTTGGGTCTTTCTTCGATGAGACCTTCGAATTTCAGGCTGTTTTCATCCTGCACGTCAATCTTAATGACATTTTTGCCCTTGAATTCTCCCCTGAGTATATTTTCGCTCAGTGAGTCTTCGATATATCTTTCTATCGCGCGACGCAGAGGACGGGCGCCGAATTCAGGACTATAACCCTTTTCGATAAGGAACTCTTTAGTTGGGCCGCTGATATCGAGCCGATAGCCCTGCTTGACCAGACGCTTAAATACTTTGTTGAGTTCATATTCGACAATAGTAGTTAAATCGTCCTTTGTAAGTGCATGGAACACAATAACATCGTCGAGCCTGTTCAGGAATTCCGGCCTGAAGTGACGTTCGACTTCTTTCTGAAGCATATCTTTCATTTTTTCGTAATTCGCTTCGGCGGTACGTTTGCCGAATCCGAAGCCGGCCTGATTCTTAATAAGGTCGGCGCCGATATTGCTGGTCATAATCAGAATGACATTTTTGAAATCGACATGTCTGCCGAAACTGTCGGTGAGTCTGCCTTCTTCCATAATCTGCAGCAGCATATTATAGACATCCGAATGAGCCTTTTCTATTTCGTCCAGCAGCAGAACGGCATAAGGTCTGCGTCTGATTCGTTCGGTCAATTGGCCGCCTTCTTCGTATCCGACATATCCGGGCGGGGCGCCGACGAGACGGCTGACGTTGTGCTTTTCCATATACTCGCTCATATCTATTTGAACCATAGCGTCCTCGTCGCCGAACATAAATTCGGCAAGAGCCCTGGCAAGCAGCGTTTTTCCAACGCCGCTGGGGCCGATGAATATGAACGAGCCCATCGGACGGTTCGGGTCCTTTAAGCCGCTGCGGCTTCTGCGAACGGATTTCGCGATTGCGGCAACAGCCTCATCCTGACTGACAACCCTTCTGTGCAATTCGCCTTCGAGTTCGAGAAGTCTTTGCGCCTCGTGTTTTTCAAGACGCGTAAGCGGCACGCCGGTCATCTTGCTGACGACCTCGGCTATAGTCTCGGTATCAACGACACCGGTACTTTCCTTGTTCTGGTCGTACCATTGCTGCTGTACTTCGGCCTTTTTATCAAGCAGCTTCTGGCACTCGTCGCGAAGAGACGCGGCTTTTTCATAGTCGGCATTCTTCACGGCTTCGTCTTTTTCCATCTGCATTTTTTCAATCTGCTTTTCTATCTCCGCAAGGTTCGGCGGAGCAGTCATATTCTTAAGCCTGACACAGGCGCCGGATTCGTCGATAACATCTATGGCCTTGTCCGGCAGACATCGGCCTGTTATGTATCTGCTGGAAAGCTCAACGGCCTGATTGAGCGCCTCATCGCTGAAAGTTACACGGTGATGGGCTTCATAACGGTCGCGCAGGCCTTTGAGAATCTCGAGCGTCTCATCCTTGTTCGGAGGTTCGACAACAATAGTCTGGAACCGGCGTTCCAAAGCAGCGTCTTTTTCGACATATTTTCTGTATTCATCGAATGTCGTTGCGCCGATGCACTGCACTTCTCCGCGGCTCAACGCCGGCTTTAAAACATTGGAGGCGTCGATAGCGCCTTCCGCCCCGCCTGCACCGACAAGCGTGTGAAGCTCATCAATAAAGAGCACGACATTTTTCGCGCGTTTGACTTCATTGATAACGGCCTTGATTCTTTCCTCGAACTGGCCTCTGTATTTTGTGCCTGCCACCATCAGCGCCAGGTCCAGCGATACGATTCTTTTGTCGCGGAGTATTTCGGGAACCTGTTTATCGGTGATTAGCTGAGCAAGACCCTCGACGATTGCTGTTTTTCCCACGCCTGCTTCGCCGATAAGGACGGGATTATTCTTGGTTCTTCTGCAGAGTATCTGGATAAGCCTTTCGATTTCAGTTTTTCTGCCGATGACTGGGTCGAGTTCGCCTTCAGCGGCAAGAGATGTAAGGTCTCTGCCGAAACTATCGAGAGCGGGCGTCCGGCTTTTCTGCTGTCCTTTGGCCGCCATCGGGTCCATTTTCATATCGAGCGAAGGCATACTGTTTTCAACGCCTGCGCCGAGCAGATTAAGAACTTCCTGACGGACTTCTTCAAGCTTGAGGCCGAGGTTCATTAAAACCTGAGCGGCAACGCCTTCGGTCTCGCGAAGAAGACCTAAAAGCAAATGTTCTGTGCCGATGTAATTATGATTAAGCGACCTTGCCTCTTCGATTGCGAATTCGATAACTTTCTTGGCCCTTGGCGTATGGGGGAGTTTGCCCATAGTAACCATATCCGGGCCGCTCTTGACGAGCTTTTCGACTTCCAGGCGGAGTTTCTTAATATCGACATCAAGGTTCTTGAGGACATTTGCCCCGACACCGGAACCTTCCTTTACAAGGCCGAGCAGAATGTGCTCCGTTCCAATATATTCATGGTTGAACCGCTGGGCCTCCTGATTTGCCAGGGCCATTACTTTTCTTGCTCTATCTGTAAAACGTTCAAACATAATTACCTCATTATCTGGTATTTAGCGTCTAATATTCAGTATTCGGTATTTTATATCAAAAACCAAATTTAAAAAATAAAAATGACAAATCAAAATTCAAAAATCACTGTTTCGAGCATTTTTACCTATTCTTATATGCTCTGCCCTGAAAAATGTTCAGATTATAGGGCGTAAACCTGTCCTATTAGAGGCTTATCCGGTTTTATCGACAAAAAACAGGGGTAACTTTTGAGGCAAAAATAGAAAAAAACCGTATTTTTTAGCTGTTAATTATTAGTGGCCCAGCCCCGCTTTTCTGGTTCTTTTCCATAATAATTTTCAATCAGAATCTTTTCTTCTGGAACGAACAAGAAGCCTTATCGGCACTTCGGCAAAGCCGAGATTGTCGCGGAGCCTGCCAATGAGAAACCGCCTGTAATTTTCATCGAAGAGTTCGGTCTTATTGACAAACAAAATTATCGTAGCCGGCTTTATCGCAACCTGCGTCGCATAAAATATTTTAGGAAACTGGGATGATTTTGTCTTTCCGCCCAGACGCTCGGCGCTTACCTGCTCAATCGCATCGTTCAGCCGCGGCGTGGAAATTTTTGTAGTCGCCTGTTTGTAAAGCTCAGTGGCCAAATCAAGCAGCGATTGAATATTTTTGCCTTCAGTAGCGGTGATAAAAGCTATGGGGGCATAACTCAACTGCGGCAGTGTTTTGCCAATATATTTGACGTAATCGTCGGTCGAAGCCTTATCCTTTGCGAGGTCCCATTTGTTCACGACGATAATACAGGCCTTGTATTCGGAGGAAATAAAAGCGGTAAGTTTTTTGTCAACCTGCGATATCGGCTCGGCCGCGTCAATCAGAAGAAATACAATATCCGCCTTGCTGATGGATCTTGTCGCCCTTACATAGCTGTAAAATTCTATACTGTTGGCAAGACTGCTTTTTTTGCGTACACCTGCCGTGTCGATAACAATAAAAGTTTTGCCGTCCTTTTCAAAGCGGACGTCCACCGCATCACGGGTTGTGCCGGGAATCTCGCTAACAATTACGCGATCCTGTCCGGCGATTGCATTAGTGAGCGTACTTTTGCCGGCGTTTCGCTTGCCGACTATCGCGATACGCATTTCGACATCCTGCGGTTTTTCGCCGGTAGTGTCATTGAGCAGTTCGGTTATTTTTTCAACAAGAATCTGTTTGTTCAGGTTGTTTGTCGCCGAGACGCAAAGGGCGTGGCCGAAGCCGAGCCTTGCGAAGTCAGCGGCGGAGGGAAACATTTTCACCTCGTCAGCTTTGTTCGCTACGAGAATAATATTTAAATCATTCTTCCGCAATAAGCGGGCAATCTCTTTGTCCAGCGATGTCAGGCCGTCACGAATGTCAACCACAAAAAGAACGAGGTCTGCTAAACTGATTGCCTGTTTTATCTGGTGTTCGATATGTTCCTTGAGCTGGTCGGAATCGACAATGCCGTAGCCGCCGGTATCGATAAGTTCAAAATAGCGGTCGTTTCTTTCGATTATCGCACTGACGCGGTCCCTTGTAACGCCGGCAGTCGGCTCAACAATACTTATCATTTCGCCTGCTATTGCGTTAAAAAGCGAGCTTTTGCCTACATTCGGACGACCAATAATTGCGACAACAGGTAATGCCATTTTTATTTAAATCCAAAAACCTAATTTCTAAAGTTAGAACAGGACAGGATTATAACAGAAATGCTAAATTATTAAAACACCCAATTATTCAAACAACTATTGATTGGGCTTTTGGACAATGTTTCGTTCGTACCACAGATGGCATTTCTCTTTGTTCTTTTTAAAAAACCAGCCAAGAACGAGACTGAATACGATTGTTTTATAACTGAACCATTCATATTTTCGCCAGGAGGTTTGTATGGGAATATCGAGAATGCAAAATTTCATATTATGTTTTTTCGCCCACTTTTTGAGATGCTTGGAGAAAATCAGTTCCTCGGCGATGTAAACGGTTTCGTCAAAACCGCCTATATCCTGCCAGGCCCGCCTTAAACAGAATAAATACAAACCCGCGGCAAGGTTTCTAAAACGTGAGATGAAATTCCAGAACCAAATCAGGAATTTTTCTCTTAAAAGTTTTACCTGAGCGTCGTCAACGACGGTACCTCCGCCGGCGATTTTGCCAGAATCGAGCATCTCCAGTGTTTTTCCCAAAAGCCGTTCTGACAAAAGAGTATCGGCATCGAGAAAAATCAGGTATTTGCCTTTTGCCGCTTCTGCGCCTCGGTTCCTGGCTTTTGAAATCTGGTTTACCGGCTCGAAGATAACTGTTGCGCCGAAAGATTTTGCTATTTGAGCGGTTTCATCGGTTGAATTGTTATCAACGACAATAATTTCGCCGATGCGATTAGGGAAACAAATCTGCGCATTTGCTGCGGACTCAAGAGTTCTGCCTAAAAAAGCCGCTTCATTGTAAGCAGGGATAATTATTGAATAATCAGGTGAATAAGTATTCATCAAATTTTGCTAAATGGAAAACAAAAGGGCAGGTAATAAACCTGCCCTTTTCAATTGCCTTTGCGGATTATTTTGCGTTGGCATCCTTCAGGGTTGTTTCTACTTCCTTGGTGACCTCTTTCGTTGTGGTCTCGGTAGTTGCCTGACCATTTTTTACGCCCTGCTTAACCTTTACGGTATTCTTGGTTTCTGTCTCCGTAGATGTTTTTTTGCAGCCGAATGAAAAAAGCATTGCGGCAACAAACGCAACTGTCAGAATTTTTCGCAACATTTTGTGTTCTCCTTAAAAAAATTATTTAGCTTACGAATTATTGCGAGTTAACGTCCGCCTTGATTTCCTTTTCGATTTTTTCGAGCTGCTGGTCCATATTTTCTTTTGTTACATTATCCTGTGCCTGTTGCTGCATCTCTGCCTTTGCCTGCGGAGGCTTCGCAGCCTGGACAGGCTTCGTTTCTGTTTTTTTACAGCCGAAAGTAATGAACAGTACGGTTATAAATACAATTGTCAGAATTTTTCTGATCATCTTTATTCTCCCTAAAAATATTTTTGCTTACTTATTCGTTTCGTTCTTGTCGGGTTTCGGCGAGGCAGACGCGGGTTTTTGATGAAGCTGCATTATTGTTTTTTTGTGTCTGTCGGTTTCTATTTTTATCAGTGCATCAACTTTTTGAACTTTATCGGTAAGATTATTTTCCTGGGCTAACTGGCGTATGCGCTGTAATACGGCGATTCGCCGGTTGTGTTTCTGATATTCTTCGGAAAGCTGCAAATCAAAGGCCTTAAGCTGCTGGGCATGTTCTTTGCTTCTGGCCATCTGCCGGTCTGCCGCCGCCTGGTTCATTTTTCCGGACTGATTGCCTTTCATCATTTTTTCGCGAACAGCTCTTTGCTGCTGATTAACCATATTAGAATCGTTTGGGCCCGGCATTACGGTCTTCATAGAGCATGGGTCGGCCGGTTTTTGCGGCTGAGCCTTACTGTTATTGTTAGTTTCTTCCGCCATTGCGGCAGAAATAATGAAACAGGTCAGAAATAAAGTTAATTTTTTCATTTTTTACCTCCGGTTAATTCAAAACAATAGCTTTTATATTATTGTTCACTCCAAACAAAATTTGTCAATACATAAATCGGTTTTTGCAGGAAGCAAACGGCTCTCAACTTTTGCCTGCAAACCGCCGATTTTTTGTGTTAGCTAACTTTGTTTTATATAATTTAAGCTGTTTATGGAAATTTGAGATGTCCAGTGTACCGACAAATGCTGAAAGGATAAGACAACTGCCGCGGCGGTTTGCGGCTGGGGAGTCGAGTCGCTCCGGCCAATACTCGATGTGATGCCCAAAGACCAGATTGACCAGGAATTTCGAAAAGTTTTTACCGAATGCAGTAAACGACTGGAACAATTCGGCAGCCAGAGATGGGAATATATACTGTTGGCAATACATACCTGTGATGTCTGGCTAAGAGCCAGAATCGCACTCCAAAAACGCTTATTACCGTAAAAACACTTCTGACTTGTGAGGTATTGTGTCATTTGGAACATATCTTTAAGCGTTGTTGCGACTATTATGGGTGAAATAAAAATTTTTTGGAATTTTATTATTCATTGTTGAAGTATTAAACTGATTTTGGTAAACTTCACATCTTGGTTTGTAAGTTTTTATAAATAGTTGTTCCGGGACAAGAAAAATGGAAATAAAGGGATTTAAGGCATATAGATTTAACCCCGATGTGGTCGGCGAAGCCGGCAAGTGCATTGCACCGCCGTATGATGTTATCAACCCTGTTCAGCAGAAAAAACTCTACGAGCAGAACCCTTACAATATAGTCAGGGTCATCCTCGGCAAAACCGAACCGGCCGACAACGGCAAGAATAATCAATACAGCCGGGCCGCGGAATATCTAAAAGACTGGTTTAAGAAAAACGCGCTGAAACAGGACGAAAAGGAAACGATTTACGCTTATGTTCAGGAATTTGAAATAGCCGGCAAAAAAAACAAACGCAGCGGTTTTACCTCGCTGGCGAAACTGGCACAGTTCGGTGCAGGCGTTCAGCCTCACGAGAAAACACTCGACGGCCCAAAGGCAGACAGGCTGAAACTCACACAGGCGACCGCGGCGCAATTCGAGCAGATATTTATGCTCTATGACGACCCGCAGCAGGTGGCGGATAAGATTATCGAAAAAGCGGCAGGTAAAAAAAGTATTGTTGAGTTTGTCGATGACGATGGAGTAATACACAAATTATTCCCGATAGATTCGCCGCAGGATATAAATCTGATTGTGAAAATGATGGCGAATAAGGAAGGCCTGATTGCCGACGGTCATCACCGCTATGAAACCGCGCTGAATTATTATAACCTGACAAAAAATCCGGCGGCACAGTGGCTGATGATAACTTTTGTAAATATGCACAACGAAGGGCTGGTGGTTCTGCCGACTCACAGGCTGGTTGGAAATCTGAAAAATTTCAATATTGACGAACTGACAAAAAAACTTCAGTCTGATTTCAAAGTTACGCAATTCGAATATAAAGAAGGAAAACAAAAAGCTCAATCGCTGATGCAGAAAAGACTGGGCAAGGCTTTCGAGGAGGGGGAAAACGCTTTTGGAATTTATGACGGCAGAAGTTTCTACTTTATCACTCTGAAAAATAAAGATGCCCTTAAATCCCTGGCGATGAGCGATGCTTCGAAATTTCTTGATGTGGTTGTGCTGCACAAATTGATTCTTGATGGGCTGCTTGGTATTGGAGACGCACAGCTTGCGGGCGAGGCCAATATCGAGTATATTAAGGATATAGGCGAAGCCGTTGACGAGGCGATAGCGAAGGTGGACTGCGGAGAAAAGCAGGTTTTGTTCTTTATGAATCCAACAAAGGTCGAGCAGGTAAAAGCTGTAGCGGCGGCGAATGAAAAAATGCCGCAGAAATCTACGTTCTTCTATCCCAAGATTTTCTCGGGATTAACCATAAATAAACTGTAAAATTAGCCACTAAGGCACAAAGACACAAAGAAAAACTTAATACTTTTTTTGGAGGTAAAAAGATGGTTGACTGGAAAAATCCGCCGAGGCTGTTTATACCCGGGCCCGTGCATGTCCTGCCCGACGTATTGCAGCAATTAAGCAGATATACTCTTGGCCACAGAGGCAAAGAGTATGCACAACTGCACAAAGAAACCGTGGATATGCTGAAGAAAATTCTGTTCACCGAGCAGCACGTCTTCTTAAGTACGTCATCGGCATCAGGTATCTGGGAAGGCGCTATCCGCAACTGCGTTGACCATAACGAGACGGTGCTTGCTACGATGTGCGGTGCGTTCAGCGATAAGTGGGCTGATGTCGTCAAGAGCTGCGGCAGAAATGTCGAACAGCTTAAAGTCGAATGGGGCAAGGCCACGACTCCTGAAATGATAGACAAAAAACTCGCTGAGGGAAAATACTCAGCGGTTACTATTGTTTATAATGAAACCAGCACAGGTCTTACAAATCCGGTTTATGAAATCAGTGAAATGCTGAAGAAAAAATATCCGGATGTGCTGGTGTTTGTCGATGCGGTAAGCGCGATGGTTGGTCTGCCCGTGCATTTTGACGAGCTCGGCTGGGATGTTGTTTTCGCTTCAGTCCAGAAAGCCTTTGCGATTCCGCCGGGATTAACTGTTTTCGCGGTAAGCAAACGCGCGATGGAAAAGAGCAAAAAGGTTACCGGCCGCGGTTATTATTTCGATTTCCAGGAGTTCGCAAAGAGCGCGGAAAAAGACCAGACCCCGACCACCCCTGCTATTCCACACATTATGGCGCTGAACTATCAGTGTCATAAGCTGGTTAAGGAAGGTATGGAAAATGTCTGGAAGAGACATAAGGAAATGGGCGATTTTGTCAGAGGCTGGGCAAAACAAAAATTTGACCTGTTCTGTGAAGAGAAATACGCTTCAAATACCCTGACAACGATTAAAAATACAAAGGGCATTGTTGTCGGCGATGTTATAAAGGCTGTGCAGGCTAAACACAACACCGTTTTCGGAAACGGTTATAGTAAATTGAAAGATTTAACGTTCAGAATCGCGCACATGGGCGATATTACATTAAAGGACGTCAAAGAGGTTACCCAGTGGATTGACGATGAAGTAAAATAATATCTCCTATCGTATAAATTTTAAAAGGCCGGGATTTGCCCGGCCTTTTTATTTTACACTGTCATACTGTTGGCACTGGGGGCGGATAGTTATAGAGAAATCCCTTATATTTGGCGATGGTTAGGGTTGGATACTTTTTGCAGTCGCTTTTGGCAGAGTTCAGCCCTCTCATGGGCGGCGGTGCTGTGACCGCGTCCAACTCGGCCATAAGCGACTTTTTTTATTCAAAGTTATAATGTTTTCTGACAGCTTCCGAAACTTGCCAGGTGCATTTCAGGCCGTTTGGGAAAATAACCAAATCGCCTGCGCCGAAAGAAACTGTGCCGTTGCCCGGCCTGTCCTTTACGGTTACTTTGCCCTCTAAAATCAGACAAGTCTCTTTTTGGGTATAGTCCCAGTCAAATGTGCTCACTCCGCAGGTCCAGATTGGCCAGCTTTTACATTCTTTTATTTCCGACTCGGCTGGTTTTCTGACGATAACATCTTTAATAGTAGGCATTTGAAACTCCTTAACTTAGCCACTAAGGCACAAAGACACTAAGATATTTAGATATTAAAAGAAAAAAGTTGAGAGTGCAAGATTTTTGAGTTAAACGGTGGAGATAATGTCCTTTTTGCGGTAAATTAGCGGTTTTATTGAAAGAAATTATGACTAAACAGCAGCTTGAACAATTCAGGAAATGGTTTTACGATTATGTAGCAACCTTTTACGGTAATGACGAACTGGTAAACGATAATATCAAATTAAAAGAAGACCATACTCGCAGGATGTGCAAAGATGTTTTATTGATATCTCAAGAGCTTGAATTGAATGATGAACAACAAAGGATTACAGAAACTATAGTCTTATTTCACGATGTCGGCAGGTTTGAGCAGTTTAGGAAATATCGAACATATAATGATGTCGGAACCGAAAGCCACAGTTTGCTGGGACTGAAGGTTTTGGCTGATAAGAAAATCCTTGATTGCCTCGATAAAAAGGAAAAGGAGATTATAGAAACAGCAATCCGGCTTCACGGCGAAAAAGATTTACCCGGCGGACTGGGCGGCGAAACAGAGCTTTTCGCAAAACTAATTCGCGATATTGATAAACTCGACATCTATTATGTGATGATAAGCAGAATCGGCGATTTGCGAAGCGACCCGCAAAAATGTTTTGCGATATTCGGCTGCCCGGCAAATGACAAATATTCTAAGCATATAATCAAGGCAATTCTCGATTGCCGGACAATTTCCTATGGCGAATTTAAAACGCTTAATGATATAATTCTCGGCCTGCTCGGGTGGATATTCGATATAAATTTTGCAGCGACACTTAAGAAAATTAAGAAACGCAGACTCTTTGAACAATTAATATTGTTTCTCCCGCATACAGAAGATATTAATAGGGCCACAGAACATATATTACAAAAACTCAATGAGAGAATAACTAAAGCCTGATTGCTTCAATAAGCATATCTTTATAATCATCTAAAAGTTTCTTTGCGCTCTTTTTAGAATCCTCATCCGACAATTCAATTGTAATTATCGGAATGTTAAGCGTAACGCCGGCGTAAGAGCCAAGAGAACCCGGCCTTGCTCCCAATTTTTTAACAGATAATTTGCATTTTGCCGCTAACCTGTCTGCCTGCTCCTCTGCCGGACCATCGTAATCAATACAGCCCAGCGATTCGTGGACTGTAATTATATTAGTTGGCTTGAAAGTGTTGATAATTTTATAGAGGCCCCAGCTTTCCGGTTCGCTAAGCGCAAAACTGCCGTTTGTTTGGTCATTAATTCTATTGGCCGAAGGGAAATTCCTGTTTATATCTGTATGATTTGCATTGAAACGTGTTTTTTTGGCAAAACCGTCAGGGTTGACAAGTGGAATAATAATAATTGTTTTATCGCAGAATAAATTCCTGTTTTCTTTAAGATAACCGCAGAAACGATTCAGCAGTAAAGCCCCTGCCTGTTCATCGCCGTGAACGGAAGCGATTAACAGCGTACTATTCGGACCATCGCCGAATTTTGTATATTTAATTATTTTACCTTTAACCGAAGCGCCGAAAATATAATTTTTGACGGGAGCGGAACATTTGATTGTCAATTTGTCGGCCTGCGGCCTGATAGAGGCACAGCCGCTGACAAACAACGTCGCAGCTGATATATAAATAAGAAAAAATTTTATATCATATTTCATAAGTGTCAGGCGAAGGGGAATCTTTCTTTTTCAGATATTTCAAAAAATCTTGCGGGCGATTCAGGCATACCGGTTTTTGCGCTTAGATAGGCCGCTTCGATAAGAGCCATCGTCGCAAGGTCGAGACGAGGACTGCTCCGCAGCTTGTATTTATCAGGCTCAAGAACCGCCCTGCCAAAATCAATGAACATTTCCGTTATGCACTTTTCGCTATTGAGCGGATATTTATGTTCAGCTATTAAAGTATCATCGCCGTCATAGACGGCAAGCCGATTGGGCGTTATCACAATATTGTTTTGAGCACCGTAGATTCTCAGCGGCGCCACTGCCGCGGTACCGATTTGTTTTGCGGCGAGAAATGTTCCTATCAGGCCGTTTTTAAAAACAAGCGAAGCGGTTACGGTATCTTCGCCGAAATATTGTTTCGCCTTTTTGTCCGGGCTTTGATTTGTTATCAGCGCGTAAATCTGCTCGGGCAAAGAAAATTTTTCGATAATAAGACTAAGCAGCTCGAAACAATCGTTAAGCAGCACCCCCCCGCCGGAAAGTTTCCTGTCGGCCTGTGTATAGGAAATAATAGGCTGAAAAAAATCGCTGCCGAATGACGCACAAACATTAATAAAGTAATACTGCTTCCGGTCGATTGTCCGCAGGTAATCGCTGAGACGCTCAAAACCGGGAGCGAAACGCGACGGTATCGCGGTAACATATTTTACATTCTTTTTTTCAGCAAGATTTATGAGTTCCGCGGCCTGGTCGAAATTCGGCGCTGTCGGGATGAGCTTGAGAATGTGACATTTTTTATTTATCGCGGCCTTGACGAACTCAACACATTTATACAGAGGCTCTGCGACAATAAGCACGTCGGGCTGGTTCTGTAGAATAAATTGGCGGTAATCATCGAACGCGGAACTGTTGAATTTTTGCGCAGCTTCGGATGCGTTTGTCAAATTACTGTCGGCTATCGAGACAATTTCATACAAGCCCGTTGCACAGGCCAGTTCGAGCAGACTCGCAGTCCTGGTATTTAAACCCAGGCAGGCGGTTTTAAGTTTGCCTGTATTCATAGAGCTGTTCCATCAGCAGAAAAATTAAAATAAAGATTTAGGCGGAATAATAAAATGCTCAGGTACCGGGAACTGCGAACATAAAAGCAGCGACTCCCTGCCGACCTGCGCGATAATTTCCTCGTTGTCTATATTCTCGGCAACTTTGGTTATAAGAGAAGCAACGATTTTCATCTGCTCTTCTTTCATTCCTCTTGTTGTAATCGCAGGTGTGCCGATACGAAGACCGTTCGGATTAAACGGCTTTGCAGGGTCGCCGGGGATTGTATTGTAATTCGTTTCAATCCTTGCCCTGTCGAGAGCCTTTGCGAGTTTCTTGCCGGGAATACCTTTGCTGCGAAGGTCGATAAGTATAAGATGATTATCTGTGCCGCCGCTGAAAAGCGTGAAACCTTTTTCCATAAGAGATTCGGAAAGAACTTTCGCGTTCTTTACAATTTGCTTTGCGTAAGCGACGAACTCAGGCGTGTCGGCTTCGTGAAGCGCAACCGCAAGAGCGCTTATTGTGTGCATATGCGGACCGCCCTGCAATCCCGGGAATACTGCTTTGTCAATCGCCTCGGCAAGCGATGCCTTGCACATAAGCATTCCGCCTCGCGGGCCGCGAAGTGTTTTGTGCGTTGTCGTGGAAACAATATCAGCATAAGGCACAGGACTTTGATGAAGCCCCGCCACTACAAGGCCGCTGATGTGCGCGATGTCGCTTAAATGATATGCGCCGACACTTTTTGCAATTTCGCCGAATGTTTTGAAGTCTATTTTTCGCGGATACGCACTTGCACCGGTGATAATAATTTTCGGTTTGTGTTTTTTCGCGAGGTCTTCAATTTTATTGAAATCGAACTGCCCTGTCTGGGGGTCAACTTCATAACTTACTGAATTAAAAACTTTACTGGTAAAACTGACTTTCCAGCCGTGACTTAAATGGCCGCCAAAAGGAAGAGCAAGACCCATAATCGTATCACCCGGCACGGCAACCGCGCTGTATGCCGCAAGATTTGCGACTGCGCCGGAATGAGACTGGACATTTACATGGTCGGCCTTGAAAAGTTTCTTCGCCCTTTCGATGGCGATAGACTCCACAAGGTCGGTTATCTGCTGGCCTTCATAATAGCGTTTGCCCGGATAACCTTCTGCGTATTTATTTGTTAAGCAGCTTCCGGTGGCAGCCATAACTGCTTTAGAGACATAGTTTTCCGACGGGATGAGACGTATGCAGGCACTTTGGCGGGCACCTTCCTGACGCAACAATTCATACATCTGTGGGTCATACTGTTCAAGTGCGGTAATCATATAAATAACTCCATTTCAAAAAAAGTAATATGCCGAGAAGTTTAACAGAACATTTGTTTGAGGTCTAATAATTTTTGCTCGCCCCCCCCCCTGCTATTTAATTTTACGACATTATTAGTTAATATTACAACAAAATCAACTATCAGACAAAAAAATTTGCAGGAATATTTTTTTAAAATTACCTTTTTCGTTTTTTTATTTTCTTGCAGCGTAATAGAAAAACGTTCCACGTGAAACATTTGCTTTTTTAACTTTTTTAAAATTGAAGTTTACCCGCCTATGGTGGGAACGAAAATTTGCAACACGCTTTTATCCCCCAACTCTTACCCATCTGTTTTTCAGACTGCTTTCTCCAACTATTTTGCAAGCCGGTCAACTCCGTATTGTTTCACGTGGAACACTTGAACGCCAAATTTCCAACCACTTTTGTTGTAATTTGCATCCCGGCTATTGATTATTGGCTGTTTTTTTAATTTTTTTATGGAATTATGGCAAAAGTGCTGTTAAAAATAGCTGCATAACAGTTTACATATTAATATAGAGCCATTGATTGAAGGAGCAAAAATGACGCCAAAAAGCAAGGAAAAGCCAAAACATCTCGGCAGGGGGCTTGAATCTCTTTTAGGTCCTATAACAAATACAGCACAGGAAAATATGGACACTCCTATGTCCCAAGAAGTTCCTAACTATGTGCCAGATAAGGAGTTACATAAAAACTTTGCGGAATTAAGCCTTGATGATATAGCACCTAATCCTTATCAACCCAGACAAGCCTGGAACGACCAGCAACTCCGTGAACTTGCCGACTCTATTAAGGAAAACGGCATAATTCAGCCAATAATAGTTAGGCCGAAAGGCAGTAAATACGAGATTGTGGCTGGAGAAAGGCGTTTTAGGGCGGCAGAGATGGCGGGGCTGACAAAGATTCCCGCAATGGTGAGAACGACCAATGATTCTGAAATGCTGGCTCTTGCGCTGATAGAAAATATTCAGCGAGCGGATTTGAACCCAATTGAAAAGGCAAAGGCATACCAAAATTTTATGGAGACTTTCGGCCTGACCCAGGAACTGGCTGCGCAGAAACTCGGGCAGGACCGTTCGGTTGTCGCCAATTATATTCGGCTGCTTAATCTGCCGACGGAAGTAAAACAGATGCTTGTCGATGGTTCACTGGATATGGGACACGCAAGAGCGATACTCGCACTGCCGACAGATGAGCTGCGAAGAAAACTCGCCAACCGCGCACTGGCAGGGCGGCTCAGCGTCAGAGAAGTTGAGAGACTTGTCAGACTTGCCTTGAGTGAAAAAGACGAGAAGAAACAAAAACAGATTTTTGAAAAGCCTGCGCATATAAAAGACCTCGAAGAAAAAATCCGCAGCAGACTCGGCACAAAGGTAAATATCCAGGCTCATAAGAACGGCCAGCGGGGGAAAATTGTAATCGAATTTTATTCGCTCGATGAATTCGACAGTATCGCACAAATGCTCGGTGTAAACTCTGATTAAAAAAGTAAGTTGAAAATATCAGTCATTAATTAAATATAACTTTTAAATTATGAAGGGAATCAAATATGCCTAAAGAATATTTTCCAAAGATTGGTAAAATTAAATTTGAGGGACCAAAATCAAAAAATCCGCTTTCGTTCAAGCAATACAATCCAAATGAAAAAATTCTCGGCAAAACGATGGAGCAGCATCTTCGTTTTGCTGTTTGCTATTGGCACACGCTCAAAGGGCTCGGCGGCGACCAATTCGGTCTAAGCACCATTTCACGCAATTATAACCAGGGCAACAGCCCGATGGAAATTGCCGAAATGACAATGAGGGCGGCGTTTGAATTTTTTACAAAGCTGGGCGTAAAGTATTGGTGCTTCCACGATAGAGACATCGCACCGGAAGGAAACAGCCTTTCTGAAAGCAATAAGAATCTCGACAGGATTGTCGCTTTGGCGAAAAGGCTTCAAAGAGAAACCGGTATAAAAACTTTGTGGGGCACAGCGAATTTATTCAGCAACAAAAGATTTATGGCAGGGGCGGCTACGAATCCTTCGCCTGATATTTTCGCTTACGCCGCGGCCCAGGTTAAAAAAGCAATGGAAGTTACAAAAGAACTGGGCGGGGCAGGCTATGTCTTCTGGGGCGGCAGAGAAGGTTACGATATGCTGCTCAACACCGATATGAAACGCGAGCTTGACCATCTTGCGAAATTTATGCATTTGGCAATTGACCATAAAAAGAAAATCGGATTCAAAGGACCATTTTATATCGAGCCGAAACCAAAAGAGCCTACAAAGCATCAGTACGATTTCGATGCGGGTAATTGTTTCGCGTTTCTGCAGAAGTACGACCTTGTAAAATATTTCAAACTGAATATCGAAGCCAACCACGCGACACTTGCCGGCCATAGTTTTCAGCACGAGCTTCAGTATTGCGTTGACAATAAGATTCTCGGCTCGGTCGATGCCAACAGGGGCGATTTGCTTCTCGGCTGGGATACCGACCAGTTCCCGATGGATATTTATGAAACGGCTTTAGCGATGTATATAATTTTGAACGGCGGGGGACTTACAACCGGAGGGTTGAATTTTGATGCCCACGTCCGCCGACAGTCGATTGCCCCTGAAGATTTGTTCTATGCCCATATTGGCGCGATGGATGCTTTTGCCAGAGGACTTAGGATTGCTGCTAAAATGATTAAGGATGGCAAAATAGGCAAGATGCTAAAGGCTCGATATGCCGGATGGGACAAAGGTATCGGCAAAACAATTGAAAAAGGGAAAGTAACCTTTGGGCAATTGGAGCAATATGCATTTGAAACCGGCGAGCCAAAACTGCAAAGCGGCAGACAGGAACTGCTGGAGAATATACTGAACGAATATATCTAATTATTAGGGAATAGAGCTCAGAGTATAGTAATTTTATAAAGGCCGGGCTGGTTTAGCTCGGCCTTTTTTTATTTTTTTGTCGTAAAAGGGGGCTTTTCTGCACTATATAGTGAGAGTTCGAATTCTCAAAAGCTCTTTGAGAGGTATTAATGGCTGAAAATGACCAATTTTTTATTGAACAATGCTTAGACGGCAGGCCGGATGAGTTCCGCCACCTCGTCAGGCGGTATCAAACGGCCGTAACAGCGTATTTGACAAGTAAATTAGGTAATAAAAACAACGCTGAAGAAGCGGCTCAGGAAACTTTTGTACGGGCATATTTCAATTTGTCCGACCTGAAAAAACGCGAGTCTTTTTCTTCCTGGCTGCTCGGTATCGCAAACCGCGTAGCCAAAGAGCAACTGCGAAATAAAATTCAGATTGCTGATATGGATTTGTTGGCCGAGAAGCAAGCCGAAGAACAAAAAGCTGGAGATGATTTCGAACTGCAGCGGGCATTTGCAGAACTTGGCGATTCGTACAGGGAAATACTTCTTCTGAGATTTTATGCCAATCAATCCTGTCAAAAGATTGCGGAAAATCTCAATATGCCGCTTGGCACTGTTACAAAAACACTCTCAAGAGCCTATACAGAATTACGCCGATTGCTTGAAAAACAAAAAGTGAAAGACAACGAGGTGCAAAGATGAATTGCACAGAATACAAAGAAAAACTTGTTGAATATATAGAAGGTCTTTTGCCGGACGAGCAGAAACAACAGCTCGAAGTGCATCTGAAAAATTGTCGGCAGTGTCAGGCTGAATTAGAACAGTTGAATGCGCTTAATCAAAGAATAAATTTGGATGCAAAGAACAGGCAATCCGCTGATTTCGAAAATGCTGTATTAAACAGGATTATTCGTGAACAAAACAAAAGATTAAAACAGGCTGACGGGATTAATCGTCAGCCTCATATATGGAGAATAATTATGAAAAGTAAAATAACAAAATTAGCAGTCGCTGCGATAATAATCGTCGCGGTGGTTTTGAGTGTGAATATTTTTGATAAAACAGTGCCAACGGCGTTTGGTATAGAGCAGATAATTGAAGCTTATAATAGCATCCGCTATTTACATGTAAAACAATTCAGGTCTATTCAGGAGGAACCTGTCGAATCCTGGATAAAAACGGACGAACAGGGCGGCATTGAAAAGGCAAGATGCTATCTGCCTGAATATATAGCGCCGGAAGATGGCGCAAAGCTCATTGCCTGGACTCCCCAAAGAGCGGAACTATGGTTTAAAAGAAAAAATGGTTATCTTATTTTTCAAACCAAAAAGGTCGAGCCTATGATGCAAAGCCTTTTAGAACAGTGTCAGCCCAAATTAGTTATGAAAAAACTTCTTGAAGACCAAAAGGCAGGTGCGGTCGACATAAATATGCAGGAACCACAGAATAAGCAGGAACCTGCCATTATAGTCGCGACTTATAAATCTATTCCAAAAAAAGAAATTTACTACATAAATCAGGCAACGAATTTGATTACTCACATAGAATATTATCGTATTGAAAATGGTCAGGATACACTGGCTTCCACAACAGAGTTCTACGATTACAATGTCCCAATAGACGAAAAGATGTTTTCTCTTAAAGACGAAGTCCCCAAAGATGCAACTATGGTAAATCAACTTGAACAGCTCATAGGCATTCCCCAGGGAAGTATGACCGATGAACAAGCTGCGGCAGAGACGGTTCGCCAGTTCTTCCAGGCGCTGATTGACAAGGACTATAAAAAAGCAGGGCTGATTTTCTCAGGGATACCGGAAGAAAAAGCGAAAGAATATTTCAGCAGGCTTAATATTACTGCAATAATTTCAATCAGCACTCCGACACCGTATCCAAAATGCGGACCGCATAGCTTTAGAGTTCCATGCGAACTGGAAATTACCGGCACTGATGGTCAAAAGACAACCTGGGAACCATACGGTCCGTTTGCGAGATGTGGAGATGATGAAGTGCATCCTGACCGTTGGATTATTCACGGCGGTATTTAAAACTCCGTTTGTCGATAAGATTTCCCCAAAGGCCGATTGAAAAATCGGCCTATTTTATTGGTTTTTGGGCTGAAAATGGGGTTTAAAAATATTTTTCCAAAAAAATTTACTTTTTTTATTGCACAATGGTTTTTTGATATTACAATGATATCATAATGATATTTAAAATTTAAGGAGAATAACTATGCAAGAACGTCAGGTAAACAGATTAAGCGGTTGGTTGGTTTTGCCGGTTACGATAGTGGTATGGCTGCTTGTACCGACGATTATTTTCTATGGTATTTATAGCTTCGCACACGGACGAGTTGAGCCTGCCTTTATAGCCTTCTTTGTTTTCGCATTGATATGTGACATTCTGGCGGCAATACTTTTGTCCTCTGGATTTTTCACGCTGCAGCCAAATGAGGCAAGGGTATTGATTCTTTTCGGCAAATATGTCGGCACTGTGAAAAATGACGGTTTCCATTGGGCTAACCCGTTTACGGTTATTCGCGGCAGTGTTATCGCGACCCACGAAAACAAAGGTCAAGTTCAATTTGCCAGGAGTAAAAGCAAATATCGGCTCTCATTAAGAGCTCGTAATTTTCAGACCGATATGCTCAAGGTCAATGACCAGAGAGGAAACCCTATAGAAATCGGAGCAGTAGTTGTGTGGCAAGTTGCTGATACAGTTAAAGCCCTGTTCGAGGTGGACGATTACGAGCAATATATCAAAGTGCAGAGCGAAACAGCGATAAGACATCTGGCAAATATATATCCTTATGACCAGGGAGATGACAGCGGGGAAACGGAACTGACTTTGCGCGGCAGCAGCGAAACCATCAATAACGCTCTTAAAAGTGAATTGGAGAGCAGATTGGCAAAGGCCGGTGTAGTAGTCGCAGAAGCCAGGCTGACACATTTGGCATACGCGCCTGAGATTGCAGGTGTGATGTTGCGGCGCCAGCAGGCAGAGGCGATAATCGCCGCCAGAAAGAAAATTGTCCACGGTGCCGTAAGTATGGTAGAGATGGCACTGTCCGAATTGTCAGCTAAAGAAGTTGTCAAGCTCGACGAAGAACACAAAGCCACAATGGTCGGAAATCTGCTGGTTGTACTCTGCGGCGAAGCTCAGTCAGAACCCGTAATCAATGTAGGAACGCTCTATCGTTAAATGGAAAGAAAACCTCCGGTAAAACCGGAGGCTAAATATTTATGGCTCAAAAAAAGGATTTTTTATTACGTATCGACCCTGCACTATGGAACCAATTGCAGGCCTGGGCCGCTGACGAACTGCGGAGCGTAAACGGACAAATTGAATTTATCCTGCGCAAAGCGATTGAAGCCCGTGGGCGAAAAGTGCCTGATGAGCCAAAGGACGATTCAAAACCTTAATGTGAACGAGATTTTTTTAGAGGCAAAAAACCACTTTTACACTTCAAAAACGCAGTTTTTCGACATTTTTTCAAAAAAATACAAAACTTATTTGACACAGGTGTACTATGTGGTATATTACAGTTAGGTTAGATTAGGTTTGGCTTAAAACTGTAAGTAAACGGCGATTTAAAATATGATAAATTTTACAATAAAATTTCAATCCGGCACCCCAATTTATGAACAGGTGGTGTACGCCGTAAAAAAAGCTGTGGTGTCAGAGCAGTTGAAGCCGGGAGATAGATTTCCATCAGTAAGAGAGATGGCCAGGGAGTTACGGATAAATCCCAATACTGCTCAAAAAGTAGTAGCTCATTTGGTCCGGGAGGGGTTATTGGAAATGAAACCCGGCATTGGAAGTGTTGTTTCCGAACTGAATATAGCAACCAGTGTTCAGCGCGATAAAATTTTAAACGATGAGATAGAGAAATTGATTGTTGAATGCAAACGATTATCCATTACGAAAAAAGAAGTCACAGACGCGGTTGACCGTAACTGGAAGTTAGATAATGAGAAGGGCTTGAAATGAATAATATCATTGAAACAAGAGATTTAACAAAACGATTTGGTAAAAATACGGCTGTTCAGAGTTTAAATTTAACTGTGCCGGCAGGGAGTATTTTTGCGTTTTTAGGCCCCAATGGCGCAGGTAAAACAACGACAATCAAAACTCTAATGAATATTATGCAGCCTACACAAGGCTCGGCGACGATATTTGGAACTGATTCGAGAAGACTTGGTCCAAAAGAATTTGCTCAAATCGGATATGTATCTGAGAATCAGGAAATGCCGGAGTGGATGACTATAAATCAGTTTTTGAATTACTGTAAGAAGATGTATTCAACATGGGATGATAAATTTTGTCATGAGTTAATAGAGCAATTCAGCCTGCCTTTGAAACAAAAATTGAAGAGTGTATCACGGGGCATGAAAATGAAAGCCGCGCTGGTTTCCTCATTGGCATACAGGCCCCAGTTGTTAATATTTGATGAACCCTTCAGCGGGTTAGACCCTTTAGTTCGTGATGAATTTATTTCCGGAGTATTAAATATTACAGAAGACAAGAATTGGACAATATTAATATCTTCTCATGATATTGATGAGGTTGAAAGATTGGCTGATTGGGTAGGTATTATTGATAAAGGATTGTTAAAAATTGTCGAACAGGCTGAAGTATTACAGAATAGATTTAGACGGATTGAGTTGACTCTGAAAGACCCGATAGATATTAAACATAATTTTCCCGAAAATTGGTATTTACCGGAACTACAGGATCGCACCGTTCATTTTATTGATAGTCAGTATGAAGACCGAAAGAGTGAAGATAAAATTCGTACCATTTTCCCAAATTGTTCTAACGTAGAGGTAATGGGAATGTCTTTGCGTGAGATATTTGTGACATTTGCTAAGAAATTTAGGATTTCTGAATTATAGGAGACAGACTTATGATTTTTATTCCATATTTGTTTAAGAAGGATTTGCTTCGCCTTAAAATTATATTTTTTGCCTGGACACTGCTTATTCTTGCTCAATTAGCCTTAGGCATAGGCGGCGGCAAATTAGTCGCCGAATTTTTGGAATTTCAAATGTTTTTACCTTTATTTACAAGGCTGATTGGTTTTTTACAATGTTTAATGATAATTGTTATTATTCCTTTAATTATTCAGGATGATTCATTAGTCGGAACGGCTGCCTTTTGGTTCACTCGCCCTATCTCCAGAAAAGGATTGCTATTCACGAAATCCTGTATGATATTAATTCTTTTAGTTATAACGCAGCTGATTGCCGAGATATTTGTTTTAGCAGCACAAGGTGCGACTGCCCGGCTCCTATTACTTGCGGCACCGGAAATATTTATAGAAAAGCTGGCTTTTGTCATCCCCTTTGTAATTTTAGCCATTATAACACCAAAGTTCAGCCGATACGCTCTTGTCGGAATCATTACCTTCGTTGCCATTGTGGTTGCTTTAATTATTTGGTCTGTAATTACGATGTTTCTTAGGAAATATTTTCCAACTTTTGTGAAACACCTTTATAACGTTAATATGGCCAAAAGCCCGTCTTTGGGAGCATCAGGCGGAATCGCTAAAAGTATTTATGTAATCTTAATCGGTTCGGCTATCATAGCTTATCAGTTTTTGACCAGGCGTACTGCAAGAACAATAATATGGCTGGTTGCCGCTTTTCTGATTATGGTTTGTTTTACGAGAATATGGAGTTGGGATTTTTTAAAAGAGATTCCTGTCGTTAAAAGCCCGCCGGCAATATCCGGCTCCCTGTCTGTAGGGCTTGATGCCAATTACATTTCTATTCTCGATGAACCGCGATTCGGGAAAAAAGATATTAGGGTGAAATCTATAAATGTCAAGGAAACTGTGGAAGGGCTGCCTGTTGGGCAATTTGCGATTTTAAAGGAAACAAAAGATGTGCAAATGAAATACCCCGATGGAAACTCTCTTAAATCTGATTTTGTTTCCACAAACAATATTAAAACATATTCGAATGAACAGTTTATGCGGCCAATACAAGCTGCTTTAAAAGATGTCAAATTGCTTAATCCTTACAAAGAAGATTTTTCTTATACGAAAGTCTTTAGTTTGGACGAATTAACATTTCATCAATTCAAAAATATAAAAGGCACTTATTCAGCTCATGCTGTTTTCGACATTTATAAATATGAAATCGTTTCGCAGATGCCGTTAAAACCGGGTGCAAAAAATTCGTTTGGCGCCGAGCAAGTGGTAATATACGACATTCTTGAAAGGGCAAATGCGATATCCGTAATTATTAATGAACAGAAAATAAATTTAGTGTTCGACAGGAGTGTTAAAAAAAGATCATTAGGCGATTTTGCTCAGGATATGTATTCAGAATACAACCATGTTTATTTGATAGTGAATACAAAGCGTAATGAAGCATTTTTACCGGAAGCAGGAATTAATTTGTTTTCAGGTGCGATGGAACTTTATAGTCCGACACGTCTTAAGACTATGGCAAAAAAGCTTGATTTCACAAATTTGAACAGCAAAAGTGAACCTCTTCCCAAAATCGATGAAGAATGGCTGGCGGATGCCGAGCTTGTAAGGCTTGACGCTGTGAAAGTAGGAGCGGAACAAATCGATTTTACAGTCGACGGATTTTCGATACCATCTCAATCTACGGAGACAGGTAAGGAAAATAGCGAAATAGAAAAACGATTAAAAATGCAGTATAATTAGCGGGCCGGCGGTGTCCGGAATAATATCTGGTTCGGCTTCCAGAAATTTTACTAAAACCTCGATTTTTGTGTAACATTTAGTTTTTAGTGGTGTCTTATTAACAGAACAATTTTTTAAGGAGATTAAAATTAAATTCAAAAATATTTTAAGTGTTTTAATTATTATATCAGTTGTTTCGGCCGTTTGTTTTGGCAAGAAGGGGACGGAAGGGCGCCACGACGAGCGCACTGCTAAAATGGTACATCGGGACATTATGCTGAAGGTTTTTGATGATTGCATAAAAGGCATAACCGACCCGGAGGTGCGGCAGATGGCGAGATACATGAAGCCGCCTAGCCCACCTTCAACGATGGCGGAATATGCGCGGCGGTTGGGGACGATGGATCGAAAGATGGCGGGGCAAGCCGTGAGTTTTCTGATGACTATCCTATCGTTGGAGATGGGTAACAGTGATGCCTATCTTGACCCGCGCGGAACCAGGTACTACAGGCCCAAGAACGAGATTTGTTGGGTTCTGGAGCCAGAATTAGTGAAGAGTCCACCCGCTTGGGAGTTGCACCATCAGGTCGAATTTGAGTTTGAAGCGGCGGTCGATTTCCCCACGAACGAAACGGCTGGCGGGATTTTGTTGCCAGAGAACTTTTTGGTAGCTGACACTGTTGGTTCTTCCAACCCAGACCCGGAGAGGAGCAAGTGGGCTCTTGGGTACAAGCGTAGATTGGAATGGATGTTCAACAAGTGGCGGCCCAAGGAGATAGAGATTAGCCCCAAAGATGAGGTGCGTGCTTGTCTCGCACAGGGCGGAGAAGTAGTAAATGCCGCATCCCGGGTGATTTGGATAGTTAGAAGATATGAATTCGTGCTGCCCGACGACACCAGTGTGGTGAAGTTGGATCCCCTTGTTCGCATTGGTCCGCCAGAGATACGAACAACACCCGCGGAGGAGATAGTGGACGCCATGCTAAAATTGGGGATGGTCAAGCCATTGGTAAGTCTGCTTCCGATGAGATATGAGGATTGGGTTGCCAAAATTCGACGTGGCAGTGCGCTTGCAGGACTCCAAGACCCAGACGACTGGGTATTGAGTAAAGAGATCTGGCGTCAGACCAACCATCAGAAAATATCCGCGCAGAAGGTGGTCAGCGCACTCGTTGGCAGGCTGCAGGATCCCACGCCTGATGTGAGACGAAGTGCGGCTGAAGATCTGGGTGCGTTGCTCCTTCCGCTGGAAGAAGAAGTTGTAGTGCCTGTGAAAGAGGTCTTAGTGCTTGGGTTGACGAACTTGCTGAACGACAGCGATCCTGGCGTTCGGGAAGCAGCGGTAACTGCGATAAAGAAGATCACCGGCACCGATTCTCCCTGAGCCAAATGCACCAATGCTGCAAAGCATGACTATTACGGGTAATGCTGTTGTTGAGCTGATTAAATAAGAAAAGGAATATCCGAGTTAACAAAAACGGCCTTTGGAGACTTCCAAAGGCCGTTTGCTTTTAATAATTTTCAAAAATGTTATTTCTTTTTCTTGGCTTTCTTTTTCGCCACTTTCTTAACAGCTTTCTTTTTACCGGCACTACATCCGCAACTTGAACACATAACAAATCCTTTCATTAAAACAATGTCATTCCCGCGAAATTTATCCTCGACCTGATCGGGGAGCGGGAATCCACTCATTTATTATCGGTTATTTCAGGCAAAATCTGTAACTTAATAGTTTATAGACCAGTTTTGCCGCTAAAAAATCGGATGCTTTATTTTTAGGATTTGGGCACAGTTCAACAATATCGAATCCAACGACATTTTTCTTTTTCATCAATAACCTGAGAAAATCCATTACCTGATACCAGCCCAGACCGCCCGGCTCAGGTGTTCCGGTGGAAGGCATTATGGCAGGGTCGAACGCGTCGAGGTCGATTGTCAGGTAAACATTTTTGGTAAGTTTTTTCAGGCATTTATCGAACCATTTGTTATTATCATAAATATCCTGAGCAAGAAAGACGTTCCCGGCTTTTTGTATTGAATTTCTTTCGCAGATATCTCCGCTTCTTATGCCCACCTGAACGATTGGAGCGATTTCTCTGGCGCGGGCCATTACGCAGGCGTGATTATATTTTGTGCCGTGATATTCTTCCCGCAAATCCGCGTGGGCATCGAACTGAATAACCGAAACATTGTCAAAAGATTCTACATGCGCCTGAATCGTGGCAGCGCTGATGGAATGTTCGCCGCCGAGCGTAACGACATATTTCTTATTTTTTATGTGTTTAAGAGTTCTTGCTTTTAATTCAGCGACCATTTTTTCAGCCGATTTTTTTTCTTTTATCGGCTTATCGGTGAATATGCCCTGCTTGTAAACCTCTGAATTAGTTTCGATATCGTAGGTTTCCATATTTGCCGAGGCTTCGATAATCGCAGCCGGCCCCTTGTCGGCGCCTTTTATCCATGTGCTTGTGGCATCGAACGGGGCGGGCAGAATGACTATTTTTGCTTTATCGTAAGCACAGTATCTTTGCGGCAGGTCGCCAAAATTAGTTTGCTGTTTCATTTTTTTCCCTGCAAATTAGTCAAACAGGAACATCGCTATCGCGACGGTGGTAGTCCACACACCTTTTTGACCTCTTGAAGCCTGTGTGACGTTTGAAGTTCTTATGATAAGGCCTGTTGACTTATAAACCTGTTCTCTTTCGCTCCATGCGGTATTGGGGTCGACTTCCAGACCGAGTGTTGTGCCGAGCATTTCGGCTGCAAGGTCTTCCGCCAAATCGCCGGCCTGCTTCTCATTCATTCCGTGGCCGTGCACTTCGCTCAGGTAACCCCAGTTGTTTTTGTCCTTCGGCAAAGCCATTCCTACGGAAGTGGCGATAAGTCTGCCATGCTCGTTTGTGTCACATCTTGCCATAACACAAAAAGCAATAGAGCCGGGCACAAGTTCTTTTAATCCGTTTTCCTTGCTGATGATTTTACACTTCGGAGGAAGAATCGAGGAGACCTGTACGAGGTTTTGATTGGCAACGCCTGCCTGTCGCAGCGCCTCTTCAAAGGATTTTAACTGGTATCTGTGTCTTCCGACGCCTTTTGTCAGAAAAACTCTCGAGGGCACCATGCAATCAGTCGAAAGATTTGGCATTTTTAAAAATTCCTTTCAATTTGTAAACCGCAAACAACCTTTAAGGAACAGAGTATAATTGATTTTGCGATTATATTATAAGAAGATAAAAAATTAACAATAAAAACTATAAATTAAAAATAAAAATATTATCCACTCTTAACGGATATTCTCTGTTGTAAAAAATAGAATCGTGTTAATTTGTGTATGCTTAAGCCTAAACCTGGTTTTTGAAAAATCTGCCAAAATGGCACATTGTCAGGCAGGATGGTATTCTTAACTTGTTTTAATATAATGATTTAAGTTTTTATATGTTATTGGCACATACTTTGCACTTAAGACTGTTGAGCAAAGTTTTTTGGTCAAAAGGAGACATAAACTATGGCAAAAATTATAGGAATAGACCTGGGAACGACTAATTCGGTTGTTTCAGTAATGGAAGGCACAACGCCAAAAGTGCTTGTAAACTCGTCCGGCAGCAGGCTTACGCCGTCGGTGGTCGGTTTTACAGACAAAGGCGAACGTCTTGTCGGCCAGATTGCCAAGCATCAGCAGGTAACCAATCCTGAAAATACTGTTTTCTCCATCAAGCGGTTTATGGGCCGCAGGCATAATGAAGTCGCCACTGAGGAAAAAACGGTGCCATATAAGGTAGTCGGCGGTTCAAACGAGCTTGTCAAGGTAAACGTAAGGGGCAAAGAATATACCCCACCTGAGGTCTCGGCAATGATTCTTCAGGATTTGAAGAAGACCGCTGAGGACTATCTGGGCGAAAAAGTCGAAAGGGCGGTTATTACTGTTCCGGCGTATTTTAATGATGCTCAGCGTCAGGCTACCAAGGATGCCGGTACAATAGCCGGTCTGAAGGTTGAAAGAATTATAAATGAACCTACCGCCGCGGCCCTTGCCTACGGCGTTGAAAAGAAGAGAAATGAAAAGGTAGCTGTCTTCGATTTCGGCGGCGGCACTTTTGATATTTCAGTTCTCGATATCGGTGATAATGTTTTTGAGGTGCTCAGCACCAACGGCGATACCCATCTTGGCGGCGACGACCTCGATGAGATACTGATAAATTACCTCGCCGATGAATTCAAAAAGACCGAAGGAATCGACCTGCGGAAAGACCCAATGGCGCATCAGCGGCTCAAAGAAGCTGCCGAAAAAGCCAAGTGTGAATTGTCCGGCCAGGTTGAATCGACGGTAAATCTTCCGTTTATCACAGCCGACGCCTCCGGCCCCAAACATCTGCAGATAACCATCACCCGCAGCAAATTCGAAGCTTTGGCAGAGCCTATATTCGAAAGACTCAAGAATCCATGCGTCCGGGCGATGAGCGATGCGAAAATGAATCCGTCCGATATAGCAGAGGTTCTGCTGGTCGGCGGTTCGACAAGAATCCCAAAGGTTCAGCAAATAGTAAAGGACCTGTTTAAGAAAGAGCCGAACAAGAGCCTCAATCCCGATGAGGTTGTGGCAATTGGCGCAGCCGTTCAGGGCGCGGTTCTCGCCGGCGACGCGGGCGTAAAAGATATTTTACTGCTGGACGTTACGCCGTTGTCACTGGGCGTTGAAACTCTCGGCGGCGTTATGACAAAACTAATTGACCGCAACACAACGATACCGACAAGTAAAAAGGAAATATTCTCAACCGCTGCCGACAGCCAGACAACAGTCGATATCCACGTACTGCAGGGCGAGCGCGAGTTCGCACAGTATAACAGGACACTGGGCAGATTTCAGCTTTCCGATATTCCGCCCTCTCCTCGCGGCATACCGCAGATTGAGGTTGCTTTTGATATAGATGCCAATGGTATATTGAACGTCTCGGCAAAAGACCTCGGCACCGGTAAACTGCAGTCGATACAGATTAAGTCCAGTTCCGGCCTTAGCGACGAGGAAGTCAAAAAGATGCAGCAGGATGCCGAAGCTCACGCCGATGAAGATAAGAAACGTCGTGAGGTTGTTGACCTGAAAAATCAGGCCGACCAATTGGTTTACTCAACTGAGAAAACTCTCAAGGAGCACGGCGAAAAGGTTTCAGCCGATACACGCGGCAAAATCGAATCCGCCGTTAATAATCTTAAAGAAGTCGCCAAGGGCGAAGACGGCGACGCGATAAAGAAAGCGATGGAAAATTTAAGTACCGCCGCTCAGGAACTTGGCAAGATTCTCTATGAGGAAGCTGCCAAAAAACAGCAGGCCGCAGGCGGCCCAAAACCTTCGGAACAGCCAAAAAGCGGAGAGGGCGAAGTCCACCGTAAAGGCGGCGGCGATGATGTAATTGACGCTGAATTTGAAGCAAAAGACAAATAACGTCTTATCGATTTCCAAATATGTTTTACATTCGGCCCCTGACAAAACAGGGGCCGTTTTTATTTGCCTATACAAAATTGCGAGAAGATTTTTTCGAGAATCGCTTCGTCAATGTGTTCAGTCTCAAAGCCTGACAGATTCTGCAGAGCCGAGCGTAAAACAAAAGCGGCTATTTCTTCGCTGCCATTTCTCAGTTCAACAGAAGCATTTTTGATGTTTTTAATCGCTTCTATTACAGTTTGCCTGTGCCTTGCGGTAAGGGCCGTCTTCGGAGCGGATTCCGACGTATTCGACGTTTGAGTAATTATATTCTGCCGGATAAATTCTTTGAGTTTTTCAAGACCGGAAAGATTTTTCGCACTGGTAGTCAAAAAATCCGCGGCAAATAATTTTTTGAGAAGTTTTAGTTTCGCAGTTACTTCGCCGTCCGGCAGGGCGTCGCATTTCGCCGCAGCGTAAATGGCAGGTTTCCTCGAAAGACGTTTTAGGACTTCCAAATCATTCGAATAATCCGGTTTTGTTATATCTGCGCAAAAGATTATTACTACCGCATCGTTAATCGCCTTTAATGCCGCGGCATTGGCAAGAGTTTGAATAGTATCGGCCGGGTCAACAACAAGACCGGCACAATCAAACAGGACGCAATCGCAATTGTCTAATTTCAGCCAGTGTTCGAGCACATCTCGCGTTGTTCCGCTCTGGTCTGACACAATGCTTCTGGTTGCTGCGATAAGTGCGTTAACAAGGCTGCTCTTTCCGGCATTGGCAGCGCCTGCGATTATTACCGATGGAGCCTGGATAATCTGCTCGAATGTAATTGAGCCTGAAAGAAGCTCATCGAGGCCGCTGCGGATTTTCCCCGCTGTTTCGACAGCTTTTTCCGGAGTGATTAGTTCTATATCTTCGGCACTGAAATCAAGGTCTGCTTCAATTAAACTTAACAGGTCAAGTATTTCCTGCCGGATTTGAGCGACCTTTTGTTCAATTGAACCGCTGAAAAGTTTTTGCGCGGCACAAAGCTGATACTGGTTCGAGCTTTGTATTAATTGCGCAACAGCTTCGGCTCTCGATAAATCCATCTTGCCGTTAATATAAGCTCTGTATGTAAATTCACCGGCCAGAGCGCTTCGGCAGCCAAGCGAAAGCAGCTTTGAAAAAAGAAGCTCGACAGCTTCGCCGCAGGCGAAAAGATGAATTTCGGCCAGGTCCTCGCCTGTATAAGAATTCGGGGAAGGAAAAAGATAAAGCCCGGCAGCAGCGGTAAAATCATCCGTAATTTTTATCTGTGCCTGAACAACTTTTCTTTGTTCAGCGATATGGCCGTCTTCGGCGATATTTTTCAGGATATCGAAAGTTTTATCGCCGCTGATGCGTATTATTTTTTTCGCTGAAGATGTTGCTCCGCTCGATATCGCAGTTATTGTGTCATTTATGTTGTATTTTGTGTTTGCCGACGGCATATTTTTTTCTGATTTCTTCCGCTAAAAAGATTAATAATGAAAAGATAAACAGAATTGTCCAATCTGTCCAGCCAATAGCGGTAGTTTGGAATATTTTTTGCAAAAACGGCACATAAACAAGCAAACCGGCGAATAAAAGCTCGAATGCAATACCCCAGAATATAAGTTTATTGCTGAAGAATCCGAGTTTAAAGACCGAATGCTTGTCGCTGCGGCAGGCAAATACATTGGCAATCTGCATTACGACAATGCCGAGAAACAGCATCGTAATGGCTTCCAAATGCAGTGGATTTGTGAATGTAGTATCGTTCGGTTCCAGTTGTACTCCCGGCCTCCAGCCGCCCCGATAAAGAACAAAATAATATATTATTAAAACTGCCGCCGCCTCGAGCAATCCGAGAAATACATAACCCCGGAAAAGAACTGTCTTATCAATAACTCCTTTTTTCTTTGGTCTTGGCGGAACATCCATAACGCCGGGTTCCGGCTTTTCGATACCCAGCGCCAGCGCAGGCAGAATCTCCGTGCCAAGGTCGATTGCGAGGATTTGCATAACGGTAATAGGCACAGGAATTTTCAGCACAACGTAAAAAATATACGGTATCGCTTCAGGAACAAGGTGTGCAAAAATATAAGTTATGAATTTCTTAATATTGTCAAATACGGCACGGCCTTCTTCGATGGCTGCGACAATACTGGCGAAATTGTCGTCTATCAAAACCATTTCCGCCGCTTCTTTCGCCACGTCGGTTCCTCGCAATCCCATCGCAACGCCAATATCGGCGCATTTCAGCGCCGGAGCATCGTTAACGCCGTCGCCTGTAACAGCGACAATATTCCCCAGCTCCTTAAAAGCGTTTACAACTCTTAACTTATGCTCAGGATTGACTCTTGCAAAAACCACTTCCTTTTCAGTAATCCTGTTCTTTAATTGTTCATCGCTCATGCCGGTAAGCTCTGTTCCTGTTATAACTTCAGGATTTTCTGACGAAACAATTCCCACCTGTTTGGCGATGGACAAAGCGGTTATCTGATAATCGCCGGTAATCATAACTACTCTTATGCCCGCTTTTCTGCAAATAGCTACCGCATCTTTGACTTCCGGACGAGGTGGGTCGTACATACCGGTAACGCCGATGAAAATTAAATCTTTCTCTATCGTATGTGCCGAAGCGTCGACAAGTTTTTCCGCATCGAAAGGACAATAAGCCAAACCGAGAATTCTAAGGCCGTCTTCGGCAAAATTGTTTGTCTGTGCGATTATTTCTGATTTTTTTGACGACGTCAGCTCCACAATTTCTTTATCGAGAACTATTTTGGTTGAAAGCTCCAGAACTTCTTTTGGCGCGCCTTTGACAAAAGTATAAAGGTTTCCGTCGGAAAGTTTATGTATACTGCTCATTCTTTTGCGGACCGATTCAAACGGAAAACGTTTCACAGCAGGACAATCTTTGCGGTGCTGCTCATAATCGAAACCTGCCTTTTGAGCCATTGTCAATAATGCGCCTTCTGTGGGGTCGCCGATGATATTCCAGTAGTTTTGCTCATTTGAGGGCGGAACAAGTTTGGCCGTATTACACAGCGTCGCGGCACGAAATAAAAGGTCAAGACTACTATCGTTAAACATTTCCGACGAAAGTGGACGGCCCTGAAAACTGAATGTGCCTTTTGGTTCGTATCCGCTGCCGGTTATTTCAATTACCCTGTCGTTAACCCATACTTTCCTGACGCTCATCTGGTTAGTTGTAAGCGTGCCGGTTTTATCCGTACAAATAACGCTTGTGCAGCCAAGAGTTTCCACCGAGGACAGTTTCTTGATTAAGGCATGTCTTTTTACCATTCTCTGAACAGCCATTGCAAGCGACAGCGTAAGTGTAGGCATAAGGCCTTGGGGGACATTGGCCAGAATAATACCTATGGCAAACATTGCGGCGGCGACGAAGGTCATTTTAGTAAAGATTACGCCCACGAATAAAAAAATAATCCCCATAACTACTGCTATAGCGGCAATCAGCTTACTGATGCGATTCGCTTCTTTTTGCAGCGGACTTAGTTCTTCTTTTACCGTTTGTGTCAGGTAGGCGATTTTCCCTATTTCCGTGCTCATTCCCGTCGCGATAACGACTGCTTTACCCATTCCGCCGGCCACGCTTGTTCCCGCAAAAATCAGGTTGGGCATTTCAAGCCACAGGAAGCCCTTGCCGTCCTGGAAGCCTTCCGCCATTTTATGTGAAAGTTTGGATTCGCCGGAAAACGCGCTGTTGTTCACTCGCAGTTCATTAGCATCGATTAATCTCGCATCGGCGGGAACATGGTCTCCTTCTTCGATGATAATGACATCACCCGGCACAATGTCGCTGGTAGGCACTTTTGTTTCATTGCCGTCTCTGATTACACGTGCATAGGAAGGAATCAGTTTTTTCAATGCGTCGATAGCCTTTTCGGCCTTGAATTCCTGCCAGAAACTGAAAATTGCGTTAATAAAAATTACCGCGATACAGGCCCATCCCGCTTCCGGCATACCTGCCCAGAAGGAAAGACCGCTTCCGCCCCACATTAAAACAGCCAGAAGATTGGTAAAGTGATAAATGAAACGTACGATAAGCGGCGTTTTTCGTATAGCTTTTAATTTATTGAGACCGTATGTTTCCAGCCGCTGGCCGGCGGATATTTGTGTTATGCCGTCGTCGCCGGTTTCAAGCTCAAGGTATGTATCTTCCCTGCTTAAATAAAGAAAACTTTCTCTGTCAATTCCTCCTTTTTTCAGGGCGTGATAAAGTTCATCGTCGGTGGAGCATTGCATAAGCTGCTCGACAAGAGTTTTATTATTCAAAAGTGTACCGATTCCGGAAAGAATTTTCAGATGCAAACCGCTTTCAAGAAGCGGCGTCAAAAAAAGTACTATCAGATGAACAGGCTTGCCGTCGGCAGAGGCGAAGTTTATTCCTCGTTTGGAAAGGCCGACGAAAAAAACAGCCTCTTTAAGGTCTTCGATTCTGGCGTGAGGTATAGCGGTACCATTGCCGATTCCCGTTGAACTTTGCTTCTCACGTTCGAGCAGCTTTTCAAGGATTTCCTTTTTGTTCCTGATTTTTCTGCCGGCGCAGATTTGCTCTGTAATCTCAGCGAGAACTTCATCTTTGGTGTGCGACTTCAGATGCGCCAGCACTAATTGCCTGTTTACAAAATCAGATAGTTTCATATTATTTTTAGCCTATAAAGATAGTTTCCGTTGCATACTCGTAGAGAACGGGTCTTTGTTTACCGATAAAGAAAAGGCCCGCTGCCAAAGGTCCAATGCGTCCAATAAACATTGTAACAATCATTACCATTTTGCCAATAGAACTCAAGCTGGAAGTTATACCCATAGATAAACCGGTGTTGCCGAGAGCTGAAACAGTTTCAAAGAGTATTTGCAGATAAGAGGCTTTTTCGGTCGCAGATAATATAACCATATCAACAATAATGATAAGAATAAACCAGGTAAAAACGCTAAAGGCTCTATAGATAAGGCCAGGCAGGATTCTTCTTTCAAAGATATTAATATCTGTTCGCGTGTTTTTTAAATGAGACCAGAGAAATACGAACAAAAGACCAAGTGTTGAAGTTTTTATTCCGCCGCCTGTGCTGCCCGGCGAAGCGCCGACAAACATAAGAAACATAATGAAAGTGAGGCTTGTCGGCGTCATTGCGCCGATATCGAGGGTATTAAAACCATCCGTGGTGGAGGCGGAAACGGCCTGAAAAGCTGATACCATCAACTTTTGGCCGGGATTTGCTGATGGCGGCCAACTTTCAGCAAAAAAGATGATAGCTGAGCCGAGAGACATAACAGCAAGGGAAACAAGGATTACAAGTTTGGAATGAGCGGATAATCTTCTGGGGTATTGTTTTCTTGCTATTTTGAGAAAATAAATACACAAATCATAGAGAACGATAAAACCGATACCGCCGGCAATTGATACAACTATAATGGTAATATTCACTATAGAACTTGTTTTATATCTCATAAGACTATCGGAGAATATGCCGAAGCCCGCGGTGCAGAATGCTGAAACAGAATGAAAAATACCTAAATAAACTGCTTGACCCAGTGGAAATTCCTTACTCCAGAACAAGGTTAAAACAACTGCACCTGCCAGCTCGAACAGAAAAGTAAAAGCCAGAACTGACAGAAAAAATCTGCCGAGTATTCTGTAATCCGGGCCAGATAACGATTCTCGTGCAACCGCCTTTGCAATTATGGGCAGCTCTATCTGAAGCAGATATGCCAACGATATAATAAATGTCATATAGCCGATGCCGCCGATTTGAAATATGCATAGAAGCACAATCTGGCCGAACATACTATAGTAAGAGCCGATATCAACGGGTGATAACCCTGTAGTGCTGATGCCTGACGTGGCGACGAACAAAGCATCGAGAAATGGCTGGTGTTTTCCTGCGGCAGAGGAAATGGGCAGCGACAAAAGGAATGCACCGACAAATACAACCAGACCATAACCTGAAACAAGAATCTGAAACGCGGTCAGATTCCTCAACCGGTTTTTTACGGTATTCATATTTCCCTTTACCTTTGGGCAAAAGGGGCGCAATAAAAAACTGCCGGGCGGCAGTTCCATACTGGGTGCCATTGCCCTTTCAAATGCCTACGAGGTTAGCTGACGGGCGAGGGTTTGAAAGTACCCTTTTCTCCTAAAGGAGAAATTAGCCCCAAAATTTGGGTCCCCCGTATTTGTGCAATTGTGCACAAATCTCGGCTACAATAACTATATTTAATTGTCGGCTATAATTGTCTCCAGAACATTTTATATTGTCAAATAAATTTTTTACGAAAATTTAATAGGCGGTTTTGGTTTTTTCTTTTTTAATTTTCCGCCGAGCTTGCTTGTTGTCGGCACAAGATTGGCTTCTTCAGCAGCCTCTTTTTCCTGAATGTGTTTTTTTATGACATATTGTTCGACAACGCCCGCCGTGGTGCTGGCCATAATATAAAGGTTCAGGCCGGACGGTGCCCTGTACAGGAATAGAAGCATCATTATCGGCATCATCCACAACATCATTTTCTGCTGTTGAGCCGCCTGCGGATTAGACGAGGGAGCGGATGAAGGCATAAGCCTTTGCTGCGCGAACATCGCAACGCCGAGCAGCAGCGGCAGTAGATTGAAACTTGTGCCGATAAATGTACCGATAAACGGGATTTTTTCCGCAGCGGCAGGAAAATAAAACAGCGCATCAACGTTCGACAGGTCGGTTATCCAGAACGGCAGGAATGCCGCTCCTCTGAATTCAATACCGGCATAAATAGCACTGTAAAGAGCAATCCAGATGGGCATCTGCAGCAGCATAGGCAGACAGCCCAGAATGGGCGATGCGCCGTGTTCTTTGTAGAGCGTCATCATCTGTTTATTCATTTCCGCTTTATTGTCAGCGTATTTTTTCTTTATCTCCTCGGACTTTGGCGCCAGTTTCGACATCTTCATCATTGAAACCTGGCTCTTCTTTGTAATCGGATGCAGCAATACTCTAACCACGAAAACAAATATTATAATCACAACTCCGTAGTTGGGGATAAATCCATAAAGCCAGTCCATTGCCGTAAGAATGAAGAAGCTCAGCGGGCTGAAGGTGTCGCCGAAACAGGCCTGGAAGTCTATTGCTTTTCTAAAACCCAGTTTGGTATAAAGCGGGGTCGAGTCAAAAAGATGTCTGTCCTTTGGGCCGATATATACCTGAAAATTATACGCGAGCTTCTGCTGCGACGCAATCGATGCCGTCTGGGTTTCCAGTCGAACGCCGATATTCTCATCGTCTTTTACGTCAGCGTCTGGGTCGAAACATAGTGCGTATTTTGCATCAGTCCAGTCGCTGTATAGATTGTTCGCTTCTGCCGGCACAGGCCGAATGATAGCGGTAAAATACTTGTCCGATATCGAAGTCCAGAGAAACTTATATTCAGCATTTTTGTGGAACAGTTTCGCCTTGCCGCCAAAATCTTTGGCGATTTTTTTAATGTTTATCTTCGTAACTTCCACAAGCCCCTGAGGATTCAGAAAACCTGTTGTTACTGTTCTCGTATCGGTTCTCTGGTCCTCTCTTGTTATGCCGACAGGACCGAGCATATCGAGCGAGGCCTTGATTTCAGCGCCACTCAAGTTGGTAATGGTAACATTGCAATCCAGCAGATAATTTTCAGGCCTGAGCGTGTAGGTTTTTGTCAGTTTTACAAGTTCGCTGCTATTCTTCAAAATGACCGCATAAAAACTTATCGTTTCGGAGCCGTCGGTATTTTTGTTTATGCCGGTACTTTGCCAGTTAAGCCTGTCAAGCGGAAACGCTTTGCCTGTCTCCGGCAGCAGCAGCCTGGCACTTGCCAGGGTATTTGCATTACCAACAGAGGATAACAGCTTAAGCGGCTGCAGATTTTTACGGTCCCGATTATCATAGTCGCGAAGCTTTGCGGAAATAACCGCGGCGCCTTTTGTGGTAAGTGCAAGTTCGAGCTTATAAATGTTATTGCTTTCCGCCGACAGAACAGAGCCGAGCGTGAATGTTTTTTCTTCGGCGCTTACCGCGGTAATTTGAGAAGTATCGACCGGCTCATCGGGCAGGGGAGCTATTTGGGGCTGTTTTTTTTCAGCAGGCTGATTAACCTCAGCGGCAAGAGTTAAAATTTTACTGCCGGTATTTTGCGACGCTGAAAATATGCCTGATTCGAATATCAAAAAAGTACATACAACCAGATACGCGGAAATGAACAAAATAGTCAGTTTCTTTATACTCATGATTTTTTTATCGTCCTTCGCTTAACCTGTCGGCCTCGAAATTGTCGAGTTCCGGAATATCATATATTTTTTTTGCGGTGGTTTTGTAATCGTATTCAAGGCGGACGAAATTAACGCTGTTTTGTTCGATATAGACATAGCTTGCCCTGTTGTCCTTGTCTCGCGGCTGACCTACGGAACCGACGTTTATAATTGCTCTTTCTTCCGGTACTATCGGGTAAACATAATCAAGTTCGTCAGGGGTATAGAAGTCCGGGTCATCGAGAAAAACGCCCGGAAGATGGGTATGCCCGATAAAGCAGATATGCTTAACACGGTCAAACTGACTGGTTATCTTCGCGGGAGTCGTATAAACATCATCGGGAAAAAGATATTCGTTTATCGGCCTTCGCGGCGAGGCATGAACAAAGTCGAGCGTTGCCTTTACGCCGTCGAGTTCCGCAGAAAGGGTCCATCTCATCTGCTGTGTGCCCAGATAGTTCCAGCGTTTATGTCTTTTTTCGCTGCCTTGTTCGGTTTCAAGCTGGCTTCTTGTCCAAAAGCTTGCCCGTTCGGCGCCGAGGTTAAAATTTGTCGGTTCATATAAAATAGCATAATCGTGATTGCCGATGACACAGGCCTGGGTTTTTTCGATTACCAGGTCCAGACATTCCTTCGGGTTGGGGCCATAACCGATTATATCTCCAAGGCAATAGATAGTCTTAATGCCCCTTTTTTCAATATCTGCAAGCACTGTTGTCAGTGCTTCAAGATTCGAATGTATGTCGCTGATTATCGCAAACATGCGGTATTCCTGATTTAATTGACAAAATTATCATAAACAGAGGCGATACTTATACCAGAAAAATGGTGGTTGTTCCAGTTGTTTTATTGTCAAATTAGAGCAGGATAATCGGGGCATTATGTGGAGTTTTTTGCGGAATCTTATTCTTTTATACCTTCGAGCCAGTTTTCAGACAGAATCATCAGGTCGTTAGCGTCGACCGGCCCGTCATTGCTCAAATCAGTACCGAGAAGGCAGTTACTGTTAGGGTCGTTATATAAGTTGGGATCGCTCTGTGGATCGTTAAAGATATTAGGATCTTTACAGTTACACAGCCAATCCGCCGCCAGAAATGCGAAATCCTCAAAATTTACAGTACAGTCGCAACTGAAATCGCCTGCCTGAGCCGGATTATGGCATAGAACCAGGCCGTCAACAGCGAAAAAGGTATCATATACAGCATCATGGTAATCGCAGGCACGTATAGTCAATTTATAAATGCCTGCCTCATCGGCATTAAAAGTATATTCAAATCTTTTCCATCCGCTCATCGAACCGGCATCGTTGGAGCCAAAGCTACCCACATCTTCAACTGTTACATAAACAATTGATAACTCGTGAAGATTTGAATCCGCCAAAGGCGTCAGTTTTATTTCGCCCCAGTCCAGGAATGAGCTGTAGTCGCGAGTGCCGAAAAAGTACACTCCCGTTAGTTTATCTCCGGCGTTAACAGAAATGGTTTGCCAGATTTTGGCATTGTTTGGTTCGTAACGCAAAATATTTTCAGTACCCGTACTGAGCAGAAGAAAGTGATTCCCATCAAAGGGAAGAAGGTCTGTTTGCAGTTTCCACCGGTAATCCCTCGGTGTTAATTTATCAACTACCGCTGCATAGTTGGCATCACAATACCAGCCTGTCGGTGTATTAAAACCGTATGTGCCATACGGCCCATTAACATCGAATAGTTCAAATCTCCCATTATTCGGCTCACCCATTGCACAAGATATGCATAGACTATAACAAATACAGGCTAACAATCCCCCAAATTGTACGCACCTAAACCTCATTAATATCCAATACCTAAAACTATTCAGGCTGATTCAAACCTATTATAACCTCCGGCCTGCCAATATCAAGCAAAATTAATCATAACAGGTATACAGACCTTTTTTAGCCTTAAATAATGGGCATTCCCGTTGAAACTTTAACGGAGAAAACTCGTAAGTTGCAATGTATAGCAAATAATCTATGATGAGTACGATATGAATAAAGGAAGATAAATGGCAAAAAAAATACGGTGGGGCATTGTTGGTACCGGCGGAATCGCACACCAGTTCGCTAAAGGACTGGCTATACTGCCGGATGCACAACTTACGGCTGTATCGTCACGCACAAAAGAAGCCGCTGAAAAATTCGCCGCGGAATTCAATGTGCCGAACTGTCATATCGGAGCGGAATCGCTGGCAAACGATAAAAACGTCGATGTCGTTTATATAGCGACGCCTCATCCGATGCACAAGGGCGAAACAATTATCTGTCTTGAGGGCGGCAAGGCGGTGCTGTGCGAAAAACCTTTTGCGATGAATGGTTCAGAAGTCAGGCAGATGATTGAATGCGCAAAGAAAAATAAATTGTTCCTGATGGAAGCGATGTGGATGTATTTCTTTCCGGCTATGGCAAAGATTCGCCAACTTGTCGGGGACGGAGATATCGGAGAAATCCTATTGGTCCAGTCGAATTTATGTTTTCGGCGGGAACGGGAACCGCAGGGCAGACTGCTGAATCCGCAGCTCGGCGGCGGGACATTGCTGGATATCGGGGTTTATGATATCTCGTTTGCTCAAATGATATACGGCAGAGAGCCACAGCGAATCAGCAGTATGGCACATATAGGACAAACCGGCGTTGACGAACAATCCTCGATGATTTTCGGCTACGAGGATGGCGCAATGGCTGCGCTTACCTGCTCATTTCTCGTAGAGACTCCGTGCGAAGCGGCTATTTACGGCACAGGCGGTTATATTAAGATACCGCATATGTTTTTTCTTCCCGATAAAATCATTGTGAAAACAGGGCAGGAGCAGGAGAAAGAAATAAAATTCGACCGGCTCGGAAACGGATACAGTTATGAAGCTGTAGAAGTTATGCGGTGCCTGCGCGAGGGAGAAACTGAAAGCCCGATTATGCCGCTGGATACAAGCGCAGCTATTATGAGGACGATGGACCGGATTCGACAGCAGTGGAATCTTGTCTATCCTATGGAAAAGAAATAACTATTTCGGGAAATAATTCGCCTTTACCCAGTTAAAATTCAAAATTATATGCAGCCCGATAAGGCTGAGCAAAATCATTCCGGCGGTTTTGTGAAAAATACCAAACACAGTGGGGGAGAAACTATCGCGGAATATTACCGATATGGCCTGGTTAAGGAAAAACACCGTCAGAACCGGATTTAAAATTTTAAGCATCGTATTTCTTTTCATAATCATTCCCCTTTTTTTACCATTTCTGAGTTACGGAATATTCGACAGTTGCTGCGGCATCGGCTGGGATTTCAACCGTGAAACGAGCGGTTGCCGCATCTTTCTTTACATAAGAATGACTTGATTCGTCAATCTTCCAATTAACCCAGGACGGAAACTTCTCATCGACAAATACCGTAACCGCCGAGTCCTTGCGATTTCGCAGTTCTATCGAGTGCTTCTCCCATCGCATCCTGCGGTCAACTCTGCTGTCGATAAGTTTGTATTCAGCGACAATATCGAAGGCATCACCGATATAAACAGACAGCTTTTCATCTTTAGGCGTATGGTCTATCAGGTCTTCGCCGACAAATTCAAGAGAACCGTCAGTATCTTTTTTGAAAACACGAACTTTGCCTTTGGGCAGGGCGATTCCGAGGCCGTTTTCCTTTTTGTTTTCGAACTCAAATTTTATCTGAACCTTTTTGTCATTTTTGTCCCGCTCGTACAGATAGATTTTCTTCGCGGGAACGTTCAGTGCCGGAGTAATAAATTCAATCTGTTTGGTCTGATTATTGTTTATCGTGCTTGTGCGGGAAAGCGTATAAAGATGATATTCCATAAAAGGTTTTTCTTCAAAAGCACCGCCAATCGCCGCTCTCGTTTTATACATCACATTCATTTCCATAAGCGGCTGCGGTTCCTGGACGCGTCTTACATCTCCGGCGATAAGTTTTATTGTAGCGTCTTTATAGGTCGCGCCGCTTTTGTTGTCGATTGTTACCCAGCCGCTGATATCCAAAGCGTTTTCAGCGGCGTTGAGAATTGCCGAGTAGTCGGCTTTCCAGCTTATATCATTGGTAGTATAAGTTACCTGGCAGTTTTCTTTGCCTGCGGTGTCGGACTGAGCAAGCCAGACAAGAGTCGGCTTTGTAACCAAATCATCCGGCATATGAAGGAGCAGAATATTTTCGATACTATTCTCCGATACTATCTGAATATAGTCCTCCTGGTCTTTTACTATCAGGTTGTTGTCTCTTGCGGCAAGAAGAACACCGAGGATTTTTTTGCCGGGGTCGGAACCGCTGCCTTTGACATAAATTGAAACAGGTTTGTCGATATAACGCTGCAAAAGGCTCGATGTGCCGACAAGGTCGTATTCATAATTCTGTTCGAGGATGGCAATTTTGCCCGGCGAAGAAAGACACTGGAAACTTACGCTGGTCGGGTCGATGGACGATGCGACATCGGTAAATTTTATCGTGTTAAGGCCTTTTTCAAAGACTATAGGGCGACATTCCTTAACTACGCCGAAATTGTTGTTATAAACGGTAACCGCTACGGAATTGCCTTCAGACACCGGCTCTTTTGCCGCAAAAAGACAGGTGGAAAGAAAAAGAACTGCAAAAATTGAAAGTGTTGTTCTCATTTTTTGTACCTCCATAAATTGATACAGATATTTTTACACAAAAGAGAACAGGCGTAAAGAAAAATCCGGCCGATTAAAGAGGCATTTGTGTTATGGAAGCGGCAAGCTCTTTTAAGGCGGCAGCGGCAGGGGTTTGTCCAAAGCGGTCGAGCAGTGATACGGCTTTTTGGCGATAGCGGACAATTTGAGATTTTGTAAAATCGATGCCTTTTATGGCCGGCAGGGTCAGAATTTCATTTTCAACGTCCCTGCCGCCGGTTTTGCCGGTTTCGTTTTCAGTTCCGACAATATCAATCAAATCATCAGTCATCTGAAAGGACAGACCGAGATTGAGACCGAAATTATATAGCGCATCGCAATCAGTTTTTTCTGCACCACAGATTATTCCGCCAAGCTGGGCGCAGGCTGCGAAAAACACGGCGGTTTTTTTTTCTATTATGTCGAGATAATCTTCTACACTGATATTGGAATCGCCTCGACAGGAGTTCTGAAGCATTTCGCCCTGACAGATTGTCGCCGCCGTTTCGGCAAGAATCCTGTTGATATCGTTTCTCTGCAGAGACGCGGTGGCTACGAAGGCTTTGCTCAAAAGATAATCGCCGAGCAGCACAGCCGTATTTGTGCCCCAGAGGCTGTTTGCGGTAGCGCGATGTCTGCGGGCCTGACCGTTGTCTATCACGTCATCGTGCAAAAGAGTTGCGGCGTGAATCATTTCGACAACAGCGGCGATTTTGATGTGCAGCTGATTTATTTCGCCGAACAATCCGCCGCTAAGCAGCAGAACAGAGGCACGAAGCATTTTGCCCTGACGGGTTCCAATGTAGTCGATAAACGGCCTGAGCCTGTCGTCGGCGCAGCAGAGCTGATTCAGCATAAAATCGTGAGCCTGTGCAAGCTGGTCGGCTATAAGCACAGAATTGACTGATGATAAATTTTGCGCGGTCATTTTATTTCGACCGGCCGTGAGCGTACTCAAAGAATTTCTTGCGAAGCATTTTCGTAACCGGTCCCGGTTTCCCGTCAGAAATTTTTCTGCCGTCGATTTCAACAACGCCGACAACCTCGGCGGCGGTTCCGGTAAGGAAAAGCTCGTCAGCGACATAAAGGTCGAAACGTGTCAGATTCTTTTCGACAACTTCGATTTTTTCCTGCACAGCAAGCCGCATAACAACAGCTCTTGTAACGCCTTCAAGAGAGCCGGCCTGAATCGGCGGAGAACACAGGACGCCGTTCCTGACAATGAAAACATTATCGCCGGAAGCTTCGGCAACAAAACCTTCATGATTAAACATTATCGCCTCGGGTACGCCCGCATCGATGGCTTCAATCTTGGCCAGAATATTATTGAGATAGTTGAGGCTCTTGACCTGCGGCGGAATCGCAAGCGGATGATTGCGAATCGTACAGGCACAGATGACTCTCAAACCTTTTTCATAGAGGTCCTGCGGATAAAGTTGAATTTTATCGGCAATGATAATTATCTGCGATTTTTCGCAGGTAAAAGGATTGATGCCAAGTGTACCTACGCCTCTGGTAACAATCAGGCGGATATAACCGTCAACGATATTGTTCGCCTTGACGGTTTCTTTGGTGGCCTCGGCAATCTGCTGAACGGTCATACCGATATCGAGCCTTATGACTTTCGCCGACTCGTAAAGCCTTTTAAGATGAGCGTCAAGTTCGAAAACTTTAGAGCTATAAACGCGAATACCTTCGAAGACGCCGTCGCCGTAAAGCAGACCATGGTCGAAAACGCTTATTTTTGCGTCCTGCTCATCTACGAGCCCCTCGTTAATCCAAATTTTTAAAGCCATAAAAACTCCGCAAAATTTTATGCCGGGGCAATCACGCCGTCGGCAAGTTTTATTATCTTTGATGCCTTTTCCGCAATCCGGTCATCGTGAGTAACCATTACAATCGTCTGGCCGGCACTGTGCAGTTTTTCAAAGATCTTTAGAATATCATTTCCTGTTCCGGAGTCAAGGTTTCCTGTCGGCTCGTCGGCCAGGATAACATCCGGCTCGTTTATCAGCGCCCTTGCGATAGCGACCCTCTGGCGTTCGCCGCCGGAGAGCTGATAAGGCCTGTGTTCGGCACGAGCGGTAAGTCCAAGCTCGCCCAAAAGCCGGGAAGCGGCTTTTTTAGCCTTTGCCGAATGGAGCAGCCAGCCGATTGTGCCGGATTGCACCATCGGGGCGATTAAAACGTTCTGCAATACTGTTAATTCGTCAAGCAAATGGTAAAACTGAAACACAAAACCTATTTTTTTATTTCTGAATTCGTTTATTTTTCTGCCGCTGAAAGCTGAAATGTTTTTCCCCTGAAAAAAAACACTGCCTTTATCGGGCTTGTCGAGCGCGCCGAGTATATGCAAAAGTGTACTCTTACCGCTGCCTGAAGCGCCTTTAACGGCGACAAATTCGCCTTTCTCAACATTGAGGTCTATGCCTTTAAGAACCTCAAGATGAACAGCACCCATCCTGTAAGATTTAAAAATATCCCTGCAGGTTAATATGTAATTATTTTCAATCATATTTGATTTACTCTCAATATATCGACACAGTTTTGTCTGGCGGCTTTGATTGTCGGCAGCATTGCGCCGAGCAGGCAAGCGATAACCGCCGCCGCAGCCACCTCAATCGGCAGGGCAAAGCCCGGTCGGCTCGGTATATCGCCTATCGCGTAAATTTCCCTGTTCCACATCTGAAAGCCGAATTTGACATACAGCCAGTCTTCCAGGCTGTTGATATTATCCAGAAACACCAGCGCCCCGGCAATGCCGACCGCCGCACCGACAAGGCCCGTCAAAACCGCATATCGCAAAAAGACCCGCATAATGCCGAACTGGGAAGCGCCAATACTCTTCAATATGCCGATGTCCCTGCTCTTTCCGCCTACAATCATATAGAAAATAACGAAAATAATAAAGACCGTAATCAGGCCGACAAGCAGAAAAAGCAAGAGCAGCATCGCCCGCTCCTTTTCCATAGGAGCAATCGATTCTCTGCGGTAACTCTTGAAGTCCTGTACGTTTACGGTTTTAAAAAGGTCGGCAACCTCCGAATCCGACTTCAGGCCGACAAAATCCTTCCATAAAGCTGTTGTTTTTTCGACGGACTTATTAAAGTCGGCGCCTTTTTTGAATTTTATGAATATCGCACCGGCCCTCTTTGGGCCGATGTTCATACCCGTCATAGACTGCAGTTGCTCAAACGGCAGATAAACAACCGTGCTGTCGATTTTGGCAAGGCCGGAGTTGGAATTATCGCTGTAATAAAAAGTTCTTGTGTTTGCGGAAATTGAAGTTCCCGTTTTGACAAGCGTCCCTTTTGGCGTAAGTGGAAAACAGGTAATCCCATAAGACCATCTCGGCAGAATCGTCCACTGCTGATAGTTGCCCCACGAGTCGCGTTCCACAAGAAGGTCAACGCCGATTACGCAGCCCGGCAATTCAGGATTATACGAAGGAGCGAAGGCAAGCAGCGGTTTTTCTTTGCGGTAATAAAGACTCTGCGCGAAATTCGTCGTCTTTGTGTGAGAATCAAGGGCGATGCCCATAAGACTAAGGGCTGCATTTTTACCGGAAGAGTCGGACTTGACAAGGCCGAAGGTATTTATGACAGGTGTTGCGCTTTCGACGAAATCGGATGAACGTAAAGAAGTTATAAACTCATCATAATGGCCGAACCCGACAAGAGAATCTGTTGAGATGATACAATCGGAGAAAAAATCGTGATTCTTATCTATAAAATCAACGGTAAGGCCGTTCATAACTGTCATTACCACAATGACAATAAAAACACAGACCGCTACCGCCGCGACTGCAAGAATAGTCAGCTTGTTTGACTTGAACAGTTTTAAAGGCAGTATTACGTCGTACATTTTTATTCGTACCTTAGAATTTTTACCGGCGCCGTTCTGGCCGCGGTTATCGAAGGCAATACAGCGCCGAGAACCGAAGCGGCAACAGCGGCGATAAAGAAAAATATCGCCCAGGACCAGTCGAAATGGTTCGGGATTTTTGTAAACATATAAATGCTGCTGCTCCACAGTTTAAGGCCGAAGAGCCGGCCGACAAACTGTTCGACGGCGTTTACGTTACTGGTAACGACAAAACCAATAGCTACTCCGGCAGAAGCGCCTATAAGGCCGATGAAAAGACCGAACAATAAAAAGATGGAGGTAATGTCGGCAGACGAGCCGCCGATGGCCTTTATAATCGCAAGGTCCTTTTGTTTTGCCTTGACTATCATATAGAAAATGCAGAATACAAGAACGACAATACCTCCGCTTATGATTCCGAATATTAAAAGAAGAACGCCCATCTGCTTGCGAAGCTCGGCGGTATATTCCGCCTGTTTTTGAACGGACGTCAAAATCTCGGTATCGGCAATATGATATGCCGGCCAATTGAGCTGCCCCGATGCGAAATCAGACCATATCTTACGAACAACTTCGATACATTGTGATGGATTGAATCCGGCGGCGCATTTTATATGGATAATATCCGCTGTCTTATTCTGTTTGTCCGAAGGAAACAAAAGGCCGGCCAGGGCGTCTATCGGCATAAAAACAAATCTCTTGTCTATGTCATAAACCGATGTAAAGACTATATCGGAAATAACCACCTGGACCGAGCGGGAACGAGTGAAATTTACCGGCTCATTGCTTTCGGCTTCGGTTGTGCCGGTGGTTATTACAGCCTTTCTCCCGATAAAATCTTCTGCAAGAGAAAAATCGTAGCGGTCGGTTATAGGGTCCGGCTCCAAAATGGCGGCGATGCCTATAAAAATCGGTATCCCAGTTGAATCTGGATTTCCATCGCCATATTTAAATTCCGGCGCCGAAAGAGAATTTTTCTGTCTTAACAGATTGCTTTTGAAATTTGTAACCCGGCAGCGGCTGACCGGTTCTATGCCCCATATATTAACGGCTTTTACGTTTCCGGCGCCGAGATGTACAAGGCCGCTTGTGGAAAGTATCGGCGTGGCGGAGTCTATTTCTTTGGCCGAGCAGAGTTTTTCAATAAGAATATCATAATTGGAAAATCTCGCGCCAGGCTCAAGAACGATATCGCCCAGGTATTCCGATGCGCTCAGCTCAATCGCCCCGATAAAGGCCGTGAAAAGACTTGCCACCGTAACAAGCAGCGCGGTCGAAAGTGTTACCGCGGCGATGCTGAGAAAAACGATTTTCCTCTTTTTGAGATATCGCAATGCGAGGAAAAATTTAAGCATTTATTTTGTCCCGCAGGTTATTTTTCCGGTTTCAGTAATGGAAACAGAATTACATCTTTTATATTGGTTGTGCCGGTAAGCAGCATAACAAGTCTGTCGATACCGATGCCAAGCCCGCCGGCCGGAGGCATTCCGTATTTGAGAGCATTTATAAAGTCTTCGTCGAGACTGCGGAAGATTTTTTCGTCTTCGCCGGCGCCTTTTGCCTGCGACGTAAAGTTTTCATATTGTACGGTCGGGTCGTTAAGCTCCGTATAGGCGTTGGCAATCTCTATTGTTCCCGCATAAAGCTCGAACCGCTCGGCCAGCTCAGGATTCGATTTGCTGCGTTTGGTGAGCGGACACAGTTTGCCGGGATAATCGATTACAAAGGTTGGGTCAACAAGATGCGATTCGACCTTTTCCTCGAAAAGTTTGTTTGTAACGACTTCATCGTCCATTTTCGTTTCGTCGATTCCAGCCTCTTTCGCCTTTTTGCGAACGTCCGCGATATTGTTTATGTCGCAGCCGCAATACTGGCCGACGAGGTCGGAGTACGAAATTCTCTTCCATGGACGCGAAAAATCAATTGTATGTTCGCCGAACTGAACTTTCGAACTTTCGCAGTGTTTTTCCACAGCGGCGCCGATAAGAGATTCGGTAAGTTCCATCATTATATTATAGTCGGCGTAAGCCTGGTATATTTCCATCATTGTAAATTCAGGATTATGGCGGGGGCTTAAACCTTCGTTGCGGAAATTGCGGTTTATCTCGAAAACCTTTTCAATGCCGCCGACAAGAAGTCTTTTTAAGAATAATTCCGGCGCAATTCTAAGATATAAATCTATATCGAGAGCGTTATGATGAGTAATGAACGGTTTTGCCGCTGCGCCGCCGGCGATGGTCTGCATCATCGGGGTTTCGACTTCGTAAAAACCTTTTTCCTGCAGAAAAGCGCGGATTGTCGATACTATCGCAAGCCGTTTTTTGAATCTCTGCATTACCTCTGGGTTTGCCCAAAGGTCAACATACCGCTGACGATAGCGAAGGTCCGTGTCCGCAAGGCCGTGGAATTTTTCAGGCGGCTGCAGCAGTGATTTCGCCAGAAGCGTAATTTTGTCCGCCCATATCGTAAGTTCGCCGGTCTTCGTAAGGCCGAGCTGACCTTCTGCGCCGATTGTGTCGCCCAGCTCAATCAGCTTTATAAGCTCCCACTGGCTTTCGAGAAGCTTTTTACTTAAACCGAGCTGAATCGTACCGCTGCTGTCGCGCAGAGTTATAAATATTAATTTGCCGATATCGCGGAGAAGAACGATTCTGCCGGCAGAAATCGCCCTTTGCGGCGGTTGTATCTTTTCGTCAAATTTAGCCCTGACCGATTCGACCGATTCGACATTGTCTAAACGTCCGCCGTACGGGTCAACTCCGAGCTGTTTTATCCGCTGGAGTTTCTCTATTCGCTGTTTCTCAAGTTTCCCGATATCTTCCTGTTCCGTCATTGCTGGGGTCCCGATTCGATAAGTTTTGCTTTTGCGACAAGAATCGCTATGTCAAGCTGACGGTCAGCCTGCAGAGTTTCTGTCAGATTGTGTCTTTTCAGTTTTGCTTTGTTCTGGTCATGGTCCGCCGCCGCAAGAACATCGTTATCCCGCTGGATATCGAGCACTTTTTTGATTTCCTCGTTAACCAGTTTAACCTTTACGTTCGGCGAGACTCCCCAGTTTTTCTTCCCGAGTTTTTCCATTGCCCAGCGGTCGTTGACTCTCTGGCCGGACGGCAAATGATAATAAGCCATCGTATATTTCATCTGTGCGCCGTCGCCGGGGTATGGTGTAATTGTCTGAACGCTGCCTTTGCCGTAGCTTTGCTCTCCCACAAGGGTTGCCCTTGAGAAGGTTTTGTCGGCAAGAGCGCCGGAAACTATTTCAGATGCGCTGGCGGAACTTGAATTAATCAATATCACAAGCGGATAATTCGGATGTGTTCCTTTTTTCTCAGCGGTTTCCCATGTCGGCAGGCCGACTCTCGGCTGAGTGCTGACCATGACGCCTTTTTCAACAAACAAATCCGTTATGTCGGCAGCGCTCTGGAGATAGCCGCCGCTGTTGAACCTTAAATCCAGAACGAGCCCCTTCATACCTTCAGCTTCGAGTTTGGTAATAATCTCATCAAGGTCTGCCGCGGTAGCCCCGGAAAACTGCGTAACCCTGACGTAGCCTATTTTGTCCTTGTCGTCAACGAAGTAGAGCCAGTTTCCGGAATCATCCCTGCACCAGCCGCGAGTCGTGGGAACGATAATTCTTGCCCTTGTAATTTCAATATCTCTCGTTTTTTCTTCCTGCTGCCGGCGAATTGTAAGCACAACCTTTGTGCCGGCCGGACCTGTAATTTTGCTGACCGCGCAGGAAATAGACATATCTTTTGTGCTCTCGCCGTTGACTGCTTCAATTATGTCGCCGGCATCGAGAAGACCGGAATTATAAGCAGGCGTGCCGGGCACAAGACTTACAGCTTTCAATGGCCCGTCCTGTTTGGATATTTCAACGCCAATTCCTGTAAATTCGTTCGTCATATTTTTTTCAAAGTCTTCAACCTGTTTCGGCCAGATAATCATCGTGTGCGGGTCGAGCGCGCTCAGCGAGGCTTCGGCAAAATGCGAAATTACTACCTGCTCGGGCAGTTTCATTGTCGCCGAGTTAAGGGCCAGGACGTGGTTGAAAAGTTTTATAAACTGGTCTTTGCTTATGCCGAGAGATTCGGCCCTGTAATTTTTCTCCAGCGCTGAAAGTCCCGCAACAAACTGCGGTATCTGGTCTTTTTCAAACTGAATCTTGAAGGTATTCGGGTCGAAATTTTCCGAAAGGCTTATTACTTCCGCAAGATACCGGCACCGCTCGAAGGCTTTTTCGGTCATATCGCCGTAATGGAAAGGTTCAACATAACTATACCCAAGCACGTCAAGAGCACGGATAAACATATCAGGTTTTATTTTTTCGTACCGGTCAGTACTGGTCTCACAGGGGCTGTCCGTCAGTGAGGCCTTGATAATAGCCTTTTCCTCGAGCTGGTCTTTTTTGTCTTTGTAGGTTTTGTCATCTTCGTAAAGAACGGCAAGCCAGCTGTAACAGTTCAGCAGGGCATCTATCCACTCGCCTTTGGATTCATAATCAGCGGCGGCTTTTTGCGCCCTGGCGATTGTTGCCTTTACAAACGGCTCGGCCAAAACCTCTGTCTTGCGGTCCTGGACGGCATATTCACGGGCCTTGAGAATCACTGGAAATATATCGAGCAGATTCGGTTCGTTAGTTTCCGGTCTGGCCTTTAATTTTTCAAGCTCGCTAATCTGCTCCTGAAAAGCTTTTTCTCTCTCCTCCTGCATTGTTTTCTGAATCTCATTATACTCGGAAATTATCCCGAGAATCGCAGATGTGGAGGAATCATTGACATCGGACTCTTTGATAGTCTGTTCGGCGGCGGCAAAATTGCCGTCGCATATTTCCTGCACCGCGTGCACCGCGGATTTTATTAAAACCGTGTCATTGCCGTCCGACCTGGGCAAATGCGAAACCTTTTCGGGGGTTGACATTGAAAACGCGGGCCAAATCGGGAGCAACAATGCGAGAATAAATACTATAGTTTTTTTCATTTGCGCTTTTCTCAAAATATATAAAGAAACTTAGCCACTAAGACACTAAGGCACAAAGTTAATTATATTATTTTTCTTTGTGTCCTGGTGCCTTTGTGGCTATTTTTTAGTAATTTTTTACAGACACTCTGCCGCTTTGCCGCTGCAGCCGAGGATGTCAAGTTTGTGCATAACCATCGCCTTTATAGCGTCTCTTGCCGGGCCGAGATAATTTCTCGGGTCGAACTCAGAGGGCTTTTCTGCGAAAACCTGGCGAATCTTTGCGGTCATAGCCATTCTCAAATCTGTATCGATATTAACTTTGCAAACCGCCATTTTCGCGGCCTTGGAAATCGCCGCTTCAGGTACGCCCATAGCGTCAGGCATCTTTCCGCCGTATTTATTAATAAGGTCAACGAATTCTCTAAGCACTGTGCTCGAGCCGTGCATTACCAGCGGATAGCCCGGCAGTTTGTCTGCTACTTTTTGTATAACATCAAATGCAAGTTTCGGTTCTGATTTGAACTTATAAGCGCCGTGGCTTGTGCCGCAGGCAACCGCCAAAGAATCGCATCCGCTTTTTTCAACAAATTCTATTGCCTGGTTGGGGTCGGTAAGATGGCTCGCAACATCGTCATGACTGACGCCGACTACATCTTCTTCAATGCCGCCAAGCTGGCCGAGTTCTGCCTCGACAACTACGCCGTGAGCGTGAGCGTATTCGACAACCTGTCTGGTAATCCTGATGTTTTCCTCAAAAGGATGATGCGATGCGTCAACCATTACCGAAGAGAAACCGTCATCGACGCACTGCTTGCAGATTTCAAACGTATCGCCATGGTCAAGGTGCATACAAATCGGGATATTGGGATTTTCAGCGACGGCAACGTCAATAATCGCCCGCAAATAACTCATAGAAGCGTACTTCCTGGCGCCTTTCGATATCTGAAGAATTAACGGGGCCTTCTTTTCAACGACAGCCTCTACGATGCCCTGCGTAATCTCCATATTATTGACATTGAATGCTCCGATTGCATAGCCGTTTTTGTAGGCCATTTTGAACATCTTTTTCGTGGTAACTAAAGCCATTTATATATTCCTTAAAAAAAGTTTATAGACTACGGCACAATATACTAAATTAACGACATAAAAAAACCATTGTTTCAGGCGTCATCAGGATTAATAATTACGATCCGTCGGGGAATCCAGACCCATAAACGTCTTTGAGCCGAATCCGAGCTCGCCGACTCCTTCAGGCCATATATTAAGAATTATCGCCCGTCTGTCAAGTGATTCGTCTACGCTGTAGGTAAGACCGTAATAAAGCCTGTGATAACGCCTGATGAGGGAGGCCTGGCTGGTTATTCGCTTTTTGGTTTTGAAATCGTACTGATGAGCGAAGGAAATCATATAACGCGGATTAAGTTTATATGTCATTGCAAAGGTAAAGGCGTTTGAGCCGTTTTCGCCGTCATTTTCCACATGTTTCAGGTATCGGGTACCGATATAATAGCTCAGATTCGGCCAGACGAGCCGAGACAATCCTATATTGAACTGCTCAAGCTCGTTGTCTTTCGTGCCGTAATTCAGGTCGCTCAAAATAGCCGTTGTGTCGCTGAGCCGCCAGATGTAATCGGCGTTGAAGCTGTCCTGCTGCGGACCAAAAAGCTGAAACTTCCTGTACCCGCTTAAATCGCCGTTGGAAATCGCCGGCACCGATAAAACTGAAAGCGGAATAAGCGGATTGTTCCAGAGGCTCCTGTCGGGTCTGTCTATATCGGAGTTGTCGTTGCTGACCATAGTATATTCCATTTTCAAACGCATCCAGTCGAGAACTCTGCGCTTCTCGCCCTGGCCGCGCTTGGTCTGCCACCGCTGCAAAACGCCGAGAGTGTAAACATCCTTTTGTTCAACTACATCGTCGCTTTCAGCAAAAACAGCGGCGTTCGCGTATGGCTTTATAATATGACGAATGCCGTCAATGTCCCAGAACTTCGAATGGATGTTTGGATAGGTTCGCCAGTATTGAGTCGAAGCCCTTGCGCCGAATTCGCCGATGAAAACATTCTGCTGACCGAAGTCCGAACCTGTTCCGGTAGCCATGCCGCGGTCAAAACCGCTTCTGTCGTCATAGCCGAATGTGCCTGCCATATAAGGCACAATATTACCGGAGGCGAACTTGACCGGCATATCGATTTCAGTGCGGGTCGAACCAAATGTAAAATATTCGCTTGAAATGTTCAGGCCGTGATCTTTGCCGGTTCGCTGGCGGAATCTGCCGACAGAACTATCGCTGTATAAGGTAAACTTGTCGTCAAAAAGCGATTGTCCTGTTAAATGATACTGCGCCGAAGGAAGCTCCTCGAGCTGGTCGGCAAAGTCGTTTATCCGCCATTTGCCAAGTATCGCGAAAGCCTGGTTATCTTTGAGCCATTTCAGATGTATAAGGGTTTCCTGTTCCCTGCCGTTCAGGAATTCACTGCGGCGGAAGGATTCGAGAAAATGCTCGTCCGACTGATAGCTGGATTCGAGAGTAAGCTGCCAGTGGTAAGGCAGAAATTGCCTGTGCTGGAAATCGACCATGCTCCTTAACTTATTGTCAGGCTTGAGGTTTTGCCTGTCTATGTTTCTGCCAAGGTCGTCTTCACCGCGGTCGTTAATTACATAACCATCGATATTGCCGAAATAAGTGTCTCTTTCATATTTTATAACGCCGCCTATTCCTGTGCCTCGTTTGGAATAGTAATCATACACAAGACTCGAATCAACGCCCGGCGGTTCACGAAGCCCCAGAACCCTCGCAAGAAACCATTCGGTCTCGATAGATGTGCCGAAAGTATTGTCGCGGGCAAACTGCACTCTCCTGATAGGAATGTCGGGCCTCTCAAAATCGCCGCTGAGTTTCGGCCAATAAAAAACTGTCCGGTTATCGACCTTCAGCTTGACATCTTTCATCATAACATCGTAACTTTGATTGCCGAGCCGGCCTGTCTGCTGGTCAACAGTGGTACTGTCGGCAATATAAATTTCCGAGGCTGTCGCGGAAATTTTGGGTACATAAAATTCACTGCTCGTAAGTGTTACATTACTGCCGGCAAATTTATTTTCGGCGACCTGTTTGAGTTTCGCCGCTCTTGCATAAACCGGAATCCCGCGCGACGGGTCGAATGTCCGCATAACAGCATTTATGACAAGGGCCTGTTTCTTTTGGAAATTGTAATAGACTTCATCGGCGCGAATTGTTCTGCTGCCTTCGGTCATAATTATATCGCCGCGGAGATAAACAGCTTTTACTGTGTTATCAACCGGCAAGAGGTCCTTGTCCTTATTCGGGTCGTTTGTTTTACCGGCATAAAAGATAACCGCGCTGTCGGCCTGGAACTCGAGCAGTCTTCCGCTTTCGTCCTGTTTCTGCCACAGATAGAACCTGTTTAAAACAGTCGCTATATTTGTGCCGTCAGTAAGATTTTCATTTGTGATTCTGACCGGCTTGTCCGTAGCGCTGCTTATATTGACAGGATACTGAAATTTAGGAGCGGACGCCAAAGGCGCTGCAGGTGCCGCAGGCTGCTGCGGCTGCGGTTTGCGGCCGGTTGTGTCTGTGCCGAAAACTTTTTCAAGAATATTGGGCGGAGCGGGCTGCTGCTGAACGATAGCAGCTTTTTCTTCCGGCGGTAATTCTATCTGATGAGTTGCCACAAGTGCATTATGATAAATCAGGCTCGTACGCGGGTCTTCTGTGATTCGTTTCTCGGCTGTCGCAAAAATTTCACCGGCTACCTGAAATTTTGTAACCAGCGATTCGGCGCCTTCCATAATGGGATGACTCATATCGACGCCGGATGTTTTAGAGCCGGAACCTGCCTCGACGGTTACTTTGTCCTGCAGATAAACAGTTACATTATACTCAACATCTTTAATGCCGCGGTCCTCGGTAGTGATGCTGTTGAGCCAGACGACAGCCTGTTTGCTTTTCAATCTGTTATCACCTATGACAAGGTCAAAGCCATCGCTGAATACAAGGATATGTTCGCCGTCGGAAACCTGGTAGCTTGTCATTGTTGCGCCGCGAAGATGAAGGTCGTCGGCACCGAAAAATTGAGCTTGGCCGGAGTCAATTGCCCAAAGACCTTCCGTGCCAAAAAATAATACCGCTATAAGGCAGATAATCCGTTTACGCATATGCCTCCAGAAAGCAAAACGCCTCAATTGCCAGTGATTATAGCCATACTAAATCATAAATCCAGCCATAAATCCCAAAAAACCTCAATAATAATACTGATAACAGCAATATATAACTTATAGTCCGATAAAGTGTTGTGGATATAATTGGCAGTTATCAGTTGTTAAAAGACAACTTTTAACTTATTATCGAAACAAACGTATATTAAAGGAATTCGTTAAAATGGGCAAAATGTTCAGCGGCTATCAGCAAAAGGTCATCAGGGATTACTACGGCAACATTGACAAAATTGCCCTGACGAAGCTGTCCGAGCTGGTAACTGAAATTTATCTTGCCGAGAGCAAGGAAAAGAAAACAAAACTCTGGCAAAGGGTTGAGATGGCGCTGAAGCAGTTGAAAATCCCCCAGCCGGTCGCAGAGCACATCTTGAAACAAAAAGACCCGCAAATCCTGGCCAAAAATATCAACGACTGGATGAAATAATCCTATTTTCCGCCTCCGCCAGGGGAGGCCTTACGGCAAAGGTCTTCAAGCCTTATCCAGTCAAGGCCGGCATTGGCGGTTTCCTTGTCGATATATCGCTGGACTAATCTAAAGCAATAACTTTGGCCTTAATACTGCACTCCTTAATATTTCCCTCAGTTCCCCAGTCAAACACAACTATCGTTCTATCCTTAACATTCATTAAGTTAAAACCGACAATGCCTACCAAACCTTGATATTTTATTTGATCTACTTTGTCGCCTTCGTCATCAAATGAACAGAGCTCTAAGCCGCCAGATTGTTGAATTATATGTCGAACTATACCAATTATAAAACCTCCTGAATTCCGAGACGTTATATCCATGGCGAATGGTTGTTTATCTGCAACAAATACTTCTTTGTCCCATAGAAGTTTTAATTCTTTTGTATAACACCGCGTCCATAAAAGCGTTTTATTGGGGTCTGCATTTTCTTTTTTGTATAAAACAGCTATGTTGCCATTATCAAGACAACAAACTTTGGGCAATAATAATGAAAACATAGATACAGAATTCTCATTTGCAAAATGATCTTCGTGGACTAAATTTAAATTGGGATCATAGATTAAAATAAAACTTTCTGCAGAATTTTCATGATAGTCTTTCCTGGAAAGATTTGCCGATAATCCTGCTATAACTAAATTTGCATTAGATTTTATCTGATCAACACTGCTAAATATATCCGTTTGACCAATATTGAATAACTTTTCCTGCATTATTCTTCCCTGAATATCGATCCGCATACATAATCCATTACTATTCTGGTCTCCAACCAAAAAAAATGTATTATCCTGCAATGGTATCATCTTTTTTATTGAGTGGCTTTCTATAGAGTTTCGAATCGACATTATCTTTTCTGCTTTGTTGGTTTTTGGAATAACTGCAATCTTTTGCCCTTTTTCCTCCTTTTGTTTTTCCAATATTCCTATAGTCAAAAGGTCGCCAAGGCTATCGCTGGCTATTGCACAACCATACCCTACAGGATCAGGTTTTGTGTAAACTTTGGTTCCATCTGTATTCCTTGGCAAAATACGAATTGCATTCCCATCGGTCCCTATTTCCCACAATATATTGTCGCCCTTTACAGGCAATGAACCTCTCGGACTCTCCACGGTCGTCACAATTATGCCGTTGCCATCCTTGTTTAAACAGGAAGCAAGCGGAGCAGAATTTGTATTCGCATCCGGTACTAATTCTCTTTCCCATAATATCTTGGCATTAGTTCTGTTTGAAACCAATACACAAAAAAATATCACCAATGTTAAATACTTAATAAGTCTCATAATAAACTCCTAATTTGCAATTCAGCATAGCTCAGGGCAGGATAGGATTTTTCAGATTCTAATTAATGTTTTTGTTCCAATACAGTTTTGTTATAGTAATTAACTTTGTTTAATCTAAAGAAATAACTTTAGCTTTAAAGTTCCATTTTCTATCTACGGGAGTAATCCCTTCTTCAAATACAACTATTATTTTGTCGTTTACTCGCATCAAATTAAAACCAGGAATGCCAGGCGAATTATCGTTATATTTTATATGTTCTGTTTTTGTGCCATTATCGCTGAAAGAATAAAGTTCCAAATTGTTTAAGGCCGCAGCTGCTATAAATCCGGAATTGTTAGAGATAATGTCAAAAGTAACAATTTCATCTGTTGATAATATTTCCTTTTCCCAAAGCAGCTTTAATTTATTTGTGTAACATCGAGCAGTTAATAATGTTTTATTGGGGTCTGCTCCTGCTTTTGTATACACCGCTACAATATTGCTGTTATCTAAAATACATATTTTAGGAAACAATAAGGGGGGAAATTTCCCTATAAAATAATCCTCAGAAATTATCTTTTTATTGTTATCATATATTAATATAAAATTTTTTGGATAAGGTTGAGATAAATCACACGATATTCCCGCAATGATTAAACTTGTGTTATCATTTTTTGGCTTGTCAATATCAGTAAATACCTCGCCTTGTCCCATATCAAATATTTCTTCCTGTATTATACCTCCTTGTTTATCAATTTGCGCATACAATCCATTACTATCTCTTTGTCCAATCAGAATAAATGTATTATCCTGCAAAGGCATCATCTTTTTTATTGAATGACTGTTTATAGAATTGCAAGGTGATATTTTTCCCCCCTTAGAAATAACTCCAATCTTTTGTCCTTTCTCTCCTTTTTGTTTACTTAATACTCCTAAAGTTAAAAGATTGTTGGAAGTATCAAGACCAATAACGCCATAAATTGTTTCGGTATTGGTCCGAATTTTAGCGCCATTGCCGTCTTTAAGTAAAGTGCGGATTGCGCTTCCATCGGCTCCAATTTCCCATAATACGCAATTGCCGCCCAATAAAGGTAAAGAACCTTTAGGACATTCAACTGTCATCACAAAAATACCATCACCATTTTTGTTCAAGCAAGAAGCAAAAGGTGTGGAATTTGTATTCGCATCCGGTACCAATTCTTTTTCCCACAATATTCCGGCATTTACCCTGCTCGAAACTAACATACAAATAAACATTGCCGATATTATTGTTAAATTTTTAAAAAGTCTCATAACAAAACTCCTAATTTTATAATTACCTATTTATTCACCGCATGAACAAGCCCGAGCGTCTGCGAAAGCTCCATCTCCCCAACCATCAATCGCACCATAATATGCGTTAGCCGCGGCTTGGCAAGCAACAGCGCAACTGCTTCCTGCACACATATCTGTCAATCCATCCCAAAGATTGTCATCACAAGTATCCCTATCACTACCACCACATTGCCCGTAACACTCATCGTGCGCATTGCAGAAATTAAGGAAACTCGCATCCGAGCATCCCGCAGGATTGTCTGAAAATGGCGGGCCACCTGCTGATCCGCATCCGTTCGGTGCTGAACAGCAGTGGCCGTTGTTACATATCTTGCCAGTAGGGCAGCAAGAACCATTACAACACGTTCCACTGCAACAGGAGCCATTGCAGCAAATTTGTCCGCTATTACAACAAGTACCATTACAGCACTCCATATTAGGGTCGCCATCACAAACTATACAATTGCCCTTGCCATCGCAGGTTTGGCAGTTTTCAGACTTGCAGCGTAAGTCACAGCCATGGGTTATACTGTTGCAATCCATACAATTACGCCAATTACAGGTATGTCCATCTCCATCACCGCAGCAGTGTTTTGTATCTTCGTTATATTTCGTCCTGTTGTCACAGCACGCCTCATTCGCATCCGTATCAGCGCAGGTGCCGTTACAGCAGAATTTATTCGGGTCCCCGCCGCAAACGCTACAACCGCCGCCAACACACGATTCACACTGTGAGGAATAGCAGCATTCGCCATTGCAGCAGAAACTGCCGCCGGTGCAATACCACTCACAGTGACAATTCGGCCATTGGCCTGTTTGTGTATAGCAGGCAGGGCATGGTGGACAAAAAACGATGGGCAAACAGGCCGATGCCATTGTACAGAAAATACCAATTACAGATAAGCTAATTAAAACTGCTCCTCTTAAATTATTCATCCCGTTAGACCTCCTTTTATTTGGCATAAACCAGTATAGAATATTCCTGTTTTTTTCGATATTAAAGTACATATATAAATTCAAAATTGGTCTAACGGGATTCATTGCCGCACCTCCCGCACCCCTTAAACATCTTATTGACAACGTCCATCCGGTTTGCATCCTCGGAATTCATCACAAGCCAGCAATAGTACGCACACGCCGCCGTTTGTTTGCCCTGTTTACAGTGTAAATCCGTGTTAATGTTGTCATCCTTGCGAAAGCGGGAGTTGTGTCCATATTAACTTTTCAAATAACCTATTTGGAAAAATTAGGACTCAAGTGCTATGATTTTAACCTTAGTAGGTTTTCTGTCCTTGTAAGATGTTTCAAAAATAAGAAAAACTTTATTTTTTATACATGCTATGTTGATAAATCGCGATCCAATACTTTGGCTCATAGAAATAGTATTTGTCTCATTACCATTTTTATCATATTCATATACTTCAAGAGTTTCAGGGCGATGTTTCTTGGACACTAAAACAAACCCTTCATTCGGAAGAGGGGCTATACTGAAGGTGCCTTTATCGTATCTAATCGCTGCTCTTTCCCATAACATTTTTAGATCCGGTGTGTAAACTCTGATATTTACATCCATGAGTTTCATAACCTCCCTACTTACAGAATAGGCAACTATAAAATTTCCTGATGATAGCTGGCATATCCGAGGTAATTGTAATGGATTTCCGGGGAAAAAGTCTTTTGTCACAATCTCACCTTGAGCATCACATAAAAGCACAAAAATGTCATTGGATGGAGTCTCCTGACTCGGAGCCCGACCCACAACTGCAAAACCATCTTTATTACCCGTTGCTATACCATCGATTAACGATTCTGAATTAGACAGGTTATAAACTTTGCTCCATATCTCCCTACCTTCTGAATCAAATTTAGTTGCCAGTGCGCCTCCTTCGCCGCTACCAATATTCAGGATGCTATCATCTTCAAAATGTATTGTTTTGAAAATGTGTAAGACGCGTTTTGATGTACTATCTTTCATAACAACAGGTTGAGCAGTGCTAATAAATTCCTTGTTTGCTCCTTGATTGATTTTTATAGCTGACCATTTAGCAGTATCATTAGAGAGTTCCATTATCGAAATATTTCGGTTTTTAGATACTGATAATCCTTTAAGAAAATCGGAGGCAGTGTCTATAGATGTTTCCTCTTTAGAGATATCATCCTTGAGTATGGTTTTTCTATCAAGATTACCGTTCGGGTCAAGTTCCCACAGCCAAATCTTACCATTGGATTTATCTATTGGTTGAAAGGAAGTGCCCGCAACAAGCAAGGTATTAGTGATTTCATCAAATATAGCAGAACCAGTTGAATAACTTAACCCATCTTTAAAATCGTATTCTTTTTGCCATAAAATCTTCAGACTTGAATTACTATCCTCCGCATAAAGTCGAGAAGCGTTTAAAAGTATTCCTAACACAAAAAATACACTCAATATTTTTTTGATAATCCGTTTCATAATTTTCCTTTCTTATATTCTTCTATTCGCAATCGCAACAAACACACGCACTTACTTGTGCGCTTTTATAAGTATTGTAACCAATACTTCCTGATACGTAGTCATAATAAGTGTCGGCATTATCCATACAATCTTCGTAACAGTTTTCGCGTTCTTCACCCGTTAAAGCTTCACAGATAGCACGCATACCATTATGGAATTGAACATTGCAGATACCAAAAACGCTATTACATGTTCCAAAGCATAAATCATGACTATTACAGGGCTGATTAAAACTAGTATGTTCACAACCAGTTGGATTGTCAGGAATTATCCAACCCCAACCCTTTGGTCCGCATCCATTTGCTGATGGTTCAGTACACGGGTCATCGACCTTGTTACAGGCCAGTAACTCTTCGTAAGAACTAACCTTGCGAAGGCATTGCTGGCATCCGCCGTAAGGACTGCATTTCTGGCAGTCATATCTATTGCAACAAGATTTATTGCAGCAACTGCCATTGCAACATTGCTTATCAGTATCGCCTCCACAAACCTTACATTCTCCGTCAACACAGGTTTTGCACTCGTCGTGATCGCAGCATGTACCATTACAGCACTCCGTATTGGGGTCTCCGCCGCATACCTTGCAATGCCCATTACCGTCGCAGGCCTCACATTCGTCAGGATTGCAGAGAGATTTACAATTTTGACTCGCAGAATCGCAGTACTGGCAATCTTTTACGTTACAGCAATGTCCATAACAGCAGAATTTATTAGGGTCGCCGCCGCAAACTTTACAACTGACAGTAAGACTATTGGCATCTAAAATACAACTCTTGCATTCTATAGGATCGCAACAGTTGCTGCCGCAGCAGATTTTATTATTGGGGCAGGTTTTACCCGTTCCATTATAGCAGCATTGGTCCGTAACCAGCGTATAACATTTTTTACCATCACAGCAACTCGGACATTCGCTATAACTTTTACATGTGCCCTCGCAGCAGCCTTCTCTTTCCCACGGCTCGCAGCAACCGCCGTCTTCACAACAGTAATTTTGTCGTTCATAACCGTCAGGAGGAGGGCTGTAATAACATTTGGGTGCCCAGTCCCAGCCATTCCAAATATAGCAATTTGGATTAGGCGGATCCCAGCCGGCCGCCGTTGTACAAAAAATCCCAATAACTGCTTACAGTGTAAATCCGCGTTCCGCCCTGCGGAATCCGTGTCTAAATATCAACAGTGTAATTTTGTGTCTCTATTTACTTTTCAAATAACCTATTAATGTGAACGAAGAATATCGCCCATCTTTCCTGTTCGATATGCATTAAGCAAAATTCTGCTTTTTAGAGCTTATTTTTCGCCTCCGCCAGGGGATGCCTTACGGCAAAGGTCTTCAAGTCTTATCCAATCGCACAGCTGGAGTTATTGGTTCGGCTTTATAGGTTTTTCGTTTACATCTTTTACGAAAACAAGATTTGCATCTTTGTATTTATATTCTTTCTTTTCGATTTTATCTATGAATTTATCGCCGTTTTTCAAGCCAAGATTCTTTATAGTAAAAGTTTCTTCCGTCATAACCTTATTTATCTTTTGTTCTTTAAGGATATATTGCCCATTAAGAGTAACTTTTCCATCAGGATTGTAATGAGTCTCCTGAAAATTCGACGGCAAATAAACACCGTTCAGCTTAACATAGCTTATATTATACTCCATACTTGGTTTATTATCTGGAGCTTCAAGTATTCTTATGAGAGTTGGATTATACCCGGCATTCGAAGGCAGTAAAATTTCGTAAAAACTAGCCACATCGCTAAAGTTGTTATTGTTAAATACGCCAAATCGGATATAGTATTCGGTATCATCACCAATGCTCTTCTTCCCAATGACGACAGTATCTCTAAAAGTTTTTGGTGTCGTATCCTTATGGAAAAGCATCGTTTTAAAAGTTGACAGAAATGTCCATGTAGGACCAATTGCATTGAAAAACCTAGTTGGATATCCCCCGAATTCCCTCATAGCTCTATAATCTAAGGCGTTTTCGCGTTTGCCAACTTTGATAACGTTTCTTTTAGAGGTTGAGCCGTCTTTGGCATATTGGCCAGGTGTTGCCTGCATAATAATATCTGGAGTTCTAATAACTTGAGAATCGAAGGCAGCAGGTCCATACAGGATTTGCATCGTCTCGGCATCCCTGAGGATAAGACCTTTGGTACGGTTTAGATGTACCCATCTCATATCTCGCTTCAAATCTGCTTTGAAGTTTATTGTTCCCCCTGCTAATTCTTCACAACTGTTTGGGGCAACTTCAACATTTATTTCTCTTATTTTAAGCGCCTGGTTAACGCTATCCCCATAGTACCTGTGTAGAGAAGTAAACTCCATCACGCCCTGCCACGTCTCAATTTTATCGTAATTGCCTTTGACCGCAGTTTCCAGATGATTCAACAAATCTTCGATCGAGTTAGGATCAACAGGGCTGTACTCCTTACTTTTCGCAAGAAAACCTTCTTCAGCGTTTGCTATACTAAACAATCCTGCAAAGGCTAAAAGGCTAAGGGTAAATAGTATTGTTCCAAATACCCGGTATGTTTTTAAGGTCGTTATCATAATTTATCTCCTTTCAAAAAAGCAATACAATTACTCACCTGAACAGTCCCAGAATGGAACTGTCTCAGTAACGCCACGGTCCAGGTCAGGATAGCACCAATAGCACCGAGTAGGAAGGAAGTCTATATAACAGTCAGTCCCTGAAGAGTCACAGACAGAAAGCGGTACCGACATACTCAAACTAGGGTAAGTAATATAGCAATCTTTTGTACCTTCGTGACAATGTCCACCTGGGCAACCTATGCCGGAGCAACTATTCGTTCCACCTCCGTAGTAAACACGATAGACAGAGATACACAAAGGGAAGTGTAGGCAATGTTCCAAGCAGTCTATATCTGAGCCGGCACACGAATTATCTTCCGGTTCTAACTTACATTTATTGACACACGAGCCATCACAGCACTCTTTATTCGGATCGCAACAGTTGCTGCCGCAGCAAATTTTATTCTTTGGGCACGTTTTTCCTGTTCCCTCGCCGCAGCATTTTTTTGTGTCATAATTATAAATTTCTTTACCATCGCAGCAAGTCTCATTTGCATCGGGATTGTAACATTCGCCATGGCAGCATCTCTGATTTGGACCGCACTTTGAAGCACACTCATAGCTGTCGCCATTGCATATCTGACACTGGTTGGGGTCACAGCAGACATTTGTACAGCAGGTATAATCTTTAGGGCACCTTCTTCCGTTTCCAAAGTTGCAGCATTTTGTTGTATCGGGATTAATACATTCTATATCACAGCAGCTTTGCCCGGGAAAGCATACAGTTTGGCAGGAAAGGGTACTCACGTTATACGCTTGGCAGTTTGGACAAGGCGGATCACATGCAATCGCTATTTCGCAAAAAATCACAATAACTGCTTACAGTGTAAATCCGCGTTAATGTTGTCATCCTCGCCAAAGCGAGGACTGTACCTCTATTAACTTTTCAAATAACCTGTTAATATGAACGAAGAATATCGCCCATCTTTCCTGTTCGATATGCATTAAGCAAAATTCTGCTTTTTAGAGCCTATTTTTCGCCTCCGCCAGGGGATGCCTTACGGCCAAGGTCTTCAAGTCTTATCCAATCAAAACCAACGCCGTTTGTATTCTCGCCTGTAAGGCGAAGCCAGACTGTGATTGAATTCGAATCCTGCGGCAATGTAACATCCGTTGAAGTAGCCTCAAATTCGCCTTTTGTATTCTTACTCGAATCGTAATTTGCGATTCTGCCCGCATCCAAACCTTTTTTACCGTTTGGCAAAGCTACAAGGCCAGCCATTTGAGTTTCATTTAATTTTCCTTTTCCCTTTCGGTCGGCAACAGCGTGCAGTGAATACGACCAGTTATTTTTATTAGAGTCGCTCTCCAACGTGCTTAGCCTTGCTGAAAGCCTGTAAGTATGTCCGCCGATAAGCCCAAGAAATTGCCTGTATATTCCAGCTGTGCCGCCTTGCTGCCCAGTTTTAATTAATTGATAAAATGGTTTTGTTGATGGATCAGATGTAAGTTGTTTATGTTTTTCATATCTGTTAATTTTATTATTAAGATAATTTTTTCTTATTGAACCTTCTACCATTTGCTCTTGTTTTACTCCTTCCACAGACCATGCCTTCCAGTTTGGCGTAACGCCATTTTTAAATGGAATACCGAAAATCTCCTCCTGAACTCTACCTTTATTGCTTATATGAATTGCGCCGATAACCGATGCTAACCGGCAATACTCCTCATCAACATATGTTTCATTATTAATACCGATTAATAGAATATTAAAATTGTTAATGTCTGGAACATGCGACCATTCATCCAAATCAGTAGTACAGCTTGTGGCATTTCCTTTAAGTTCAGGCCCTAAAGCCTGAATTTTATCATAACCGCCCGGTGGATTTTCCCAATTTAAAGAAAGCGTATTTGTTTTCTCGTTATATGTGCAGGAGAACGAATAGGCCGGCAAAGGAATCCCCAACCCCATTTCCGTACCTGCCAAAAAGTAATTTCCCGCTCCGCCCCACAATCCTTTTAAAACACCACCTCTGGCTGAAACCCAGCGGTTAAAATATTCTGAGTCATTATTATCATGGATGTATTTGGCCAAGCGTTCTGCTACTGATTCCGCTGATTCACCAGCCTGAGTCTGAATAGATACTATCGGCATATTTCGTTCTGATGTCCTCCTGGTAAGGATAAGTTCACCTCCTGTCGCGGTTCCTTTAAATGGAATTGGAGCGGTTGCCATTCGACTATTACCAAACGAATAGCTTACAACCAAAAGCAAAATCTGAAATATTAAAATTTCTAAAACTATCACCTTATTATTATTTTTCATAAACACATTCCTTTAATTTCTTGCCTTAATGTCCGGGACATGGTTCTATTTCTATTCTACCGTCTTCACTTATTCCTTCAAAGCGTTCTTTGTCAGTTATCGGATAATCTTTGCTCCGATACCATACTGAAGACGGGCTTCCACCATCATAATAAGTTACTTTCCAGCAATAATATCCTTGTGGTGCACAGCCATCCGAGCAACCAGAATTACATCTGTGTATTGACACTTGGCGCGTTGAATGAATCACTTTTCCATCGCTTGTTTTTCTGTTTTGGAAATCATTGTAGCCATTATGCCAAATACATGTACCAACTTCTGTCCCATTGTAATAGTAATGAAAAGCACAGTTTTCTCCGCCTGATCCTGAGCATTCTGATTTTATAATATTCCCACAAGTATCTGGTCCTGCACTTCCCCCCTGCGTAGCACCACAACTTGCGTCACAAGAGGCAGGCGGCGGCGGAACCCAATCCGGCCCTGTCCAACTATCTCCAGGCGATGGATTATAGCATTCTCCATCACAGCATATTTCATTTGGCTCACAGCAATTATCCTCACAACAGGTCTGGTCTTTGTTGCAGAGTTTTCCTGTTCCATAGCCGCAGCATCCCTGTGTATCAGTATTATAACATTTTTTACCATCACAGCAACGAGGACATTCGCTATGACTTTTACATGTGCCCTCGCAGCAGCCTTCTCTTTCCCATGGCTCGCAGCAACCGCCGTCTTCACAACAGTAATTTTGTCGTTCATAACCGTCAGGAGGAGGGTTGTAATAACATTTGGGTACCCAGTCCCAGCCATTCCAAATATAGCAATTTGGATTAGGCGGATCCCAGCCGGCCGCCGTTGTACAGAAAATCCCAATAGAAGATAAACACATTAAAAACAAGGCCATTATTTTCTTCATTTTTTACATCTCCCACACTTCTCAAACAGTTTATTTATATGTGCAGCTCCGCATTCGTCTGTGCCGGTTTTCATCAGATACCACCCGAAGCACGCGCACGCATCCATTATCCTGTCCTGCTTCATATAAATCTCGCCCAATCGCATCGCCGCAAAACTGTCAAGGCCGTTGGAATAATTTTCCATCAGTTTTTTATATTCCTCTTCAATTATCAAATCCGCTTCCGCCGCAGGTAATTGCCCCGATGCCTTCAATTTTTCAAAACCATCCGCTATTACCCATTGCATATTCGATGCATATTTAAAATTAGGGTCGAGTTGCAGTACCTTATCGGCATATTCTATCGTCTTGTCGCTGTCGCCTAGTCTGAAATTCGTTGTAGCCGCCAGATAATATGCCCATGCCAGATTGTCCTGCCCGCAGATTCTTTCCAGCACATCTTTATTCAGCATCTCTGCCGCAAGACCAAGCAGTTTTCCGCCGGTTCCATCTTTAACTCCCAATTTATACCCCTTGTCATAGCATTTTTCAGCAATTCCAAACACAGTTTCAGATAAATTCCGATGTTCGTTAAAATCTTCAATCATCTTATCAAAAGCTGCCGTTGCCTCGTTATAATCGTTTGCTTCAATTATGGACAATATCGCTGCACTTGAAAAGCCTAATTTAGAATCGCTTGCGTAAGAGCTGCCCGTGTAAGTTTGTATTATATGCTGAAATATATTTTTTGCGTATTCGTATCTGTCCTGCTGAACACATCTTTCGCCGATGCGATAAAGAACATCCGGCAAATCCGCGTTATCTGCAAAGTTTACCTTTAAATCGTTTACCTCTGCCTGTGCGGCCTCCATTTGACCGGCCACAATAAGAGAACTGATATTCGCCCTTGAAATATCCAATTGTATATTGCCGCCGGCAGTACTGCCGGAATATCGAGTCGCTATTAACTGATAAGTATTTATGGCCTGTTCATATTTGTTAGACCATTCATACCTTCGTCCAATCTCGTAAATAGTATCTGCCAGGTCAGGACTGCCGGGGTAATTTATTATCATATCGTTAAAATCCGACTGCGCAGTAGTTAACTGGTTGGAAATAATAAGGTTACAGACATTTATCCGCCTGATTCCCAGTTGTGCCTTGCTAATCAGGCTGTTGTCAGGATACTTCTGCGCTATTTGCTCAAAAATGCTTTCGGCCTCTATATATTTATTTAACCATTCGTATCTTCGGGCAATCCAGTAAAGCGCATCCGGTAAATCCGGATGATTTGAAAACTCCGTTACCAGTTTACCCAAATAGGAATTGGCCTGTTTGTAATTTTTCGATGCGATAAGGCATTGAATCTGCGCTTTTAAAAATCCGAATTGTGCCTTATTAGCTATTTCGCTGTTTGGATATTTTTCTATAATTCTCTGGCTTGTCTCCTTTTCTTCTTCATATCTGTTTGAGTATCCATACCTTAATGCGATGCCGTAAAGCGTATCCGCCAAATCCGGATGTCCGTTAAAATCCGCAACTAATTTATCGTATGCTTTTTTAGCTTCGTTATATTTTCTCTGGACGATTAATGATTGAACTTCCGCTCTCGAATATCCCAGCCTTGCCTTGCCGATTTTTGAACTATTGGGATAGTTCAATATTATTTGTTGATAAATACTTTTTTCTTCATCGTATTGACTTGACCAGCCGTAATTTCGCGCAATCCAATAAAGTGCTTCCGGCAAATCAGTGTTATTGGAATTATCATTGATAAGTTTTGCGGTGCTTTCTTTAGCTGTTTCTGTCTGGCCGGATTTAATCAAAGCGATTATGTCATTTTTAGTCTGTTGTAAATCGCCGCCAAATGAAATGCCTGTTAATAAGCACAATAAAAGCCCGTTTGTTAAGAAATATTTTCCACACATTTTAGGACTCCTGCTAAACTCTCTCATTAATATTTACCTGTCCTCGTTATTTGCGTGGTGTTCTCTCTCTGATAGGGACCAAACAATACAGGTAAACGTTTACCTGAAAGCATAATACACTTTCAAATTCTATTGTCAACATTTTTTACAAACTTTTAAGAGAGCGCCTTATGGCAGATGTAACATTTTTTCGTACAAAGAGTTATGTAAATTAAAAAAGTTCGGCTAATTTATTACGACATCCCTTATTTTTTAATAAAAAACTTATTGAATTCTATTATAAGTGCCCTACAATAAACACATTATGGACAATCGTCACAGCAAAGTACTGCTTTTATTGTTAGCAGGCTGGGTGGTTTTTTACATATCTCAGGCAGCAGCCTTTGGCATAACTTATCTTTCTTTCGGCATGGTGGTTAATCAATCTTTCGGACCGGAACAAACTAAAAGCTCGGTAAATGTAGAGATTTTTGTGCCGTTCGAAGGGAAACTGCTCAATATCGACATTGCTCTAAACATAGAGCATCCAAGCTTCTGCGATCTTAAAATCTATCTCGAAAGTCCAAATGGCACCCCAGCATACATCAACGGTTATGATGTCTATAATTTTGTCGCAGGCAGAAAGAGTCTTGGTTGGATAGTATTGGATGAAGAAAGTCCGTTCGATATTGACCGACCAGAAAACTTTTGCACAGGACTATTCAAGCCAAATGGGCCGGACAGGCTAAGTATGTTTTACGGCCAGCAAAGCTTTGGTATGTGGAATATACGAATTGCTGATACCGTAATTGGCGATACGGGGATATTAAAAGAGGTCAGGATGGATTTAGTTATAAATCCTGAGCCGTCAACACTTCTTCTCGCAGCGGCAGGAGCCGCATTTATGAGGATACGCCCAAAGATAAATCGGGGTAAAGCTGTAGAAAAATAACTCTTTTTGCCGATAAGATTTTAATATGGAATGTGAGTAAATTTGCGCGCATAATGCTGAAAAAGGCTTTATTATAGGACTTTTGGAAATTTTTTTTGAGGTGAACGATTGGATAAGCCGGTGAATTTAAGTTCAAAGGCAGTGCAGGTAATCGCCCTGGCAATTGTAGCGATGTTATTTTTTAGCTGTATGAGTTTCAATACAGGTGATTTCCCCAGCAAATATGTCTGGCCGAACAATCATCCTGCGGCCAATTGGTGCGGCGCTGTCGGAGCTTTTTTTGCGTATTATCTGATGTACTACATCGGGCCGGGCGTGTTTATCACGCTTGCGGCAGCGGCTGCCGCAATTATCGTGAAGCTTGCGGACAAAAAAATCAGTCAGCTGATTTTGCGAATCGTCGGAATGATACTCGTAACGACGGCAGTCTCGGCGGTAATTTATATGATTCGCCGTCATGCGGCATCGGCTCTGCCGACAGGAAGCGGCGGAATTCTCGGCGCAGGAACGGTATTATTTTTGAAAAAGAATTTCTCACTGCTCGGTACGGTAATTATCGTTCTGAGCGGCTTTATCGTAGGTTCTATTCTTTTGGCCGATTCGCTGGTTATAGGTCTGCTTCATTTGAGCGGCGGCGTGTTTATGCGGACACTTGGCGTTTTTGCTCCCGCATGGTCGGCTGCGAGGAAGCGTTCACAGAAAATTTCAGAAATATGGAAAAAATTAAGCGTTAAAAAGGCTCAGCCTTCGGTGGCACAGCTTCTTGCCGAAGAGGCGCAGCAGGTTCAGATTATCCAGCCGGCGCCTGGGTCTCAGAATATTGAAATAAAAACAGATGAGGTAATCGAAGACCATCTGGAGAAGAAACTTTCAATTCCCAAAAAAGACCAGCCTGAAGTTAAAGCTGCCGAACAGGCGTATGAGTCGGAAAGATTTGACGGCTATCAGCTTCCGCCGCTGGATATGCTTATGGAGCCGGAATATAATTTTGGCACTGTGCAGGAAAAGATTATCAGGGCTAAATCCGCTGCTCTCGAACAGGTGCTCAACGAATTCGGCATTGAAGCGCACGTGGTCGGGTCCGAGCCGGGACCTACGATAACGATGTTCGAACTGGCGCTTGCGCCAGGCGTTAAGGTTAGTCAGATATCCAACCTTTCCAATGATATAGCGCGTGCCCTCGGAGCTATGGCGGTGCGTATCGTTGCGCCTCTGGCCGGTAAGCATACAATTGGAATCGAAGTGCCCAATAGCCAGAAGGAAACCGTTCGGCTCAAAGACCTGATTGTACGGGCAGGCGAAACCTATAAGCGAATGGAACTGCCGTTGTTTCTCGGCAAGGACTCTTCCGGCCAGGCGATTGTTAGCGACCTGACGACTATGCCTCATTTGCTTATCGCCGGCACAACAGGTTCCGGCAAAAGCGTGTGCATAAACAGTATCATTATGAGCATTATGCTGACAAAACGGCCGGACGAGGTGAAACTCGTTCTGGTTGACCCGAAGATGGTTGAAATGACGGCCTTTTCCAAAATTCCGCACCTGATGGCGCCGATAGTTACGGAAATCAGCAAGGCGGAGCAAATATTCGAATGGGCCACGATGAAAATGGATGAACGCTATGCCCTCTTTGCCGAGGCCGGTGTGAAAAATATCGCAGGATATAATTCGCTGGGCAACGAGGAAATCATCCGCAGGTTTAACCCGCAAAGCCCCGACGAAGAGGCCAAGATTCCCAAACGCCTGCCTTACTTTATGATAATCGTCGATGAGCTTGCCGACCTTATGATGACCTCATCGAAAGAAATAGAAGGCTATATCGTCCGTATCGCTCAGAAGAGCAGGGCGGTTGGTATTCATATAGTTCTTGCCACGCAGCGGCCGCAGGCGACAGTTGTTACAGGCCTTATCAAGGCCAACCTGCCGAGCCGTATAAGCTTCCGCGTCGCTTCGAGAATGGACAGCAGAATTGTGCTCGACCAAAACGGCGCCGAAACACTGCTGGGTCAGGGCGATATGTTGTTCCTTAAACCCGGTACAAGCGACCTTGTTCGGGCCCAGGGAGCTTTCGTCGATGATACGGAAGTCCGCAAGGTCGTACAGCATCTTTCAGAACAGGCCGAACCGCAGTTCCACCCTGAGCTTATGCAGCTTAATCGTCTCGATGCGAGCGAAGCCGGCAAGGATGAGCTGTTTGACCAGGCCGCAAGAATTGTACTCGAATCTCAGCGAGGCAGTGTTTCACTATTGCAGAGAAAACTCAGTATCGGCTACGCCCGCGCAAGCAGAATTATCGAAGCGATGGGCGCTTCGGGAATCCTCGGCGAATATAAAGGCAGCCAGGCTCGCGAAGTTTTGATGACGATTGAAGAATACGAAAAACTAAAGGCGCAAATGGACGCCGACAAAGACGCCGGATACGCAGATATGCAGGATGAACCCCAGGCCGACGATGAAGAAAATGAATCGCTGGATAAGGCCCCGCACAGCGTTAAAGAAGTTAATTATGATTATGCCGCTCCTGAGCAGCAGCAGGAGATTATAAATTCTTAGGTCTGATATGCCTGAATATAAACAAACGGTGCAGAATTTGCCGCAGGGTACTAAGCAATGTCCTTATTGCGCCGAGTTAATTCTCACCGCCGCGATAAAGTGCCGCTACTGCGGCGAGTTTCTTAACAAGCCTGTTAAAACGGCAGATGAGCCTTCGCAGGAAAAATCACCGGACAAAGAAGAGCAGGCTGCGCAGTTTTTTGAGGCGTCGCCTTCGCTGTGGATACTTACCTGGAATTTTTTGAAAACAGCAATTGTTTTTACGGTTTGTTATTTTATGGCGTTCTGGCCGGTTAAAAAACTTCTGACAGACCTTAAGCTTCCCATTGATGCGATTACGGCGATAGAAAAATACAGGGTTATCGTGGCTTTATCGCTGGCCGCTGCGGCATTGATTATCTTTTTATTCAAGGTCGTCAAACTGAAAAGTGTTCGCTACAGGGTAACTTCCGACAGGATTGAATGGGCAAGAGGACTGCTCGAAAGACGCATCGACAATATCGATATGTTCCGGATTGTCGATATGAGTATGCACCGAAGTTTTTCGGACAGGCTTACGGGAATAGGTTCTGTTACGCTGATTACGACTGACAAGACCGACCCTGAATTCAGGTTTGAAAAAGTGCGCAGACCGAAACAGCTTTACGACATCATTAAAAAGGCAAGCCTCGACGCCGACGGCAAAAGAAGCGTCGTTCATCTCGAATAATGCTGATAATTGCTGATTGGGCAAATTCCAAGGATATTTTTCTTGATTTTCCGGTACGTTTAATGGTCTAATATCCCAAAAGGAGACACGAGATGAGACCTGGAAAATTGATTTTGATATCAGGTTTAATAGTTTGCATCGGCCTGACTTTCTGGCAAAAAAATAACCTCAAAACCATCTTTGGCGAATATCGGGCTACAAAGAAATTTTATTATCATACCAGGGAAGGATGGCGAAACAAGACCCCCATCATTAATGAAAAAATTGCAAAGATCGACCCCCAGGCCGCGGCCATAATTAATTATCAACTTAATGACAATCTATACCACTTAGGGGACGAGCAGCGCACAGAGGCCCTTTCCAACAATATTCTCAAATTCCCCGATAATCAGTATTTTATTTATACACTCTCCGAATGGATATTTCATGACTCAGGAAATTGTTTTGACCCTGTTATTTTGCTTAAACTGTCAAACAGGCTTATTGAATTGGATGATAAAAATTCAAATTATTATTATCTAAAAGCATATGCGTTACTCCATCTAAGACAGGATAATAATTTTGATGAAGTAATCAAAGCCGTCAAATCGGCAGCCAGTTGTGAATATCATAAAGACCCTTATTTGATGTATATAGACAGAATAGTGGCGATATCGCAAAAGCAGGGATTGCCAAAGGAAATAATAGAAGAATTGGAATATGTATTTGAATACAATTTTTTCATTGGAAAAATATATGATGCGTTAATGCAATACGAAAATCTGCTTATAACGGAAAGAGATTTTGCAAAGGCCGATGAGATATCAAATACGCTTAAATCAATGATATCCGATAAAATGCGCGAACCCCTTATAAATAATAATCAATCATTGTATCCATTTCCTCTTTACGGTCTGGGTGTCGGTTTCGGCCGCTGGAATTTGCCGCAGGAAATGGAACTTCAGCTAAAAGATTTGCCGCAGCCTGAGGCCGATAAAAAACGAATGGAAATATGCGCAATTGTAAATCCTGAAAAAAAAGTCGAATATGTGAATAAGTTTTATGAGCCAGGCCCTGAAACGCAAATTTATGCAACAGCGGTCTCTCCATTTTTGTATTTTGTCAGAATGGCAGGAGTATTGATATTTATTATCGCAATTCTCACAATCGTATCTTTCTCTCGAAAAAACGAATTGAATAATGGAATAAGCAAGGCAGCATTGATTCGATTCCTGATTTATGGATTTGTTTGTTTAATTGCCAGCCAATTATTAGCGGTTATATCTTTTTTAGAGCACTCGTGCTGTTATAGCTATAAAGAGATATTCCTTTTCAAGCATATTGCTCTGGAGGATTTAAAAGATTTGATGGATGCTCCCAAGCGATTTCTTATTATACCGTTTATTCCTTTTGCTATTGTTTTTTGTTTCGGTGTCATTAGTTTTTTAAAACGAGGATTTGATAATATTGTTACTCGTTTTATCAGTGCAATTTTATTGGCAATACCGCTTGGCCTTGCAGCTATGATTTTGCAGGGGCATACATATATTAAATACGTACCTATTATAATTTTTCTGTTATTTGCTTTCAAATACAGTTTTCGAAAAATTACAATCAGGACAATTCTTAAAGCATTTACAGGTTGCCGCGATGAAGAAATTCCAGCGATAAGAAATGATTTGCTTAAATTTTCCTGTATAAGCTTTTTTTTATGCTGGTTTGGATTGACACTTTTGGCGTATCCGGCAAGAAAATCCATGAATGAAAAGCCGTCAAAGCGTAATGTTTATTCATATTCATTTACTAATGACTATGAAAAGGCATACCAAAATATATTAAAGAAAATTGACGACACAAATCTGCCGAGAGCAAATATTGTAAGATGCATTCCTTTAGTCAAATCAGAAGATTTACCTGGAGTTATGCAAAAATTAAAGAACAGGAAATTTCCATCCTATTGGACTCTTCATCCCGAAGCTTTTTGCCCGTCTGGAAATAAGGATTACGATACATTAACAGAACGTTCTATTTCATTTTTGCTGATGACGGCAGGCAGAGACCAGATGCCGATTATTCTTAGGTATATGGATAATCCTGATAATGGAATAGCTTTAATCTTTAGAGCACAGTTAGGCGATAAAAGCGTAAAAGAGAAATTAGTAAATATATTGGGGAAAATGATAAAGGATAGTAACCAGGCTGAAGCGGAACAAAGAGGTGATTATGATATATTGAAGCCGAGAGAATCGCAGGTAGTTTTCGCATTAGCTGCCATATCCGAACCTGATGAAGCATTTGAATTAATAAAGGATTTTTATAAAAGATGTTCGACAAATGATGATTATGTCCGATTTGAATTTAACGATTTTTGTACTTTGCCAAGAGAAGTTATTTTGAAAATATACAACTTTCATCTTGATGATTTGGTAAATAAAATCAAAGACTCAAACAATGATGAAAGATACTTTCCTTTGTCTCCATTTTTTTATGAAGAATCTGAAAGTTTATATCTCGATAATCAGGTCGCAGAAAAAATGCTGAAAATGTTTTTGATGAACGATAAAATCGATGAACAGATTAGCAGACTTGGCATTGAACATTACTTGACCCTCGATGATGCCGATTTGCTCCTCAAAGGTCTGCAAAGCGATAATGAAAATCTTCGGGCATGGTGCCTCTGGCAACTCAAAAAAAACAACTATAAATTCAGCGAAGACGAGCTTGAAAAACTTGCCGGGGATAAAAGCTGGAAAGTAAGAGCAAATCTGGCGATTTTTGATAAATCTTTGATTAACGATAATGAAACGAGTGCCTTTGTAAACTTGCTGAAAGCTCTATAATGCCCTATACCCTGTCCCCTATACCCTATTATAATTTTCCTTTACTTTTCCTGTCTTTTTTGTAGAATTAATCTTTTGTTTTAAACAGGCAGATATGGAAATAATCAGAATCTACGATACGACACTTCGCGATGGAATGCAGGCCGAAGGCATCAGTTTTTCGCTCGATGACAAGCTTGCGATAGCCAAGCATCTCGACAAGCTCGGCTTCGACTATATCGAAGGCGGCTACGCATCGAGCAATCAAAAAGAAATGCAATTCTTTCTTGAGGCTGCCAAGCTCGGTTTAAAGTCAGCGAAAATCGCCGGCTTCGGCAATACAAGAAGAGCAGATGCGACAGTCAAAACGGATGCCTCACTCAACGCGATTCTTGCCTGCAAAACACCGGTTGCTACTCTTGTCGGCAAATGCTGGGATTTACACGTTACAGAAGTCCTGCGTTGCAGCCTTGAGGATAACATCAAAATATGCGCCGAATCTGTGCAGTATATGAAATCGAAAGGGCTGGAAGTAATTTTTGACGCCGAGCATTTCTTTGACGGATATAAAAGAAATCCCGAATACGCTCTGAAAGTGCTTGCCGCTGTTGCCGATGCAGGCGCCGATACGCTTGCTCTTTGCGAAACCAATGGCGGATGCCTGCCGGACGAGGTTTACGAAATAACAAAAGCCGTCAAACAAAAATTCGGCAAAGCATCGCTCGGCATTCATTGTCATAATGATACCGATTGTGCGGTCGCGAATTCTCTTGCCGCGGTTCACGCCGGCGCAAGACATGTCCAGGGTACAATCAACGGAATTGGCGAAAGAACGGGAAACGCGAACCTGTGCACAATTATTCCGAATCTTGCGATTAAGATGGGCTATGAAGTGCTCAGTCCCGACAAAATAAAAATGCTGTCCGAGACTTCGCGTTTCGTCTTTGAGATTGCGAATATGCAGCCCGCTATGAATATGCCTTACGTCGGCGAAAGCGCATTTGCGCACAAGGCAGGCCTGCACGTCGATGCGCTGCGTAAGAACAAAAAGACTTACGAGCATATCGACCCTGCTCTTGTCGGCAATGAACGGCGGTTTCTGATTTCGGAGCTTTCCGGAAAGTCCAACGTCCTTGCCAAGCTTGAAAAAGCCAATATCGCTCAGGACAAAGACCTTGCGAAAAAAATTCTCGACAAGGTTCAGGACCTCGAAAATAAAGGCTATCAGTTCGAGGCCGCCGAGGCCAGTTTCGAGTTGCTGGTCAAAAAAATAATGGGCACTTATAAACCATTTTTTAAGCTCGAAAAATTCCACATAACCGTAGAGAAAGACCTCTACGGCAAAATGGTCAGCCAGGCTACCGTCAAGCTTATTGTCAACGGTTCTGTCGAACACGTCGTCAGCGAAAGCGATGGCCCCGTCGATGCGCTTTACAGCGCACTGTGCAAATCTCTTGAGAGGTTATACCCGACTGTCCGTGAAATGCATCTTATTGATTATAAGGTTCGTATCGTTAATCCCGCCGCCGCCACCGCCGCCACGATAAGGGTTATCATTGAAACCCGCGACAAGGATGCGATTTGGGGAACTGTCGGCGTTTCAGAAAACATCATCGAGGCAAGCTGGCAGGCTCTCGTTGACAGTGTCGAATACAAACTCCTCAAAGACGGCAAAACTCCCCAAACCGCCTGATAACTGTCATCTCGATAACTGAAAATTATTCGCCCCGAGAAGCTGTTCCATCTGCCGGCAGAAATCCGTCGATGGATTGACATTCAGGTTCCTGCCCGCCATAGTTTTCACCTTGAAACCAGTATTTGTTTTAACGGTTATATAAACCGGACTCTTGCCGCGATGCGCCGAACAGATGCTTTTCAATCTCGCTATTTTTTCTTTTGTCGCCTGGGCCTCCTCGAGCAGAATATTCACTGACGCCGCCAGTTTATCCGCCGCACGCTCCAGGTCGATAAGCTCATCGCAGATTATCTGCGGCATTTCTCGCGTAAAATCCAGTTTCCCCTTCACGAATAAAACCTGGTCAACTTCAAGGGCATTGCCGAATCGCGCGTAGCAATCCGACCACATCACAACCTCGCAGCTTCCCTGTAAATCCTGAAGTGTAAATACCGCCATCTTGGCGCCGGCGTTTCTGCCGTTGCGGGTAACGATATTGCGGATTTTCTGAACCATTCCGCCGATAATGACCATTTGCCCCGCCTTGTCTTCAGTAAGCTCAGAAGTATTTGCTGTACCGTAAACGCTGATAGTATCCGCGTGCTTGCTTAATGGGTTTTTCGTCACATAAAGGCCAAGCACCTCTTTTTCATAAGCGAGCATTTGTGCCTCCGGCCATGCCGGCACATCGGGCAGTTTCTGATGGTCTTGCGCATAATCTTTTTTTACTTCGCCCGATTCGAACAGTCCGAGTTGTCCGCTGGCGCGGTCGGTCTGCATATTCGCTCCGGCCTTCATCATCGTCTCAAGTCCCGCCATCATCTGAGACCTGCTTCCGCCGAGATTATCGAAGGCTCCTGCTTTTATCAATGATTCGATTACCTGTTTATTGACCAGACGCAAATCGACATTTTCACAAAAGTGAAACAGGCTGTGGAATTGTCCGACTCTTTCTCTTGCCGCGATAATCTGCTCGACCGCTTTTTCGCCGACGCCCTTGACCGCCGCAAGCCCGAAACGTATAAGGCCGCTGCCGGTTTTGCAGTCGTGCTGCTGTTGATAGATTACCGTAAAATCGATGAAGCTCTCGTTTATATCGGGCGGAGCGACCTCCATACCCATTTGTCTGCATTCGCCGATATAATCCGCCACCTTGTCGGCGTCGCCTTTTTCGTAAGTCAGCAGCGACGCCATAAATTCCACCGGCCAATGGGCTTTCAGATGCGCCGTCTGAAAAGCGATAATTGAATAACGCGTCGCGTGGCTTTTATTAAAGCCGTAACCTGCGAAGCGATGTATAAGCTCGAATATTTCATTTGCCTTTTCTTCGCTCAGGCCTTTTTCGCCGCAGCCCTCGATAAATTTATGTTTCTGTTTCGAAATAACAGAAGCCTGTTTTTTGCTTATCGCCTTGATAAGCGTATAAGCCTGCCGCAGCGGAATATCGCCAAGCCGGTTGCAGATTCGCATTACCTGTTCCTGATAAACCATAATGCCGAAGGTCTCGTCGAGAATTTCCTGCATTATAGGGTGCGGTGCGGTCCATTTTGCGCCGTGTTTTCTATCGACAAAATCGCCTATCAGCGCCATCGGGCCTGGCCGATACAAAGCGTTTGCCGCGATAAGGTCTTCGATACGGTCAGGCTTGAGCCGCATCAGCAAATCCTGCATCCCGCCCGATTCGAACTGGAAAATTCCCTTTGTTCTGCCGGAAGCGAATATTGTAAAAACCTTCGCGTCGGCGAGGTCTATTTTTTCAATATCGATTTTTACCTTGTGAGTCGATTCCACCAGCTCGATGGTTCTCTGAATAACACTTAATGTCCGCAGGCCGAGAAAGTCCATCTTCAAAAGGCCTATTTTGTCGATAGTCGGCCCCTCGAACTGCGTAATGATATCTTCCGACTTGGGGTCTCTGTATAGCGGAACAAAATTCGTCAAAGGCTCATCGGCAATCACAACGCCGCATGCGTGAACAGATGCGTGCCGCGTAAGACCTTCGAGCCTTTTGCCGATTTCTATAACTTTTCTCGTCGTCGGATTTTCATCATAAGCCTTCTTTAAGTCAGGCTCCTGCTTAATCGCGTCTTCAAGCGTAATGCCCAGGCTCGCCGGCACCATCTTTGCCAGCCTGTCCGCCTCGGCAAGCGGAACATCGAGCACCCTGCATACATCGCGAATTACCGCGCGGGCCTTCATCGTGCCGAAGGTAATTATCTGGGCGATATGACCATATTTATTGCGGACATAATCCAGAAGTTTTGCCCTGCCGTCCTGGCAGATGTCAATATCGATATCCGGCATTTCGTTTCGTTCAGGGTCCATAAATCTTTCGAACAGCAGGTCGTATTTAATCGGGTCCACATTGCAAAGGCCCAGACAGTATCCGACAATCGTCCCGACTCCGCTTCCCCTTGCCCCGGTTGGAATATTGTTTTCGGCCGCGTATCGGCAGAAATCCCACACAATCAGAAAATAACTCGAAAAACCTTTATTCTCAATAACCGTCAGTTCATGGTCGAGCCGCTGTTTTATCTCAGTTGTGATTTCGCCGTATCGTTTTTCCGCGCCCTCGTAACAGAGTTTCGTCAGGAACTTGTCGGGCGTTGAACCGTCTGCCGGCTTGAAACTCGGAGCGTGTCGGTGCTTTGTGTCGATTTCCACATTGCATCTTTCAGCGACAAGCAGCGTATTATCACAGGCCTCTGGCACATCCGCGAACATCTGCCGCATCTGCTGAGGAGTTTTCACAAAAACGTCCGGCGGGTAATGCATCCTGTCCGCATCGGTAACCCGCTTGCCTGTACTTATGCAGGTAAGGGCGTCGTGCGCTTCGTAATCGTCCGCGTCGAGAAAATGACAGTCGTTCGTCGCCAGCAGCGGCAGTGACATTTTTCTCGCAAGGTCGATTATCGCGCCGCGAACGTGCGGCACATCGGTCGGCTCATGCTGCTGAATCTCCATAAAGAATCTTTTATCGCCGAATATCTTCAGATAATCTTCGATTGCTCTTTTTGCCGCTTCCATATCCTGCCTGGCGAGCATTACGTTGACTTCGCCTTTCTGGCAGGCCGTCGCGCAGATAAGGCCTTCGTTCAGCTCGGCCAGAATTTCCTTATCGATTCGGGGCCGGTAATAAAAACCTTCCGTATATCCGATACTCGCAAGTTTGAGCAGGTTGTGATAGCCGGTATTATTCTCGGCAAGCAAAATAAGATGATATGCCGCGTCCGAGATTGATGCTTTCTGCTTATTTAATCGGCTGTCCGGCGCGACATAAGCCTCGATGCCGATAATTGGTTTGATATTGGCTGCTTTTGCCGCAAGGTAGAAATCGACTGCCCCGAACATATTTCCATGGTCGGTGATAGCGACACAAGTCATTCCGTCAGCGGCGCAGCGGGTAAAAAGTTTTTCAGGTGCTATCGCCCCATCCAGCAGCGAATACTGCGTATGCAGATGTAAGTGGGCGAAGCTCTTTCCATTTGCCGATGTGGCTTTGTTTATTATTTGTTCATCAGGCATAACTGCCGCATCCTTCCCTGTGAGAAGATGGGCGAAGTCCCGCATCTTTGCCGATGTGGCTTCGATTTATTTCTTCTTCATCTGCCATAATATTTGTTCATTCCCTGCAAACCTGCCGTTTTTTAGCAAAGGTGCGGGGTCCGCCATATCTTATAACCTTATGAATAATATCGACTTATCCGCCGTCTGCGTTTTTCTACTGTTCACCTGCTCGCCTGTTCACCTGTCTTGTTTCCCCATTATAAATTCAGAAATGAAAAATAAAAAAGGAAA
>Ga0315283_10000007_pt1 | contig 111667 bp, 93 predicted proteins | sample YL17G09_0_MG_FD_204541 | JGI IMG/M metagenome (GOLD analysis project Ga0315283, IMG submission 204541) | Sediment microbial communities from Yellowstone Lake, YNP, Wyoming, USA - YL17G09_0 | ecosystem: Environmental > Aquatic > Freshwater > Lake > Sediment | place: USA: Wyoming | collected...
GAATTGGGTAAGGACATTATTCAGAGTTGAGATGTGGGTTCGAGCAAAGCTGATATTTTATCAAATTTGGCGAACAGAAGTAGCTCCTTCGGCAGCGTAGATGCAAAATGTTGCCTGTGCCGGGGGTTTGTTTAATTAATTTGGATCTTGATACTTGGAATTTCCCTATATACGTCCCTCCGTATATACTGAAGACTTGCGCGCTTTTGACGAACTTTTCGCGGATTTTTTTAAGGCGAAATTTATAAGTGTTTATGGGATTTGGAGATAAAAATTTTGAAAAAATCTTATTTTTCACATTTGCGCAAGTTTTTACTTGCGCGCTTGTAGCTATCTGGACAAAAATATGTTTTTTTACTTGATTTTGGGAAAGAGAGAGGATATATTGATTTTTGAGAGACAGCGAGGAAGCCACAACAGGGAAATCCTAATTAACTTAATTGAAATTCATTATTAGGAGGATAGTGCGATGAGAAGTGGCGTAAAATACGAGAAGTATTATTTCATCAAAGTTGTTTTGGTTTGTTTTTTTCTTTCTGTATTTGTTTTCCCTATACAAATATGTGCCGCCGGAGAAATTGTGGCTTGGGGATCCAACGATTTCGGTCAATGCGATTTGCCATCGCCCAATACTGGTTTTACGGCCATCGCGGCCGGCTATAGGGTCTCGCTTGGCCTTAAAACTGACGGCTCGATCATGGTCTGGGGAGACAACTATTTCGGTCAATGCACTGTACCGGAGCCCAATACTGGTTTTACGGCCATCGCGGCCGGCTATTCTCACTCGCTTGGCCTGAAAACAGATGGCTCGATTGAGGCTTGGGGAGACAACTATAAAGGTCAATGCGCTGTGCCATCGCCCAATACGGGTTTTACGGCCATCGCGGCCAGCTGGTTACACTCGCTTGGCCTGAAACAAGATGGCTCGATTGTGGCCTGGGGGTTCAACTATTCCGGTCAATGCATTGTGTGCCGGAGCCAAATACAGGTTTTACGGCCATCTCGGCTGGCTCAGGACACTCGCTTGGCCTGAAACAAGATGGCTCGATTGTGGCATGGGGACTGAACTCTAACAGTCAATGTACTGTGCCATCGCCCAATACGGGTTTTATAGCCATTGCGGCTGGCGGGTATCACTCGCTTGGACTGAAAACCGACGGCTCGATCGTGGCTTGGGGATCCAACGGGTATGGTCAATGCACTGTGCCATTGCCCAATACAGGTTTTACGGCCATCGCGGCCTGCGGGATGCACTCGCTTGGACTGAAAACCGATGGCTCGATTGTGGCTTGGGGAGACAACTATAAAGGTCAATGCGATGTGCCGTCACCAAATACGGGTTTTACGGCCATTGCGGCTGGCGGGTATCACTCGCTTGGTTTGAAAGGGTGTCAGTTTGATCTGGCTGGCGATTTGAATGATGATTGTAAAGTGGATTTTAGTGATTTTGCAATTATGGCTGGCAACTGGCTAATAGATTGCAACATAAATCCTTCCGACCCAGCCTGCGTACCTAAATAACAATCAGGAGAAGCTGGCGGCATTGTGGTAGTTCAAAACTTTTTGGAATGAATGTTTAAGGTGAACAGCGACTAACTTTTTACACCACGAAGAATCGAAGAAACACGATATATAATAAAAAAAATAGTATAAAACTTCGTGCTCTTCGTGGTTAGGAAAATTAAAGGGGTCACGTTTCCCGTCGGAGCGAAGTGTAGACCCCGACTCATCGGGGCTAAATCAATTGATATGGAGTTTACCCTCGCGAATGCGGGGGTGCCATTTTTTCGTTTAGCCGCTGCCACTTGGGGCAGCGTTTTATTGCTTTAAGCCTGCCCTCACGAAAGTGGGGGGCAAAGCCCCTTAGGGGGCAGAAAAATTCAAACACTAAACCCGAAACTAAAAATCCCCACTGCAAAAATATCCAGGTATCTATGCTCGTATGCAGTATACTGCATACGAGCATAGTGGAAAAATAAGAACTTCAAGGCTGTTGACGTTATTGCTTTAAGACAAGAGCCGCAAAGCGGCTATAATTTCAAAAGATAAACCCGGACGAAGCCATGCCCTGAGCGAAGTCGAATGGGTTGCTTCAGGGAGGGTTTGTTTTTGAAATTATTAAATCCCGTCAGGGATGTCTTAAAGCAATCCTTCGTGATACCTTCGTGTCGCTTCGTGGTGAAAAACCGTGTCCGTTCGTGTTAATCTGCAGTTAAGCAGTAATATTAATCTGTTTTTATCTGCGTTCATCTGCGGTTAAATTTATTTGTGCCTTGGTGTCTTAGTGGCTATAAGAATAATCTCGCCTTCGGCGGTTCCTCAATTAAAAACTCAAAATTAAAAATTTAAAATTGTTTAGATACTAAACAAGGTCACACGCCTCCGGCGGCATCCAATGTGCATCTTTGCCATCCCATTTCACATTACAGCCTATCGGGTTAGTTTCCGGCGTCGTTATCTTTTCTCCCGCGAGCAGTTCCTCAAGTGCGTTCTCAAGGTCGTTTACAGTCATTATGCTCGTATCGCGCGGGTTATCGACGCCCCGGCCGGTATAGACAAGTTTTCTATTTTTATCGAAAACAAAAAAGTGCGGCGTTCTCAGTGCCCCGTATGCCCGCGCAACATCCTGCGTTTCGTCATAAAGATACACCCATGGAAATTTATGCCATTTTATTCGCTGGACCATATTTTCAAATGAATCTTCCGTGTATGTATTGGGGCTGTTTGAATTTATCCCGACAAACTTCACGCCTTTGGGTTTAAATTTTTCTGCAGTCTCACGTGTCACTTCGTCCGACCCTGTTACGTATGGGCAGTGATTGCAGGTAAAAAAGATGACCAGAGCTTTCGCATCGGCGAAATCTTTAAGTGAATAAACCCTGCCGTTAGTGGCCTTGAGCGAAAACTCTTTAGCCTTTGAACCGAGTGATAATGTAAAAGCCATAATCTATCCCTTCCATAATCCTTAATTATCAATTTGAAACAGTATAGCTCCTAATCTCAAACGGGCAATCCCTAATCTAAAATGGCTTATTTCCCGCTATTCTCCAGACGGCTCGAGCCGTTAACGACTATCCGGCCGCCAATACAGCTGCTATAACTTATTACAGAACAATGACTTATAAAAACATCGAAATTATTCCAAAATTATGTTTGACCTCTGATTACAAACGCATTACTATAGTGGACTCAACAGCGGGCGAGCTGTCTTAGATTGACGACTCGGCCGCTTTTGTTTGTCTGCCTCGTCGAAGTCTTTTTGACGAAGACAGGGCTCTTTCAAAAGTTAAAACAGTTGTACCACACAAGCAGCGAAAGTGCAGCTCTATTGTTTGCTACGCAGCGGCAATAGATGCTTTAAAATTTGGTGTTTGGCCCGAAAGGGCCGAATTCAACACTTTCGATGCGTAACGATTGTTGTTGAGCTTTAAAAACAATTCCTGTCGTAAGACAGAAGTTGATAGATCAACTTGAAGAGTTTGATCCTGGCTCAGAACGAACGCTGGCGGCGTGGCTAAGACATGCAAGTCGAACGGACAGGTTAATTGAGCAATCGAAAGACCTGTTAGTGGCGAAAGGGTGAGGAACGGACGGGTAACGTACCCTGTGCACCGGAATAGCGTCATTAACCGCAAGGTTAATTTCCGAAAGGGGCGGTAATTCTGGATAATGTGATTTGTCGCATGACAAATTTCCAAAGGATTTATCGGCACAGGAGCGACCTATCTCCTATCAGCTAGTTGGTGAGGTAACGGCCCACCAAGGCTTTGACGGGTACCGGGACTGAGAGGTTGGCCCGGCACATCAGGACTGAGACACTGCCTGGACCTCCACGGAGGGCTGCAGTAACGAATATTGGGCAATGGGCGCAAGCCTGACCCAGCGACGCCGCGTGTAGGATGAAGTCCTTCGGGATGTAAACTACTGTCAGGGTGATGAAAGTCGTCAGCAATGACGATTGATCTAACCCAAAGGAAGTCACGGCTAACTCTGTGCCAGCAGCCGCGGTAATACAGAGGTGGCAAGCGTTGTTCGGAATTACTGGGCTTAAAGCGTGTGTAGGCGGAACAGTAAGTGTCTTGTGAAATCCCTCGTCTTAACCGAGGAATGGCTCGGCAAACTACTGTTCTTGAGACAGATATGGGTGCGTGGAACTCTTGGTGGAGCGGTGAAATGCGTAGATATCAAGAGGAACGCCTGTGGTGAAGACGGCGCACTGGGTCTGTACTGACGCTGAGACACGAAAGCGTGGGGAGCGAACGGGATTAGATACCCCGGTAGTCCACGCTGTAAACGATGCCTACTTGGTGTTGGAAACTCTGACGTTTTCAAGACCGAAGCAAAAGTGTTAAGTAGGCCGCCTGGGGAGTACGGTCGCAAGGCTAAAACTCAAAGGAATTGACGGGGGCTCACACAAGCGGTGGAGCATGTGGATCAATTCGAAGCAACGCGCAGAACCTTACCTGGGTTTGACATGGTTGGATGCCTTTCTGGAAACAGAGTAGGCTGCCCGCAAGGGTGAAACTTTCACAGGTGCTGCATGGCTGTCGTCAGCTCGTGTCGTGAGATGTCGGGTTAAGTCCCATAACGAGCGAAACCCCTGCTGTTAGTTACCATCGCCGCAAGGCGGGGACTCTAACAGGACCGCCGGTGTTAAACCGGAGGAAGGTGGGGATGACGTCAAGTCCTCATGGCCTTTATGCCCAGGGCCTCACACGTGCTACAATGGTAACTACAAAGCGACGCAAGACCGTAAGGTGGAGCAAATCGCATAAAAGTTATCTCAGTCCGGATTGAGGGCTGCAATTCGCCCTCATGAAGTTGGAATCGCTAGTAATCGTGAATCAGCTATGTCACGGTGAATGTGTTCCTGAGCCTTGTACACACCGCCCGTCAAGTGATGGGAGCCGGAAATACCCAAAATCGGTTTGTTGACCCGCAAGGGAGACGACTGCCTACGGTAAGTTCGGTGACTGGCACTAAGTCGTAACAAGGTAGCCGTAGGGGAACCTGCGGCTGGATCACCTCCTTTCTAAAGGAAAATTTAATCCCCCTCACAAGGGATTAACAGTCAGGCATTTTCGCTGCCGTGGAACAACTGTTCAAAATTTAAGCCCTGCGGGTAACCGCAGGGCTTTTTTGTTATCGGTTATCAGTTATCGGTAAACAAAGAAACTAATAGTCTTGTCGGCAACGACAGGGCTTTTTTTTATGCGCGGTTTTAGCCACAGAGAACACACAGAGACGTTTTTGTAAAAGCATTTGATTTATAAGGGGTTAGAGGATAAAATCGGGGGAAATTAGCCATCCGCCGTCGTCCCTAAGGGACTATGGCGGACAGGCGAAGGAAGGCACAAAGACACAAAAATTTTACAATGGCAACTCCGATAATCGCTGAATTCCTTTTTCTATATTTTTTTCATAGCTTCTTCATTTGATTTTGCTTTATTTAGTTTCCAATGTATTATTTCCACTGTTGAATTAATTTTTTCATTACCTCCGCTGCCAAGTCAGACGCAATATCTTTTATATTTGAAGGGCTCATCCCGCCATCAAATTTATAACCATCCGAAGTTGCAATAATGGTCCCTTCACATGCTTTTCTTCCTTTCCAGTCTGCTGTGGTTACGCTGGCCAAGATTCTTCCGCTTTTGATTTCTTTAGCAGTGGCTTTAAAAACATATCGACACCGAGAAAAAGATTCTGACGTCGAAGCTAAAGGCATATTTTGAACTGAGACAGCTTGAGAAGTTATCGTTCCTGATGATATTGTTAACGCGGGGAATGCCGATTTAATTTCGGTTGATGCGATAGCAAAATTAAGACCTTCCGCTATATCCTTTTTAACAGTAAAAGTGTTTACGCCAATTACATTACCAGTTTCAAGCGATATTAATGGCCCTCCACTATTGCCTTGGTTAATCGGTGTGTCTGTTTGCATATAGAGAACGCCATCATAATTTCTTACCGCGCTAAGAATTCCCTGACTTACGCTCCATTCTAGTCCAATGGGGGTTCCTATTGCTAAAGTTGCGATTCCAGTTTTGTATTCTTCTTCTCCTGCCAGATTAAGCCAATTCTGAGGGGTTTCAGAAACTTTTACAATCGCAAGGTCTGGTCCTACAGCTTTCAAAATAACCTGTCCGGGAATGGTTTTACCATCAAACGTTTTTACTGAGACCTGTTTATCATTTTCGCCCACAACATGCTTGTTAGTTATAATATACCCTTCAGGCGTAACAAAGAAACCGGTGCCTGTACCGACGGAGCTTTTTATAATTACTACACCACGCATAAATTCTTCATATTTAGATTTTGTATTAGCAGATTGCTCAAGTCCTTGTGGTTTTGCTTCAGTTGAATTGGTTGTAAGAGAAATTGTTGACTGATTTGTTGTTGATTCCCTCGACACATTTTCGAAATTCTGTATTGTGGTTTTGGAAACTAAAACTTCGATAATAATGTCCGCATATTGGGACAAAGCATCCATTTCGATTTTTTTTAGTCCATCGTTTTGAACGCGATCCTGCTTATCGGAATCTACCGCCGCAAGGCGAAGCATAACTGCACGATCGACAACATTTGTTTTTGCAGTTATAAAGGTATCTAAAAATCCTTCTTCAAACGCCCACATCATTTGCTCTTCGGGACCTCGTCTTTTTTCATCTTCGATGTATTGCTGAGTCTGGACAGTCATTGTTCTTTGTTTGTCTGCCGAACCTTGAAGTTCAACTGCGTTTTTATTCTTATTGTTATTTTGAATATTTACGACATCGGCGTTAATATTCGCCGAAGAACCGGCATCAGATTTATTATCTGTTGAACTAACACCCAAATGTTGGCCTTCTCCGGTTATCGACAATCGTTTATCTGCCCGCCACTCTCGAATTTCATCGCTAAATGTTTTATTTAAGTAAATAGCCATGCGAGGAGAGCCTTTTGCTGGATATAATTCGCCGAACTTCGATATAATTTCTTCTTTTGCTACTGACCGCTGTGCCTCTTTGGCTTTTCGTGATAACGGCGGAGTAGAAGGGGAAGGAGCAGGGGCTTGTTCTTGAGCAGGGGGCACCGGAACAGTATCCAAGCGTCCCGGGGGAGGCGGAACTGTGCCTGGGGTAGTTTTGACTTCTGAATATTCCTGACATCCTGTCAATAGAAGTAAATAAAAAATAAATACTGTTAACAGGGTTGATATTTTTATGTTTATCATTTATTTACCCTCTCTTATCTCAATATAATAATAATTAACCTCATTAATTTTTATTGAAAGCTCCTTGTAAGTATTTACAGAATTGGGCTGCAAAAATAATCTTTGCCATGCGGTTGGTTCCTCACAAGGCACTTTGTCTTTATCGAAATATGTTGTACGACCTTCTATCTGCAAGGGGTAATTTGTTCTGTTTCGTATGACAGCCCAAACTTCTAAAGTACCCGTAGGTGTTCGCCTGCTGTTAGTCGATTCAATCGCGATTTTCCCTACATTCCTCTTATCTTCTTCCTTAGTCTGCCAGAACAGGAATTTTTTATTGTTATAACTCATATCCTGCAATGATTTATCGAGAATCACAACACTGTTATATTGGATTCCTGCATAAGGCTGTCTCGGGTCTTCGACACGCATTCCGGGAGCAGGTCCTTCTCTTGTTAAACTTATTCTTGCACGTTCTTTTTCGGTTTCGCTTTGACAACCAATAGTTATAATTGCGATACCAATGGAAATTATTTTAAAAATATTTCCTTTAAGTTTTATCATAAAAAACTCCTATCTATAAATAATGTCATCCTGTGCTGATTTTTTCAGTTCGTAAATATTGCTCCAAACAATAACACCCGAACCTCTTTCGATAAGCTCAAAAGTTATTTGGTGATACCTCGACATAGTACCTTTTTTCGGATCAACCATGTCTAAAGAAGCTATTCGCCCTCCTAATCGATAATCATAGCCCAATGCCTGCTTTGTTTCACCTTGTGTTCCTTCTGTAACAACCTCTTCTTGTTCAAGTTTGTATTCGTTCTCAGTCATACCAGACTGATGTCTTGCAAGAAAAACCATTTTGCCAGCGGCAGCTCGATTAAGTTCTATACGCAGTCTATCGGTAAAAAGATTTTTGTTTATGACAGATGAACTCTCATTGCGAAAGTAGGACGAATCAATAACTACCCGCGGAGGTTCTGGATGCTGTGTTATTGCCGAAGTTGCCAGGATATCTCTCATCATTTTATCAGTTATACTGATAATATCCTGTGATTCGACGCCAACCCCTGCAACTGCACCAGTTGTTTGCGGGTCTTCCATTAAAGTTGGTTGTCCGCGAGTATTTTCAACACGAATTTTGGAATCACAACCTCCAAAGCAAAAAGATAGCAGGCATATTAAATAAAGAAAATTTTTCATAAAATAAATCTCCAAATGTATCAAAAAATCAGCTTGAAATATTAATAAGGGACCCTGCCAACTATTACAGTAGGAACAGAACTTCCATTGTCAATTTTTATTGTCTTTTCGGCGATAACTTCTTTATCAACATTAATAGCTTGTAGTTTTAATGGTTGGCCTAATTGAAATTTGTTGCCGATGAACAAATAAAGTTTTTGCCCTATGGAGCGAATTGTTCTGCAATCGGCAGAAGACTTAATGCCATCAGAGGCACTCCATGATAATTCTTTAACCAAACAAAGAGCTATGCCTCCTGGCACTAAAGGTGCTGCCGCTGCTGCGGCATCACCAACAGCTTCTATGGTTTTTCTTTTATTAGCTTTTTGAGCGAGGATATCATCCATTTTTCTTTTTCCACGACTTGTAGCCTGTACATATAAATCGTCAGTTTCGGATAAAACCAAAGTACCTTGATTTGTAGTCAGGCATACTGTATGAATAATACTGTCAGAGTTGGAATATGCAAGAGTCTGGCCATGGCTGTCAGATGCTATTTTTTCCGGCACTCGCCCAACGCTTACTAAAATTACCAAATTAGGCTCTAAACAATTCAGCATTGGTTCAATAAGAGCAGTTTCGCCACTGTATTTTTGCCGTATATAGGTCTCAAAATCTTTCTCATCTGAATCTTTCATTAACCGTTTACAAACGAGTTGCAGTAAATCGATTGTAAGCCAGTTAGACCTATCGCTTTCATTTGCTGCTAAAGCATCCTGGAGAGCTGCATTTTTAAAACAGGCTTGAGAATTTTCGTAATCGCCTTTAGCCATATATAGCATACCACGATAAAGATATACCATTACTTTTTCATGCGGCTCTCCTTTGAATATCTTTTGTTCTTCACTGCCTTTAGTAGAAGTAACTTTTTGCTCTCTAACTCCCGCGGTGGTGATATTTTCAATGTTGGTTATGGAGTAATCAAGTGCGTTCTCCGCCAGATTAACATCATTGGATAAAAGTGCACAAATTCCAATCTCAGCGGCATATCGTGGCCTGCTCTCTATGGGCGATACCTCCAGCTTTTTATAAGACTCCTCAAGAACCTTAATGCTTTCTTGATCTGTTTCATTGCTACACAATATATGGCTGTCTAACTTCATTGATTTACTTTTGTTGTCGAGTGCAGATATGCCATTAAATGTAGCATTATTGGGCTTGTTTGATTTCCAATAAGCATCGCATACAACAGCAGCAAATAATATAATTAAAATCGTAGAGCATATTAATTTGCTAATATTATTTTTCATTTTGTAGCCTCGATGATTTCTGGAATACATTTTTTCATCATATCTTGCAGTGCCCCTTTCATTGCATTCTCATATTCTCCGGTATTTGCGAGGATCGCTAATACGCCATGTTTACCGGAATATTCTTTACTAAGCACCGGAACATTACCCTTGGACACATTTATTGTGGCACGAATTGTACAGGTAGAACTCATATACATTTTAGTATAAGCTTCGAGAACATTTCCTGTTATAGATATCTGCGAATCAGGCGGAGCAAAATCATTGTATTTTGTAATATTATATCCAGCTGCGGTTAGTTCATCTGCAACCGCATTGGCAACCCAAGCTCCAACATCCTGGCCTTTAGCGTAAACAGAAGCAGTTTTCATCCCGTAACCATTTCTGACCTCTCCAACTTCTTCTGTTTTCCTTGAATCAGCAAATTTTACAATGGCAATAGATGCACTATTTGCTCCTTTCATATTAGCAACTGGTTTGTAAGTGAGAGCAATTTCGCGATTACCCATAGCACATCCAGCACTCATTGCTGCCAACACAATACCGATACCCATTAAAACTGTCCGATGAATTTTTTGATTCATACTCTGGTTCCTTTCCTTATTTTTGATTTATGTTGATTAAATAATCGATGCTTTATTTTAATGAGGGGCAAAATAGCTGTTAACTTTAGATGGTTTGTTATCTTGGATGTTAAAAAATTAGGGATACTGCAACTACTGCTCCCCGCCAAGCAAATTAAACGAAACTTCATTTTTACGATTGAGCACCCACAGTCCATAGAATACCTCGATTTTTCCTAATATCTCTATCCCACGTTGCTCCATCAAAGGCAAACTATAGGCTTTCTATCACAATATAGGAATATTGTCAAATAATAATTCCATTGTTTTTCATGTTTAAAAAGGCCTTTTTTCGGACGCCAAGTCCTTATAGCCTTTATGCCCAGGGCCTCACACGTGCTACAATGGTAACTACAAAGCGACGCAAGACCGTAAGGTGGAGCAAATCGCATAAAAGTTATCTCAGTTCTGCCTTCGTCCCTAAGGGACTACGAACGGACAAGCCGGATTGAGGGCAGATTAGTCGTTAGTTGTTTGAGCCACCTGCGGCGGCTTTTTTATTGCGCATTTATCGCTGATTTCGCTGATTACATTGATTTTCTAAGCTGGGTAAAAGTATTTGATTTATAATAATTTAAGCGATAAAATCGGAAATTGCACCACGAAGGACGGAAAGAACACAAAGAATAAAAATATCATAAAAAACATGATTGCCGAACAGGATAGCAGAGGAGTTAAATTGGCAAAGGGATAAACATTAATGGAAACGACAAAAATAGCGGTATTTAAAGGTAAAGAAATAAGAAAAGCTATTCATAAGGACGAATGGTGGTTTGTAGTCGAAGATGTCGTTTTTGCGTTGACTGATTCCAATGACCCAAAACAATACATCAATAAAATGCGGAAACGAGACCCACAGTTATCCGAAGGGTGGGTACAATTTGTACATACCCTTTTGATAGAAACCGAAGGCGGACCACAGAAGATAAATTGTGCCAATACTGAAGGGATTTTCCGCATCATCCAGTCAATTCCATCGCCCAAAGCAGAGCCGTTTAAGCGATGGCTTGCGAAGGTCGGCTACGAGCGGATTCAGGAAATTGAAGACCCTGAACTTGCCACGAAAAGAACTCGCGCACTTTATAAAGCCAAGGGATATTCAGACGGGTGGATAGAAAAACGTATGCGAGGGATAGCAGTTCGTGAAGAATTGACGGATGAATGGAAGAATCGCGATGTTAAAGAACAAACGGAATACGCGATATTAACAGCAGAGATATCCAAGGCGGCATTTGGTTTAACGCCGAGCCAGTATAAGAAACTCAAAGGGCTTGACCGCCAGAATTTGCGGGACCATATGACAGACCTTGAGCTGATTTTTTCTATGTTAGGCGAGGCGGCCACAACAGAAATAACCAGAAATCGCGATGCCCAGGGATTTGTTGAAAATAAACAGGCGGCTACAGAAGGAGGCGGAATTGCGGGAGATGCACGCAAGGCTCTTGAAACCAAGACACGAAAAAGAGTAGTTTCAAGACAAAATTATTTAGAGAGCCCACAGGATAAAAAGTTGAAAAAACTTGACAGCCCAAAATTGGGCGATATATAGTATAATTTACCAAGAGAAAATATCTTCGAGGAAATAACAGGGCAGAAAGTATCCCGTGCATGAGTAGATATAAGATGGATACGGCTCTGCAAGAGGTAATATGGAGAACATGGCCGGCATTTATTACCTGATGCGCATCATTTTGGATTTGCAAAATGTGTATGTTGTAACGGCCTGCATATAAAACCTGAACCAAAGCATCTCTGCTAAGGAGATAGGTTCTGCGCAGGCGTGTATTATATAGACATTTATATGGAACTGATAATCAATGGCCAGAAAAGGAGAGTGCAAAATGAGGTTCATAAAATCAACGTTAGCAGCAGTTATTTGGAGTAAAATCCGGATAGCGGGGATTTTGCTCCTTTTTGTGTTTCTGAGCGGCTGTTCGAGGATTAATATTGAGGCGGCAAAGTCGCTCAGCGCGACCGGCCGAGAGGCGGCACTTCAGACACAACAAAACGTTCTCGTTTCTTACAAAGAATATCTTCGTGCGCGGGACTGTGAAGCATTTCAACATGGATTAAGCGGCAATACAAAATCAGAGGCCTACGAGGAAATATTGAATAACTATAGTGAAATTCAACAGGAGCTTACAAAACGGTCGATAGTATTTGAAAAACTTGCCGACCTTTATGATGCGTTTGGAGAATTGTCTGGTTTCGATGCGGGCGGGCAAACCGAAAATGCCCTGGGAGACCTGAGTGTCGCTGTTAATGAGTATGCAACAGTTTTCCATCAAAAGCCGCTTATATCGGATAAGACTACAGATGTCATATCGAAGATTGGCGGACTCGTGGCAACGGAGATTCAAAAGGCTAAAATCAAAAAAGCAAGCGCCCTTATTCAAGAAAGGGTTAAGGCTCTTGTCGGGCTTTTTGAGAACCCTTTAGTCCGCGAACAACTGGCGGGATATCGGCAGCGACTGACTAAGAACAGAAAAGAGGCGTTTCTTAAACTATGGGAGGCGGGAGTATATGACCCCAAACCCATTCTTGATGACTTCGGTGAAGATGTAGGACTGACTGCACAAAAAGAGGCACCAGGGATAATAAACTCCAAGCCAAACTTAGGGAAAGCGATAACAGAAGTGCTTGATAAACGGCTTGAAATGAAATCAGAACTTATTCAGGAAGGCTACGATGCAGGTCTTAAGGCTCTCAAACAATTAGTAACAGAACATAAGAAGCTTGAACAAGGCAAACCTCTCGATTTAACTTATTTGCGTACGATTACCGCGGAACTACGGAATATCGCTGGTTTACTTGCAAAGACAAAGTCAAATGTCCCGGCAAATCAATAAAAAGGAGTAGATAAAGATGAAAAAGAAAATAAAAAAACAGACAAAGGGTGCGCTTATAGCGCAGGATTTGAAGTCGGCAAAAGCTCTCCGCGCTCTGCGGGAAGCCGCTGAGGCAGCAACCGAGACGCTGTATAAAAAGATTGATGAGTGCAAAACACAAGCTGAGCTGGAAGCGATGCAGGAATCACGTGACAAAGTGGAGTTGTATTACCAGAGGTCTCAGAAGAAATCGCTAAAGCGCACCGGGCCGCGATTTGAAAAGGCGGTTAAGGCACTTGGAAAGCAAACAGATAAAGTAAAACAAGAGACGGCAGAGCTCAAAGAAATTGTGGAAACAATCAGGCTGCTTGAAGATTTAGCGCGACTGGCAGCAACATTAGCACTTGCTTTTGCGTAGGCCTGCGTGACAGGAAATGGTGATTTGCGGAATAAAACTGCGTAACTGACAAAATGCTCAAGCCGATGTAAAAATGGCTGGGCCAAGTTATTACCTGCATGGGCGGTAAAAGAAAGGAGAATTTATGGCAGCACCTTTAAGAATTGTAAAGCGCAAGACCTTTGATGTCAAAGCGGCATTTAAACAGATGCCTGCCGAAGAAGACTCAACAGGAATGCAGATTTACCTGAAACGGCTGGTAATGCTTATCCCTGGGGAGGTGGTCAGTCTCTACCTGGTAGGGAACGGTATTATTCCTTCGGAAGCGAAAATGGTGACTATTGTATGGTCAATTCTATGTCTGTTTTTTGTGGTTCTTGTCAGGTCACAAGCGACAGGAGATAGAGCCAATAAAATTTCTCCCCAATGGGCCGCTGTGATTATCTCGTCGATATCCTTTGTTATATGGGTGTACAATATGCCGGGACCTTTTCAGGCCTATAATCTGGCAATCCCATATATAGGCTCGCTCGCCATCCTGGCATGGACTTTCATAGTGCCGTGGCTCTACAAAGGTTCATGAGAAGCTTTTTCGCAAATATTAAATATGCAGTCTATATTTGCTGGAATGACGAACCCTCACTGAACGTGAGGGTTAAACAACTATAAAAAACCTCAAATTTTATAAAAACAATCGTTTTCCCCCGAACCATTAAGCCTTATTATAGCTCTTATTGTTGAACGTATATACGGAGGCTATGTGGCTGAGCTCTTAATCGAAGTTCTCCAGCGATGCAGGAAAGGCGAACAGACGGCTTTCGAAGAAATCGTCAAACGATTTCAAAATAAGGCTTTGGATCTGGCCGGTGCGCTTATCGGAGATAAACATCTTGCCGAAGACGCCGTTCAATCGGCTTTCCTGAATGCCTTTTGCCGACTAAGTCAGCTTCGCCAGGCAGAGGCCTTCCCCGGCTGGCTGCGACAGATTGTAAGAACAGAAGCTTTAAAAATAATCCGAAAAAATGATAAAAGCCGGGAAGAAATTGTCGAACAGAATGATAATCAGCCTTCGCCAATAGAAGAAGCGGAACAGGAAGAACTCAGGCAAATTGTTCGTAAATCATTATCCCAATTGTCCAAAGACAATCGCCAAACGACGGAATTATTTTATCTCGACGAGCAAAGCTGCGCAGAAATTGCCAATACTTTAAATATTCCAACAGGAACAGTTAAGCGAAGACTCTATGATGCGCGTCAAAAACTGCAGGATGTGCTGGGAGGATATTTAGAACAGCCGAGAGCTAAGAGAAAGGCGAAACGTAAAAAGAAAGACAATGAAATATCATTATAAAAAAATAGATTTCTCCGCTTCGTTCGTCCCGATTTATCGGGACTTACTTCGGTCGAAATGACAAAAAACAATAAGAAAGGGTTTGGTTATGGCTATTAAACAAACAAAACAATTGGAAAGTCTAATGCAGGAAGCTTTCGACAGAAAAGCCTCTTTTTTGTATATGATTCCAAATGAGCCGCCTGTTTTTCGTATTAAAGACAAAATTGAAAGAGGGCAAGGCGGGGCTTTGACTGTCGAGCAGGTAAAGGATATCGCAACGGCGGCATTCGGAGAAAATGATTTGAAAGATATCGGCAGCGAAACAGGGCAACTAACAACATTGTGCACACTTGCCGGTGTTGTTGAGGGGCGAATGAGCGTTACGCGAGTAAGCGGAGATTATGTTCTTACTGTCCGTATGCTGCCCGCGAAATTGCCGGATGCCGAACTGTTGAAAATACCCCAGGCGATTCTGAAAGCGGCGATGATGCCTAAAGGTCTTGTTATATTTACCGGCCCAACGGGTTCGGGCAAGACGACCAGCTTATTCAGCGTACTTGATTATATTAACTCCAAAAGGGCGTGCAATATTTCTACTATCGAACATTCGGCTGGTTATCATTTGGCCGGCAAACAGGCAGTAATCCAGCAGCGCGAGGTCGGCGTCGATGCGCCCGATATGATGACCGGCATATCTGTATCCGTGTCGCAGGATGCGGATGTTTTGATGATTGGAGAATTGAGAAATCCCGAGGAAATCGAGATGTGTATTATGGTATCGCAAAATCTTCTTGTGCTGACACAATTACACGCTGATTTGCCGGAAGATGCCGTACAAAGAATGATAGATAATCTGCCTGAAGATAATACGGGAGCAACCGGCCGGCGGATTCTGGCTGAAAAACTGAGAGGGGTTTGTGCCCAGAGACTTTTGCCGAGAGCGGACGGTAAAGGATTGGTCGCGGCTTACAGTGTATTGATTCCTGACGAAGAAATGAGAAAAGCGATTATTGAAAAACAGGATATTTCCAAAAGAAAGACGCCTTTGCCTAAGGATTGTCAAACGATGGCTGAGTATATTAAACAGTTACATCGGGATGGCGTTATCAGCGAAAAAACTAAAAATGAGGTGCTGGCTGAGATTTAACAATTAAGCAAGTTGTTCCATAATCATTTTCGCGACATTGAATTTTTCAGAGGATGAATAAAACTTGTTTTTGAACGATAATAAACTACACTATCGGCAACTTCCTTAACAATATCAGGATAGGAATAAAGATGCTCGCAGATAAAAAGGCGATAATACCGGTTGTTGTTACGATTATTTGCTTAATTCCGTTCGTCAATAAGGCGTTTAATATAGATGAACCTTTGTTTATCTGGACGGCAAAACATATATTGGTCAAACCGGCGGACTTTTACGGTTTCTCCGTCAACTGGTACGGTTTCAATGCGCCAATGTCAAAAATCACCAAAAACCCGCCGATATCCTGTTATTACCTTGCCGGTGCGGCGGCCTTGCTGGGCTTTAACGAGGCGGCAATACATACAGCATTTCTTTTACCAGCCATTGCGGCAGCGCTGGGGATTTATTATCTGGCAAAAAAGTTTTGCTCGCAGCCTGTTTATGCGGCGCTTGCGGCGATACTGACGCCGGGGTTTCTTGTGTCCAGCACCAATATAATGTGCGACACGATGATGCTGGCGTTCTGGGTATGGGCGATATATTTTTGGGTGGAGGGGATAGAAACGAATAAGTATTGGAATTTGTTTTTTGCAGCGGTACTGGTCGCGATTTGCGCGTTGACGAAATATTTTGGAATGTCCCTGCTGATTTTGCTGGCGGTATATTCGATAATGAAGACGCGAAGGCCCGGAGCCTGGATACTGTTTCTGCTGGTGCCTGTCGTGGTTCTGGCCGGGTATCAATGGCTGACGTACAAGCTTTATGGACGCGGTTTACTTTCAGATGCGGCTGTCTATGCCGGGTCGCGGAATTTGGCAAAAGGTTTGAAATTGCCGTTGAAGTTATTTACCGGATTGTTTTTTGCCGGCGGATGTATAGTAACGGCATTGTTCTGCGGTCTGCTGCTGTGGTCAAGGCGAGTTTTAATCAGTGGTATCGCTGCAACGGCTTTGTTCATACTAATTCTCAGCGCCGCGAAAAAAATAGGCGCAGCAGACGTAAGAGATACTGCCAACAACATCAACTGGGGGTTTCTTGTTCAGGCCGGCTTGATGGCAGCGGGAGGAGTAAGTATTCTCTGGCTGGGCATCGTAGATTTCTGGAAATGCAGAAACGCAGAATCTCTGCTTCTGCTGCTTTGGGTGTTTGGGACATTTATTTTTGCGAGTTTAATAAACTGGTCAGTTAATGCCCGCAGTGTTCTTCCAATGGTGCCTGCAGTTGGGATTCTGCTGATGCGGCGAATAGAGCGGCATAATAATAAAAAGACCAGCCGAAAAATAAAGATGGAATGGATGATATGTCCGCTGATTTGCGGAGCGATACTGTCGCTGCTGGTCTGCCGGGCGGATTACATCTGGGCCAACACTACACGTTCCGCAGCGGCAGTAATTAGCAAAACATTCGAGAACAGCGGGCATGCGGTATGGTTTCAGGGACACTGGGGATTTCAATATTATATGGAAGGTAAAGGCTGTAAGGCCTTCGATTTTTCTAATTCTATATGTTATAGCGGAGATGTAATTATTGTTCCTGTGAACAATACCAATATTTCTTCTATGAAGACGAACAAATTGCTTTCTCTTAAGCCATTTCAATTCACAGCCTGCAGGGGACTGTCAACCATGAGTCTGCGATTGGGCGCCGGGTTTTACGCGGATATATGGGGGCCGCTTCCTTTTGCCATCGGACCTGTTGATGCCGAAAAGTATTACGCCTTCGCGGTCAAATAATTTAGCAGTTATGCTGTCCCCGAAATGAGTTGTTCCATAATCATTTTTGCGACGTTTTGCGATGCGTTTGTGCCGGTAATCGGTTTTATAAGCTCGGCAAGCTCGCCGCTAAGGCTCGACAATTTGTCAGCGTTATTCAAGTGTTTTTCACAGGCGGCTACGATAGGAGCTACCGATGAAAAGTACGGCATAAATTCCGGAACAAGCTCCTTCTGCGAAAGAATATTAACAAGCGAAAGATATTTTGTCTTTACCAGTCTCTTGCCGATGAGGTGCCAGAGATATTTATTCGACTGATACATTATCACCATCGGACAGGCAGCAGAAGCAACCTGAAGAGTCGCGCTTCCGCTGGCGACGAGAGTAAAATCTACTTTTTTCGCCGTGTCGTAAACCGCATCAATCGCATAATCGCAGCAAAGACTCTTAATCTCGCTTTGTCTTAAAGTCTCTTCGACCTGCTCATTGGCAGCGACAGCGGTAAACCGGATGTGCGGATGACGAGCCTTCAATCTTCTGGCTATATGCTGCATCGCGGGCCAGAGCGATTTTATCTCGGCTTCTCTCGAGCCGGGCATAAGCGCGATATGGGCGCGCGAAATGGAATAACCGCTGTACTTTTTCGGCACGATATTTTTAGCCTCAATATTCTCTAATAAAGGATTGCCGACAAACTGACACACAAGGCCTCGCTGGGCAAACCAATCGGGCTCAAATGGCAGTATCGCGGCAAGTCCGGCGGTGCAAAATCTTTTGAGTTTTTTAATCCGCCATTCGGCCCAGGCCCAGAGCTGCGGAGCGACATAAAAAAGGGTCTTTACGCCGGCGTTTTTAGCGGCTTTGGCAATGTGAAAATTAAAGCTCGGCGAATCACAAACCACCACAAGGTCAGGCTTTGCGGCGGCAAAGTGCTTTTGGGCTGTTTTTATGGCTTTATAGAAGAAAAAAATGTGGCTAAAAGAGTTGTAAGTCATTGCGGCTCTTTGAGTTGTGTTTACAAGGAGCGAACAGCCGGCCTCGGCCATATTGGGGCCGCCAAAGCCTGTAAATTCAAAGCTGCGGCCGGTCTGCTTTAAAGCGGTTATGAGGGCGGCGCAGAGCCTGTCGCCGCTTGGCTCGGCGGCGCTTAAGAAAATCCGGTATGTTCGGTCTGAATCCTGCATAAGTCCTTAATTAAGATAAAAGTTATCAAAATTCAAGGAGAAATGAGAGAAAAAGCTTTATGTTTACGGCGGGTTGCATCTGCCGCAGGGACTGTAGCCGCGAGTTTTGGCATCGCTAAGCTTTATTGGGGTAGAACTTTTGCCCAGAGAACCGCAATTTACGAGATGATACTTTTTGCCTGTCTTCGTTACATATACAGTTATATCATTATTTTCCGCTGAGGTTTTCGGTGATACTGCCGGCGCTGCTGGTGCTGGTGGTGTAACTGCCGCGATTGGCGCTCTCGGCGACAGCGGGGCCGGCGGCGAAATATTTTCCGTCCGGCTGGCATCCCAAAAACCTTTGCTTCGCTCTTTTGCAAATTTTTCGAGCTGCTGAAATTCGGCTAAATATTTAAAGGGAGTTTCGGTGTCCGCTCGGCCGTAACCCTGCCGAATAATTTCAGCGTTTACGAATAAGCCATCGGGTGCGCGATATACATACTTAGAAAGATAGCCGTATTTGTCCGGCACTTTTTGGTTCGGGTCGTCAATAATATAAACGTTTTCTCCTCTCAAAAGATTTTTGGTGAACGAAGTCATTTCCACACTGTATTTCTCAGCGGATTTTACGCCTGTCAACCTGATTTTAACATCCTGATTGTTCATATCGACAATGATAGTATCGCCATCGATAATCCGAATAACCTGACAGGAGGAAATGTTTGAAAGTTCCGCTTTTTCAAAGACAGGAAACTCAAAATCGAATTTATACGGTGCGGCGGCACAAAGCGATAAGATTACCGATGCGGCGCATAAGAGAAAAATATTTTTGTTTTTCACAATTCTCTCCCAACTTTTAAAAAACAATAATATTACGTCATTGTCCACTATGGGCGGATAAATACCACGGCCCTGTTTGGGTTTATTATTTCACAAACAGATAATAGAGGCGGCCTTCCTGATAGGTCCTGCCTGCAAGGGTGCCTGCCTTGTCGCCCTGACCCATATAAATGTCGCATCTTCCGGCAGCCCTTATTGCTCCGCCTGTATCCTGGTCAAGAGCAAAACCGGTATAAGGCCTTTCTGAAATTACACCAGCGGTTTCAAAGGGCAATTTGGTTGAGAAAAATGCCATACATGCCGGCGGATAAATGGTCTTGTCTGTCGCAATGCTTCTATATGGTATAACCTCTTCGTTTAAACTGCCGCGAGGCTCGCCCTTTTCTATCTGGAAAAATACAAAGCGGGGATTCATCTGGGTGTAGCCGGCAACTTCATTCGGATTTTTCTTAAAGTAATCTATCATCGCCGAGAGGCTCATCTGCTGGCCGCTGATTTTGCCCTGATCGAGCATCGCTTTGGATACGCTTTTATACTCATGCCCGTTGCTGGCGGTATAGCCGACGCCGGTAAGTTTTCCGTTGGACAGTTTTATCTTGGCTGAACCCTGAACATGGGCGATATAAACTTCAAATGGGTCGCCAAGCCAAATCAGTTCCGTGCCGGCGAGCATATTGGAACTTTCGATTTCCTGTCTTGACGGATACGGCGCGACGCCTTCCTTTGTACGCCTGCCGAGGATTTCGCCTTTGGAACCTTTTACAAGATCGGTGGGCTGCTTATAAAGAGGATAACTAAACCGCTCCGTGCGAGTCAGGGAACCGTCAAAAATCGGAGTGTAATAACCTGTAAATAAAACGGTGCCTTTATCGTCGCAGCCGACAGAAATATAAACGTCGAACTTTTCACGTATCGCTTCGTTCAGCTTTTCGCCGGTAAGTTTGGAGTTCAATAATTCGTCAAACGCCTTGAGACTATCAATTACCTTTTCGTGGGTTATGTCGCCATAAGGATAATATTGTTTGCTGGAAGGTTTCTTTAAATAGTTCAGGCTGTTGGCGACCGCGGTCCTGAGGTTTGCCAGGTCGTAGCAGGCAAACGTAAAATCTGGAATGTCCGCGGGATTTGTTATTTTCCGCAGAGCAAGCTGGCCGGGCGGCAAAGGTTTGTCGTATTGAAGCGGTTTCTTGACCGGCTCAATCTTTTTCGGTTTCTGGCAGCTGGCCGCAAAAAAAGCGATAAGTATAAGTTCCAAAATAAGTACTGTTTTTTTCATAATTTGCCTCAAAATTCAATAAACGATTAAATATGTTTGTCAGAATTGAAAAATTATACCGATAGGGGTAAAAAAGGCAAATTATCTTTGAAAAATGGCTGCTGGAGGATATAATGGCACTGGACAAATCACCGCTATCGTTTTTCTTATGAGAGAAAAGAAAATGAAACACAGTAGAGTCAGCAGAATCGTCAATATTCTGACCACGCTTCAGTCGGGGCAGAAATATTCGCCCGGCGACCTCGAAAACCTCCTTGGCATAAGCAGACGCACTGTTTTTAGAGATTTGAAAGAGCTGCAGAGTATTGGCGTACCTTACAAATATGACAACAAAACCGGCGGCTACAGTATCGACCCGAAATTTTTCCTGCCTCCCATTGATTTTAATCTCCAGGAAGCTCTTAGCCTTCTAATGCTCGTACATAAAATGCGAAATCACCTGCCGATTCCTTATAAAAATTCAGCGCTGCTGGCAGGGCTGAAAATAGAGAACAACCTTCCGGCCGATATCCGTCAGTATTGCCAAAGCACACTTGCGAAAATAACCATCGCTCCGGACCAGCACGCCGCGATAAAGCTGCTTGACGATGTTTATAGTATCGTACAAAAGGCAATCAGGAAAAAAACCATGCTTCACATCGCTTACTCGTCTCTGTATGAAAACGGCGATATAGATACCACCATTCATCCATATCACCTTCTTTATAAAAAACGCGCCTGGTATGTAATAGGCTATTCCAGCCTTCATAAAGCCATTAGAACTTTTAACCTCGGCAGAATTCTACGCACGGAGGTTCTTGATAAAAACTTTACCGGCGGAGAAGATTTTGACGTTTATGAATATCTCGGCAGGGCGTGGTGCCTGATACCGGAAGGCCAACTTTATGATATCAAACTAAAATTCTCCCCGCTCGTCGCTCGTAATGTTACGGAAGTTATGTGGCATAGTACACAACAGGCCCAATGGAACAAAGACGGCTCGGTAATTCTGAGTTTTCGCGTCGATGGCCTTGGTGAAATTAGTTGGTGGGTGCTGGGATACGGGGACCAGGTACAAGTCCTTTCCCCGATAGCCTTGCGTAAAAAAGTGCTGGAAAAAGCACAAAATTTCGTCGAACTCCACAAAAAATTATAAGCGTCCTCTGTTAGGCGGCATGTGGAAAACCTGTTAGTTCTTTACCTTGCCCTGTTAGGTATTCCGGCAGCAAGGCCCCCATCATTCAAGACTCTATCTCATAGACATTCCAGCTGGCCGTGCCAAACAGGCAATATAACAAGTTGTCCCCAATTGTTTTATGGCATATTTTTATATAACCCGTTTATTTATAAGGCATTACAAACAAGCCGCCCCATTCTTCTCACATTATATTGCGCTATATTACTACTAATAATATTTTTAATTAATTAATATAAGTAGTAATAACGCCAAGCGACTATTTTTATCCCAAAACAAAGAGCAGAGTATTATAAAACTCTTTTGCCAAAACCACTTTTTTGGTGTACACTGACGGGCTGAAAAATTAGAGAAATCCTTTAAAATTAACAGAGGGAAGAAAAATGAAAGTTAAGTTTAATAGAGCGGCACTTGCCGAAGCACTGGGCCTTGTAATAACAGTTGTTCCTTCGCGGACCACCAAGCCCATTCTACAGGGACTTAAGATCCTGGCGGAAAAAGAAAAAGTTTATATCAGCGCAACGGATTTTGAAATTGGGATAACCTGCCTTATTCCGCAGGCACAGGTTGAAGAGGAAGGACAGGCCGTTGTTCCTGCCGAACGGCTGGCGGCAATTGTGCGCGAAAGCGTAGATGAAGTTCTTGCCATGGAAGTGGCGGAGGCAACCTGCCGAATACGCGGAGCCGACAGCAACTTTACGATTTTCGGTCATCAGCCGGAGCAGTATCCGGAAGTGCCTGGTTTCGATGGACACGCGCAGCTTGAGGCCGACCTTGTTAAATTACAGGAAGCAGTTGAGCACTGTCTTTTCGCGACAGCCAAAGAGAATACACGATACGCGCTAAGCGGCATTCTTTGGGAACCGTCCGGCAAAAAACTTATACTCGTCGGAACAGACGGAAGGCGCCTGGCGAAATATAAATTAAGCCTAAACGCAGAAGCGGACAAGAAAATTGAAGCTGAGAAATTTATTGTGCCGGCCAAGACAATGGCACTTCTCGATAAAGTCGGAGCCGGCGAAAAAGATAAAGTCTCTGTTAAGTTTGTTGACGGCAAAATAATTATTGCCTGCGGCAAAGTCGTAATCAGTTCCAACCTGGTTGAAGGGACTTTCCCGAAGTATGAAGATATTATTCCGGCCGATTACAAGAACAAGGTGCAGCTCAATACTGCTGCGACACTGAGCGCCGTAAGACGAGCAGCGCTTATTACCAATGAAGATTCAAAGGGCGTTAAACTCGCTCTCGGCAAAAAATCTCTCATTTTTACCAGCAGGGCGCCGGAAATGGGCGACGCTGAAATAGCGATGGAAGTGGACTATAAGGGCGAGCCGATGGAAATAGGGTTTAACCCGCAATTCCTCGTAGATGTGCTGAGAGTGATCCGTGAAGATTCGTTCGAACTCCAGCTCGGCCAGCCGGACCGGCCGGGCCTGATAAAGAGCGGCGCGAATTTTGTCTATATCGTTATGCCGGTAAGTCTTTCTTAGAAAAGAGTATTTCCATGGACGGCGATTTTATACTCGAACAGGCAAACAAAAAAATTGTCGGACACAGGCCGCCGGCCAATTTGCCGCTGGGACAGGATATATATAACTACCTTGGCAGATTCTCAAAAAACACAAAAAAAAATATTGAGATATTAAACCTGTTCGAACAAATCGCGGGTGAAGAAATAGCCGCACATTGCCAGCCGGATTCCATTGGGGCAGGTGTGCTGAAAGTAAAAGTCAAGCCGGGACCATATATGTTTCACCTGCGAAACAGGACCGATGAAATACTTAAACAGCTGCAGGAAGCCTGTCCATCGGCGAACATAAGAGAAATCAGACTCTTGTGTTCAAAATAAATTCGCCGGAGGCGGATAAATTTAGCAAAAGGACTCAAACAAAAATATGAAAGACCATAGTTACGACGCCAGTAATATAAAGATTCTCGCCGGCCTTGAGGCAGTAAGAAAAAGGCCGGAGATGTATATAGGCAACCGCCAGCAGGGCGGACTCCATCATCTTGTTTATGAGGTACTGGACAATTCCATCGACGAGGCAATGGCGGGAAGATGCGATACGATAATCGTCCGCGTTCATATTGACGGAAGCTGCTCGGTCGAGGATAACGGCGGCGGCATACCTGTAGATATGCACAAAGAAGCCGGCAAAAGCGCTCTTGAAGTTGTGCTTACGACGCTTCACGCAGGCGGAAAGTTCGACCATGATGCTTATAAAGTTTCCGGCGGACTGCATGGCGTAGGTGTCAGCGTTGTTAATGCCCTGAGTGAATGGCTCGAAACAGAAGTTTTTCGCGACGGCAAACATTATCACTTTGTATGTGAAAGAGGCAACGCAAAAGGAGATGTAAAGGAAATCGGGCCGACAACCAAGCAGGGGACATTAGTAAGGTTTTTGCCCGACGAACAGATATTCGGCGATATAGTATTCGATTACGAAACGCTTGAAAAAAGGATTCGTGAAGTTGCATATTTGAACGCGGGCGTGAAGATTACTTTTCAGGACGACCGGAACAATAAAAAAGAAACTTACCATTTCGTCGACGGCCTGAAAGAATTTATTAAACACCTCAACGAAGGCAAGGAATCGCTGCACACGGACGTTATATATTTCTCAAAGGAAGACCCGCAGACCAGGATGACGTGCGAGGTCGCGATGCAATATAATACAAGTTATATGGAAAATACTCTGGCGTTTGCGAATAACATCAGAAACATCGACGGCGGCACGCATTTGAGCGGCTTTAGAACCGCCCTGACACGCACAATGAACGCTTATGCCAGGAAGGCGAACCTGCTTAAAAACGGTCAGGCTCCGGGCGGCGAAGATATCCGCGAAGGTCTTACCGCTGTTATATCCGTAAAATTGCCCGACCCGCATTTTGAGGCGCAGACCAAAGTCAGGCTGAGCAATCCTGAAGTGGGAACTTTTGTCGAGACGACCGTAAATGAGCAACTTGGCAATTACCTCGAAGAAAATCCGGCACAGGCGAAAAGAGTGCTGTCAAAGGCTATCCAGGCCGCCGCGGCCAGAGAAGCTGCAAGAAAAGCACGTGAACTGACGCGAAGAAAAGGAGCTTTGAGCAGCGGAGGTCTGCCGGGCAAACTGTGGGACTGCTCCAGTAAAGAAATAGGGTCAACGGAGCTTTTCCTTGTCGAGGGCGATTCTGCCGGCGGAAGCGCAAAAGGCGGAAGAGACAGAAATATTCAGGCGATTCTGCCGCTGCGAGGCAAGATTCTTAACGTGGAAAAGGCAAGACTCGATAAGATGCTTGCCCATGAGGAAATACGCACCATAATAAGCGCCCTGGGCACGGGTATCGGTTCCGATGATTTCGACTTCAGCAAGTGCCGATACGGGAAAATCGTTCTGATGACCGATGCCGATGTTGACGGCGCGCATATAAGAACGCTGCTGCTGACGTTTCTTTTCAGGCAGATGCCGGTGCTTTTCGAGAAAGACGCTGTTTATATCGCCCAGCCTCCGCTCTACGAGCTTTCCATAAAAGGGCAGAAGAAATCGGAATATATCCTGACTGAACAGGCGATGCGGAAACGTATGGTATCCCGCGGAGTTGACGGTACGGAATTGATAATAAATGACTCTGCCGGAATAAAGAAAATAAACGGTGTGGAATTAAAAGACCTTATCAAGTTGCTTGGCGACCTCGAACGCAACGTAACTGTGCTTGAAAAAAGAGGGGTACAGCTCAAACAATTCATAGAAGCACACTATAACGGCAAAAAACTGCCGGAATATCATATCCGCTTCGAAGGACAGTCGGAGTTTTTCCACGACAGGGGCGAATATGAAAAAAGACATGCCGAAATCGAAACTCTAATCGGTTCCGAACAGACGGAAGGTGCCGAAAGACTGTTTGTCGAGGAACTGCACGAAGTGACGCGGGCAAATGAGATTAACGCCAAGCTGAAAAGCAAATTCGGACTCGATTTTAAGGATTACCTGCTGAAAGCCGAGCGTAAAGTGTCAGGCGAGGCCATTCCAACAAAATTTAAGCTGATAAACGGGCCGGATGAGTACGAAATCGCCTCAATGGACCAGATATGCACCGGAATAAGACAAATCGGCGGTAAAGGCGTAGAAATAAAACGATTTAAAGGTCTGGGCGAGATGAACGCCGAACAGCTATGGCAAACAACTATGGACCCAGACAGGAGAACGCTGCTGAAAGTTACCCTTGACGATGCCGGCGAGGCCGACAGGCTGTTTAGTATTCTGATGGGCGACGACGTTGAAAAACGCCGGGCTTATATACAGGAACATGCTCTTGAAGTCCAGAATCTGGATATATAAAATTTAATACTTGAAAATATCTACAGAAGCATTCATACTGTTATTATCTATTATCTCAGGAAAACTAAATTGGAAAGGATTGAGAGATGAAAATGATTTTCAAAGTCCTGATCATAACATTGGCTTGTGCGATCATCGGCGGCTGCGGAGAACAGCAGAAAACCGCGACAGGAGAAAAAATCAACGATAAAGAGCTTACCAGCAAGTCCGACCTTCAGAAAGCGGCACTGCTTAAGCAGCTTGACACAAAATACAGCGACGCCAAGACGCATTATGATCTCGGCAGGATTTATCACAGCGAAGGTCTGTGGGATAAAGCTGAATGGGAATACAACAAGTCTTTAGCGTTTGACCCGGTACATCACGATGCGCAGGCATCTATCGTAAAGCTGCTTGTTGATAAGGGCGACAAACAAAGAAGCGACGCGCTCGCCGATATGTATATAAGCCAGGCCAGCGTGAGCGCTAAACATTCACTGCTTTTGGGGCGCGCTTTCCAGGAGAGAGGACTTGACGAATATGCTCTGTCGAGTTATATGCAAGCCCATAACCTGGCTCCGAATTCAGTTGTGATTAACAAACAACTCGGCTTTTTCTATCTGCTCAAAAGAGATAACGCCAATGCCGAAGTTTACCTGCGGCGCACATTTGAGCTCGACCCGTATCAGCCGGAGGTTGCCAGTGAATTAGGCAAACTTGGCGTACAGGTACAAATTCCCAAGAAACAGCCTAAGGAAGCCAAGAAGATTGACAAAATGAAAGAACAGAAAGGGCAGGGAACGCAGGAAGAGGAATTGAAGTAAAAGAAAGTCCTGCTCTTTTAATTTATTCGGGTCAGGTTAGGCGGATACATTTTTGCCGCGATAGACAATTACGCCTGTTGGGCATTTTTTCATAGCCGTCTCAAGAGATTCGCCCGGCTGATATTTTGTGTAGTTCAGCTTTGCGAAATTTGTCGCCATTTCAAACGCCTCATTTTGTTTTGTGCACAGTTTGCATCCTATGCATCCGACTTTGCAAAAGGCCTTTGTGTCTTTGCCGTTTTCCTGACTTCTGCAGGCAACAGTCATCATAGCCGGATGGCTGAACGGCACCATTTCAATGAGATTTCTCGGACAGGCTTTTGAGCAGGCGCCGCAGCCGGTACATTTTTCATAATTAATTGTCGCAAGACCATCGGCAATACGGATAGCGCCGAATTTACAGCTTGCCTTGCAATCTCCGAAGCCCATACAGCCGAATTTACAGGCCTGAACATTTGCCATAGCATTTGCGGCGGTACAGGTGCCAATGCCGGCATATACCGCAAAGATAGTTTTATCGGCGGTGTGAGCGCGGCAGTGAACAATAGGTCTTTTTGGGGCGTGCGAGTTGCTTATCTGCAGATTCAGAATTTCAGCAATTTTTTCCATAGTCTTGCTGCCGCCGGGGAAACACCTGCCCAGCAGTGTCGCATCGACAACCACCATTTTCGCGTAATCCTGACAGCCCGCAAATCCGCAGGCGCCGCAGTTGATATTCGGCAGCGCGGCGGCAACTTTTTCAATTCTTTCGTCCTGCACAACTTTGAGTTTTTCGCTCGCAATCAGCAAAACTATCGCAAAGCCCAGGCCGAGAACAAGCATTGTAATACCTGCGGGCCAGGAATTCTGCCAAAGTTCAAACCAGTTAATCTGCGCCATAATCATCTTATCATTCCTGTAAAGCCCATAAATGCGAGCGTCAAAAGACCGGCTGTAATCAGCGTTATCGGAGCGCCTTTCAAACTCTCCGGAACGTCAATCATCGTCATATTTTCGCGAATGGCCGCCATAATACAGATAGCCACCGTAAAGCCGATACCCGCTCCTGTGCTGAGAACCGCCACTTCAAGCAGATTGTTCGTTCCCCAGATGTTTATAAACAAACATATTCCAAGAATCACGCAGTTTGTACTGATTAACGGCAGGAATATGCCGAAACTTTTATACAGCGGCGGAAAGAATTTTTTTACATACATTTCGACGAGCTGTACCGCGCCGGCGATAATGATTATGTAACAGATATACCGTGTTATTGTCAGATGAAGCGGCACAAGGACGTAGGCATCGACCAGCCAGGTCAAAATGCCGCTCAGGGCCGTAACGAATGTTACCGCCAAACCCATTCCGAAAGCGGTATCGAGCCGGCCGGAAACGCCCAGGTAAGGACAGGTGCCGAGAAATTTTGTAAAGACAAAGTTGTTGACTATAACAACCGAAAGAAAAGCCATTATAAGAATATACGCTCTATCCATTAGTTAATCCTTTTTCGCCGTTATAATAGCAGCCAGGCCGAGCAGCAGTCCGAGTAAAACAAACGCTCCGACAGGCATCTGCATCGCCGCCCAGGGGACAAACCCGTGCGGCATAACCTGATAATCCCAGATTTTTCCTGACGCGAGAATTTCACGAATGCCGGCCAATATACACAAAGCTATAGTAAAGCCGGTACCTGAGCCGATACCGTCAAGTGCGCTTACCCATACATTGCTTTTGCTTGCGCAGGCCTCAGCACGGAAAATAATAATACAATTAACGATAATCAGCGGGACATAAGCTCCGAGGATTTCACTCATCCGCGGTGCGAAGGCGCGAAGATATAAATCGCAAATGGTAACGAAAGTCGCGATGGACAAACAGAACATAATTATTCGCAGGTGCGGCTTAAGTAAATTCCGCATCAGGCTTATTACGATGTTGCTGCAAACCAGCACAAAGATAACACTAAGGCCCATTGTCAGGGCAGGTTTAACGGCGGTTGTAACCGCCAGCGGCGGACACATACCAATCAACAGCCGAAAGGTTGGATTTTCACGCCATAGACCTGCCGTAAGAGAGCCGAAATAGTCTATTTTTACAGCGTTGCCGTCCGCCATTATTTTATCAATCCTTTCTGAGACAATATTTCTTTTACGCTGACAATCGATTTATTGAATATGTCCACCACGGCGGTGCTTGTTACGGTTGCTCCGCTGATAGCGACGATTTCATTGTCGATAGTTTCCGGTTTACCGATTTTTATAAGAGAAAACTGACCGGCGGGAGCGCCTTTAAACTGGTTGCGGAAACTGTCGGTTTTCATTTTGTCTCCGAAGCCGGGCGTTTCATTGGAGGAAAGAACCTGAAAACCAAGGAATTTTCCACAGTTCGCATCGACGGCAATGATAAGTTCTATTTTGTCGGCAAAGCCGCTGCCTGTCGCGATGAATGCGAAACCGATATTATTTCCCTTTGCGTCGAGGGCTTTGTAGATATTGGTTTTTGCGACCTGCCCCTTATTGCTGGGGAGGTTAGCGTCTTTTACAGCGACTTCAAAAGCATTGGCGTCGCTGATAAGCCCCTTCATCAGGTTGTCCATTTTAGCGGTTTTGTTCTGCTCTATTTTCGCCGACCATGCAACATCGGCGACGGCTATCATCAGTCCGAATATAAAAGACGCCAAAAGCAGCAGCCAGCTTTGCTGAATAAAGTATTTTATTTTACCGAACATCAGGTTTGCCTCCCGTTGGAATAATTTTGCAGAATTTGTCTATCAGCGGGGTAACGGAATTCATCAGCAATACAGAGAACATCATACCCTCCGGATATTCGCCGAGCGTGCGGATAAGTATGGTTAGTCCTCCGACGCCGATGCCGAATATCCATCTGCCTTTAATTGTCATAGGCGAGGTAACCGGGTCAGTAGCGATAAAAAATGCGCCGATGAGCATTCCGCCGGACATCAGATGGAACAATGGCGAGGCATAAGAGGCGCTATTCATCGAATATGGTATTGCCGAGAAGACAGCCGAGGAAATCAGCACCGCTAAAGGAATATACCATGTGATAGTGCCTGTGAGAATCAGATATAGTCCGCCGATGAGCAGCGCTAAAGAACTTGTTTCACCGATACAGCCGCCTCTTGAGCCGAAGAACAGGTCTTTAAGCATACTATTGGCGGTCGAGGAGCTGATTTTCTTTGAAGCATCTGCAACATTTTTTGTTTTTATGGCCTGTTTGCTCCAGGCAAGCGGCGTAGCCTGAGTCATTACCGAGGGGTTGGCCGGCGAAATTACAGGCATATTTTTATCTATGGTAAAGGGCACTGTCCAGGTGGTCATCAGCATTCCAAACGATGCCGTCAGAAATGCCCTTCCAATCATAGCGGGATTGAAAATATTGGCGCCCAGACCGCCGAAGACCATTTTGCCGATTATTATCGCAAACGCCGAACCTATAACGCAGGCCCAAATCGGCAGAGCCGGCGGAACGGAAAAAGCGAGAATAATGCCCGTTACGACAGCGCTTAAATCGCCGAGCGAATTTGGTTTTTTGCGTATGAGATTACAAAGCCACTCCGAGACGATGCAGGTAATTATGCACGAACCTGTAACGTAAACGGCGTGCATACGGAAAAATATTACAGAAGCCGCCATTGCAGGAACGAGAGCAATTATCACATTAAGCATTATACTCTGCGTTGAGTAATGTTTGCTTATGTGCGGCGAAGGCGAAATTTTAATATTTTGCAGCATTTATTTATTCCATTTATTTCGGCATTAGATTTTTCTGTCTTGCGACAAGTATTTTTCCGGTCTTGATGAATCCCGACAGTTCTATATCTGCCGGGCAGATATAACTGCAGCAGCCGCACTCGATACAGGCGGACATATAATACTGCTCGGCTGTTTCGAGGAGATTGTGCTTTACGGCATGAGCAATGGTTGTAGGCACCAGATTTATCGGACACACCTTGATACATCTGCCGCAGCGGATACAAGGCGTTTCTTTTCGTTTTACAATATCTTTTTCGGCAAGAACGGTAATCGCGCCTCGGAGTTTCGTTATGGGCGTCGAAAGGTCGGCAATGGCTACGCCCATCATCGGTCCGCCAAGTATGATTTTAACGGCGTCGTCGTTAAGGCCGCCGGCAAGCTCTATAAGATAAGATGTACTTGTGCCGATGGGGACGTAAAAGTTGCCCCTGTTTTTTACACCGCTTCCGGAAACGGTTACGACCCTGTGCGTCAGCGGGCTGCCGAACAAAACGGCATCGGCTACCGCCGCCGCGGTAGCGACGTTTGTTACGAGGATGTTTATCATCGGCGGAATACCGCCGGTCGGGACGTCTTTGTTGAGTATCGATTTTATAAGCTGTTTTTCGCCGCCCTGTGGATATTTTGTTTTTACCGCAACAACCTTTATTCCTGACGCGCTGGGCATTTTTTTAATCGTCCGTTCAAACGCCGCGACAACATCAAGCTTGTTGTCCTCTATGCCAATATAAATATCGCTGCAATCAAGCGCCCGTCCGACAAGCACTATGCCGGTCAAAATCTGAACGGTCCATTCGAGCATTATGCGATAATCGCAGGCGATGAACGGTTCGCACTCGCAGCCGTTAATAATTATTGTCTTTATAGGTGTAGAAGGGGTTATCTTGACGCTTGTCGGGAAGCCCGCTCCGCCCATTCCAACGACCCCTGCTTTGCGGACCGCATCCAGAATTTGTTCGGTCGAAAAGCGCTCGGGGGTAAAATTACTGATAAATTTCGTCGCAGAGGGTTGTTGTGGCAAATTATTCTCATCGGGTTCTATTATAATTGCTTCGGCTCTGCCAAGTACCGGGTGAGACTGAAGCGCGATATCCTTAACTGTTCCGTTTACCGGCGAATGAATCGGAGCGGACACAAATGCGTCGGCGATGCCGATAAGCTGACCCGCTTTCACATAATCTTTTTTATTAACAACAGGTTTGCATATCGCACCAATGTGCTGACTAAGCATAACAGCAAGCTGTTTCGGCACAGGGATAGTTTTTATGGCGCATTGAGAACTTAAATTTTTATAGTCAGGCGGATGTACTCCGCCTTTGAATGTTAATATGCCGGGTGTCTTAATTTTTTCGTCTCCAAATTTTCAGAATCGCAAGATATAAAAACACAACCAGTACAGCCGCTGCGAGGGCAGTGAAATTTCTTCCTGCCTCGCTTTTCATTTTTTCAGTTAAAAGTCTCTCAGCCGCAGCGAGAGAAAAAATGAAAAGAATCAACGGCAAAAGAAATGCCTGTATTACTTTCGACAGAACATTCGGCTCTTTCGACTGGCCAAGCTGCTTATAAGTTTCTTTGCAGCTTTGTCTTTGGCCGCAGTTCTGACATTGCTGCTGGTCCATACTTAAACCTATACCTGAAAAGAAAAAGAATCTTATAACTTAAACTGGTACAGTTTTCAAGCCAATTCTGCTCCGCCTCGAAACACTTTACTGGAACATATAACACGAAAACTTACTACAATTAGAAATAACGACAATAAAATACTGAAAAATTACAAGGTCCTATAATTTATAATTCAAGAATTTTATGCTCAGGGGATTTTCTTGCGTAAAGCTTTTATTTGCAAGGACTTATAAAATAAACAAGCTTAACGTCCTATAAAACAAGAATAAACGAGAAAAAAACAGTGGAATCTTATTTCCCCCAAAATACCACTTTTACCTTGATTTACATTATAGGACGAGATAAAATATACAAAGTTATATAAGTTTAGGAGTTTGGAGGGGCGAGAAAACATAAAATGTCTCCCCTAAAACTCCCTGTATATAGTGTATAGCGTACCGAACAGTGAAATTCCGAGTACGCTGTGAAAAAAAGGAGTGTTTTTTTCTGCGCGTATAGTGGAAAGGGCAAAAGAAAAATCTGCGCGAGGGAACGACTCTGTCATGGGTGATGCTATGGCCACATCTCGGTCTCAGTTCGTGCGCAGTGAGTTCGTCATTGGCACATCGCCTGCCTTCGGGTCCATTCTCGAAACAATTAATACCGTTGCATCCAGACAGTGCTCTATGATAATCAGCGGCGAGACCGGAGCGGGCAAGGAAATGGTTGCCCGCCGGATACACACATGCAGCGACAGGGCGGATAAAATATTTGTACCCGTTGATTGCACAACATTAACAGGGCAATTGTTTGAAAGTCAATTATTCGGCCACGTCAGAGGAGCGTTTACCGGTGCTGTGAGCGATACGGTAGGTTTCTTCAGAGCTGCCGACAAGGGAACAATATTCCTCGATGAAATCAGCGAGATACCGCTGGACCTTCAGGCGAAACTTCTGCGCGTTCTGCAGGAATCGATGGTTGTACCGGTCGGCTCAGTTAAATCATATCCGATAGATGTCCGGGTTCTCTGTGCGACGAACCGGAACTTAAAACAACAGGTTGATGAAGGTAAATTCCGTGCGGATTTGTACTACCGGCTTAATGTTGTAACAGTTAACGTGCCGCCGCTGAGAGAAAGACCGGAAGACGTTCTTTGTCTTGCTGAATATTTTCTCGCCAGACAGGCTGAGTTATACAGCGAACCTTACAAGGTTTTAAGCGATGAGGTTAAAAAATTGCTTGTCGATTATCACTGGCCGGGCAATGTACGTGAAGTTGCCAACGTAATGGAAAGAGCTTTTGTCTTAACAGAGACTGAACTGATTACGCCTGCGTCGCTTCCTACCGATATTCTCATAGCAACCCCTGCACAGGACGGCAAAGTTCGTCTGCCGACACTCGATGAGGCTCAGCGGAAAGTTATTATACAGGCCCTTAACGCTGTCAGCGGCAGGAAACTGGCGGCGGCGAAAATTCTCGGCCTTGAGAGACGAAAACTTAACCGCCTGATGCAAAGATATAATATTTCACAGCCGCAGGCGGAATAATCTCCAAAATTTTCATTTCAAAATAAATTTTCCCACACCGCTGCTTTTTATCAGTGTGTTTTTATCATCAGCCCGGATTAATATCGCCTCGGCGTTATCAATCTTTTCAATAAGCCCAAGTCCTTTTTGCGCCCCCAGTACACTTACGGCAGTTGAAAGCGCATCGGCCTGTGTGCCGTTTGGAGTGATAATGGTAACGCTTACGAGCAGGTCGACACTTTTTTCCGTTGCGGGATTGAAAATGTGGCTGAATCGATGACCGCCGATTTTATAGAATCTTTCGTAATTGCCGCTGGTTGAAACGGCCATATCGGAAAGGGCAAGTTTTGCGATGGCCTGATTATTTTCCTGCTTCGCGGGATTCTGAACGCCTATAATCCATTTACTGTTTTTTCCCGTCAGGCCGAAGCAGCCGATTTGGCCGCCGAGATTAACCAATCCGCCGATTGCCCCGTGTTTTTTCATTTCATCCACGGCCTTGTCCGCGGCGAACCCTTTGGCTATCGCGCCCAAATCCAAGCTAATACCTTCCGTTGCAAAACGGATTGAAAAATCATTGACATCTAAAATCAGCTTATCGCAGCCGATTCTGTTTTTGACTTCGGCAAGCTGCTTCTCTGTCGGCATAGAGTTCGCCTCTGCACATTTTCTCCACAAATCCACCAATGGCCCTACGGTAATATCAAAGGCATTATCGGTTATTTTACTGTAATAGACAGACTTCTGCAGGATATCGAAAAGGTCTTTATCGATTTTAACGGGTTCTTTTGCCGCCAGCCGGTTGACCTGTGAAAGCTGAGAGTTCGGGTCGTATCTATTCATCAGTTTTTCAAGGCGATATATCTCTTTAAAAGCGGCATCTATGCCTGATTGTGCGGTTTTTTCATCGGGCGCGACCGCGATGATGTTCGCGATGGTATTCATCACAATCCTGTTGGGACTTTCGACCGAAAAGAGCCTTGGACTTCGGAGTCTGGCTATCAGCAGGTAGAAAATGAAAACTGCGACTAATACAACGATTATAAATTTGAATTCCTGACGCTTCATCCCGCACCTTCTTTTGATTCGTTTTTCTTAAAATCTTTCATAATCATACAACCGCTTTCCTTCTTTGTAAAATCCGAATAATTACTGAATATTTAGAAGGTGCGGGATTCATTTTTTACATTATAATGGTAAAATGGCCGCGATGAAAAATAAAAAAATTACTATTTTGACTGATTTGGTAGAACAGCAACTCCTGCCGTTTGTCAGGGTGCCTTCGCGCTATATTGGCGGCGAAGTCAATCAGATAAAGAAAGACCTCGACAAATGCGATTTGAAAATCGCACTATGCTTTCCCGATGTTTATGAAATCGGGATGAGCCATACGGGAATGGCGATTGTCTATGAAGTCCTGAATCGGCTGCCGAATGTCGCCGCCGAGCGGGTTTTTCTGCCCTGGCTCGATGCGCAGGAGATAATGAAACAAAAAAGCATCCCGCTTTACAGTCTCGAGTCCAAAGCCGCGGTTAAAGATTTTGATGTTCTGGGTTTCAGCCTGACCAATGAGCTGTGTTATACGAATGTCTTAAATGCCCTCGACCTTGCCGGAATTCCTTTCAGAAGCAAAGACCGCAGCGAGACTGACCCGCTGATTTTAGGCGGGGCGGGAATGGCAAACTGTTGCGAACCGATCGCGGATTTTTTCGATATGTTCCTGCTCGGCCAGGCCGAGGAGGCCGTCGTTGAGCTTGCGAAATTTCTGATTGAAAACAAAAACGCGGCAAGAAAAGATGTTTTAAGGAAAGCCGCTGAAAAATTTCCATTTATTTATGTGCCGTCGCTTTATGACGGTTTGCCTCCGCGGATTTCCGACGCTGTTATTGACGACCTTGATATTTCCATTGTGCCTGAAAAACCGATTGTGCCTTTTACTCAGGCGATTCACGAACGGATAAGTATCGAGGTTATGCGCGGCTGCCCCGGCAGGTGCAATTTCTGCCAGGCAAGTTTCTGCCGCCGTCCCGTGCGGTTTCGAAGCCCGCAGCGAATTTTTGAAATCGCAAAAAAAGCTTACGAAGCGACCGGCTTCGATACAATCAGCCTTTTGAGCCTTTCGACCGCAGATTATCCTTATCTTGAAGAGGCCGTAGGTATGCTGAATGAATATTTTGAGCCGAAACGAGTTGGAATTTCTCTGCCGAGCCTGCGGGTGGATACCCAGTTAAAACTTTTGCCCAAACTTGCTTCGTCTGTTCGCAAAAGCGGCCTGACAATCGCAGTAGAGGCGGCCAGCGAAAGACTTCGTAAAATCGTTAATAAACCAATAACGAATGAAAATCTTTTTGCCGCTGTCGAAGAGGCCTATAAGCAGGGCTTTGAAAGTATAAAGCTTTACTTTATGGTGGGTTTGCCCGGCGAGACAGAGGAGGATATAAAAGGTATTGTACAACTTTCCTTCGAACTGGCGGTATTGCGAAAGAAGGTTTGTAACAGGGTCGCTAATATAAACGCCGCGATAAGCTGGTTTGTGCCTAAGGCTCATACGCCTTTCGGCTGGGCAGCTCAGCAAAGCGAGGAATATTTCAGGAGGGCAAAGGATATAATTTTCGAGGAGAAAAGAAAACTCGGTGCAAGATTTTTAAATTTCAAATTCCATCATATCCAGAGAAGTCTTTTGGAATCTGTCATCGGCAGGGGCGACAGGAAACTGGCCGATGTGATTGAATTTGTTTATAGAAGCGGGGCAAAATTCGATTTGTGGGACGAATGTTTCAATTTTTATTTATGGCAAACGGCGTTTGAAAAATTCGGACTTGATTTAAACAAGCTCGCGGCAAGAAAATTTGAACCCGATGAAAACCTGCCGTGGGAGCATCTCGGCGGCCCGGATAAAAATTACCTACTCAAACATTTGCAGAATGCAGAATAGCCACAAAGTCACCAGGTTAAATTTTAACTTTGAATGAAATTAAATACGAGATTAGAGAAATTAAGTTGAATAATAAGAATGAATAAAAAATTATTTTCATATCGTAATGTAGAGAATAAGTATATGCATAGAACGGCATTACAATAAAAGTAAATAAGAAGTTTATTACAACCCACCACTTCTTTTTGAACTCAAGCCCTATTGCCAATAATACTGATAATATTAATCCTGGGAAGTTTAGGACATAAATAAAAAGCAGGTCATGAGAATTATCCAATGTTACATAAATATACAACGAAGAAAATATCAAAGATAGAATAGAAGATAGGTATGGTAGCCGTATTAAATTGTTTACCGACTTTAAATTCATAATTTCTCCACTAATCTAATCTTAAAACAGTGCCGAACCTTTTTTGGCACGATTAAGCAGTAAGGTTTTTATCGTTTCTCTAATGAGAAACAGGCTCAGTAATAAAAGCACCAAACCGCAAACGCCGGCGATAACAATATCAGTTTTAACAGTTTCTCCCCTGGAAATAGCCGGCAAAGAATGAGCAAGCGGCTTAATCAAATTAATCAGCGACCACAGCGTCATAAAAAGCATAAAAACCATCGGCAGGATTGCATAGATAGCTTTTTTGCCGGTCTTTATCAGCCAAATTGAAATTGCGAGAAGAGTCAGACTGGCCAGTAGTTGATTGCTTGTGCCGAAAATCGGCCAGGCGACGAGATACGCTTTTTCTTTTGTTATCGTCAGGAAAACCAAAGGTAAAAATAAACTCGCGGCCGCTGCGACAAAACCGCCCATCCTGCCTTTTAGCCCTGTAAGTTCCTGAAAGATATAACGGGCAAGTCTTGTGCAGACATCGAGCGTATCGTAAACGAATGTCGAAAAAACAAGCAGGGCAAATGGAAATGCGATACTGAATTTGACGCCGACAAGACCGAGATAACGTGCGATTCCGTTTGCATAGATAAAATTCGGGTCGGCTTTCAGGAGGCTTTCGCTTTTCGGCATAATCATAATAGTTGTAAGAGCCAACACTCCTACAAGACTTTCGAGCAGCATAGAGCCGAAACCAATCGGCATAGCGTCCTTTTCTTTAGCGAGCTGCTTGGATGTTGTGCCTGAGCAGACAACGCCGTGAAAGCCGGAGCATGCGCCGCAGGCAACCGTGATGAACAAGGTAGGAATCAGCAGTGTGCCATTGGCAAGACTGTGTAAACCGTCGAGATTTAAAGCGGGATATTCGACTTTGAATCTTCCGCTAAAAGTACCTATAAAACCAATGACGATTACAGCGTAGAGCATCCAGCCGCCCAGATATCCGCGAGGCTGGAGCAACAGCCAAAGCGGAATTACCGAGGCGATGAAACAATAGACAAGTAAAATAATACCCCATTGTTTCGTCGATAATTTTGCCAGAGTGGAAAGAACGCAGTCCGGGCATTTTGGGCCGAGCCAGACGATAAACAAAACCAGCGGAACGAAAATTATCGTAGCCAGCGACAATCTCATTTTAAAGTGATACAGCAAAATACCCAAAATAACAGCCAAAAAAAGATAAAGAATCGAAGATGCGGCAACGGCCGGCCCGTAAGCCGCCTTTTCTACAAAGGTCTGAAAGGTGTTAGCCGTTATATCGGTGAACGCTATTATGACGTAGATTAAGGTGAGCCATACGAAGATAAGAAAAAGGATATGCACGTTTGGCGATGTATATTGTTTGACGATTTCGCCTATGCTTGCGGCCTTATGGCGAATCGATGCGACGAGACTGTAAAAATCGTGAACGCCGCCAATAAAGATTGCGCCGAGAATGAGCCATAAAAGAGTCGGCAGCCAGCCGAACCACATACAGCTAAGAATCGGACCTACAATCGGGCCCGCGGCAGCGATTGCGGAAAAATGCTGGCCGAGCAGCAGAGGCATTTTCGCCGGAACATAATCAACACCATCGTTAATTTCTGTTGCCGGGGTGATACGGCTGTCATCCAGTTCCATTTGCCGGGAAAAAATTCTGGCGTAAAAACGGTAGCCAATCAACAGCGCCGCCATAGAAAGCAGCACGATCGATAAAATCATATATCCTTCCTTCCTGTAAAAAAACGATTAGCGCTCACGATGATTGTTTTATTTTTTCAAGCCGGTTGGTTCCTGCAGACCGCCTTTCTTGCCGGATTTCTGGAAATCGATTATGGCTTTGGCAGCCAGTGCGGGATCATCGCAAACGGAAAAGACATTTAAATCTCCCGGCTCGATAAATTTATGTTTGCCAAGCATATCTTTTTTCATCCAGTCGACCAGTCCCGACCAGTATTCGCTGCCCATAAGAATCACGGGGAAATACGCCTGTTTGAATGTCTGTATTAAAACAAGGGCCTCGGTGAATTCATCCATTGTGCCGAACCCGCCGGGGAAAACGATAAAACCGTTGGCGTATTTAAGAAACATTACTTTTCTGCAGAAGAAATATCTGAAGTGCAGCGAAAGATTCTGAGAACTGTTCGGAGCCTGTTCGTGCGGCAGCTCTATATTCAGGCCGACGCTTTTTCCGCCGACCTGCGCTGCTCCCTTATTTGCGGCCTCCATTATTCCGCTTCCGCCGCCGGTGATAATCGCAAAGCCGGCCCCGGCTAAAATCGCCGCTGTTTCTTCCGCGAGCCTGTAATATTTATCATCCGGTTTTGTCCTTGCCGAGCCGAAAAACGAAACGGCAGGCCCGATTGTCGCAAGCTCTTCGAATCCTTCGACGAATTCAGCCATTATCCTGAATACCCGCCAGGTTTCTTCGGCAGCTACGCCAAATCTTGCTATTTTTTCGCTCATTTTTTTACCTTTCATTTTAGCCACTAAGACACCAAGGCACAAAGTTTTGTATTTATATTATTTTTTTAGTGTCTTAGTGCCTTTGTGGCTATTTTCCTTTACCAGAGTTCAGGATTATCCGCTGCCGGGCAGTATTTTGCAATCGGACAGATATCACATTTCGGTTTTCGTGCCTGGCAGATATTTCTGCCGTGAAAAACAATCAAATGACTAAAGAGCGTCCAGTTTTTCTTCGGCACTATTTCCATCAGGTCGAATTCGAGCTTCACCGGGTCGCTGTTGGCCGAAAGCCCAAGCCTTCCGCTCAGCCTGATTACGTGAGTATCACATACGATACCCTGTATACCAAACGCATTGCCGAGAACCACATTTGCGGTTTTTCTGCCGACGCCGTTGAGCTTTAGCAATTCCTCCATTGTATCAGGAACTTTGCCGCTGTAATCGTTAATTATTTTTTGGCAGGCGTTTTTTATATTAAAAGCCTTGTTTCGATAAAACCCTGTGCTTTTTATATCCTGCTCAATTTCTTCAAGCGGTGCTTTTGCCCAATCAGCGGCGGATTTATATTTTTTGAAAAGCATCTTTGTAACGATATTTACCCTTACATCGGTACACTGTGCCGAGAGAATTGTCGCGATGAGAAGTTGCAGTGGGTCGGAATGTTCAAGCGCACATTTGGCCTGCGGATATGTTTTTTTCAATATCGGCCAAATCGCCTTTACGCGTTCTTCCGCTTTTTGTTTGTCTATTTTTTGTTTAGCCATATCACAAAGCCGCCGTAAGGTTTCATCTCCGGAAGATTATCGTAAGTGCCAGCCGATTCAAGAGATTTTTTAATAAAACTTCTGTCCGCCCCATCAGCAATAAGAACCCCATCCCATTTGCCATTGCCGAGGAATGACAAATCGATTTTCAGTTTTTCCTCGCGGTTCTGGCCGTTAATGCCCGCTATGTACCACGCTTCTCCATTTCTGCGGGCCATAACAACATATTTTCCGGGATAGCCTTCTATAAATTTCGTTTCGTCCCAAACAGTAGGGACTTTCTGCAAAAATTCCTTCACAAAATCCGGCATCAATTTCATCTCATCCGGCACCAGGCCGAAATGCTGTATGCCGGACTCGAAAATCACCGACAGCGCCAATTCAAACGCCGGTAAAGTTAGCAATTTTGAGTTGCGGATTGTCGGACTGAAAACCATAGGCGTAAAATCCATCGAGCCGATGGCGTTTCGTGTAAACGGCAGCATACAGCAGTGCTGCGGCTGCATATCGGCGTTGGCCTGCTCGAATGTAACGTATTCCATTCCCCTGACCGCTTCCATCGAAACAAGATTTGGATATGTCCGCTGCCAACCGCGCGGAATTGTCGAGCCGTGGAAGTTAACCATAATCCCGAAATCCGCCGCGTCGCGCAAAATATCCAAATAAAGTTTCATCGTTGCCTGTTTATCGCCGCCGAAGAAATCTATTTTAACGCCTTTGACGCCCATTTTCTGTAATAGCGCAAATTCCTGCCGGCGAACAGTTTTTTCATCCATACGATTTTTCGGCGTCTGCGGCGCATTATTCCACTGGCCGTTGGAATTATACCAGAGAATAACTCCGATATTTTTTTCGTTTGCCTGACGAACAATGTCAGCCATTTTTTCATAGCCGATATTTTTATCCCAGTTGGCATCGACAAGAACATACTCCCAGTGCATTTCTGCCGCGAAGTCTATGAACTTCTCGATAATCGGCGTAGTGGCACTGTCGTCGCCGTATCGCAACCAGTGCCAGGCCGCCCGGCCGGGCCTGACAAAATTGCTATCGGCCAATTTACTCGGCGCCGCGACATCAGTCATTAACGTCGATTCCACAACAGTATTCAGCGTTTGTCCGATTATTAAAATTCGCCAGGGCGATTTGAAAGGCAGTTTAATCTGCGGCGTGACAGGGTCGATTTCGCCGCGATGTTCCTTAGGATGAGGAAAAGCGATTTTATAAACTCCGTCTGCCGAATCATTGGCAAGGCGTACCGCGCAATACGATTCATCGACATCGCTGTCACAAATCAAAACCCAGATACCGTCAATAGTTTTAAACAGTGCCGGCATACTCCATCCTTCTCCCGTTGGCGAAACTTCGCCGACCGGTTTTTCCATCTGGTAGTATTCTTCGTAAGAAGGCTGCGTCTGTTCCCATCCGCTTTTGCCAGGCTGAATCGGATGCAGCCACGAAACTGTATCTTTTCTGAACGCGAAAGAAGTTTTTTCCTGTTCTATTGAAAATATTTTCTCAGACTCCTGCTCGAAGGCATAACGAAAAGCAACGCCGTTATTGGAAACCTGAAAGATAATGTCTATTGTTTCGCCGTTAGTATTTTTGAGAGTAAAAACCTTGCGTACAGCTTCGTATTTACAGTGTTTCTTCTTGCCCAGCGGCATATCATAACTGTCTCTTACAGTCTGCGGCTCGGAAACTTCGACTAATTTCATATTTTCAGAGAATGAGCCGTCGCTGCGAACAAGACCCATTTCTGATGGTTCGAGAATTTCTTTACCGTTGAATTGTATGGCATAAAGAGGCCTGCCTTGCTTGTTTGTTGAAAATGAAACCTGCAATTTGCTGTTCGGGCTTGGAATAGTATTAACCATCAATGAACAACCTGTTAAAAAAAGAACGCCGCATAGAAATAAATGGATTAAACAATATTTCTTAATTCCCCGTGGCATTTTGATTTTTGTCCGGCAGACTTTGCAGATATTCCCTTAATTTCCCGCCTATCAGATTTCCGCGGAGCTTAATCGGCGTATCTTTTCCCGGCCAAAGTAAAACCGTAACCGGCACAGCCGGCTCGTTATAAATTTCCTTCAGAGCGCCTGTCGCGGGATAGTCGAACTGTGTCGTATCGGCTTTGATTGCAAGCACGCCTTTTTGTTTTATCAAATCAGCGATATCGTGTTTTGAATAAACCGTTTTATCGAGAATTTTGCACGAGAAGCACCAATCAGCGGTAAATTTTATTAAGACAGGTCTTTGCCCCTGCTGTGCGGCAGAAATAATTTTTTCGTCATAATTCTGCCAGTTTATAAGTTCCTTTTTTGGTTCAGCCAGAAAGATAAAACCGGATATAACAGCCAGAGCAATGGCGGCCAGTCTTATCAGCCATTTTTTCGCCTTGGGCGTGTTATACTCAACCCATACGCCCCACATCCATACGCATACCGCGAGTATGACCGCATAATAGAGGATATTTATAATTTTTCCCAGCGGTACCGCTTCAAGCAGCTTTACGCCGATAGCCAGCAGAATAAAACCGGCAGCGTGTTTGAAAAGTTCCATCCACCTTCCCGGCTTTGGTATTTTTGAAAGCAATTTTGGAATGCTTGTCAATATCATATATGGCAGAGCCATACCGACACCGATAAGCAATATTGTGATTGTGGCGAATATTATCGGCTGAGTCTGTGCCCAGGCAAGGACGAATGTCAGAATCGCAAAACTGCAAGGCGTGCTGAGAACCGCAGCAAGAAATCCCATTCCTACCGAGCCTGCAAAGCCTCCGCTTTGTTTACCTGTGCCGGTAACCGATACAGGTATGCCGAACGTGAATAAGCCGAACATATACAACGCCAGTACGACCATTAGAAGCGCCATCGCCGCAACGAAAGCGGGATTTCTGAACTGGTCGCCCCATTGGAAAACCAGACCGAAACCGAGTTTAAGAACAATATTAACAGCCGCCAGTACCGCAAAGAAAAGAATGATTCCTATGGCGAAAGCCAGGCCGAGCATAATGCTTTTTGCCCTGCTTTTTTCCGCCTGGCTGACCAGCCGCATTACGATAATCGGCAAAATCGGCCAGACGCACGGCATTACATTAAGCAGTAGCCCCGCCAATATCGCAAGCGGCAGGACAACATGTTTAGCCGTCGTTGGTACGACGACGTTGTTGTTTGGCGCTGGCACTGAAAACGCCGGCGTATTCATTTCGGCAGATGCTGAAATATCAAGTTTCTTTGTTAGCTCATAGGATATCGGCTTGCACAACTGTTCCGAACAGGCCAGGCCGGTTATTGCGACCTTAACTTCGGTATTGGCGCTGTTGGCCTCTGCGGTAAAAGGAATAAAAATACTGAAGTTGCCGCTGTAAACTTCGAGCTTTTTGCCGGTAAACTTATCGAAGTACGAATGACTCTTCGGCAGAACAGGTTCGGCGAAAATCAGCCCTTGTCCTCTGGCGACAATCTTCAGGCTCATATCCTGCGGAGCAGTTTTTTTATCCGCGTAAAAATGCCAGTCTTTGGCGAGATTGAATGTTATCTGAATGGAACTGTTTGCCTCGGGAGCGACGGATTCATGCTGGAGGGCAATCTTTATTTCGGCAAAATCGTCCTTGATTTGGTCGGATGCCGCGGCAGGGAAGGAGAATAAAAATATCGCTGAAATCAGAATCGGTGATAAAAACAATTTGTTGCGCATCTTCCCCCTTTTATAGAAAGAGGTTAATTTGTTTGTTTTTCCTGTTCCGTTTTGAGCAAATCGCCTACGGTCGGCTTGTTTAAGCTGCCGCCGTCAAGTATGGTTTTTACTTCGACAGCGTCGAGCGTTTCATATTTTAAAAGCGCATCGGCTATCGCCTGCAGTTTATCGCGATTAGCCTGAAGTAGTTCCTTACTGGCGTTGAATGCCAGGTCTATAAGTTTTTTGACTTCTGTATCGATAATTTCCGCGGTTTTTTGGGAATGTTCCTGCCCCGGTAATCCGAAATAGGAATCCTGCGTCTGCGTGCTGTAATCGATGGGGCCCAGGGCATCGCTCATTCCCCAGGTCTGCACCATTTCTCTGGCAATTGCAGTTGCCGTCTGTATATCCGCCTGTGCTCCGCTTGATATATCATCGCAGAAAAGTTCTTCTGCCAGCCGGCCGCCGAAACATACCTGCAGCTGTGCCATGCAGTATTTTTTTGTAAACAGGGTCCTGTCTTTTTCCGGCAGCGAAAAAGTCGCTCCGCCCATAGGGCCTCGCGGGATAATACTTACCTTATGCAGAGGGTCGGCATCCTTAAGCATGGACTGTATCAGCGTATGGCCGGCTTCGTGATATGCCGTTATTTTTCTATCCATCAGGTCGATTGCTCTGCTGCGTTTCTTCCTGCCCCAGCGGACTTTGTCCCTGGCCTCTTCGAGGTCTTCCATCTCGACGAAATCCTTGTTATTCATTGTCGCGGATATCGCGGCTTCATTTATTATCGCCTCAAGGTCTGCACCGCTGAACATCGGCGTTCCCCTGGCCACTCTTTCCAGTTCGACGTCCGGACCCATTTTTATTTTTCGTGAGTGAATCTTGAGTATCTCGGTTCTACCCTTAACGTCCGGCAGGGGGATATAAACCTGCCTGTCGAATCTTCCCGGCCTCGTCAGCGCTTTATCAAGTATATCGCCGCGGTTCGTGGCCGCCATTACGATAACCTGGTCGTTTGTATCGAAACCGTCCATCTCAACAAGGATGGCGTTTAACGTCTGTTCTCTTTCATCGTGTCCGCCGCTGACGAATCCCGGCCCGCGTTTTTTGCCGATAGCGTCAATCTCGTCGAGGAATATGATGCAGGGCGAATTTTCCTTTGCGGATTTGAATAAGTCGCGCACTCGTGAAGCGCCGACGCCGACGAACATTTCGACAAAATCGCTGCCCGATATACTGAAGAACGGCACATTTGCCTGTCCTGCGATTGCCTTTGCCAGCAGTGTTTTGCCGCAGCCGGGCGGGCCGACGAGCAGTACTCCGCGCGGTATTCTGCCGCCGATTTTCTGAAATTTTTTCGGATGCTTCAAAAACTCGATAATCTCCGCGACTTCCTCCTTGGCTTCGTCAATGCCGGCTACGTCATCGAATGTTACCTTCATTTGTTCTTTGCCATGCATTTTGTGTTTGCTTCTGCCGAAGTTCATCAGCATTCCGCCGGGACCGTTGCGGACGTTTCTTATAAAAACAAAATAGACGAACGCAAACATCAGAACCAGCGGCACCAGCCAGCTCAGCAGCGGCAGTAATATTTGTGGTTCGGCAAAAGTCCATTTAACCGGCGATGGAGCCGTCTGAATCTTCGCGATTAAATCCGTAAACGCCTCCGGGCGGTAGCCTACTTTGAATGTCTTCAGCGCTTTTTGCTGCCGCGAATTTACACCTGCATCGTTGAATTTACCGGTCATTTCAGTGTCACTGATTTCAATACTTTCTATTTTGCCCTCGGCCAGATATTTCTCGAACTCATAGTTATCGATTTTTTCCCGCATAGGATAACGGCCGAACATCGATGCAAGAGCAAAAACGGCCAGGACCATCAAAAGCCAGTTTAACGGCTTGTTGCGTGGACCGGCAGGGGAATCGTCCAGCGGATTTAAGGATTTTTTTATATTTGGTCTTTTTTTCTGATTCATATTTTTCTTATTTCTTCTATCGATTGGCGGCCCGTTTTGTTTATTACCATTCTTTCTGCATTTGCTCTACGATTCTCTCGGCGAGTTTATTTGCGGCGATTTTTGAGCCGTACTTAAAGTCCTGCTGCTGGAACTCGGAATAACCTGCGGTAGCCGATGCCGTTGAATTTTGAATCAGGTACTGGCCGGTTTTAAGATTTTTCCAGCTGAACTGGGCGGAAACCTCGGCCTGGCTTTCCAGTGCTCTGCCGCTCGCTCGTTCAAGCGTAAGCGCTTCGCTGCCTATTCCCGTAATTTTTCCGCTCAATACCGTATCGGCCCTGCTTTTGTCTGTAACTATCCTATATGGCGTTTCAGCATCGATACGTTTGGCAATCGCATCGGTAAGGTCGTACTCAAGGTCTCTTTGAAAAGTTGTATTGTCAAACATCTCGACATAAATGCTTTTTACATCATCAGGATATAAAGACTGATTGGTATATCCGCCGCAGCCGGCTAAAAAAAGTACCGCCAGCAAAGATACAGATATCGCGCCTGCTATCCTCATAGTAACAGTCCTTTCCAGTTTATTTTCTTCTTTTTGGCAGACTGTAGTTGAGCTTGTTTTTCCAGTTCTTTTTTAATTTCAGGCAGTTTCTGTTCAGCGGCCTTTGTTGCGCTGCTGGCCGGCCACTCGTCTATTATTCGCTGATAATATAAATTAGCGGCGGTGTAGCTGCCGGTTCGGGCGTAATAGGCGGCAATTGTCAGTTCCTTTTGGGAAATTTTTTCATCCAGCTCATTCAGTTTTTCCGCCAGCTTGAGCGGCTGGGCCGACTCAGGATGCCTCTTGAGATATTCGGCGTAATAGCTTTTTGAGCTTATCAGAACTTTCCCGTCAAAATTTACGCCCCTGTAATCTTTTTCGAGGCTTCTTGCCATTCCCATCAGCGACTCTTTGCCAATCTCGCCTGTCGGCCAGCGGTTGGCCGCATCGGACCACGCCAGATATGCCTCATCGTAAGCGCCTCTCTTTTCTCTGGTTTGGGCCAATGTCTCAATCGCCCTTTTGGCGATAGGTGCATTGCCCGCCCTGTCGGCGATTTTGTTCATCATTTCGCTGCCGTCTTCATACGCATGCAGCTTAAACACCTTCAATACAGGTCTTTTCTGACCGGTAAGAAAAGCCGTTGCTATCTGATATTGCCTTTCCATCGCTGACTGTCGAAGAGGGCTTTGCGGAAATTGTTCAATAAAATTGTCATAAGCCTTTGCCGCTTCATAGAATTTGCGCTTGGCGTACAGCAATTCAGCTTTCACATAAGCGTCAAAATCATCGCCGGCAAGTTCCGGAAACTGTTTCTTGAGGTCGCCATAAGCCTTTTTAGCTTTTGCCGCCTTGCCGGTTGAAACAAATTGCTTTGCTTCTGTTGCTGCGGACATAAAAGCACTGTCGCCCTGTTCACTAACTGCCTGCCAATCCTGATTGCTTCCCAGACGCCATGTCTCGGCAAGGCCTATAACGGCTAAACTCAATACTGCTAACAGAATAACTCCCTTTTTTTGCATATATTTACTCTCCGAATCCATTAGCCTGACATTATATCCAAACCCGCCGGACTTGCAAACCTTAAACCTTGTCCCTTCAGGAGTTTGTCTAATCCCCAAATAAGAAAATACCCCGAAAAAAACAGCGGCAGCAGCCCAGACATTATCTTGTGGCGACCCCTTTCCTAAAGCCATAGTTGTTAGATATTTATAAAATATTTAGAAAAATTAACAAAAATTGCTTGATTTTTCAGCGTTTTATGGTAAAATACCCATAAGTCAGGTTAAAAGTGAATATTTAACCCCGATTAGATAAGTCTCGCCTATGGGCAGAATATCACGGGGCAGACACATGCCGGCCTCAATAGGTGCGGGCCGAATACACCATTTCTCAAACTCCAAATTTCAAATCCCAAATTTCATCAAGCCAAAATTAATTTTAAGGAAATCAATATGAAAAATGTACCATTAGACAACCTGCGTCGTCAAAAAATCAGTAACCGAATCGGGGAAATTCCGAAAAAATACCGCAAAATTTACAAACAAGCGGTCGAGACAAATAACAAATCAGCGGCAATCAAGGCTTTTTGCCTTGAATGTGTCTGCTGGCAAAAAAATGAGGTAATAAACTGTTCCTGTTTGGCCTGCCCATTGTTCGGCTTAAGACCATACATAAAAGAAACTAACAAGGAATCAAAGAAAAATGCCACAGCAAAAATCCACGAAGGGATGCCTTACGGCAAATAACTATCGCACGTTTGAAGCCAATGGCCGGACAGTATTAATCGATGACTTTATCTATCGCAGACTTTTCAAGGACCCCGATATTCTGCCGAGGCGGAAATATACTTTTTTTCAGGGTATTTGTTTTTCAGGCAACTGCCCGCATCTTGTTTTAAAAACGGGGGAAATTAAATATATTTCACTTCCAAGATATATTATGCGAGCCGGCAAAGGCGAAATTGTTGACCACATAAACAGAAACCCTTTGGACAATCGCCGGTCTAATTTGCGAATTGTAAACGCACGGCAAAATATGCTTAATAGGAAAATGAAAAATAATACAGGCCTTATTGGCGTATCTGTTTCCAATAGTAGAGGCAGATTTTATGCAGGCACTACCTTTAGAACAAAAGACAGAAAACAATTAACTTTTCACTGCAAGGATACGCCTTTTAATCGGATTTTGACGGCACTAGTACATGATAAATTTGTTTTGCAAGAGGGGGATGAAGAATACGCGCCGCTGAATTTTCCCTGCTGGAAATTCGAGCCGCTGAGAAGTATTCTGATGGAGGAAGATTTGGGGAAGTATAAAGAAAGAAGTAAGAGAGATGAACACGAACAGGCACCGACTAAAACACGGACTGACACGGACAAAGAAGGCAGGAAGTAGAAAAAACGGCCACTATTTATTCCCACATCACTATGCTCGTATGCAGTATACTGCATACGAGCATAGATGCCTGGAGATTTTTTATAGCGGGTATCTTTAATTGAAGAATGAAGATTTGGGAAAGTTCAAGGAAAGAACACAGTCCTTGGGACTCCTGACGGAGAACTCAGGAGACAGAAGAAAAAATTCGAAATCCTAATATCCCCCAAAGGGGTCTTCGAGAAATCCTCCCTTCGGGCAAATTCAAATGACCTAAATTCAAATTATTTAAATGAAATACCGCTCCATCACTGTCGCGGCTCTGTTGGTAAAATAAATGTCGCGAATGTTCCTCCTTTGGCAGATAAATTTCTTAGCAGTCCTAACGGACACTATTATGTTGTAACAGGTACGTCAGAGGTTGATGTATTTTCCTCCAGAATATTGCTATCAACGGGTTCAAGTTCAAGTTGTCGTTTGAGCCATGCTTCACGCAAAGCTGGTGTATCTTTAATAGCTTTTTCTATAGAAAGACTTTCACGATATTCCTTTGCTTCTGCCATCATAGTCCATTTCACGGTAAGGCCAAATTTATCAACTTCTTCACGAATGTGCTTAAGATCAACTCTGAAAAATTCCTTACGATAATTTACCTTGTTCATTTGCATCATTACAAAATGTCTGTGCAACTGACACTCCAATGCTGGAGCATCTTCACTGAAAATCAGTGCATGAACATCAAATTCAAAAGGTACACTTGAATCTCCAAGCTCTTTTACTCTATCCAATGGCTCTAACCTGCGCGTCAACCCGATTTTATATACATCTTCCCCAAACGAACCTATATTAGAAATAATATAAACGTGGCCTCGTTTTGTTTGTTGGGCCATAGATAAAGCACGCTGATTTTGTTCTTCCGCCTGCTTAAGCTTTTCCGAAAGTTCTTGAAGTTGCTGTTCATATTGTACCTTTTGTTCAGAAGTAGCCTGCTCGATCTGATGTTGAGCCCTCTCCATTGCTTTTCGCAAAATTTCCTCTTCTTTGGCTGCATCACGTATGGCTTGTTCATATTCCCGACGAGCCTTTTCCTCCTCACGTATCTGATCTTTAATACGCCTTTGTTCTTCGCGTTCCTGCAACTTAAGTTCTTGTGCGATAGTTGCCCACTTCAATTCATTAATTCGTGCATTAAGATATTCTTCGGTAATCCTTGCATCCCTGAAGGCTTTACCATTATAATTGACGACTGCAAAAGCATCACGAATTTCCTGTTCCAACGTTCCAACATTATCATGTTTAACTCTGGAAAGAATAGAATCGGCTTTCCCATTGAACGCATCGACGACAAAATTGATAGCAGTATCACGGCGACTCATTTCTACATATTCACAGGTGGCTGCTGTATTATTTCGAATCATTGCCTTTGTGCGTTCTCTTGCTGCTTTTAGTTCTTGGCCAGCTTGAGTATGGCCGAAATCTTCAGCTAAATCATCCAACAAACTATGTGTAGGAATAATATATTGATCACCATAACCTCTTATAATATTTTTCATTGCTTTAGCCGTATGTTCATAAAGCGTTGCATTCTTCATTATTTCGTAAGCACCACCCGCGACTTCTTTCGCCTTAATATTAGCTGTATCAATAATCTGTTTTGCTTGCGAAGTAGCAGAATCAAGAGTTGCCTGAATTTCATATTTCAGTATTTTTGATTGTTGTTGTGCTTCAAGTTCGACAGCTTTTGCTTGAATGTTGGCTTCGTCTATAATTTGTTTTGCTTGATCATTAGTAGTTGTTAACAACTTATCAATTTCTTGTTGAGTATTTGTCGTTAATTGTTGAGAATCAGCTGTTGCCTTATCCAGGGTATTTTTAGCTGTCTGAATCATTTCTTGGGCTTTTATTTCAGCATCTGCAACTTTTGACCATTTGGCAAGACGCTGAATATTTGCTTTTACATCAGCAATATATTTTTCATACTTTTGTATATCTTGCTGATATTTTGCTTTTAAGGCAGCAACATATTTTGCATATTTTTGGATGTCTTGCTGATATTTTTCTTTTAGGTTTGATAATTCAGAATCAAGTGATGTTACTTGTTTTTGAGAATTAGAAAGTAAAAAAAGGAAATAGAATATCACTCCAAGTAGTATGACTAACAAAATGACCAGCGGTATTCCCATGTTCGTCCTCCTATTTTAATATCCTGCCGAATTATAGCCTTAAAAAGTTGGTTTATCAAAAGAATTTTATGGGTTTTTGAGCGGGGAAACAGGGTTTTTGGATGTATTTAGAATTTTCAGGAATTATTTGCAATTTATGGCCGATATTGTATAATATGAATGAGCGGGTAAGTCCTGCGGTGTGCCTTGGGCGTTCCCTTCCAGAGTGTTGGCTAAGCCCGAGGGAGATCGGCATTGCAGGGGCCGCTTTTTTTATGCGCTCAAATCAGGCAAATATTCAGTCTCGTAAATTATCTTGTGCCTGAAAACATTATACCAATGTGAATCACTCAGTTCATACTTTCTGGCAACTCCCCAGCAGAATAAATCAACTGCCTGCAGGCCGGTGCTTTCCTTTGAGTTCAGATGTTCGACGCTCAAAGCTGTATTCAAGGGAAGCAATGCTTCAATCTGATTTTTCAGGTACTGGTTAAAATCCTGAATCTCATTTTTATTTTTACTTCTGTCAACAATTAACCTGACATTTGTAAAGGTTTGTCTTAAAGGCAGTTTTTCAATCAGAAATCTGGCCAGAAAATTGTATAGTTTATTTTGGCCTTTAATTGTTTGCAGATGCTTTTCCACCCTGCTTTTGTTAAGCACTACAGAATATAATTGCCAGCCCTGCTTTTTTATTTGTTTAAAGAAATATTTTTTGGTTTCAATGCTGGTATTTGTGCCTTTTAATTCGGTAAGCCATTTTGCCCTGTTTTTTATGCGGTTAATCTTGTTTTTTAATGTTCTGCGGACGGCCATCCTGAAAGCTGCAGAAACTTCATTACTATCACAAACCAAAAGCGTAATGACAAATTTTTTTGTCGTTTTTGGTTTGGTAAAATCGAATCCGAGGTCTCCGGATTCATCAAGATAAATAAGCATTATATCATTCCATTAATTTGTTATTGCTCTTATCTATTTTTCCTCAATCCTGCCAAATTATACCCTTGACCGGCGGGAGCACAAGAGGAATCCGTCTCGCCTGCGGTGGATAAACTTCGCCAAAGGCTTCGACGCGATGCGGCGCATAAAAAAACCCCTTAACGAACTACGTTAAGGGGTTTTGGATTTACATTACTTATTTTTTGCTGTTAGGCTCGTTTTTATCGGGGCTGCTGGTCCGTACAGGTGCCATAGGCTTTGGCTCCATAGGCTCCAAACTGTCAGCGGGATTGGTAAACTTCAGGTCCGCCTCTTTCTTTAATTGTTGTATGTAATTTACGACAATTTCTTCTTTCTGTTTGTTGGTCAAAAGCTGCGCAATCTGGTCCTTGGCCTTTTCGAGACTTACGGTATTAGCATCGGCATGTTCGACGAGCTTTATGATATGGAAGCCGAATTCGGTCTCTACAACGTCGCTCATCTGGCCGGGCTTAAGTGCGTAAGCTGCCTTTTCAAACTCCGGTACGAATGTACCTCTTGGCTGCAAACCGCCGAGATCGCCGCCGTTTTTACCGGATGGGCAGGATGAATTCTCTTTTGCGAGGTCATTAAAATCTGCGCCGGCCTGCAGCTTTTTCAGGAGGTCCTGTGCCTTGGCTTTGGCGGCTGCTTTGGCCTGATTCGGGTCGTTGGCTTCGGCAGGCGTTATAAGTATATGTTTTGCATGAATTCTTTCAGGCAGACTGAACTGCTGGATATTTTCGTTATAATATGCTTTAACCTGCTCATCTGTGGGATTGGCCACCTTTCCAACGAATTCTCCTTCTATCAATTTCTCAAACATTATTTTTTTTCGCATATTCGATTCGAATTCGCTGAAAGTTGTGCCATAGGCCTTAAGCAGCGACTTAAATTCATCAATCGTTAAATTTTGAGCCTGCATCTGCTTGTTAACCTGCTCGTTTACATCTGCCTGACTGGCGGCAATATTCTTCTGCCTTTCCTTCTGGACCAGGAGCTCTTCGATTACCAATTGCTCTACGAGGCGTTTTCTCATCTGCTGACGATATTGGTCCTGCATATTCGGAGGAATCCTGCTTGCGAGCTGTTCCATTCTTACATTCAGCATTTTTGCTATCTGCCCTTCGGTAATTTTTGTACCGTTAACAGTTATCGCAGTAACATCCGGCGTATTTGCTTCTTTGACGGGACTGGCCTCGACAGCGGGAGCCTTCTTCGGTTCAGCAACAGGAGGTTTTACCGTTTCAGCGGCAGGGACTTTTGACTCAGCAGCAGGGGCCTTTGGTTTTTCGGCCGGAACGTTAACTTCAACTGCCTTGCTGTCTTTCTTGTTGTTTTTCTTCTTTGCGGCCTCGGCAATACTGATGGTTAATGTGATGACAACAAATGTTATCAAAAGATTTCTAAAATATTTCATAAATTTCCTTTCTTAAGAGTATTTCTACGTAAATTTAACAGGCGTAACAGTATATCTATTGCGACCTCAAAATAAAAGATAAATCCCGCACTATTTGCCCAAAAGTGGAGCGATTAAAGAGCGATTACCATAAACAGTCTGCCGGCCATAAGACGCTTTAGGCAAAGCAAATAGGTGCAGGGTTGACAATCTTGTTTTAAGTCTTTACTATAGCTGGGGCAAAAATTTATGGAAAGGTATCAAATGGCTGAAATTATCCTTCAAACCAGTATCCCGGGCGCAAAAGCCAAACACGGCAAGGTTCGCGACATGTACGACTTGGGTGACAGATTGCTTATAGCCGCTTCTGACAGGATAAGCGCGTTTGACGTAATTATGAAGAATGGAATCCCATATAAGGGCATTGTTCTTACGCAGATTTCCAAATTCTGGTTCGACTTTCTGGCAGGTGCAGTTGAAAGTCATTTAATAAGCGATAAGGTAAGCGATTTCCCCAAACCTTTCTGCGATTATGCCGAACAGCTTGCCGGCAGGAGTATGCTTGTTAAAAAGACAAAAGTTCTGCCTGTCGAGTGCGTTATTCGCGGTTATCTCGCGGGCAGTGGCTGGAAAGAATATCAGCAGAGCCAGACAGTATGCGGCCATAAACTGGCTGCCGGTCTTAAACAGTGCGCTAAACTTCCTGAGCCGATTTTCACGCCTTCAACAAAAGAAGAACTTGGCACACACGATGAAAACATCGACTTCGACAGATGCGTCAAAATAATAGGCAGGCAAAATGCCGAATATGTCCGTGATAAGAGTATTGAAATATTCAAAAAGGCGGGGAAATATGCCGAGACGAAGGGCATCATCCTTGCCGATACAAAATTTGAATGGGGCGAAATAAACGGCAAAATTATTTTAATTGACGAAGCGCTTACGCCCGATTCGTCGAGATTCTGGCCTGCGGATAAATATCAGGCAGGCCGCGACCAGGAAAGTTACGACAAACAATTTGTGCGGAATTATCTTGAGAGCATAAACTTTGACAAATCCGGCAAAGGCATAGAATTGCCTGACGAGACCTGCGAAAAAACAAGCGCAAAATATATCGAGGCGTATGAACAGCTTACAGGCAAAAAATTCTCATTCAAGAGTTAAAAAATGCCCGAACAAAATCACAGATACCACTATTTACTGATAAGTATCTGTCTTGTCGCAGCGATTATCGCGGTGTATTGGCCGGTATATAAATTCGATTTTGTCAAATACGACGATGATGTTTATGTAACCAACAATGTAAATATACAGTCAGGCCTTAATTTCAAAAGTTTACACTGGGCCTTTATTTCAGGCGACGCAAGCAACTGGCATCCTGTAACCTGGCTCTCTCTAATGATAGATTATCAGCTTTTTAAGGATTGGGCAGGGGGGTATCATTTAATAAATGTTTTATTCCATATTTTAAATGCTCTGCTTTTATTTTATCTTCTAAGGCAGATGACAAATGCTCTATGGCCAAGCGCATTTGTCGCTGCGGCCTTTGCACTTCATCCGCTTCATGTTGAATCTGTCGCCTGGATTGCCGAGCGCAAGGATGTGTTGAGCACATTCTTTTGGCTTTTGACAATGTGGGCATATGCCCGTTATGTCGAAAGCCCAAAACTTAAATGGTACCTGACAGCCTTTGTGCTGTTCGTGCTGGGTCTTATGTCAAAACCTATGCTTGTTACTCTTCCATTCGTTTTGCTTTTGTTGGATTATTGGCCGCTTGAGAGAAAGATATCCCGGCGACTGCTGATTGAAAAGATACCGTTCTTTATCTGTTCATTTATTTCCTGCATTGTAACATTTTTTGTACAGCGCAATAGCGGTGCCATGACCGATATTGAGATATATGGTACTGGAACACGAATCGGCAATATCCTCGTTTCTTATACAGCATACATTGCAAAAATGATTTGGCCCGACCGGCTGGCTGTTCTTTATCCATATCCCGCGGCCGGCTTACAGACGGTAAAAATCATAATCAGCGCCTTACTGCTTGCGTTGATTTCCATATATTTTATTTATATGGGAAAACGTTACAAGTTTATGATTACAGGATGGCTTTGGTATCTTGGCACACTTGTCCCTGTAATAGGTCTGATTCAAGTCGGTATGCAATCTATGGCCGACAGATATACCTATATACCGTTAACAGGTCTATTTATTATTATCGCCTGGAGCGCGGCGGAATTCGTGCCCAGGCAAAGATATAAAATACTTGTCCTGCCGGTTATCATATTGTTGGCTGCTTCTGGCATAACCGCCTTTCGGCAACTGGGGTACTGGAAAAATAGTCAGACATTATACGAACATACTTTACAGGCCACCGAAAATAATTATATTATTTACGAAAATTATATAGCGTATTTGAATGGCATTGGCAGGCTTGACGATGTGATTAAGCTGTCTTATGAGCGGTTGAAAATCAAACATAACACCGTTAAAATTTATAACAATCTTGGCAGCGCCCTGTTGCGGGCCGGCCGAACCGACGAAGCCGTTGAAAGTTTTAAATTAGCCATAAAATGCAAACCTGATTTTATACCGGCATATAATAATCTTGCTATCGCGCTGTGTGCGCAGAGCAAATATGAGGAGGCCGTTACTTATTTTGAGCAGGCAATACAAATCAAACCAGATTTTGTCGATGCTTACCTAAATCTTGCTATAGCTTTCAATGAAATGGGAAAATTTAATAAAGCTGTCGAATTATGCAATAGAGTTCTCGAATTTGAACCTAACAATATAATTGTCCGTCAGCTTCTTGAAGCTATCCTAAAAAGTCAGAAATCTAAAGTGAACAAATGAGCAGACAGCCTCATAAATACCATTTTATTTTGATATGCGTTTTTTTAATCGCAGCGATTATCGCGGTGTATTGGCCGGTGTATAAATATGATTTTGTCAAATACGACGACCATGTTTACATAACCGACAATGCAAATATACAGTCAGGCCTGAACTGGAAAAGCATCCGCTGGGCCTTTACCACAGGCTATATCGCCAATTGGCATCCTGTTACGTGGTTATCTCATATAATAGATTATCAACTTTTTAAGGGTTGGGCAGGGGGTTATCATTTAATAAATGTTTTATTTCATATATTAAATACCCTTGTTTTATTCTATGTTTTGATGCGAATGACCGGTGCGGTATGGCCAAGCGCATTTGTCGCCGCGATTTTTGCGCTTCATCCGCTTCATGTTGAATCTGTCGCCTGGATTGCCGAACGAAAAGACGTATTGAGCACTTTCTTCTGGCTTTTGACAATGCTGGCGTACGTTCGTTATGTCGAGAATCCAAGACTTAAATGGTATCTGGCAGCAATTGTACTGTTCATACTGGGTCTTATGTCGAAGCCGATGCTGGTCACTCTTCCATTTGTTTTACTTTTGCTCGATTATTGGCCGCTCGAGAGAAAAATATCCCGACGTCTGCTGATTGAAAAAATACCATTTTTTATCTGCTCAATTGCTTCCTGTGTAGTAACATTTCTGGCCCAGCAAAGCAGCAGCGCAACAGTTAATCTCCAAGCCCTTGGACTCAAAATCAGGGTCGACAATGCAATTGTTTCCTGCTTTACATATATTACAAAAATGATTTGGCCAAGACGGTTGGCGGTGTTTTATCCGCATCCCGGCGGCGGATTATCAATAACCAGCGTTACAGTTTGCGGCTTCTTGCTTGTGCTGATATCGATATGTTTTATTTTTCTGGCCCGGCGCCACAGATTTTTTGCCTTCGGATGGCTTTGGTATCTCGGTACGCTGGTTCCTGTAATAGGTCTGGTCCAGGTCGGCGCACAGGCTATGGCCGACAGATACACCTATATGACATTAACAGGCTTATTTATTATAATCGCCTGGAGCGCAAAAGAGTTTGTCCCTGAGCGGTGGTGCAGGATATCGGCTTTACTGGCGGTTGTGATACTGATTGCCTGCAGCGTAACAACCTGGCGGCAATTGAGATACTGGAAAAATACCCAGACGCTATTCGAGCATACCCTGGCGGTTACTGAAAACAATTATATGACCCTCAGCAACTACGCAAGCTATCTAATCGGCGTGGGCAGATTTGATGAAGCTATTGAGCGGTCTATTGAATCGCTAAAAATCGCACCGAATTACGCTGATGCCCACAATAACCTTGGCCTGGCCCTGATGAACTCCGGCAAAGCCTCAGCGGCCATCGAGCAATTTAGTTTGGCTGTAAAATATAAACCTGATTTTACGCCGGCATACAATAGCCTCGCTATCACACTGTATAAGCAGGGCAGAAATGAGGAAGCTATCGGCTATTTTAAGCAGGTATTGAAACTCGAACCAAATTTTGCTGAAGCCCGCTTAAATTTCGGCAGCGCTTTGCTGCAGGTCGGCAGTACTAAGCAGGCCATTGAGCAGTTCAGGCTGGCTGTAAAATATAAACCTGACTATCAACAGGCATATTTCAATCTCGCCATTGCGACAGAAACTCAGGGCAGGCCCGAAGAAGCCGTTTCCTATTATAAGCAGGCATTGAAAATCGAACCAAATTATGTTGAAGCCCGCTTAAATCTTGCTAAAACTCTCAGGGGGATGCAAAAATTCGATGAGGCTATTGAGTCTTTCAATAAAGTGCTCGAGCTTGAACCGGCCAATGAAATTGCTCACGGCTGCCTTGGCCTGACACTGGCTGCCACAGGTAAAATTGACGAGGCGATAAAAGAAGTTCGTTTTGTTCTAAATGCCAGACCGGATGATGCCGAGATGCATCGCAATTTAGGTGTCCTCCTCGAAAGAAAAGGCAAAATCGCTGAAGCGATAGAATCGTATCGCGCAGCCCTGCAAATCGACCCCAACAATGCAAACACACGACAATTTCTCGAAGATGCTTTAAAAAATCAGAAATCTGAAGTAAACAAATGAACAAACAGCCCCATAAATACCATTTTATTTTGATATGCGTTTTTTTAATCGCAGCGATTGTCGCGGTGTATTGGCCGGTGTATAAATATGATTTTGTCAAATACGACGACGATGTTTACGTAACCGACAATATTCACATACAATCAGGTTTTAACTGGCAAAGCATCCGCTGGGCTTTTACCGCAAGCTGCGCCGGCAACTGGCACCCCGTCACAATGTTGTCGCATACGCTTGATTATCAGCTTTTCAAGGACTGGGCCGGCGGGCATCACATAACAAACATTTTATTTCATATCGTAAATACTCTTATCTTATTCTATGTTTTGACGTTAATGACTGCTTCAATATGGCCAAGCGCATTTGTCGCAGCGGCATTTGCGCTGCACCCTTTGCATATAGAATCGGTTGCCTGGGTTGCCGAGCGAAAAGATGTATTAAGCACTTTCTTCTGGCTTTTGACAATGCTGGCGTATGTTCGCTATGTCAAAAACCCAAAACTTAAATGGTACCTGGCGGCCTTTGTACTGTTCGTGCTGGGCCTTATGTCGAAGCCGATGCTTGTTACTGTTCCGTTTGTTTTACTGCTGCTGGATTATTGGCCGCTCGAGAGAAAGATATCCTGGCGGCTTCTGATTGAAAAAGTACCGTTCTTTATTTGTTCATTTGTTTCCTGCGTAGTAACATTTCTGGCACAGCAAAAAGGCGGTGCGGTAGTGGCCTTTGAATCTTTCGGGTTAGCAACCAGAATAAATAATGCCGTTGTTTCTTGCCTTGCATACATTACAAAAATGATTTGGCCCAGCCGATTGGCCGTGCTTTATCCTCATCCCGGCGATAATTTGTCAACGACTAAGGTTGTAATCAGCGGGATAATACTTTTGCTGATTTCGATATATGTCGTTTATCAGACTCGGCGTCACAAGTTTTTTGCTGTCGGATGGTTTTGGTTTCTCGGCACGCTGGTTCCTGTAATAGGTCTGGTTCAGGTCGGCATACAGGCTATGGCCGACAGGTACTCATATATACCGTTAATAGGTTTGTTTATTATCATCGCCTTCGGAGCAAAAGAGTTTATCCCGAAACGGCGATATAAAATATTGGCTGTGCTGACCGCCGTGATTTTAATTGGCTGGGGTATAACCGCCGGACGGCAGTTGAGATACTGGAAAGATAGTATATCGCTATTTGAGCATACTCTGGCGGTTACTGAAAATAATTATCACATTTATAGCAACTACGCAACCTATCTGACCGGCCTGGGTAGATTTAATGAAGCTATTGAACAATTCGATAAATTGCTGGCGGTCCGACCTGCTTCTGCCGAAGCTCACAATAATCTTGGCAGCGCTTTAATAAAAGCCGGTAAGGTTGACCTGGCTGTAGAGCATTTTAGATTGGCTATAAAGTACAAGCCGGGATTTCCGCAGGCGTATTGCAATATTGGTTTCGTTCTGCTGGAGCAGGGCAAATTAGAGGAATCCGTTCCGTACTTTAAACAGGCATTGAAAATCAAACCGGATTATATCGGAGCCTATACGGATCTCGCCAGGGCTTTTATGGAACTGAAAAAATTTGATGAAACTATTGAAACTTGCGGCAAGGCGCTCAAATTCGACCCGGATAATGTATTTGTCCGCGGTTATCTCGGTATGGCGCTGGCCGGCGTCGGCAAAACAGATGAAGCGATAAAAGAAATTAGTTTTGTTCTAAATATCAGGCCAAACGATGTTGAAATGCATCGGAATTTAGGTATCCTTCTTGAAAGAAAAGGCCAAAATACAGAAGCGATTGAAGAATATCGTAAAGCGGTTCAAATCGACCCTAACGATATAAATTCACAGCAGCTTCTTGAAAGTGCTGTAAAAAAATTAAAAACTTCATAAGATAATATAAAGAAAGATTTCTAACGGGATGAATCAGAAAGAAAATATCGCGTACAATTCAAAACTCGGCATCTTTTCGTGGTTCGGCTGGAGACTGCACATCAGCAAAAGAGCCGAGCTTATAAAAAATGCAGGCTTTGATACTACCTGCCTTTGGTGGGCCGAAGACGAAAGAGCAAATACAGGCTCGCTGGACGATTTGCCGAAGATTGTCCGCGATGCCGGCCTTGGAATTGATAATGTCCATGTTCCTTTTATCCAGGCTCATCTGCTCTCATCTGATGACCGGACGCAGCGCAGAAAAATGATTGACCTGCATAAACAATGGATTGAAGATTGTGCAAGACACAACATACCGAAACTTATATTTCATATTTGTCCTGCCGGCGAAAATTCATCCGCGCCCGTTCCGATACTGCTGGACAGCGTCGCCGAGATAGTCAGGTTTGCCGAAACGGCTAAAGTAATTCTCGCAGCCGAAAATACCCACAGAAGCGATTATATAGATTTTGTCTTTGAGCGTATTGACTCTGAATATTTGCGGTTCTGTTACGACAGCGGCCATGATTTTATCTGGGGCGATGAACAGACGACCGTTTTGAAAAAATGGGGGCATAAACTTGTTATGACGCATCTGCACGATAACAAAGGCTCCAATGACGACCATATGATTCCGTTTACGGGCGGAATTGACTGGCGAAAAATAGTTGCCGCCTGGCCGAAGGACTACAAAGGCCCGCTTATGCTCGAAGTCGTCGGCAATCCTGACATTCAATCTCCGGAGGATTTTCTTAAAAAGGCTTTTGAAAACTTAATAAAGTTAAAGAATCTCAAGATATGAGTGAAAAGAAAAATATTATTCTAATTGGTATGCCCGCCGTTGGCAAAAGCACTATTGGCGTACTGCTTGCCAAAAGGCTCGGCAGATATTTTCTCGATACCGATGTTTATATCCAGGCCCTTGTCAGCAGAACGCTTCAGCAGATTATTGATTCCGATGGACTGGATAAATTCTGCCGACTCGAGGCGGAGCATATTTGCTGTATCGATAAAACGGATTGTGTAATAGCGACCGGCGGAAGCGCAGTTTACAGCGATGCGGCGATGAATCATTTAAAGGCGAACGGAATTATTGTTTATTTAAAACTACCGCTCGAGATGATAAAAAAACGCCTGACGGATTTAGATATCCGCGGCGTTGTAATGAGCAAAGGCCAAACCCTCGATGATTTACACAAAAAGCGAACGCCTCTTTATGAAAAATGGGCAGGAGTAACTATTGATTGCCGCAACCTGACTCACGAGCAGGTTGTAAGTAAAATCGTAGACGAACTAAAAACTATTCTATAGCTTCCACGCCTTTGCAAACGCCTTGAAGCTGCGGTCATAAGTTTTTTCCACGTCAGGCGGGAAACAGCAGCCGGGAAGCTGCTTTGAAGCTAAATGATACTGGATACACTGACAGCAGATACCTTTATTGTCGCAGCCGCCATACGAACAACTGCAAAATTTCAGGTTTTCTTTTTTCTTACATTCCATTATTAATCTCCAGTTTATAAACAGATACGCTCAAAGGCTCAACGTCCAGCGAACCAGAAACATTTGAAAGCTGTTTTTCTTCAATTGAAACTACAGGCTTTTTGCCGGGGTCATTAAAGACAAGCGGGTCAGAATGCGAAATTATCCAGAGCGTGCCTTTATTTGTCAGTTCAATCCCTTTTAATTTTGAGGAAAGCATATATTTCTTTTCAGTTGGATTTACAATTGCGATAGTCAAAGCTTTACGGTCCGCTGTCCAGGCGGCAGCGACATCGAGCGGTTTTGTATTGCCGGAAATTTCCACGGGCAAAGAACCGAATTGATTCCTGTAAAGTTTTAAAACCAAACCTGTCGTTTCAATCTCGGCTGCTGTTTTAGTAGTTTTGATAGCGCCGATAACGTTGACAGTCTGTGCGTAGTTGGCCATATAAATTAAATCGGAGCTGCGAATCATCTCATTTAAACCGGCGGCAATGCCAAGAGCATCTTTGAGATAATATCTTGTGCCCAGTTCGCCGAAGATATGGTCGCCATACCAGTAATTCCATTCGTCCATTGCGATGCGGATGTCTTTGCCTTTGAGCGAGTCAAATTTTTTACGGTACTTCCGATGCGCAGCGACCTTTTTGCCGACAGCCTGCGGCATCTGTTCGACATGTTCCTTTACATTTTCTTTTTCTTCCATACAGTAAAAATGTTCGCTGATAAGGTCCATATTTTCCGCGCAGTTTTTCAGCATACCTTCCGACCACGCCCCGGCATCGCCGACAGCGATTAGCTTTATCGACGGGTCAACTTCGCGCATCTTCCTGGCAAAAAGATTGTGTTTAACAACATATTGTTCCAGCGGCATATGCCCTAACTGCCACTTTCCATACATTTCATTTCCAACTCCCCACCATTTTACGTTATATTTTTTCCTGATATTGATATATCTGACTTCTTCCGCTGCGCTGTTAGCGTCTCCAAATCCGGTATTGACCACGATTAAAGGCTCGGTGTTAATTTCTTTACAGAAGACCATAAACTCATCGATACCAAAATCATTAAGCTCGATACCTTTCCACGCGGGATTTTTTTTCGGAGGCCGTTTATCCCTGTCGCCTATTCCATCACGCCAATCGTAGCCGCTGACGAAATTTCCGCCCGGCCAGCGATAAATCGGAGCGTTTAATTCTTTCAGCAGCTTTAATGTGTCGGCTCTCATTCCTTTTATATTATCAGCGGGCATCAGCGAAACAGCATTGATACGAACCTTATTATGGTATGCAATCTCGAGTTTACCGTCGTTGGTATCGCCTGTGGACGTGAATTTAAAATTAAATGTTCCGAAATCACAGTTTTTTATATCAAAGCTTTTTGTCTGCCGCTTTTCATTACAAATTAAACTGATTTGAATTTTAGTTTTATGTTTTGCAGATACTGCAATTCTTCCGACATAAGTTTTTCCCTTGATAAGGCCGAGGCCGCCTTGCTGAATAACGTTCGGTTTGATTATTTTCCACGGAGAATCTTTTGTTCCCGGCTGGTAGAAAAATTTCCTGTCTTCGAGCATCTCCGCCCATATCCCGCCGTAAATGCATCTGCCCATTTGTTCTATGAATTGGCCGTAAATATATTTTGAAATCGGCTCGCCTGTTTTTTCAGCGTTAATCGTTACCGCAATTTTTTTACCGGGCATATCGGATTTTCCTTTCTGTTCCTGCGAATAAACAGTCTTTTCAAAAGCAGGAATCGAAATTATCAGCCATATCAGGCTAAATGCAATTCTATTATATCTTTGTCGCATAAAATATGTGTCTTGTGTACATTTTGACCGTCATGAATTTTGCCGCCTGAGCCTGCCGAAGGCCAGCAACGGGCGTTTTTAAATTTTTCCGCAAGTTCCCTGTGAATCGACTGTGCCAAATCCATTACAGTTGAACCTTTACGCAGAATAAACGGTTCTTTCATATCTGGTTCATGGCCGGGCTTTTTGGCGTAAATCCTGACTATATTGAGCATCCTGAAAATCTCAGCGAGCATTTTGTCAAGGCTTGTTCTGTCATTTACAGATATTGCCGTAATCTCATAAGGTTTTATTAATATTTTTTTTAATTCGTCAATTTTCTCTGGTGACGATATATCAGTTTTTGTTGCGATGATAAAGCATTTTCTCCCCAAAGAATTTGTTCCTTCATTAAGCAGTAGTCTTTTTTCTTCGAGAAAATCAAAACAGACTTTAACCTGCTCGGCTATATTGCCGCTCAAATCTATACAGACCCCGATAAGGTCGCAGTTTCGATATGCGTTGATAATTCCTGCGGGAGCGAAATCGGCCGTAATCGGCGGCATATCTACTATTTCTATTTTTATATCCTCAAATTGTGCTATTCCAGGCAGCGGAATACTTGTAGTGAATGGGAAATCCGCAATGTGTGCTTTGGCGTGAGTGGTGGCCGCGACAATTGAGCTTTTTCCGCTGTTGGGCAGTCCTAAAAGCACGACTTGTCCTGCTCCGGTTTTGGGAATATGGAAAATATCGAAGCCGTGCGAAGCTTTTTTCTTTTTTTCGGCAGATTCCTTCAGAGCGCTCATTTTTTTTCGCAGGTCCGCCTGGATATGCTCTGTGCCCTTGTGCTTGGGGATGACCCGCATCATTTCTTCAAGGGCAAGAATTTTCTCCTCGTCAGTGGTCGCTTCCCTAAACCACTTATCAGCCTTTAAATAAACTGGCGTCAGATTCGCTGGCATGGCATCTAAAATAAAAAATCAAAATTAAGGAATCCCGCACCTGAACAATTCAGATGCGGGATTATTTTTAATTATTCCGCAACTTTTGCCGCAACTAAATCGCCGACCTGAGAAGTTGAATATCCCATTTTGCCTGCTGCCATACTCTTCATCTTATTGGCGGTTACAAATTTAACAGCGTCTTCGATTTTTTTCGCTGCCTTTTCTTCGCCGAGAGTATCGAGCATCATTTGAGCCGCACAGATTGCCGCCAATGGATTGATAACGCCCATACCGGTATATTTTGGTGCGCTTCCGCCGATAGGCTCGAACATCGAAACGCCCTGCGGATTAAGATTTCCGCCTGCCGCGATACCCATTCCGCCCTGTGTTATAGCGCCCAGGTCGGTGATAATATCGCCGAACATATTGCCGGTAACCAGAACATCAAACCATTCAGGACTCTTGACCATCCACATACATGTCGCGTCAACGTGATAATAATCCCTGCGGATATCCGGATATTCTTTCTTTCCCATTTCGTGGAACGCGCGTTCCCAGAGGTCGTAAATGAATGTAAGCACGTTTGTCTTGCCGACAAGTGCGAGTGTGTTTTCCGGTCCAACGCCGCGAGCCTTTTTACCGTACTTGCGTGCGTATTCGAAAGCGTATTTCAAACACCTGTCAACCTGAAACCTGTTATAAACAGCCGATTGTACCGCAACTTCGTTCGGCGTACCTTTCAAAGTAAATCCGCCTGCTCCGGTATATGCGTCGCCGGAATTTTCACGAACGACAACATAATCTATTTCCTTTGGCCCTTTGCCTTTTAGCGGACATTCGACGCCGGGGAATAATCTTACCGGCCGCAAGTTGATATACTGGTCCAAATCGAATCTGGCTTTCAACAAAATTCCTTTTTCGAGAATTCCCGGCTTTACGTCGGGATGACCGATGGCACCGAGCAGAATAGAATCAAACTTGCGCAGTTCTTCGACTGCGCTATCCGGCAGGGTTTCGCCTGTCCTTTTATATCTTTCGCCGCCGAAATCGAAATTGGTCAAATCGGTTTTGAATTTGAACTTTGCCTGGGCAGCCTTTAAAACTTTTACGGCCTCGGCAATTACTTCCGGCCCTGTGCCGTCTCCGCCTATCACAGCAATCTTGTAAGTCTTCATTTGTCCCTTTCCTTAACTATAATTAAATTTTCAACCGCGGATTAACGCGGATTTTCACGGATTTTTTTATTTTAACTTTTTAAATTTACAGGCCCTTTATATCCTGGAAACTCCTGTCTGAATTTACTCTCATATTCTTGTGGCATCTCACTATTTTCTGCTTTTTCAATTTTATCTTTCATGGCCATATACGAATCAACAATTTTACATTTTGATATTTATTTCCGTGAAAATCCGCGTTAATCCGCGGTTTCTGTTTTTCGTTGAAGTATTAGTCTCTTATACTTTAACGATTGTTCACCAAAGTTTATTAACAATCCAATTTCAAGTCCTGTGGCCTTCATATAGTTCAGAATCTGTGCTTCTTCAACGCCTGTAATGGCTTTGAGAGCTTTAAGTTCAACCAATACTTTCTCTCCAACCAGTAAATCACAATAGAATTGTTTTGCCAATAGTCCTTTATAAAAAACATCAGTACCTTTTTGCCTTTCATAACGTACTTTACGAATGTCAAATTCTATTGTCAGGGCTTCTTCATATACATTCTCAAGAAATCCGCTACCGAGAATCTTATGCACTTCCATTGCAGCACCGATAATTTCTCTGGTTAACTCATTATGTAATAAATTTACTTCAGCCATTTTTGACTCTTTGAAAATCCGCGCAAATCCGCGTTAATCCGCGGTTCCTTTTTTTATATGCTCAAGCAATCCGCCGTCGTTGATAATTTCAATCGCGAAATCCGGCAGCGGTTTAAATGAAATTTCCTTTTTTTGCGTTTTATTTTTAATAACGCCTTTTTTATAGTCGATTTCAATTTCATCGCCGTCGTTTATTTTTTCAGTCGCTCCATCAAGCTCAATCGGATAAAAACCGCAGTTGATGCAGTTGCGATAAAAAATCCTCGCGAAGTTATTTGCGATAACCGCGCCGACTTTTGCTCCCTGCAGTGCCCAGACGGCGTGTTCCCTGCTCGAACCGCAGCCAAAATCGTCGCCTGCGATAATGCAATCGCCCGGCCTGCATTTTTTTATAAATCCCGTATCAAGGTCTTCCATACAATGCGATGCCAATTCCGCGACATTATCAGTATTAAGATACCTTGCCGGTATTATTTCATCGGTGTTAATATGATCTCTTTTATAAACATGAGCTTTAGCCATTTACTTTTCCTTTTTAAATCAATTTAATCAGCGTAATCTGCGATTAAAGATAGCCTCTACAATCGGTCAACTTTCCTTCGACTGCACTTGCCGCCGCAGTTGCCGGACTTGCCAGATAGACTTCGCTTTTTGGACTTCCCATTCTGCCGACGAAGTTTCTATTGGTCGTACTTACACATTTTTCGCCTGCGGCAAGGATTCCCATAAATCCGCCTAAACATGCTCCGCAGGTCGGCGCAGAAATTACGCAGCCCGCCGCGTAGAAGATATCAAACAGACCTTCATCCATCGCCTGTTTCCATATTTCAGGCGTTGCGGGAACGATGATTGTCCTTATCGAAACTTTTTCACCTTTCATTATCGCAGCGGCGATTCGTAAATCTTCGATGCGTCCGTTTGTGCAGCTTCCGATATAAGACTGGTCCATTTTCATTCCGGCGCACTGGCTTATCGGTTTTCCGCCGCTTGGCAGAGAGGGCAGGGCGACTATCGGCTCTAATTTCGAGCAATCGATTTCGATTACCTGCTCGTATTTTGCGTCTTTATCCGATTCATAGACTTTGTACGCTTTTTTATCTTTCAGATGTTCGTCGAGATATTTCTTTGTTATATCGTCAAAGCCGATAATGCCGTTCTTGGCGCCTGCTTCGATAGCCATATTCGTAATGGTCATTCGCGCTTCCATCGACATTTCCTTAAGGGTCGGACCGACAAATTCCATCGACTTATAGAGTGCGCCGTCAGTTCCGATTTTCGCAATTACTGCAAGAATCACATCCTTGCTGTAAACGCCTTTTGAAAGTTTGCCGTTAAGAACAAACTTTATCGATGCAGGAATCCTGAACCACAGTGTTCCTGTAGCGATAGCGGCGGCTAAATCGGTCGAGCCGATACCTGTTGAAAAGGCCGCGAATGCGCCATAAGTGCACGTATGGCTGTCTCCGCCGATGATTACTTCGCCGGGCCTGATATGTCCCTGTTCGGGCAGCAGGGCGTGACAAACGCCTGCCTTGCCGAGCGGATAGTAATTTTTTATTTTCTTTTCCCTTGCCCAGCTATCGAGCCTTTTATGCAGTTCCGCGCTTTTGATATCCTTTGCCGGCTGGAAATGGTCGGGTGTAACGACAATTTTTTCATTATCGAAAACCTTATCGATTCCTTTTTCCTTCAGCATTGAAATCGCCGCCGGCGTAGTTACATCGTGGCACATTATGCAATCGATTTTCGCGTCGATTAAATCGCCGGGCTCAACTTTATTTTTACCTGCCGCCGCGGCAAGTATCTTTTCTGTTATTGTCATACTCATAATTTTATCCTGTTATTTTCTATGCCTTATCTTCTTTGGCAGCCATCATTCGATTGATAGCGTCGACATACGCCTTTGCCGATGCCTCTATTATGTCGGTCGAGACGCCTCTGCCGGCAAATCTTACGCCTTTTTTATCGATTACCTTTACAGTCGCTTCGCCCAGCGCTTCTTTTCCGCCGGTAACGGCCTTAATCGAGTAGAGGTCGAGTTTCGGCGACTGCCCGGTGGCGATTCTTATCGCTTCATAAGCGGCGTCGACCGGCCCGTCTCCGCAGGCCGCCGCGATTACAGGCGCGTCTTTTCCTTTAGTTTTAACTTTTACGCTTGCTGTCGGCAGAGTTCCCGTTCCGCAGGCGACGTGAAGATACTGAAGCTCATATACCTGTTCAATTGTTCTTCTTTCATCGCCGACAAGAGCCGCGATATCTTCATCGAAGACTTCTGTCTTCTTGTCCGCCACATCGAGGAATCTCTGGTACAGCGGTTCAAGTTCCGCTTCCGATACTTTATATCCAAGCTCGGTTAATCTGTGCTTAAGGCCGTGCCTTCCGGTTCTGGCCGTAAGGACGACTGCGCTTTTCGGCGAGCCGACATCTTCCGGCCGGATAATCTCGTAAGTCAGCGGATTCTTCAGGAAACCGTCAACGTGTATTCCGCTGCTGTGAGCAAACGCGTTTGCGCCGATAACAGCCTTGTTCGGCGGAACGAAGATTCCGAGCATTTCAGAAACCATTCTGCTTGTCTTATACAGTTCTTTCGCGTTTATTTTCGTATCGAGCCTGAAGAAGTCCTTGCGGGTTCTTATCGCCATTACAGATTCTTCAAGAGAAGCGTTTCCCGCCCGTTCGCCGACGCCGTTGATAGTGCACTCAATCTGTCTTGCGCCGTTGCGAACGCCGGCCAGAGTATTTGCCACCGACATTCCCAAATCATCATGACAGTGTACGCTTATCACGGCTTTTTTGGCGTTCGGTACTTTTTTAATAATGTCGGCAATCAACTGTCCGAACTGTTCAGGTATCGCGTATCCGGTAGTATCGGGAATATTTACCGTAGTAGCGCCGGCGGCGATAACTGCTTCAACGACTTTATACAGATATTCTTTGTCCGCTCTGCCAGAGTCTTCACAGTAAAATTCGACATCATCTGTATATTGTTTTGCGCGTTTGACAGCCTTGACGCCCATATCGAGAGCTTTGGCCTTTTTATCTTCGAGCGTCTTGCCGTACTTATCATCATTGAACTTGCTTGCGATATGAATATCGCTGATTCCAAGGCCGGTATGTATTCTCGCTTTTTTGGCTTTTTTAAGAGCCGCTCCGGCGGAATCGATATCTTTATCGACCGCTCTTGAAAGTCCGCAGATTGTCGGTCCGGTTACCTGCTGCGCGATTAACTGCACAGCTTCAAAATCCTGCGGCGAGGAAATCGGAAAACCGGCTTCGATAACATCGACGCCAAGCCTGGCAAGCTGCGCAGCCAGTTCGAGTTTTTCCCGAACGCCTAACCTTGTACCTGCGGCCTGTTCGCCATCTCTTAAAGTTGTATCAAAAACTATCACTTTTTCTTCAGTAGACATAACTTGTCTCCTTTAATTATTCTGGAACAGAAATTATGCAATAAAATGCTTCAAATTTCTACAATAAACAAAAACAATATGGGAGATAGGAGAGGAATTTTATTGCGCCTATTGGCGCAAAATAAGGGCGAGCAGATTAATTGCTGCTGAACTGAAAACGACTTTTATTGTCCAATTATCCATGAACAAACAATTATATAATTAATTCTTATATAATACAATTAGAAAGACTGATTTTTTATTATAAATTTAATTTCGCATCCTTTTAATAAAGTTGAAACCTGTCATTCTAATGCTAATATTACGTTTTTTAGAGGATTTTATGCCGAGTGAACTTGGTACGATCTACAATAATCTGGCGGATTTAATTAACGCAGGAGTACCTATCGTCCGGTCTATTAAAATTGCTGCCGCAGGTTTTAAGGGCAAATATCGCTCTGTGATGGAGCAGATGATATTTGATATAAATAACGGCGAATCTATCGCTGAGAGTATGTCTAAGAGGCCTAACATCTTTTCTCGGCTGGACATAATGACTACTCGAGCCGGTGAAACTGCCGGAATTATTGATAAAACCTTCAAACAATTGGCCTGCTGGCATGAATTTCAATATCGTATGAAAATAAAGTTAATTAGCGGTATGTTGTTGCCGACACTGCTCATTCATTTGGCAGCTATTTTTGGTCCATTTCCGGCATACATTCTGGGCTCTCGCAACTTGAGCGGATACTTAACATCGATGCTGACAGTCCTTGCTTTGTTCTATGTTCCCATAGGTGTAGTTGTTTTTATATACAAATTTACGCCAAAAAACGGCTTAGTGAGAAAACTGCTGGATGCGATAGCTCTCAGAATCCCCGTGTCAGGCCCTGCTGTAAAAGCTCTTAACATAGCTCGGTTCACAAGAGCGTTTTCGCTGTTATCTTCAGCGGCTGTGCCGCCGGCACAAGCCGCTGAACAGGCTGTCTCGGCGACGGAGAATTATTTTGTTGCTTCGTGGTTTGCCCCGATGGCGGATTCTGCCCGCCGCGGCAACCCGCTGTCTGAAGGTCTTTCATCCGCAAAATTAGACGATTACTACATTCATAGCTGGCTTATTGGAGAAGAATCTGGGGATATAGACGAGGTAACTGACCGTTTGGCAAGGATTTATCTTGAAAAGGCGGAAGAGCTTTTTGAACACTTTTACACCTGGTTGCCGCGATTATTATACTTTTATGTTTCACTTATTATCATAATCCAGATTTTAAAAGCGTATGCCGGAATCCATAGCACTGTCGGAATAGGCTTACAGCCTTGGCATTTACTGTCTAAAGAGGATATAACTCTGTGCTTTGTAAATTTCCGCCGGTCATAGCGTTTTTTTATGCCCGGAAATATGACAAAATAGAGGATGTTTTTTCAGAGTAGGCAAACTAACCGCCTCAATCTGCGCCGCATAATCGTAATCGGCATTCGGATACCACCATCTCGACGGGTCCGTGCCGCGATGCAAAATCCTGACCTCATATCGCCTGCCGGGCCGAAATTGTCTGTAATCTGCCGTTTCAACAACTCCAAATTCTGTCGCCTGATGAGTAATCGGCCCGATTTTCAAATCATACCTTTCCGAATTACTATTGCTCCAGTCGCCGACCGTCAATCTAAGCTCGCAAATTTCATTCGCCGAAGGCGGCAGACCCAAATCCGTCGCATCATTCGGCAAACTGCCCTGTGCAACCTCAATTCCGTCACTTGTGCCGTCGTCGCTGTTGGTAATAAACGAATTAGTTGCGAATTGAATGTTTAGTTTTTAGAACTAAATCTTTCCACGTACGGGTCAAAATACGCATTTCCTACCGCACCAGGACACTTTATAACTTCAAATCTTACAAACCTGCCGTCCGTTTCTGCATCTACATGAGTTGTACCTGCTTCGCCAGCCCTAACTAAATCAAGAACCTTTTGACCTTTATCATCTATGGTGTGCAATGAATCAATAGCCCATGTTACGTATGTTATGCGAGAGTTTTTTGAAGATACATGGAAATTTTCTGAAGTGGGATTGGGTTTCAATGCTGCACTCAAAATTAAATCAGCTATCTTAATAATCAAGTCCTGATGAGCCATTGTTGATTCATTAACAAGTCGTTCATCGGAAACAGTTATCACAATATTGTATGGACTCTCTTGTATGTGAATAACATAGTCATCCTTTTTATATCTCACTATAAATACATCGCATAAACGTTTTTGCTCAGACTCTTTTCGAATAACACCCCATTCTTTCATAGGAACTAATTGTTTTTCCAAATTCACCGGCAATTGGTCATTATTTATAAACTTAGATATCCATTCCCTACATTGAACAGTTAAGTTTGGATCTACCACAACCTTGTTGGTATTAATTTCTGAAACGGATGGCCAAGTTACTTGTTTAATCTTCCATGCCGGAAATGCAGTACCAAGTTTAGCTAATTCATTGTTATTCATAACTTGGCTCTGTGCCAACTCATTCCATTCAACTGCATAAGCCAGTGGTATTTGATATAGATTTATACTTGTCGTTAATACTGTAATAAGGCAAAAAATGCGAAATTTATTATTTTTGTGATTCATATATTTTATGGAATACTATTTGCGTCCTGTTTTTTAGGTCCGCCTGATATGGAGAAAATCGTAAATTTACCATCAGTACAAAAATCTACCCTGCCATATAGGCCATTTCCAAGTAGTTCGACTTGGGGGCGTGCCATTCCCTCCCAAGCAGTGTGAAAGTTACCAGAAGAATCATAATACCTTACATCTCGTGGGCTCCAACCGCCTATCCTGATAGTATTATAAGTTCGTTTCAGTTTGGCAGTATAAAATGGTGATTCCCAACTATATGGCAAAACCCTTTCTGTAAAAAAGCTTTTCGCAAGATTTTCAGAACTGATTGCCTCGCCTGAACGCAACCTCGTGACTACACGAAGCGAGTATTTTCTTTTTACCAGCTTAACCACATAATCACCGGCTTTAAATCTAACCATCAAAACCCTTTCTTGTTTTCCTAAGGTCGTGATGTTCGTTTGTAAAAGATGTTCTTTAATAGAATCGAGGGGAAGAATACCAGGCTTGAACACCTCATACAGCACCTTTTCCATAACAGCGATTTCTTGTTTTAATTCGTCGTTGGGGTCAACAATCCTTTGGCCTCCATGCCATTTAAGCATCTCTTTGAAACCTTGATCCATCTTTTCCGTGAGTTCATCAGCCAATAATTGAACATCTTCTGGCCGTTCAGCAAATGAACAAGGACTTTCGTCATTCCACAGAATTTTACTTGAATTTGGCTCAGAAGCAAATGTCGCGATTGCGAAAATAGCAATAATTATTATTATAGTTAACTTCATAACATATTCCTTTCGTTACGATTTTACCTTTTTCTATTCAAATCTTCCCCAATAGCTGCTGTGACTTGAACAAGAACCGTTTCCAGTTATACCGCAACTACCGGAACAAGGTTGCCATCCTAATTCTTCGTCCCAATGGATCCAATAGTACGGCCAATTATCAGCAATTCCATCATAAGTATCTTCAAATGTTCCGCCGCCAGGGGCATAAGCGGTAGTTCCATCTCCTCCGCTTCGAATTGCGCCCTCCCAATTATTATATCCATTTGACGCGTAATAGCATCTAAGTATATCACGGTGCACACTACAGGTACCAACACAACTATGACGGCTTGTTGCCCAACCGCTTTCGGGCATTTCATTGCAGAATATTTGTGTATAAGGTCCTATGCCGAGTACATTTAGAACACAATCAAGCCCTTTAGCCCGGCAGCAGCACATGCCCTTATCGCCTGTCGTTGGAAAATTGCCCATTGCCGCATCGAAATTAGTCTGAAAACTATATTCGCAAATACAACCACTAAAAAGGTTGTGAGATACATTACTGTTGGCTTTTGAAGCAACACCTGCTTCTGTGTTTTCTCCCAAAGCTTTTCCTACGGCACCGTCAAGATTGTTCATAGTAAAATTGCTGACACTGCATTTTGGCGAATCATACACAGTATAAACCGTATGCGGGCCCGATACATTGATATTATACTCAGACAAACTCCCACCGTTCAAATCTTTCGCTTTCCACTGCCATGTTACCGTATTTTTACTGATAGAACTCGATGTCGAATTGCTCGGCGTAAATGTTACATATTCCGACTCGCCGTAGGAAAAGTTTACTATTCGTTCACCTAAATTACCTAAAACAGGGTCTGTAGTAGTTGCACAAATTTTCGCACTTGTAACAGAAGTCGGAGAAACCGTAAATTTTGCCTTTATTGTAACGCTCGTATTCTTTTTATAAGCAGCAGGGTCATTCTGTACCTCTTTTGCCCACTCCGGTATGCCAGCATCATATATACTTATACCATCAGATTCATCTCCGCTGCTGTGATCAAAATTTATTCCTGAAACCTCAACTTTTATCAAATTCACATACGCTACTTTGCCGGCGGCATCGAAAACACCATTCATTGTATTCGGCTCGCCGTGATAACCTAAAATGCCATCAGTATCCTCAATCTGCATTACTACTCCCGCAGGCAAACTAACCGCCTCAATCTGCGCCACATAATCGTAATCGGCATTCGGATACCACCATCTCGACGGGTCTGTGCCGCGATGCAAAATCCTGACTTCATAACGCCTGCCAGGCCGAAATTGTCTGTAATCTGCCGTTTCAACAACTCCAAATTCTGTCGCCTGATGAGTAATCGGCCCGATTTTCAAATCATACCTTTCTGAATTACTATTGCTCCAGTCGCCGACCGTCAATCTAAGCTCGCAAATTTCATCCGCCGAAGGCGGCAGTCCCAAATCCGTCGCATCCATCGGCAAACTGCCCTGCGTAACCTCGGCGCCATCATTCGTTCCGTCGCCATCACTGTCTGAGTTCAGCGGACTGCAGGAGTACATTATTTCTTCCAGCGTATCTAATCCATCATCGTCATTATCCGCATATACGTTATCGCCGTCAACAACTTCGACAACATCAGAATTTAGCGGATTCAGACCATATAATACCTCCCAGCCGTCAGGCAGTAAATCACCATCAGTATCGAAAAATGCCGCATCGCAGTTATTTTCATATTCGTTAAGGTTTAACAGGCCATCTTCATCGAGGTCTGTCAGGGCGTCGTTTGCGTCGTTAGGGTCAAGAAAGAATCTGAATTCCCACCAGTCCGGCATACCGTCATTATCTGTATCCTGTGTCATATCTAACTGACCGTATTCGTAAGCGCCCATATCAACGGACTTGTTAAAACGTGCATTGCCTTTAATATCCGTTGTTATATTTAACGGCAGGGCAAAATTTTTCCCTGCATCGATACATAAACTTTCAGCTTTCAAAGCCAATTCGTCGGCAAAACAGGGGTCTATATCAATATTATTGCCGTCATCTTCGCCGAAATTCGGGTTCCAGTTTACCCCGCTTGTGCCGCAGTTTTGGATATCGCAGTATGAAATATGGGGGTTGCAGCTATGGTTATAAATCGCTATGCCACTATCCCAGACAACACAGTTGATTATATTTGACGAGGAATAGGTATTGTAGATGCCGCCGGTATTTCCTGCCGCTGAATTTTCAGCGATAGTACAATTAATCAGTTTTACGGCTTTATAGCCGTTATAAACCGCTCCGCCGTTGGCATCTGCCGCATTGCCGCTGAACAGGCAATCGATTAGTTCCGCGGGAGTTTGGTAATTGTATATTCCGCCGCCTCTGTTAGCCGAATGATTATCGAAGAAACTGCAATTTGTCAAAGCCGCATCGGTGTTACTATTGTAAACGCCGGCTCCATCATCGCCGCAGTTGTTTTCGCTGAAAATGCAGTTAATAAATGACACTGAACTTTGATAATTATAGATTCCTCCGCCGTCATAGCGGGCGTAATTGTCGCGAAATGTGCAGTTGGCGATAGTTATATTATTTACATCTTCGTTTCTCATTCCGCCGCCTCTTGCGCTGTCGCCTGTGGCTGTTGCGTTTCCATAGGAAATTACTAACCCGTCTAAAACAACATCATTGGCTCCGACAACGACGTTATAGCAATTATCGTTTCTGCTGCCTGCAATACCGATATCTCCGCTTAAAATTGTTTCATTGTTTATCCAGTCTCGCTCCTGCAGCGTACCGCCGCCGGTTGGAAACCCGCCGTAAATTGCTATTCCCTGCGGAATCTGAAATGTTGATGTGCGAAGACCTGTGCCGTTGGGAAAATTACTGTTTGCATCCGGCCTGTATATACCTTGTGCTGCCCAAATTTGATAACCTTCGTCCGCATCCGCTATAGCATCCTGCAGATAGATAAACGCGTTTTCCCAACTTGTGCCGTCTCCGCCCGGCGAAGCGTCGGCATCGACAAAAATAACTAAGGAGTATCGCAGCCATTTCTCAGCTAATCCGGCAAGGTCGGCAATATCGACAGTCCCGCTGCTGTCGATATCGCCGGTTAGATTGCTGCCGGATTTCCGCCAGTTATCAGCGAGCATTCTAAAGTCAGAAAAATTTACGAATTTGTCGCCGTTTAAATCCGGCTGATAATAAGACTGTGCAAAAACATTACTTATAAATAGAGTTGCCATGACAATTGAAATTAATCGTAATCTCTCCACATTTATCTCCTGTTAAAAGGACTTCCAAGCTGTGATTTTCAGTCCACATATATATATGCAGGATTTTTATTTAATCGTCAAGAAAAATATGAATTGTATAAAATTTTCCAAGGGAACCACTGCCGGTGAAGTTTGTTGTAGTTTTACTGCCAAATAAAAACCGTTAATCCTTTTCTGCGGTATCTTGACTTTTCCGGCAGAAGTTGTTAGTATGTTTCGGCTTTTAAACGATTTAAGGAGTTAGGCAAAGTGGCAAAAAATGTAGCTATCGCAGGCGTTACCGGTGCCGTAGGGCAGGAATTTATCAAAATTCTCGAACAGCGTGATTTCCCGGTTAAATCTATAAAGATGCTCGCTTCGGCGCGTTCCGTCGGCAAGACACAAAAATTCCGTGGCAAAGATTATCCTGTTGAGGAACTGACTGAAAATAGTTTCGCAGGTATCGAAATTGCCCTTTTCAGCGCAGGCGCTTCGCGCAGCAGACAGTTTGCGGCCGCCGCCGTAAAAGCCGGTGCTGTGGTTGTTGATAATTCAAGCGCTTTCAGAATGGACCCTGAGATTCCGCTGGTAATTCCTGAAGTCAATCCTGAAGACATAAAAAAACACAAGGGCATTATCGCAAATCCGAACTGCTCGACGATAATCGCCAACGTCCCGATATGGCCGCTGCACAGAGCCAATCCTATTAAAAGGATGGTTGTCAGCACCTATCAGGCCGTCAGCGGAGCGGGCCAGGCCGGTATGACTGAGCTTTTCAATCAGACGAAAGAAATTCTCGAAGGCAAAAAACCGACTATGAACAAATTCAAATATCAGATTGCCTTTAACATTTTCAGTCACGACTCCGCTATCGGTCCCAACGGATATAACGAAGAAGAGATGAAAATGGTAAAAGAGACAAGGAAGATTTTCCATTGTCCCGAAATCGCGATTACCTGCACCTGTATCAGAATCGGCGTTCCTCGCTGCCATTGCGAAAGCATCAATCTTGAATTCAAGGATTCGATTACTCCCGACCAGGTTCGTCAGCTTCTTGAGCATGCCCCCGGCGTATCGCTGATAGATGACCAGGCAAATAATCGTTTCCCGATGCCGCTTGACGCCGCCGATAACGACGATGTTTATGTCGGCAGAATACGTCAGGACGAATCTTTGCCTGACAAAAAGGGCATTAACCTGTGGGTCTCCGGCGACCAGATTCGCAAAGGCGCAGCTCTAAACGCTGTTCAAATTGCTGAAAAATTACTGTAACGTTTTTGGCAAATGATTCAGAGTGTGGATAGATGACGTTTGCAAATGCTCAAATCAAGCTATATTTCAAAACTGCATCGTCAGTAATAAGTAGTTAACTGTTTTTTATATTAAATAAATATCCGGCTTCTTGTAAAGCTTCTTTGAACTGCTTTTGGAATTCAGGCTGTCTACTGCATGAAGGAAAATATATCTTCTTGTCTATAACGTTAATTCTATTTTGCGATAAGATTGAATAAACAGCATCATAAACATCGGCCTTTATTATTATGACTTTAGTTTCAATCGTAGATAGCTGCTTAACCTTTTTTATCAAATGGTCAGTAATCTCTGATGAAATTTTAGAATAGAAAGAACGGGGAAAATCAAATAAATCAATCAAATAAAAACCTTCTCCCATAAATTTCAATAATAGTTTTTCTTTTAAATCGGGGTTTCTTTGCAGAAGATGTTGCTTCTCAGAAGGATAAAGCGCTTCCATAATACCTAAGAAAAGGCAATCCGCTTTTCTAACGTCTGAATAATAAAAAAATCTATCTAAATTTTCTGGTGGAGCTTCCGCAATCAACAAGTATTTAATTTTTTTGGGTTTGTATTTTTCTTGTGCTTCTTCAATTTTATTTCTTACTTCAATAAGACCATTTTCTTGGGTGATGGTTGATTTTCGTATTTCATTATTCTTTTTTATTGGAGAATGGTTTAAAAGGGTAGAATTTTTTGGATTAGAATGTGGTATTCTCCATTTCGAACCCTTACCGCCAATTTGATAAGCGTGGGGAATTTTGCCTTGTCTTAATAATCTACGTAAAGGTAAACCAGGATGAGCAATGCTATTATTTAATAGCTTTTTACCTTCTAAAATTTTGTTCGCTTCGGGCGGAGTTAAATAATTCTTTCCAGTCTTTTCAATTTCTTCATCAAGTGTCTCATTTATTTTTGCGATATTAGTCATTTGAGTATCTCAATGTTTTATTTTTACAGCCGTGCCATACATTTGGAGATAGAAGAACTGAAAGGCATTGGTATCCAGATCAATGTCCTGCCTCATGCCAATAATAGCATCTGCTTTCATTAAGGATGCGCGCTTCTTCAATTCTTGTACTGCCACAAAAAATGCCTTTTCGAAATCACTTTGGCCAACACTCCATTCTCCGTACAAGAACCCCCAATCAACCATATCTTGCCCAATTTTTCCTTCCTTTTTCATTTGTGCGAGTTCTGTCTCATATTGTTTTACAAGTTTCGAAAGTGCGCTTGAAAATATTCCTTTGTTTGAAGTCTGAAAAAACACGGGTCCAAGAATATCATAACTTTGCTTAAGATCACCAGTCGTTACAATAATATCTATGCTCATGTTACTATCCTTTCTTTTCCACCTAACGTCTGTTTAGGCAATTCCCATATAAATTCGCTTTTACTATTTACTATATTAAACCCAGTATAAATATTTTTTGTATAAAGGTCAACCCTTTTGTATTGCTGGATATTACGGAAAAATTACTGTAACGTTTACATATACAGCTATTTAGGTTACAATAAACCCTGATAAATTTCAGGGCCTTTTTTGTTTGTGTAGGGTGGGCCTTAGCCCACGCAGTAATAAAAAACAGTGTAATCTGCGTAATCAGCGATTAAATATATGGCAACAAGAAATATAAAACTTACAATTCAGTATGACGGCAGCAGATACAGCGGCTGGCAGAAGCAGCCGGGCTTCAAAACCATCGAAGCCGAACTAATCTCGGCGATTGAAAATCTCGTCTGCTGCGACAATGTCGAAGTCAACGGCTCGAGTCGCACCGATGCCGGCGTAAGCGCGCTCGGCCAGGTCGCCAATGTCAGGCTCGATACGCCGATTCCAACTGACCGACTTGCCAAAGCAATAAGCCAGTATCTTCCCCGCCAAATCGTTGTTACCGAAGCGGTCGATGTTCCGAATAAATTTGACGCGATTAGTGACACCAAAAGCAAACAGTATCGTTATTCGATTTACGCCGGCAAAATCCGTCCGGTAATGCAGGTAAATCACTGCTGGCACAGGCCGGGCAAACTGAATGTCGAGGCTATGAACACAGCGGCGCATAAATTCGTCGGCGAAAAGGATTTCAAATCTTTCGCTACCGCCTGCGACAAGCGTTCAACTTCTGTCAGGACGATTTTTAACTGCGAGGTTACGCAAAACGAACAATGGATATATATAGATGTCGAAGCGAACGGATTTTTGTATAATATGGTAAGAAATATAGTCGGCACGCTCGTTGAAATCGGCCGCGGCCGTTGGCAGCCGGATAAAATAGATGAGATTATCAAAGCCAAAAGCCGCAATGCCGCCGGCCCTATCGCCCCGGCACCGGGACTTTGTCTTATGTGGATAAAATATTAGCAAAAATTTAATCGCTGATTACACTGATTAAAATGATTTATAAAAATATATCAGAAAAATCAGCGTAATCTGTGATAAAAAAATTATGAAAATAGTGCATATAATTACACGACTTATACTTGGTGGAGCTCAAGAGAACACCTTGATTACCTGCAAAGGTCTCGCCGCTCGCGGCCACGATGTAACTTTAATCACCGGCCCGGCCCTCGGCCCTGAAGGCGAACTTTTCGAGCAGGCTAAAAATCAAAAGTATAAAACCATTGTCATTGATTCACTTCGCCGCCAGATTAATCCTATTTATGATATTGGCGCGTATAAGGAAATTAAAAAACATCTTGAAGCGATCCAGCCTGATATCGTTCATACCCATTCCGCCAAAGCAGGAATATTAGGCAGATTCGCGGCGTATAGTCTCAAATCTCAAATTTCAAATTTCAAATCTCGTATAGTTCATAGTGTCCACGGCCTTTCTTTTCACGAATACCAAAACCATTTATTAAATAAGTTTTATATCGCCGTTGAACGAGCCGCCGCGAAAAAAACAGATGCTTTTATTTGTGTCGCCGATGCAATGACTGAAAAATCTCTTGCCGTCGGGATAGGCAGAGCCGAACAATATACAACGGCATATTCAGCCATAGAAGAAGAACCGTTTTTAACTCCAGTTACAGACCGGCAGCGAAACGATTTCCGCAAAAAATATGATATACCCGATAATGCTATTGTTTTTATAACTATTGCAAGACTTTTTCACCTTAAAGGGCATAATTACATAATCGAATCTGCACAGGAGCTTGCGAAAAGATTTGAAAACTGCGTCTGGCTTTTCGCAGGCGACGGAATTTTAAGATACCGGATGCAAAAGCAGGTTGCCGATTTGGGCCTTTCCGATAAATTCAGATTTACCGGCCTTTTGCCGCCATCGGACATACCGCTTGCAATTCAGTCCTCGGATATTCTGGTGCATTGTTCGTTGCGTGAAGGCCTGGCAAGAGTATTACCGCAGGCGATGCTTTGCGGCAAGCCTGCGATAAGTTTCGATATCGACGGCGCAAACGAAGTAGTAAATCCCGATACCGGCCGACTTGTTGAACCTGAAAATGTTGAGCAATTGATAGATGCCTGTGCCGAACTTATAGCGAATGAAAATCTGCGAATAAAATTAGGCCGTGCCGGCAGAGAATTCGTCAGAGAAAAATTCTCGCCCAAAACAATGGTTGACACCATCGAAAAAATTTATAACAATCTGCTCAGCAATACGAACTCGCAGCACTAAGCCGGGAATAAACCGATAAATTCGTATAACCGGTAAATTCTTTATCTTTTAACTATTTTCGGAAAGCGGGATATGAAAAAAATAAGCAAATATTTCATTCAGGGGCTTATAGCTCTTTTGCCAATTGTATTAACTTCGTACATTATCTACTGGCTGGTGAAAACGGCAGAAGCTTTGCTCAGCTCAGTTATAAAATTTATAATCCCGGATAAGTTTTATCTGCCGGGCATGGGCGTAGCGGTCGGCTTATTGATAGTATTGGGTTTCGGCATACTGCTAAATCTCTGGCTGTTCCGCCGGTTATTTGAAGCCGGCGAACGGCAATTGGAAAAAGTGCCGTTTATCAAATATTTCTATAATTCCTTTAAAGACCTTGCCGGTTTCTTTGACGCCGCGAAAAAGAAAAATTTTAACAAAGTTGTAAAGGTAGATTTGCTTGACAACAAAGATGTCGGCCTGATTGGTTTTATTACCAGAGAAGATTTTAAGGGTTTGCCCAAAAATCTCGGAGATAAAGATAAAGTTGCGGTTTATATGCCTATGAGTTATCAGGTGGGCGGCTTCACGGTAATAGTGCCGAAATCCAGAATAACAATTGTTGATATGAGTATTGAAGAGGCAATGAAGTTCGCATTGACGGCGGGTCTGTCAACGGGGGAAAAAGAATAAATCGAACAAGTCTATAAGAGGTTATTATGAAAAGTTACAAAAAGGAACTGTATTTTAATACACAGACACGTCGACGGTTTATCAATATTACTTCGGAAGTGGAAAATTGTTTATCAGAAAGCGGCGTCAAGGAAGGCTTGTGCCTCGTAAATGCGATGCACATTACCGCAAGTGTTTTTATTAACGATGATGAAAGGGGGCTTCATCAGGATTTTGAAACCTGGCTTGAAAAGCTCGCCCCCGAAAAACCTTATTCGCAATATCATCACAACGGCGCAGAAGACAACGCCGATGCTCATTTAAAGCGTCAGGTTATGGGCAGGGAGGTTGTTGTTGCGGTAACCGATGGCAAACTTGACTTTGGTCCGTGGGAACAGATTTTTTACGGCGAATTCGACGGCAGAAGAAAAAAACGCATTCTCGTAAAAATCATCGGTGAATAAATCTTCAGGCAATCTCTAAAAGCTTGTCCTCGCGAAAACGGGGATGTCATTGCGAGGAGTCCCCTTGGGATGACGAAGCAATCTCAGGTTTTAGTGTTTTTGGAGATGCCCCTTAGCTTGTTCTATTCGCCTTATCCTGCATATCGATTTCCCAGATATGTTTCTGTGTGCGATAAATTACCGCGCACAAGACGACAAGCGAAATTCCGAGAATATAAGGCAGAAATTTTTCAATCCACTTTGCACCACAAAAAATCAGCGCGGTATTAAGCGCAAGAAACCATATTCGAACTTCGGTCGGCCCGGTTCCGAAATATGTTATTTTAAATTCTCCTGTAGCGCCGAAAGACAAAAACGAGCTTGCCATAAATGTTCCGAATACGCCAATCAGCAGCAGGATGATTTCTTTATAAATTCCTTCCAGCAAAAATGAGTAGCCGATAAAAACGCAGGCCATAAAAATAAAGTCCAGCAAATGGTCCATATAAAATCCCCATTTTGGAATGCCGGTATCTCTGCGCCGCCCCAAAGCCCCATCGAAGCAATCCGTAAACCACTGCAAAACGAGCATTAATGATGAAAGCCAGAGCCAGTGAATGTTATTTTTTGCAAGATATCCAAATCCTATAAGACCGCCCGACCATATAATAGTCGTAAGCGTTAAGTGATAGCCCTGCAGCCACGATGGAAATTTGGAAACATTATTATCTATGAACTTTCGTTCGGGCCCCGCCAGAAATGTTTTCATCGGTGCTTTCTTATCGCCCGTGAATTTGACATTTTCCATTTTTTACCCCGCTGTTTTTTTCAGAACAGCAATCCAGTTTTCGTAAGCCTCTTTATATTGCTGCGACAATTTTTTATCAGGCTCGATTGTTCTTGTGCTTTTCAGTCCCGCAAATGCCTGCGAAAAATCTTTATAAAAGCCCGAACCTATCCCCGCGCCTCTTGCTGCTCCTGCCGAGCCGTCGGTATTATAAAGTTCAACAACCGCATCCGTAACGCAGGCAAAAGCTTGACCGAACAGCGGACTTAAAAACATATTCGCATCTCCTGCCCGCACCTTGCTGACTTTTACGCCGATGCCGTGCATTATTTGCAGGCCGAAATTCAATGCAAAGACAATACCTTCCTGACCCGCCCGCAGTAAATGCTGCTTCGTATGCGTGTTGAATCTCAGGCCGCTAATCTGTGCGCCGAAATCTTTATTTTCAAGTGTCCGTTCCGCGCCGTTGCCGAACGGCAGTATCGTCAGCCCCTCGCTGCCGATGGGCGCCTTAGCTGCAAGTTCATTCATCGCGTGATAGTCGATATTGTCTGCGACATTTTTTCGCAGCCAGCTGTTTAAAATTCCCGTTCCGCTTACGCAAAGCAATACGCCGTACCGTGGCGCGGTCTTGCTGTAATTTACATTAACAAAAGTATTAACTCGTGATTTGCTATCGTACACCGGCTTGTCTGTAATGCCGTAAACAACGCCGCTCGTTCCCGCAGTCGCCGCTATTTCGCCGGGATTAAGAACATTCAGGGAGAGCGCGTTATTTGGCTGGTCGCCTCCGCGGTATGTAATTTTCGTTCCCGCCTTTAAGCCCAGTTCGCCGGCCGCTTTTGCCGTCAATTCTCCCTGCTCGGAAAAGCTCGGAACAACTTCAGCGTAAAAATCTTTTTCAAACCCGAAGTAGTCCAGCATTATATCCGCCAGACCGGCTTTATTAGAATCCCACATAATATGTTCGGAAAGACCTCCCGGCGTGGTAACGATTCTGTCGCTCATTTTCATCGCTATATATTCGCCGGGCAGAATGGCTTTGTAGATTTTTTTATAAATCTCCGGCTGATTATCTTTTATCCATTTAAGTCGTGTCGCCGTAAAATTCCCTGGCAGATTTAGAAGTGTTTGCAGGCATTTTTGTTCGCCGATTTCCTTTGCTGCTTTTTCTCCGATTGGAACTGCTCTGCTGTCGCACCAGATAATCGCGTCGCGCAGCAGTTGTTTATTTTTGTCAACCAGCACAAGTCCGTGCATCTGATACGAAATGCCGATGGCTTTTATATCTGCCGGATTAACTTTCGAGGCTGCGAGTATTTCCGCCGTTGCCTTTTTTATATTCTCCCACCATATTTCCGGTTTCTGTTCGGCCCAGCCGGCTCTGGCCGCGATGATTTCAAGCTCTTTTTTCGGGCTTGTCGCCGAAGCGATAATTTTTCCGCTCTGCCCATCAAGAAGCGAAGCCTTTACTGAAGAACTGCCTACGTCGAGACCGAGAAAATACATTTTTTCATCCTTAAAAAGTATTGAACAGTGTAAATCCGCGTCTCTATCATTATACTTGCCGGCTCGTTACGGTCAAGGCAGTTAGTTTGATTTGGCAATTTTGATATGTTTAATACTGCATCCAGTAGATTGCAAATTCGGCAAGGTCGAGGAAGTTGACGATCCCATCGCCCGCGGGCGGCGGCGCTATATCCGCCGATGGTGTGCCCGGCGGGTGAAGCCATTGTTCGGCTAATACTGCCAGGTCGGCCCAATCCACATCGCAGTCAGGCTCGAAATCCCCCGGCGTGCCGCACTGACGCGACGAAACCGTATTTGACCACCCGCTTTCGATGTTCAATGAAGTATTCCTGGCCTTGACTCGGTACCAGTATTGCTGACCATTGTCGAGGTCGCAGAATTGATAACTCATCGCCGTTATCCAGCCGCTGTTGCTGTCGATTACGGAAAAGCATGGGTCGGCCGAGCATTCCGCGTAATAATTATCAGCGGAAGTAACCGTGCCCCAGGAAATTGTATTGCAAAGTGTCGGCGTTATATTTGGTTCCTTGTCGACAACAGGTGCGGCGAGCGTTGGCGGGCAAACCGTAAACAGCACATTTGGCACAGCACTCCCGCAATACACCCTCGGCAAAGTGCTTCCAGACCAGTTTAGCGGGTCGCCATAAGCACTGTCAGAATACGCGTAAACGCTCCTGGTCCCGCCGGGTATCGAATATCTGCAATAGCCGTTGGTCGTATAGGTGCTGTTGTTATGGCTGAAATCGACCATCAGATTATCTGTCCCATTATATAGAAAGGGCGTGGAAAAAGTAAAAGTCCGCCATCCGGTCCCGCCCTGTGATTCATTAGCTTGATAAACTATCGTCCAGCCTGTCGACTCAAGCGAGCAGCTGCTGTAAGTATTCAGCGTTGTGTGTTTCATTCGAATCGTCCAGTTATTCATCACTTGCCCCGGTATAATTGTTACATAAAGCGCAAGGCTTGTGATGCTGCCTGCAGAACCGATTTCACTTGCCCGATATATCACCTGTGTTCTGCTGTCGTGATAATAGGTGTACATTGGAAAGCTCCAGCCCGAAGTTCCAGTTCCTATCGTAACATCGGAGCATGGATTTGGATTTGTCTCTACGCTTTCAATCGCATTGCCCAGATTGATACGCGGTTTTGTAATTGAAACTTTGGCATCGGTTATGCTGTTGCCTGTTGAAGTCAGGACAGATTTAACCTGGTTCGGCGTTAAATAATTTCCCGTAATTGCTTTAGCGGCAGATTGCAGACACGCTGCCGCACCGGCCGAATAAGGACAAGCCGCCGACGTTCCGCCGAAAGATGAATAATAATTGCCGCTCGAATAGCCGGCCGCGCCGGCCATATCCGTAGTGTAAGCCTGATTTGAAGGCGCAAGTATATCCAGAAATGAAGCTGTGTTCGAATAAGATGTTACCTTATCCGCCGCCGTTGTGTCGATGCTATACCAGCCGGTGCTGCATCCGGCCGTTGAATACTTGGTCGCGCAGGATGCCGAATTGACACAGGGCTGATATGTTCCAAACGCCGCGTCATAAACAGCCCCGACCGAAATAGTATTACTCAGACAGGCCGGAGTAGCTATCGAATCGCAGTATCCGTCGTTGCCTGAAGATACCATAATCGTAATCCCTGCCGCGACGGCATTATTCGCCGCGGTAGCCAGTGAGCTGTTTGAACCGTCGCAAGTGCTGTAGTATCGTCCGCCGCCCAGACTGACGCTGATTACGAGAATAGGATACGATGGATTATCGTTTTTGTGGCTCACGCACCAGTTCCACGCCGCCACTATACTGTCGTTATAAATATAGCCGGAGCTGTCTTCTACTTTCAGCGCATAAATTTTCGCGCCGTAAGCGACGCCTCCGATGTAATTGCCGACGCTGCCGAGGTCTCCCGCCGCGATACCGGCGCAGCATGTACCGTGCGGAGTTGAGGGCATCGGATTAGTGTCGCCATCTCCGAAGTCATAGCCTCCGATAACTTTACTATTCGGGAATCCGCCCCCGCCCAGCATCGGATGAGTATAATCAACTCCGGTATCGCAAATAGCGATTGCCGTGCCCTGGCCGTTATATGTCGAGCGGTATACAGTGCCGTTTATCAGCGGTATGCCCTGTGCCAGATGTTTTTCGAGAATAAAAACCGGCTCTATAGACTCAACGTTCGGGTCGTTTAATAATTTATCCAGCGCTTCCGGCGTAACTTCGCAGGAGAAACCCGCCTGATTTTCAAAACGATGACGAAGCCCGAATTCCTGCGCACCAAAAGTCCCAATCAATTTATCCTGACGATTTCTTACTTCACTGTGCAGTTGCTTTAGCGAATCTTTCGATTGCCAGTTGACAGTTTTTCTAATCAGCATTTCCGGTTTTTTAAGATTGACGATGACTTTGACTTTTTCGCTGCCCTGCTCGAAACCTTTGTAAATTTCATTAGGATCTGTAAGTTTGCTTTCGATAGTATTCGTTGACGCAGGTTTATCGCAGTTGCAATCCTCCACAGCCGCCGCAAACCCTGCAAAAATTATCAGAATGACCAGCGATATTATTGTTGGAGTTTTATACATTGCCGAACCCGGCAATGGGCTTTTGATATGCAAATTCCCCTGTACCATTTTTCTTCTTCCGCGATCCCGGCTAAATTTAAGTCGGATATCGTAATAACCCTGTTTTCCGGTATTATACCGTTTTGCCGTGGCAAACTCAAGCCAATCTCATTTAGCCCCCGCCGCTTGAGGCGGGGGCGGGAATCCACATTTTTGTTTATCCATTGCTGCTTTAATCATTTACAACGCAACAGAGCCGCGACAGTAATGGAGCGGTCATTCCCCCGCCTTAGAGGTGGGGGGTTCCAGATTTTAAATCGCGCAAAAAAAAATCCGCTGTTGTACAGCGGATTTGCCCCCTATCGAAATTAACGCAAAAAAGAAAGTTTACCCGCCTTAGGCGGGATTGCCCTATTTTTTCCGCACAGCACTTTTAGCACACAGCTGGTATTTTCTCTTTCTGCGATTTATCGTTCTGACAGGCTCTGTAACAGGCTTTCCGCTTGTAGCCGCTTCGACTGCGTCTGCTGGCGTTTCCGCGTAAAGGTCTGCCCCGATTTCTTCCCAAAGGCCCTCAGCCCTGCCGAAAACCCCGCCGCACAGCATTATTTTCATATCAGGCCAGGCGTTTATCCCTCTTATCCTGTCTATTATCTTGCGGACTTCAGGCGTCTCCGTCGGGTCCGTGCCGTAAATTACAAGAACCTCAGGACTAAACTCGTGTATGTAAGACAATATATCATCATTAGTTAAGCCGCCGCCGATAAACCTTACGTCCCAGCCGGCACTTTCGAACATATCCGTAATCATTTGACCGCCAAGCTCGCTTATCTCCTTTAGCGAACTGCAGATAACCACCTTTCTCTCATTCTGCGGCAATTTGGGCAGCTTATTCTGCAACTGGTCTATTATTGTGCGGTTTATCCGCGTTGCCAAATGCTCCTGAACCGATGCTATCTTATCTGCCCTGAACAACTTATCGATTTCAAGCATCATCGGCCAAATCACTTCACTGTAAACACCTACTATAGATGCATTATTGTTATGCAAAACATCCTCAATAACCTCTCTGCAACTGCGACGATCACCTGTAAGTAACGCCTGTAAATACCTTTGCAGAAAAATTTCATTCAACATAGCTCAATTCTCCAAATAAGATGCAGTTATTTCAAAAACCTTACTTTGTCCTGTTAACTTGTTAAGTTAGGCAAGATGTATAGTCTATCGGGAAGGCTATTAGAAAATCTTTAGTTAAAATAGGTAAAATTGTAAAAAAGGGTAAAAAGCGTTAATCGTATCTCCACCATAAGGTGTCCTGCGGAGTGAAGCGTATCTCGCCATAAGTCGTGTGTTTGGCGTGGGTAATTTACCGTAACTCTTTATTTTATTTTTTAAAATAAAGAGTTATGAAAAAAAGTTCGCCCACCGCAATTTTGCCTCGAGGTGCAAAATTCAGATGCGGGGGTCTGCGCTTCGCTTCGACATAAATGCGCAAGTTTCTTTTATTTTCGCGCAAGTTTAATTGTTTTGCGCCTCGAAAAGCTAAAAAAACACGCCGAAATTCACGGAAAATGAGGTAAAAATGATGAAAAGTAAGGGGAAATAACACGAAAAACATCGAAAAGAACAGGTTTTGAACGGGTTTTTGGGGAGGAAATTGATGAATCCAGAATGTCGGGAATTACTGTAGCCACTAAGACACCAAGACACAAAGATAATAAAGATATATTTTAGCCACCCCGATGAAGTAGTCTTAAGGCGCTCCATGAAGCAACATAAAGACACTTCACAGGGTAAACTCCGACACGGTTTTATTGTTCACCACAGGGACACAGAGGGCACAGAGATATTGCTTTAAGGTATCCCGATGAATCGGGACTGTAAATTCAAAGCTTGTACCTTGCTTACAAGTAATCCGCCATAGGCGGATAAAACTTGACGCCGGCACATCACTTTGAATTTTAACCCTAAAGTGTTTTTGCCCAAAAGCAATAAAACGCCGCTGGGGGCGGGGAAGTTTAGTATCCGCCACAGGCGGACAAGTCTTGTGTTTTTAATCGCGGATGGTTTTTGCAGATTGCTACCTTTAGACTGTCGACAAAAATGCTACTTATAGTATCGTAGATTTCTAAGTAGTACCAATTAACATAATCATTGAAAGGATTTTAATATGGAGAATATCAATATAAAAATGATTCTGCCCGAATACCAAGGTTATGTTGCCAAAGCAACTGATGGGAATAATGAAGTCGATTGGAATAAACTTGTTAACTTGCTTTGCATAAACGGAGATTGGACAACACAGGGCGCTGAAACATTGATTCAGCTTGTTAAAAATTACGGAAGTTTTATTCTTAAGAATGCTTTTGCTCTGGCGGTTGTTACAAAAACGGAAGATGGTCAACTTGGATTGTAAATTTATGACTCCCAAAAAAGACAAGATAGTTACATTAAAATTGCCAAGGCTAATGGTGGGGCAGATTATTGATGGCTTGCGAGAAAGACAAAAGATTTGGTTATACACAGCAGAATTTATGGATACTGGTGAGACAGAAGAACCTTGCATCATCGAAGAATGTTCAAATGCCGATGAAGCAAAAAATATCGCATCGTATTATGAAGAAATTATAAATTGTATCGAAAAACAAATTTAATAAATGAGAAGACCAGCCAAAATTATAGTGAGCATTAAGTATTTTAAAAACAATTATTTCTGAAAGAAATTTTATGGGCGAAATTGTAATACTAAAATTGCCGAGAAATTTTGTAGGCCAGTTGCTTGATTGTTTGGAGGTTAATATCGAAGATTGGAATCGAACAAAAATCTATCTCGAAGATGGTGACATCGATCCGGACGAACCTTATGTTAGAGAATGCGGCAATGCAAAAGAGGCGGAACAAATAGAAAACTTTTATAAGGGAATCAAGGCGCAAATAGAAATACAGCTTACTGAACAATCATAAGTGATCAAAAGGTATCTTTTAAAATACGCAAAATTGAGATTGCTTCGTCGTCCCCAAAGAGAACTCCTCGCAATGACGCCTCTCTTTGGAAAATGTTGGTTTAGAATACAACTATCATTTCTAAATATTTTTGCTATAATATACAAATTGGAAATGATAATGCTTAAAAGGATTAATAATGAATAGAGCATATTACTCGGGTTCAATTTCTAAGTTTTTAAGCTCTACACCTGTACAAATCTTAGGGGAACTTTCACAAAATAATGCCTTTTCTCTTGAACAATTTCAACGTGATGCATGGTTGGAAGAAATAGATATTCTTCATGAAACACTGCAACCTTATCAAGGTACAATTTATTTTGAATTTTCGATTCCTCGTATGGGACAGCGGATTGACACTGTGCTTCTTATTGGCTCAGTGATCTTTGTTCTTGAATTTAAAATTGGAGCAAAGGAGTTTGCTGCTTATGCAATCGATCAAGTTTGGGATTATGCATTGGATTTAAAAAACTTTCACGAATCAAGTCATAATCAATTTATCGCTCCTATTTTAATTGCTTCTGAAGCCGAAACGGTTGAACCTGTTGTTTGCGTAACACCACAAAATGATAAATTATTGTTTCCAATTAAATGCAATACAGAATTACTTGGTGAAGTAATCAAAAATGTTTTGGATTTTTCAGAAGGCCAAGAAATTGACAGTACAAATTGGGAAAATGGCAGATATTGTCCTACTCCCACAATCATAGAAGCTGCGATGGCTCTATATAATGGGCACTCCGTTGAAGAAATATCGCGCAATGATGCAACTGCTATTAATCTTAGCAAGACATCAGAAGAAATATCTTCCATAATTAAACATTCACGCCAAAACTCAAAAAAAGCTATTTGTTTTGTTACAGGTGTTCCGGGTGCAGGCAAAACATTAGTAGGTCTAAACATTGCAACAACTCACATTGATAAGGCTAATGAGCTTTATAGTGTTTTTCTTTCTGGAAATGGTCCTCTTGTAGCAATTTTGCGTGAGGCACTTACAAGAGATAAAGTTCTTCGCAATAAAGAAAAAGGAGTAAAAGTCAAAAAAGGCGAAGTGATGAGCGAAGTAAAAATGTTCATTCAAAACGTTCACAATTTCCGCGATGAATGCCTTAAAGATGAAGAGCGGCCTCCTATTGAACATGTTGCTTTATTTGACGAAGCACAGCGAGCATGGAATAAAGAACAGACAGCTAAATTTATGCGACAGAAAAAGAAAAAGGCAGGTTTTAATCAGTCGGAACCTGAATTTCTAATTTCAGTTCTTGATCGTCATTCAGATTGGGCTGTAATTATTTGTCTTGTTGGTGGAGGACAAGAAATAAATACAGGTGAAGCGGGAATTGGCGAATGGCTTGATTCAGTTAATAAATCTTTTCCTGATTGGAATGTTTATATTTCACCATATCTTACTGATAGTGAATATGCAGCGGGAAACGCATTAAGCAAATTGAAAGCACGTCCTAATGTTTATTATAAAGATGAATTGCACCTAGCTGTATCGATGCGGTCATTTCGTGCTGAAAACGTTTCTTTGTTGGTTAAACAAATGCTTGATTTTGATATAGAAGGCGCACGTTATACATTAAAAAATATCAACGAAAAATATCCGATTGTAATAACTCGGAACTTGTCCAATGCAAAACGATGGTTAAAACGGCAAGCGCGTGGTTCTGAACGTTATGGAATTGTAGTTTCATCACAGGCGGAACGTTTAAAACCTCATGCTATCTTTGTGAAATCACCTATAAATCCTATTCATTGGTTTTTGCATGACAAAGATGATGTGAGATCTTCCTATTATCTTGAAGATGTAGCCACAGAATTTCACATTCAAGGATTAGAACTCGACTGGGTCTGTGTTACATGGGACGCAGATTTAAGATATTCAAAAGATGGATGGAGACATTGGTCGTTTCAAGGAAAACGCTGGAATCGCATCAAAAAAGATGAACGGAAAGCATATCTTAAAAATGCTTATCGAGTTCTCCTTACACGTGCAAGGCAAGGCATGGTTATTGTTGTCCCCGAAGGCGATAAAGAAGATTTAACTCGTGCACCTGAATTTTATGATTCCACTTATGATTATTTAAAGGGAATTGGTCTTACTGAGATAAAAGAATAAAAATTTAAAGGCCTTAAAAAGCTCGGCTGGAAAATATTGATTATCTGGGAATGTCAGATAAAGAATCCTGAAAAAATTATTAATAAAATTAAAAAGTTTTTAGGGAAACGTCGTGAATAAGAATTTTGCGAAACAACGAACCCCACCAACGTATTGGTGGGGCTAACCACTTGACCCAGCACCTATTCTTTTAATAATAAATATCGTAATTAATTTACTTGAATATCAAATAGGATGCGGGGTTGACAAGCGGTGTTTTTGTGGATAAAACAGGACTGAATATGGCAGATGGAAAACACAAAAATACGGCGGTTGAGCAGATTGGGGCCGGCATAATAAAGGCGGTCGGCGATTGCGGCAGGTTCGCAAGGTTTCAGGCTGAATCGCTGGTTGCTTCTGTCGCGGCGTGTTTTCGGCCGGCGACTTATCCGCTGATATGGGATCAGATGCTCGCCATCGGCGTCCGCAGCGTTCCGGTTGTTTCGATTACGGGGGCATTTGTGGGAATGGTGCTGGCGATACAGGCGTATGACCAGCTTGCGGGGCTTGGGATTGAGGAACATCTCGGAGTGCTGATAAATCTGTCGGTTGTTAAGGAGCTTGGGCCGGTACTTGCGGCGGTGATGCTTGCCGGAAGAGTCGGCGGGGCGCTGACGGCTGAACTTGGAACGATGAACGTGACAGAGCAAATACTGGCTGTTCGAAGTATGGGGACAAACCCAATCCGATACCTTGTCGCACCGCGACTGATAGCGTGCCTGCTGCTTACGCCGGTATTGATTATCTATGCGGACTTTCTGGGCATATTAGGCGGGTATCTAATCAGCGTGCCATATCTGGGAATAAACAGTACGGCTTACTGGAGTTTCAGCGCGGACGGGGTCGAACTTTGGGATATTACAATCGGCATCGCGAAAGGATTTTTCTTCGGCGCGGCAATCGCGGGTATGAGCTGCTATAAAGGATTCCACTGCAAAGAAGGCGCGCAGGGTGTGGGCCAAGCCTGTACAGAAGCATTTGTCGGGAGCTTTATTCTAATTCTGGCAATCGATTTCGTTCTGGTCGTGATATTCAAAGCTCTCTACTCGTCAGTATGGCCGTTCAGAAGTCTGCTTTAGAGAAGGTAAAAAAGTGCAAAAAGAAATCGAACCCGGAGACGGGATAATAGTATTGAAAGGACTCAGCAAGAGATTCGGCAAACTTGCCGTGCTCGACGATATTTCACTTGCGTTCGAAAAAGGCAAAACGACGGTTATAATCGGGCCAAGCGGATGCGGCAAAACAGTTCTGATAAAACATATAATAGTTCTTCTGCGGCCAAGTGAAGGGGAAGTTTATTTTCAAAATAAAAGAATCGACAACATCGACGAGAAGGAACTGGAAGAGGTGAGGATGCAAATGGGGTTCCTGTTCCAGGGCGGAGCACTTTTTGACAGTCTTACAGTGCAGGAAAATGTAATGTTTCCTGTAAAGCAGCATATTCATAAAAAACACCAGAACAAATTCGATGAACTTGCGAAAGTAAAACTGTCAATGGTAGGGATGGACGGATTTCAGGAATATTATCCGGCGAAACTGTCCGGCGGACAGAAAAAAAGAGTGGCGCTGGCAAGGGCAATCGCACTTAATCCGGAAGTGATTCTTTACGATGAGCCGACAACGGGACTGGACCCTATCAGGTCGGATATAATCAACGAATTGATTTTGAAACTGCAAAAAGAACTGGGCATTACGAGCATCGTGGTAACACACGATATGAAAAGCGCATACAAAGTAGCCGACAGGATAATAATGCTGCATAACGGGAAAATACTCATCGACGGCAACGCAGACGCTATCCGAAACAGCACGCTGCCGCTCGTTCAGCGATTTATCAGCGGTCAGGTAAGCGCAACAGACTTAAATTCGCTGCAGGTTTCGTTCGAGGATATAAAAAATAACGAAATTCAGTGATAGTCTGTTGAACGACGGCATAAAAAAATTTTAATCGCAGATTACACAGATTCCATTGATTTTAATTAATCATAAATTACTCGGAGTATTATGTAATCAAATTTCTGCAAATACTCGTTTTAAAAATAATCTTGTGCCTTTATTATCCGGAGGTTAAATTAAACCAAATAGCAAGGATGAATTATGGCTAATGAAATTAATAAAACACCGACAGGCAAAGATTCGCCATTTGAGCAAATCAAACGAATCAATGAAACCGGAAATGAATTCTGGTCGAGCAGAGATTTTGCACAAATTCTCGGATATTCAGATTACCGTAATTTTGAGCAGGTAATAAAGAAGGCCAAAACGGCGTGTTTTAACAGTGGCCAGCGCATCGAAGACCATTTCGTTGATATCACCGAAATGGTCGGCATAGGCAGTAGTGCTCAGAGGCCAGTTAATGTAGTATATATGTCCCGATATGCGTGTTATTTAATAGTGCAAAACGCCGACCCGGGCAAGGAAATCGTTGCTTTGGGGCAGACATATTTCGCCGTTCAGACGCGCAGGCAGGAAGTTTCTGAACAGGAAACCGAAGATAAACGACGCTTACTTTTGCGACAGGAGATGAAAACGCATAATGTCCGTTTGGCTGGTGCGGCAAAAGAAGCAGGTGTAATTAAGGCGTCTGATTACGCCATTTTTCAAAATCACGGCTATATAGGTTTGTACGGCGGGTTGACGGCACAGGATGTTCATAGCCGAAAGAGACTCAAAAAAGGTCAGCAAATTCTCGACCATATGGGAAGCACTGAACTTGCAGCGAATCTTTTCAGAGCTACACAAACTGAAGAAAAACTCCGGCGTGAAAATATTAAAGGTAAGGGAAAAGCAAATCGGACACATCGGGAAGTTGGAGCAAAGATACGCCAGACGATCAAGGAACTTGGAGGCACAATGCCTGAAAACCTGCCGGTGGCGGAAGATATTAAAAAACTCGAAACAAAACAAAAAAAAGCTCTGAAAAGTAAAGATAATCAGCAGAATGGTAATTAATAGAAAAAGGAGACCTTTCAGAAGTCAGGACGCCGGCAAAAAATAAAAATGTTTTTTTAAAACCAGGTAATCATTTCCAGTTACAGGAGTATCCGTTTTTTGTTGACATAAGAATTGGGCGGGGATATTTAGTAATCTACAAAAATGACTGATAAAAATTCACAACAAATTGCAAGCGAGCTTTCACGGCTGATTAAGGGCGAATGTCTGGCGGATATTTTTACCCGCGTCGTATTCAGTACCGACGCGAGTATTTATCAGATAATACCACTGTGCGTTGCCGCACCGAAAAACACCGAAGATATAACCGCTGTTATAAAATACGCTTATCAAAACGCCATACCTGTCGTCGCACGCGGCGCCGGAAGCGGACTCGGAGGCGAATCGCTGACCGGCGGAATCGTGCTCGATACGACAAAATATATGAACAAAATCATCAGTACAAACGCCGACGGCAGCGTTGTCTGCTGCGAGGTCGGAGTCGTACTGGACGATTTGAATAAACATTTGGCCAAATACGGCAAGAAAATCGGGCCGGACCCGTCAAGCGGAAACCGCGCGGTAATCGGCGGAGTAGTCGCTAATAATTCAACCGGAGCCCACTCATTAAGCTACGGCTATATCGCAAACTTCGTCGAAAAAATAAAAGCAGTTCTGGCGGATGGAAGAACGCTCGAGTTTGTAAACGATGTCGGCAGCGGCGAGAAGAAAATCTCCAAAGACTGCTTCGAACTCCTCAGCGCAAACGCAGCGCTTATCGAAAAATCCCAGCCGCAGACAAAACGAAATCACAGCGGCTATAATATCGCAGGCATTGTGCACAGCGGCAGGATAGATATGGCTAAACTGCTCGCAGGCTCGGAAGGGACGCTGGCGGTATTTACGGAAGTAACATTACGAACGGTCGATATACCCAAAGTTTCGGCGGTTGCGCAGCTCGAATTCGATTCGCTCGATAAAATGGCTCGCGCAGTGCCGCTTATAGTTGATTGCGGCGCGGCGGCGTGCGAATTGATGGGGCAGGATTTGATAAAAATCGCAAGAGACGCGTTCGAACAATACCACGATATTCTTAATCCCAATTCTGTCGCAAGTCTTCTTGTCGAGCATACAGGCAATACGAATGAGGAAGTTAAAGGAAAAATAGAAAAGACAGTTTCAGCGGTCGGCGGGTTGTGTTACGACAAGAAAATTGTCTTTGACCCGGCGGTGCAAAAGAGATTGTTTAAATGCCGCAAGGACGCGGTTCCGCTATTGAGCAGGAAAAAGGGATTGAAGCAGCCGATACCGTTTATAGAAGATGTTTCGGTCGATAATAAAAAGCTCGCAGAGTACCTGGCGGGTTTGCAGAAAATCGGCGAAAAGTATAAGGCTGATATGGTTTATTACGGGCACGCCGGCGACGGAGAGATTCATGTCCGGCCGTATTTGGATTTGTCCGACCCCGCTGATGTAAAAAAAATGACTGATATCGCGGAAGAGGTTTTTACGCTGGCGCTGTCGTATGGCGGCTCGCTGAGCGGCGAGCACGCAGACGGCCTGATTCACGCGGCGTTTATGGAAAAGCATTTCGGCAGGGAATATTGCGATATTCTCAAAAAGCTCAAAAAAATATTCGACCCGAAAGACATTCTCAATCCGGGCAAAATCATCAGCGACAACGCCGATATAATGACGCAAAATCTTCGCGGCGGAAATAAAATCATCGGCGAAAGGACAGAGACGGAACTGAATTTCAAGCCGGACGAATTTAAGTTCGAGCTTGTTCAGTGCAGCGGCTGCGGCGTTTGCAGAAGCACCGATTCGGCGATTCGGATGTGTCCTGTGTTTAGGGCGACAGGAGAAGAAATGTATTCCTCGCGTGGAAGGGCGAACCTGCTTGCGGCCTGGGCGAAAGGGCTGATTACGGAAAACGATTTCGAGTCGGATTCTTTCAGGGAAATCCTGGCGACCTGTCTTAACTGCAAGGCCTGTGTGATTGACTGCCCATCGGGCGTCGATGTTTCAAAAATGATAATGGAAGTCCGGGCGAGACTCGCGAAAAGACGCGGATTGAGCAGGGCGGCAAAGGTTCTGTCGTCCAATCGATATATGAGCATTCTCGCTTCGGCATTTGGGCCAATCAGTAATATTTTTATGAGTCTTGCGCCTGTAAAACGGATTATGCAGGTTATGACCGGCATCGATAAAAGAAGGTCGATGCCGAAATTCGGCTTTTCGAGCTTTATCAGGAAGGCGAGAAAATATCTGGCCGCTCAGCCTCGGCTGGAAAAGCCGATTGATAAGGTTGCGTACTTTACGGATACTTTTGTAAATTATAACGACCACGAACTTGGCTTTGCCGTCATAAAATTTTTGCGGCATAATAATATAGATGTAATTATTCCCAAGCAAAGGCCTGCTCCGCTGCCGGCGGCGGTTTACGGCGATATAAAGACAAGCAGAAAGGATTTGCGGTATAACGTCAAATATCTTTCCGAGGCTGTAAAACAGGGTTATAAAATAATCTGTTCTGAGCCGAGCGCGGCGCTGTGCCTTAAGGAAGATTTAAGATATTTTATGGACAGTCCGGAAGCAAAATCGGTTTCTGAAACCACTTTTGAGTTTTTCGATTATTTGAAAAATCTTATGAAAGAAAATAAACTCAACCCCGCCAAAGTGTTGGCGGGGCTAACCGAACCCCCGGCACAGGTCCGGGGGCTAAACGACAGAGTTTTTGTTCATCATACGCCTTGTCATCTTATCGCGCTGGATAGAAAACCGGCGTCGCTGGAGGTTTTGAAGCAGCTTGCCGGTATCGATGTAAAAGAACTTGACGGCGGGTGCTGTGGAATCGCCGGCACATTCGGTATGCAGAAGAAAAATTACGACCTTTCAATGCGAATCGGCGAAAAACTTGCCGAAAGAATAGAAAAATCTAACACGGATATTGTCCTTACCGAGTGCTCGACCTGCAAAATGCAGATAGAACAGTTAACGGGCAAAAAAACCGAGCATCCGATTAAAGTTTTGGCACAGGCTTTCGGTCTGTTATAATAATGGTATGGCTGAGAATCTAAAAGAAGCCGTTCTATATAAGGTGCTTGAAAACGCGAAGGTCCGATGTAATCTGTGCAACTGGCGATGCGTTATAAGCGAAGATTCTCTGGGGCACTGCGGCGTTCGTAAAAATATCGGCGGGAAATTATATTCACTCAACTATCACAAACTTTGTTCGGCCAATCCTGACCCGATAGAAAAAAAGCCGTTGTTTCATTTCCTCCCAGGGAGCAAAAGTTTTTCAATCGCTGCGCCGGGCTGCAATTTTCAGTGCGACTTCTGTCAGAACTGGCAGATAAGCCAGATGACAATCGAAGGAAGTCAAATTGACGGCCAGGCAATGGCCCCGGCTAAAATTGTCGACTTCGCGATTAAAGCCGACTGCAAAAGTATGGCGTACACTTATACCGAGCCGACAGTTTTCATGGAGTTCGCGGCGGACTGCGGAAAAATCGCAAAACAAAAAGGCCTTGCCAATGTTTTTGTTTCCAACGGTTTTATGACGACAGAAGCGATTGATTTCGTATCCGAGTGGCTCGACGGAATAAATGTGGATTTGAAGGCGTTCAGCGAAGAATATTACAAAAATATCTGCAAGGCAAAACTGAAACCTGTTTTGGATACGATAGAGTACATCGCTCATCGTACGAAAATATGGATGGAGGTAACGACTCTTATTGTGCCGGGACAGAACGATTCGGATATCGAACTGAAACAAATCGCGGAGTTTCTTGTCAATACCTGCGGCCCCGATATTCCCTGGCATATAAGCAGATTTTATCCTCAGTATAAATATTCCGATACTCCGCCGACGCCGGGGGCGACTTTGCAGAGGGCCTATGATATCGCCAAGGCGGCGGGACTAAGATATGTTTACATAGGCAATTTGCGAACAATGAAGGGAGAAAATACATATTGTCCGAGATGCGAAGGTCTGCTGATTGGGCGTGAGGGTTTTTATGTTCTGAAAAACAGGGCCGAACGCGGCTACTGTCCCTACTGTGGAGAGAAAATAGCGGGTTTTTGGCTTAAGCATCCCCTTAATAGTTAGAAAAAGATAGTTGTTTGTTGTCCATAATGGTGGTAGTATGACTCGCAGTCTGTATTTAATCGGGATTGTCGCATTATGCGGGCGCTGAAAGGGTAACCGCCTGAGAGCAATAGCAGCTTCAACACCTGTCATTGGCGACATTCTCTTATAGTACTAAATTTTTATTAAATTGAGTTAAATTAAGGTACTTATGCGCACCAACGATATACCTGATTTGAAAATCGGTAATTTAACAATTAATCCGCCGATAATACAGGGTGGAATGGGAATCAGGGTATCGGTGGCCGGTCTTGCATCTGCTGTCGCAAATACCGGCTGCGCGGGAGTAATCGCCAGTACGGGGATAGGTGCATTCGAAGAATTTAAGGGTGATTTGTGGGCTTTTAACAGCGAATGCCTGAGGAACGAAATCCGAAAAGCAAGAAGCCTTACCAAAGGAATAATCGGCGTCAACATAATGGTCGCTCTTACCGATTATGAAAATCTTGTCAAGGTTTCGGTCGATGAAAATGTCGATATGATAATTTGCGGCGCAGGTCTGCCGCTGGATCTGCCGAAATTTCTCAACGGAAAAGATATTAAACTAATCCCAATCGTTTCGTCGGCCAAGGCCCTTGAGCTTATTTGCAGGAGATGGAAAGGCCGATACAACAAATTGCCGGACGCAGTGATAGTAGAAGGCCTTAAAGCAGGCGGTCATTTGGGATATTCATTTGAAAGCCTGGCTGGTAACACCGCGATGAGTGTTGAGCAGATAGTCGAAGAGGTAATTGCCCTGGCCAATACATTCGAGCCTAAGATACCTGTGATTGCCGCCGGAGGAATATTTGACGGCGAAGATATCGCCCGTTTTCTCAGATTGGGCGCGGCCGGTGTTCAAATGGCAACGAGATTTGTATGCACCGATGAATGCGATGTTCATGAAAACTTCAAGCAGGCTTATATAAACGCAGGACCTGACGATATAACAATTATCAAAAGTCCGGTCGGACTGCCGGGCAGAGTTATCAACAGCCCCTTTGTGGAAAAAGTCAAACAGGGCCAGACTATGCCTTTCAAATGCAGTTATAAGTGCCTGAGAACCTGCGACCCGAACAAGGCGCCGTATTGCATAGCCAAGGTTTTGGCAAACGCGGCAAAGGGAAATATGGAAGACTCTTTCGTGTTTGCCGGTTCAAACGCTTATAAGTGCCACGAAATTATACCTGTAAAAGTGCTTGTCGAGAAACTGATTGAAGAATTAAAACAGGCGCTTTCCTCAGAAAAACAATGCCCCAGCGCAAAATAGCTGCCGCAGGCTGTCGTAAATGAATCCCGCACCTTCTAAATATTCCAGAAGACATAAAGTTTTTGGATAATCGAAAAAAATAACTTGCATATTGGATAAACTCACCGGAAAATTGAATAAAAAGAAGGTGCGGGATGAAAATTATCGCGGATGAAAATATACCATTCGTAAAAGAGTGCTTCAGCTCGGCAGGAGAGATTACAACAATACACGGCCGGAAAATCACGCCTGATATTTTAAAAGACGCCGATGCGCTTTTAGTCCGCAGTATTACAAAGGTTAATAAGGATTTACTTGACGGGACAAATGTAAAATTCGTCGGCACAGCGACAATCGGCTTCGAACATATCGATACTGATTACCTGGCATTAAGGAAAATCGGTTTTGCATCGGCGCCCGGCTCAAACGCGAACTCAGTGGCTGAATATATAACTTCGGCACTTTTAAATCTCGCGGACAAATACAAATTCGACATATCCCAAAAATCAATCGGCATTGTCGGCGTCGGCAATGTCGGCAGCAGGGTAGAGAAAAAAACAAAAGCGCTCGGAATGAAAGTTGTCCTGAACGACCCGCCGCTGAAAAGAAAAACAGGTGCTGAAAAATACAGGCCGATAGAGGAAATTTTAGATTGCGATATCGTAACGCTGCATACGCCGCTGACTAAAGAAGGAATCGATAAAACTTATCATTTAGCAGATGATAAATTTTTCGCGGCCCTGAAAAAAGATGCGATTTTTTTCAATACCTGCCGGGGCGGCGTTCACGATACAGCAGCCTTGAAAAAAGCCATAACTTCCCGCAAAATAGGCGCTTGCGTACTCGATGTGTGGGAGAAAGAACCGAATATTGACGTTGAACTTGTCGAAATGGTCGATTTCGGCACGCCGCACATAGCAGGATATTCTTATGACGGCAAAATTGTCGGTATGATTATGATTTACGAGGCGTTCTGCAAGTTTTTCGGCATTAAACCGAAATTTACAGTGAAAGATTTTCTGCCAAAGCCAAAAATTTCTGAAATTATTATTGAAAATGAAAAAAGTCCGTTACTTTTTGCCGTCAACAGCCTCTATGATATTAGGAAAGACGATGCGGATATGAGACGGCTGAAAAATGAACCTGTCGATAATCGCGGAGCGTATTTCGACAGCCTGCGGGAAAATTATCCTGTCCGCAGAGAATTTCAGAATACGATTGTTTCGGCCGAAGACGAGAAACTCAAGAAAATATTCAGCGGACTTGGTTTTAAGACTGAATAATAATGGCAAAAAATCCCAACATTCTGACCTGGCCCGGCGGCAGTCTTGATTTTTCACAAGGCTGTATCGTAATGGGCGTTCTGAATGTAACGCCGGATTCGTTCAGCGATGGCGGGGACTTTCTCGATACGCAAAAGGCGGTCGCTGGCGCCCTTGAAATGGCGCAGCAGGGAGCGGCGATAATCGATATCGGCGCTGAATCCACCCGGCCCGGCTCAAAACCCGTCAGCGCAGAAGAACAAATCAAAAGGGTTGTACCGGTTATCGAAAAACTTATTGGCAAAATTAAAATCCCAATAAGCATCGACAGTAAAAATTTTGAAGTTACAAAAGCGGCCCTGGACGGCGGCGCTTCGATAATAAATGATATAACAGCTTTAAGCGACGACGGAACCGCAAAGCTGGCGGCAGAGAAAAAAACGCCTGTGATACTTATGCACATTCAGAATAATCCTGAAACGATGCAGAAAGAGCCGAAGTATAAAGATGTCGTCAGTGAGGTTCTCGATTATTTGTTAAAAAGGGCAACGGCCGCTCAAAAGGCGGGTATTGAAAAAGAAAAAATATTTATCGACCCCGGCATAGGTTTCGGCAAGACGCTGGAACACAATCTGGCGCTTTTGCAAAATTTGGATGTTTTTGTAAATAGCGGGTATAGGGTTTTGCTGGGCACCAGCAGAAAGAAATTTATTGGAACACTGACAGGCAAAGAGGAGCCGAAAGACAGAATTTTCGGCACTGCGGCTACTGTCGCTTTGGCAGCGGCAGAGGGCGTTTCAATAGTAAGAGTTCACGATATCGCCGCAATGGTTGATGTAGTTAAAGTTGCAAACAACCTGCGAAAATAACGTGATTATAAATCGTGGTTAGCCCTGCCAACACTTTAGCAGGGTTCGTCATTGTGAGGCCGCTTCGGCCGCGGCAATCTAAATGTCATTCCGACCTGATTGGAAATCCATAAAATGCTTACTTATTTTTTCTTATTTCTTCAAGCGTATCGTGGATGCGGAAAATTACGACTAATTTTTCACAAGTTATACGAAAACTAATAACAGTTATCAGCCAGACAAAAATGGCAATTGCCAATTTCAACAATTTTGAATTTATAATAGGGTAATCAGCATATGCTACCCAGACCAAAGCCGCCAAACCGGTTATAATGCACCAAATCGGGAAAATCACAATGATAAGTTTTGTTGTCAACATTGTGCGAAAAGTCCAAAAATCTTTAGCGTTATTGAAACCACTCTCATTATATATATTTTTATTGCTTGCAAGGAATGAGTAATCACATTTTGAGCACTTTACTGTTTTACCCACATAAATATCAGGAACATCAAAGGTTGTTATGCACTGTGGACATTGAACTTTCATACGCTCCCCTTTCAATTCACAATTTAAGTCTTCTTACTTTTTTAAATGTTTGTCGAGTTCGTTATTTAGTTTAATTAGGGCCAGTCACCTATTTTTAATTTCTGCCGTTGTTGCTTCCTCAATGTTTTCAGAAATTATAGTTAAAAATGGTTAAAAAGGCAAAGAAATTTATGGTGTTGGAGTAGCTAAAATATAAATCAATATCATCTGCGTAATCTGCGATTAAAAAATTAGTGTCTCTGTGGCTAAAGAAGCTTATTCCGGTATGTACATCATTCTTGCCTGGCCGACGAGATAGAAACTGCCGGTAATACAGACGAGGTCTTCTCTGCCGATAGCGGCAGAAGCGATTCGCAGAGCTTCTTTGAGGCTCAGCGCCGTCTGGCACATCTTACCGCAGATTTCGGTGTACATATCCGCAAGTTCCTGCGGGGAAACAGCCTTCGGCGAATTGCTGCGTGTGAATATCACTTTGTCGGCTCCGTACTGGAGTTGTTCGAGCATTCCTCTTATGTCTTTGTCGTTGCCGCAGCCGAAGATAACAATCATAGAATCATACGGCACATGCTGGCCGATGGCCTGGACAAGCGCACGGATACTTGCGGCGTTGTGGGCGCCGTCAATCAGGATGCGCGGGTCGTCGTGTACGATTTCCATTCGGCCGGGCATTTTTATATCTTTTAGGCCTTCGATTGCTTTGGCGTCGTCTATCTTTAAGCCGCCGACTTTGAGGGCATCGAGCATCGCTATCGCCAGACCGCAATTCATCGCCTGATGTTCGCCGGGCAGGGGAACTCTAAGATGTTCGAATTTGCTCGTAGGAGTCGTCAGGCATATTCGGTTATGAGGCCCATGTTCGCGCGAAGACTCGAAGCGAAACGAAAAGTCGATATCTTTGCCTGTAACCGAAAAAGGCGCCTTGACGGCCAATGCCTGTTTCTTAAGTTCGCGCATCGCCATCGGGTCCTGAGGAACGGATATTACAGGAATACCTTTTTTTATGACGCCGGCTTTTTCCTTTGCTATGCAGTCGATAGTTTTGCCCAGTAGATTCATATGATCCATACTGATATTTGTTATTCCGACCACAGCCGGCTCGATTACGTTTGTGCTGTCTAATCTGCCGCCGAGACCTGTTTCGATAACCGCAATGTCAACTTTTTTGTCCACAAAGTATAGAAATGCCATTGTCGTGAATATCTCAAAAAATGTTGGCGGGTCGGCTTGCCCTGAGCTTGTCAAATGGGTTTTAGCCATTTTTTCAACGGGGGCATATACACGGTTAATCAGACTCAGAAGTTCTGAATCGGATATTTTTTTGCCGTTAATTTCTATTCTCTCGTGCAGATTGACGACATGGGGCGATGTATAAAGCCCGACTGAATAGTCATTAGCCTGCAGCATCCTCGCGAGCATCGTCGCCGTCGACCCTTTTCCCTTCGTTCCTGCAATATGAGCGCAGGCGAGTTTTTTGTGCGGATTGGCCACCAAAGACAACAGCTTTTCCATCCGCTCAAGACTGAAAGTCGTGATATTATAGCGCAGCCGACTCTGCTTCTCGTAGTCCGTCCGCGTAAACAGGTACTCAAGTCCCTGCTTTATCGTGCGGAACTGCTTCGGAGCCTTTACCGGCACTGTCTTGCCTAACTTCTCAGCCTTCTTAGTTGTGCTTGTTTGGGTAGTCATAGCCCCTCAAAATATCAAGAAAAAATCATAAAGTCAATTTATAACCGCATATCATAAATGAAAGGATTGCTTGTCCTGTTAGCCCTGTTTTTTAAGTGCTTATAATAAATATAGTTACAGTCGCAAATTAATGCATAATTTAATGCGTTTTTCTTTAAGAGTTCAAGATTGCATAAGTCCATTTTAACTCAATTTCTGTTACTTTTTTATTGAAATTCAACGATTTCCCTATTATTTTTAGGTCTAAACTGGATAAAAAGAGTTACAAAATATTTCATCCGAGAGGAGGAAATTTGGCAGGCCACTGGTCAAATATACGCGATTGGCTGAAAATTGTTCATTCCGAGGGGATAGGAGCAGTTATTTTCGGGCATTGCTCACCACCCCTGCCTTCGCAGGGGCAGGCTCCGAAAATGAAGATACACGAGGCATTGGGTTTGATTTATGAGGGTTTGGTGATAAAATTAGGCCGGAATTAGATTTTGAGGTGGATCCGCCGTCGCTGCGAGCTATGGCGGACAAGTTGCACGGATTACGCGGATTTTTAACTTTCACCACCCCGATGAGATAGCCGAAGCGTCATCTCACGGGGTAAACTCCGGCACGAAGTTCACGAAGGACGCACGAAGGATTGCTTTAAGACATCCCTACGGGATTTAATAATTTCAAAAACAAACCCTCCCTGAAGCGAGCTTCGTCCGGGTTTATCTTTTGAAATTATAGCCGCTGCGCGACTTTTGTCTTAAAGCAACGAATATCACGAGGTTTTATGCGGATTTTGATGAAAAGTAAGAGAAAATCGGGAGTTTTAGAGGTTTTTAACCGCGGATTACACGGATTTGCACGGATTTTTAAGGATTTATGAGGTTTTTTGGGGTAAAATCGAGCCGGTTTAAAAGCGATCCCCGCAGTTTCCTTGCAGAAACTAAACGCGGGGACTAAAGGGAGAAATAAAGGATTAGGAAAAAATCAGGATGGGCGGACAAATAGATATAAAGCAATCGCTTAATACAGCATTTAGAAAACAAAGACCAACCAGAGCAGAAATTGAAAATCTTAAAAGTCACCTTGTAACAATGCTCGATAGAGCAAATACTAAAGAATCTGAAGAATATCACAAAGGGCTACTTAAAGATTTTCTCACAAAAACCGCATACTCTGATTATTTTATAAACACAAAAGAAAGAATCGACCTTGTTATACATATTGATAAAAATCAAACGTCAAATGTTGGGGTTATTATTGAAGTAAAAAATCCCGGCAATAAAACCGAAATGCCGGCATTTGACGATTTAAACAAAAAAGCAATGCAGGAACTTCTGCTGTATTTTCTAAGAGAAAGAGTTACATACAAAAATTATGAGATTAAGCACCTAATAGTTACTAACCTGTATGAATGGTTTATATTTGACGCAAAAGAATTTGAAAAGTTAGCAGAAGAAGCAAAACTTAAAAAACATTTTAAAGATTTCGAAGAGGGACGCTTACTTTTTGATAAAACAGAGTTGTTCTATAAGGAAATAGCCAGCCCTGTGCTCAAACAGGCAAAAATAAATTTTGTAAGTTTTGATATTCGTGATTATAAAAAATATCTTAGAGAACAAACAGAAACAAGTGATAAAAAGCTAATTGAACTTCAAAAAATACTTTCGCCTACCCATCTGCTTAAATTGCAATTTGCACATGATAGTAATATCCTTAATAAAGAATTTTATAGCGAATTGCTTCATCTAATAGGTTTGGAGGAGTGCAAAGAGAACGGTAAACAATTAATCCGCAGAAAAATAAACGGAAATCGCGATGAAGCTTCACTTATTGAGGCGGCTATAACGCAAATCACATCTTTGGATAAGCTCTCGCAAATAAAAGATGTCGAACATTTCGGTAATAACACAGACGAACAACTTTTTAATATAGGATTAGAACTTGCGATAACATGGATGAACAGGATTCTTTTTCTTAAACTTTTAGAATCTCAAATAGTCAGCTTTAACCATAATAAGGACTATGTTTTTCTCAACAAAGAAAAAATTGCAAGTTATGACGATTTAAATACACTTTTCTTTCAAGTATTAGCCATTCAAGCGAAAGACCGCCGAAAAACAATAAAAGAAAAATATCTTAATGTACCATACTTGAACAGTTCATTATTTGAGCCTACAGAATTGGAACATCAAACAATTTTTCTTAGTAATCTTCCTAATGATGCAAACCTTCCTTTATATAAAAAGACAGTCGTAAAAAGCAATAACGAAAAGATGAACACTTTGGAATATCTTTTTGAGTTTTTAGACGCATTCGATTTTTCATCTGAAAGCAAAGAAGATATAGCAGAAGAAAACAAAACGCTGATAAATGCATCTGTATTGGGCCTGATATTTGAGAAGATAAATGGTTATAAAGACGGTTCATTTTTTACACCCGGATTTATCACGATGTATATGTGCAGAGAGACAATCCGCTGGGCTGTTGTGCAGAAATTTAAGGAACAAGCCGATTTTAACGGTGATAAATTCAGCGATTTGGTCAATTATACTAACCAAGCCTATAAAAAAGCTGATCTTGACAAATACAATGGGATTATTAATTCGCTAAAAATTTGTGATCCGGCAGTTGGCAGCGGACATTTTCTTGTTTCAGCACTTAATGAAATTATTGCGATCAAGGCAGAGCTTGGGGTACTCACGGATGATAGCGGTAAACAGTTGCAGGATTATCAGATTGATGTTTATAACGATGAGCTTATGATCCTTGACAGAAACAGTGAATTCTTTAAGTATGACCCCAAAAACAGAGAAACCCAAAGAATACAAAAAACGCTTTTCCACGAAAAGCAGACCATAATTGAGAATTGTCTATTCGGCGTGGATATAAATCCAAATTCGGTAAAAATCTGCCGTTTACGATTATGGATTGAGCTTTTGAAAAATGCATATTATAAAGAGGATAGTGAACTTGAGACACTTCCCAACATCGACATTAATATTAAGTGTGGAAATTCGTTAATAAGCCGTTACCCACTTGATGCTAATTTAGGCCATGCCTTGATAGGTTCTAATTGGGATGTAGGTACTTACAGAATTGCTGTTATGAGTTATCGTAATGCAAAGAACAAGGAACAAAAACACGAGGCGGAAAAAATTATAAACAAAATAAAGAGCAGTTTTCATATTGGTATTACTGAGAACGAACCAATCCGAAAAAAACGTAAAAAGCTTAAGGAAGAATTAAACGATTTGACTTCCCAAGAACGCCTTTTTGATAAAGAGACTTTCAAAAAAGACAAAAATGTTATCAAGAGGATTGAAAAGATAGCAGAAGAGCTTGAAGAATTAAATGGGGAGATAACCAAACTTGAGAGTGGTGTCATTTACAGAAATGCTTTTGAGTGGCGGTTTGAGTTTCCAGAAGTCCTTGATGATAAAACTGGCAATTTTATTGGGTTTGATATTGTTATTGCCAATCCACCTTATATTGAGCATAAAAAACTAAAATATATTAGTCCTCTTCTCAAGACAAATTTCGCAGTATATGCGGGCAGTGCTGATCTGTATGTTTACTTCTATGAGAAAGCTTTGGAATTGTTGCGAAAAGGTGGAGTACTCACTTTCATTTCTTCAAACAAGTTCATTAAAACAAGCTATGGTGAAAAACTAAGGGATTTATTATCAGGCAACGCAATTCAACGTATAATTGACTTTACGAAAGTTCATGTATTTATTAGTGCCTTAGTTGCCAGTTGTGTTGTAATTGTTGCTAAACGTCATCCTATGTCAGTAGTGCCAGTTACATTCATCGATGATTCTTTGACCGATTTTGCCAAACTTCCCAACTTTGTTGAAACTCACTGTTTGGATATCAAGTCCGAAAGTCTTGGTAAGGATATTTGGCAATTAGAAGATAACAGAAAGCTAAAGTTGAAATCAAAAATTGAGTGCGATTCAAAGAAACTTTCCGAATTTGAATCAATAAGTATTTTTCGCGGAATTACCACCGGATATAATGAAGCATTTGTGATTGATGAAGCTACACGAATACAGCTGATCCAAAAATCTGCGAAAAATAAAGCAATTATTAAACCTATCCTGCAGGGCAGAAATATTAGAAAATGGAATTATCTCAACAGCAATTTCTGGATGCTACAAACGGGCTACGATTTGAATGTTAAACAAGAATATCCTGACATTTTCAGATATTTAAGTCAATATGAAGATGAGTTAAAAAAGCGAGACGATCAAGGGAAATCTTGGTTCAATTTAAGAGCCTGCAATTATTATTCAGATTTTGAAAAGGACAAGATAATTTGGGGTTTAACCGCAGATAAATGGGCTTTTGCATACGACGATAAGAAACACTATCTGCCAAGCAACGGTTATATTCTGACTTCAGAATCTGTATCGCTGAAATATCTGCTAGCACTACTCAATAGCAACTTAATGCGATTCTATTTTGGATTTATTGGCATAATGACTGCAGGTGGAGCATATACATTAAAACATGATACAATTCAAGAATTGCCTATTAAGAATATTTCGGAAAAAGAGCAAGAACCGTTTATAAAATTGGTAGATAGTATATTAACAGCAAAGAGGGAAAGCCCTCAGGCAGATACAAACAAACTTGAAACCAAAATTGACGAGATGGTTTACGAATTATACGATTTAACGCCGGAAGAAATCGACATTGTGAAAGGCAAAGGTAATTGACGAAGTAATCTCCGCCTACGGCGGCTGGCCCAAAGCTTTTACGATTTAACCCCGATAAGATAGCCGAAGCGGCATCTCACAGGGCAGGGATTTAAGATTGAAAATTTGTAAATTTGTTCGTTTTTTTGGAGTCTTCGAGCAGAAAAGAAGGAATAATGACAAGACATTCGGAAGATATTGGAAATTGGCTCGGCGTTGTTCATTCAGAAGGAGTAGGGCCAGTTATTTTCGGCCGTCTTTTAGAGCGTTTCGGCAGTGCAGAAGCGATTCTTAACGCCTCAATCGGCAGCCTGGCACAAGTTGAAGGAATCGGACAGATAACCGCAGAAAAAATCGTCCGCTCAAGAAACAGCTTCGATGCCGAGAAGGAAATAGCACTGGCCGATAAATCAGGCGTGTGCATTATCAATATTTCAGATGACCGATATCCGACATTACTAAAAAAAATATACGACCCGCCGGGCGTGCTTTATATCAAAGGCGATATTCGGCCAAGCGATAATCTGGCGGTTGCAATCGTCGGCTCGCGCGTGTGCAGCCATTATGGAAGCGAACAGGCATCGAGATTCGCGCATCTGCTCGCATCGGCAGGATTCACTATCGTTTCTGGAATGGCAAGAGGTATCGACTCGGCTGCGCACAGCGGTGCATTGAGCGCAAACGGAAGGACAATCGCGGTACAGGGATGCGGCCTTGCAAGAATATTTCCGCCGGAGAATAAACAGCTTTTCGAAAAAATCTGCGCAAATGGCGCGTGCGTCAGCGAACTGCCGATGGAATACGAACCACTGGCGGAAAATTTCCCGCCTCGAAACAGGATTATCGCGGGGCTTTCTCTTGCAACAATCGTTGTCGAGGCGATGCCGAGGTCTGGCGCTCTTATCACGGCGCGGGCGGCGATGGAAAATAATCGGGAAGTAATGGCAGTGCCGGGCAGAATCGATTCGCCGCTGTCGAAAGGACCGCATAAATTAATTAAAGAAGGCGCCAAATTAGTCGAGTCGGTTGAAGATGTAATTGAAACACTTGAATTTCTGCAAAAAGATTTTGCGGAGCATTTGAAAGAAACTTCAAAACAGGCGATTGAAAAGGCAGAGATGCCGTTGTTTGATATTTCAAAATTGAATTTGACAGATATTGAGAAAAAGATTTTCGATTGCCTTGGCAGCCTCGACAGTGAGCCGGTTCATATAGAAGAGATAATAAGCCAGACGGAAATTGCGGCGGGGAAAGTAAACGCCGCTTTGGTTTCGATGAGACTGAAAGGAATTGTGAAACAACTGCCGGGCGGGTACTTCGTGAAAAGATAATTTAATCGCTGATTGCACAGATTAATATAATTGATTTATTAGCCCCCGGACCTGCAACATTTTGCGCGATTGTAGATAAGTTATTGCGCCAAAAAGAGTTCGCTTCTATAATACTCCTTAAAAGTTTCAACCACGAAATTAATTAAGGAGCTAATTATGGAAAGC